>Ga0233375_1001462_pt1 | contig 10438 bp, 7 predicted proteins | sample ElkDunMinimDraft_10_FD_191539 | JGI IMG/M metagenome (GOLD analysis project Ga0233375, IMG submission 191539) | Fecal eukaryotic communites from dung pellets of Tule Elk in California, USA - Elk Dung E16 | ecosystem: Host-associated > Mammals > Digestive system > Large intestine > Fecal | place... | reverse complement strand
GACGGCCAGCCGCGCGAGATGATCACCACCATCCTCGACGGGCTCCGCGCCGCCGTGCCGCAGGGGTGGGACGTCACGCACGCGCGCGGCGCCGACATCCTCACGCTCGAGGCCGACCCCGAGGGCGCGTTCTTCCCCGACGGGCAGCCCCGGCCGTCCGTGGTGGTGCCGTCCCCGCCCGACGAGCAGCTCATCGCCGAGGCGGTCGCCGCCGCACGCGACGCCGACTACGTGGTGGCGGTCGTGGGCGACCAGATCGAGCTCGTGGGCGAGGGCCGCTCGACCGCGACGCTCGAGCTCATCGGCGGGCAGGTCGCCCTGCTCGACGCGCTGGCCGCGACCGGCAAGCCGCTCGTCGTGGTGCTCATGGCGTCCAAGCCGCTGGTGCTCCCGGAGTCCGCGCTCAACGCCGAGGCGCTGGTCTGGGCCGGCAGCCCGGGCATGCGCGGCGGCCAGGCGATCGCCGAGCTCCTGCTCGGCATGGTGGACCCCTCGGGCCGGCTGCCGATCTCGTTCGCGCGGCACGCCGGGCAGCAGCCCACCTACTACAACCAGGTGCGCGGCCAGCACGGGGACCGGTACGCCGACCTCACGCAGACGCCCGCGTTCGTGTTCGGGCAGGGCCTGTCGTACACCACCGTGGAGTACAGCGACCTGCGCCTGGACCGCGCGACCGCGACCGCCGACGACGTGGTGCGCGCCACCGTCACGCTCCGCAACACCGGCGAGCGGCCCGCCCGCGAGACGGTGCAGCTGTACGTCTCGGACGCCGTGACGTCGGTGTCCTGGGCCGATCAGGAGCTCAAGGCGTTCCGCCAGGTCGACGTGCCCGCGGGCGCGCAGGTGGACGTGGCCATCGAGCTCCCCGTGTCCGACTGCTCGATCGTCGACGCGGCCGGGCGCCGGGTCGTCGAGGCCGGCGAGTTCGAGGTCCGCGTCGGCCCGTCCTCGCGGTCGCAGGACCTGCTGCGGGCGGCGTTCGTCGTCACCGCCTGACGGTCGCGTCGCCGTCGGCGACTGCTCCGCGCGCCGAGGCTCCCGGCCAGGACATCTGGCCGGGAGCCTCGGCGTCTTCCGGGTCACGGCCCGGGCGGCTGCGCGACTCCGTCGGCTGATCCCGCCGACGGGCGCGGTCGCGCCTCAGCCGTCCTGCAGCACCTCGTGGGCGAACCGCTGGGTCCGCTCCCGCAGTCCTTCGATGCGGCGCTGCACCAGGCCCTCGGGGTCCTGGCCGGCCTCGATGATCGTGGGCCGGCGCCGCACGTTCTTGGAGCACCCGAAGCGCGTGCAGATCAGCGTGCCGATCGAGTTGAGGTTGCGTCCTGCGGCGCCAGCGCGACGGGCGACGTACAGCGACACCTCGTCCTTGGAGTACACGTCCTCGCACCAGGCGCAGAGCGCCCGCCGCCGCTTGGCGCCGCCCTCGGGGGAGCGCAGCAGCAGCCCGACGACGGCGTCGTCGACCGGGAGGACCACGCAGGCGCGCTGGGGCGCCTTGCGATCGATCCACCCCAGGTAGTCGAGGCGGTCCCAGTCGAGGTCGGCCAGGTCGGGTGGGAGGTTGAGGCGGGTGGCCTCGCCGCGCGAGCAGTTCACGAAGGACGCGCGGATCTGCTTCTCGGTCAGGGGGATCATGGTGATCAGCTCTCAGGTGACGGCACGGATGGCTGGCGCCCGTCGCGGTCGTCTCGACGGCACGACGGGATGGCACGGCTCCGCCGAGCACACCGCTGACCGCCCCTGTGGGGTGCGCTAGCGAGGGGTCAGGCGTGCTGGGCGGGCGTCATCGCCGCCGCTGAGCAGGCCAGTACGGCCGCCACGCTTCCTCGCTGCATGATGCTGCGCGCTCCGTCATCTGATGGTCGCCGGGGGTCCCCGGCACAGGTCGTCCTGATTGTACCGACCTCGATCACAGGGCCGGTTCCCAGGAAGGCTCCCTACCGTCGTCGCGCTCCCGAAGCACTCGACCCACCGATCCGCGCAGTGACGAGGAGGTGCCGCAAGAGTCGGAACACATCACCGCAAGTGCTCACGGATGCCGCCGGTGAAGTCCCTGGTCGCCGTTACGATAACGATATCGACATCGTTTGACATCCCGTACGGCGCGGCGCGACACTGACCGCGGCAGGCACCTGTCACGACGTCAAAGATGACAAGGATTCCACGATGACGAGGAAGATTCGCAGCGCGGCGGGCACCGTCGCGCTCGGCGCGACCATCGCGCTCCTGGCGGCCGGCTGTGCCGGTGGCGACAGCACCGGATCGAGCGATGGCTCGACCAGCATGACCTTCTGGCACAACTCCACGACCGGTGAGGGCAAGGCCTACTGGGAGGCCACCGTCGCCGACTTCGAGGCAGCGAACCCGGGGGTGACGATCGAGATCCAGGCCATCCAGAACGAGGACATGGACGGCAAGCTCCAGACCGCCCTCAACTCGGGTGACGCTCCGGACATCTTCATGGCCCGTGGCGGCGGCAAGCTGGCCGACGTGGTCGAGGCCGGCCAGGTCATGGACATCACCGACTCGATCGACGACGCCACGATGAAGGCCCTCGGCGGCGAGGGCGCGTTCAACGCGTTCTCGGTCGACGGCAAGATCTACGGCATGCCGACGGCAGTGCTGCCCGGCGGCATCTACTACAGCAAGGACCTGTTCGCGCAGGCGGGGATCACCGAGACGCCCAAGACGCTGGCCGAGCTCGAGGCCGCCAATGACGCCCTCAAGGCGGCGGGTATCGACCCGATCGCCATCGGCGCCAAGGACGCCTGGCCCGCCGCGCACTGGTACTACTTCTTCGCGCTGCGCGAGTGCGCCCAGGACACCATCGCCGAGGCCGGCAAGACCAAGACCTTCGACGACCCGTGCTGGGCCAAGGCCGGCGAGGACCTCGAGGCCTTCGCCGCGACCCAGCCGTTCAACAACGGCTTCCTGTCGACGTCCGCCCAGCAGGGCGCTGGCTCGTCGGCCGGCCTGCTCGCCAACCACAAGGCCGCCATGGAGCTCATGGGCGCCTGGAACCCGGGCGTCATCGCCTCCCTCACCCCGGACGAGAAGCCGCTGGCCGACCTCGGCTGGTTCCCCTTCCCCGAGGTCGAGGGTGGCGCCGGCACCCCCGGCGCGATGATGGGTGGAGTCGACGGCTTCTCCTGCTCGGCCACCGCTCCGAAGAAGGAGTGCACCGCGTTCCTCAACTTCTACATGCAGAAGGAGTACCAGGAGGGCTACGCGAACGCGTTCCACACGCTGCCCGCCAGCCAGGAGGCCCAGGGCGTCGTGACGGAGCCCGCGCTCCAGGCGATCCTCGAGGCCTACAACGACGCCCCGTACGTCGAGATCTGGATGGACACCACGTTCGGCCAGAACGTCGGCAACGCGCTGAACTCCGGCGTGGTCGACATGCTCGCAGGCAAGAGCGATGCCGCTGGCATCGTCAAGGCCGTGAACGACGCCGCAGCCAAGGAGTAGTAGCAACCCATGAGTGACTCCCAGGGCGAGAGCTCGCTAGCCACCCAGACTCCGCCCCGGGGTCGTTCGACGGCAGGGGACGGCGCTGTCACGGCGCCGTCCCCGGCCCGCCGGCCCCAGCGAGGCCGAGCTGACTGGCGCAAGCGCGCCGAGATCGCGCTCCTCTCCGGGCCCGCGATCATCATGTTCCTCGCGTTCGTGATCTTCCCCGTGGTGATGGCCGCGTACTACGGCTTCTTCAAGTGGAAGGGCTACGGCGTCCCGACAGACTTCGTCGGGCTCGAGAACTACCTCGTCATCTTCAAGGACACCGCGTTCCACGAAGCTCTGATGCACAACGGCTTCATCGTCGTGATGTCGCTCGTCATGCAGGGCCCGGCGGCCATCGCGGTCGCCCTGCTGATCAACCAGAAGATGCGCGGACGCTCGTTGATCCGTGTGCTGATCTTCGTCCCGTACGTGATCTCCGAGGTCATCGTCGGCACCGGCTGGGGCCTCATGCTCCAGACCAGCGGCGCCATCAACGACCTGCTGTCCAAGATCGGCTTGCCGGGTTGGGCGGTCGACTGGCTCTCCGACCCAGACGTCGCGATCTGGTCGCTGCTGGTCATCATCACCTGGAAGTACGTCGGCTTCGCCGTGATCCTCTTCCTCGCCGGGCTGCAGTCCATCCCCGAGGAGCTCTACGAGGCCGCGTCGATCGACGGCGCCTCCTACTGGCAGATGCAGCGCAGCATCACGCTGCCGCTGCTCGGGCCGACGATGCGGATCTGGGCGTTCCTGTCGATCATCGGATCGCTGCAGCTCTTCGACCTCGTCTACATCATCTGGGGCCAGTACGTGGCCTCCACCGCGGGCACCTCGACGATGGCGACGTACATGGTCGCCAACGGGCGCAACGCCGGCAACTACGGCTACGGCAACGCGGTCGCCGTCGTGCTCTTCCTGATCTCCCTGATCATCGCCCTGGTCTACCAGCGGTACGTGCTCCGGCGAGACACCGAGGGCGCTCTCACGGATGGGAAGAAGAAGTGATGACGGCGATGACCGCACCCCTCACCGCGACCACTCCCGGGCCGCGCTCGAACAAGAGCAAGAACAAGTCCAGGATCGGCCGCGCCGGCCCGATGACCTACGTGATCGCGTACGCGTTCGTCGGCATCTGCATCGCGCCCGTCCTGTACATCATCATCGGCGGGTTCCGCACGAACGCGCAGATCACGTCGGACCCGTCGGGGTTCCCCAGCCCGTGGCAGATCGGCAACTACGTCGACGTGCTGAGCAGCTCCATGTTCTGGCAGCAGATCGGCAACTCGGCGATCTCGGCGGTCTCCACCACGATCGGTGTCGTGGTGCTCGGGGTGATGGCCAGCTACGTGCTCGCCCGCTACGAGTTCTTCGGGCGCGGCGCGATGTACTCGCTGTTCGCGGCTGGCCTGATGTTCCCGATGACCGTGGCGATCACGCCGCTGTACATCCTCATCAAGAACCTGGGCCTGACGAACAGCCTGGCCGGCATCATCCTGCCGCAGATCGCGTTCGCCCTGCCGACCACGGTGATCATCCTGGTGCCGTTCCTGCGGGCCATCCCCAAGGAGCTCGAGGAGGCGGCGGCCATCGACGGCACCAGCCGGCTCGGGTTCTTCTTCCGGATGGTCGTCCCGCTGTCGGTCCCGGGCGTGGTGACCACCGGGATCCTGGCCTTCATCGGGGCATGGAACAGCTACATGCTCCCGCTGTTCGTCCTCAACAACGAGGCCTCGTACACGTTGCCCCTGGGCGTCCAGGCGTTCGCGTCGCAGTACTCGGTCGACACCGCGCGAGTCCTCGCGTTCACGGCCCTGTCGATGATCCCGGCGCTGATCTTCTTCTCGCTCTTCGAGCGGAGGATCGTCGGCGGCCTCACCGGAGCCGTCAAGGGCTGACACCCGCCCCACCTGCACCACCGTGGCCCCGCCATCCCGCCGTGGCGGGGCCACGCCTTTGCCCAATGCGTTTCATCGAGGAGATGCCCCGTGTCCGTCGTTCCTGAAGCCGTCGTCCCCGCGATGCCCGAGGTGTCAGAGCGCGTGGCCGCCCTGCACGCGAAGATGACGCTCGAGGAGAAGCTCGCGCAGATCGTGGGCTACTGGCTGGACCAGGGCGGCAAGGTCGTCGCCCCGATGCAGGGCGAGATGGCCGCCGGTCAGAAGGGCTCGAGCGAGGTCGCCGAGGTCACCCGCAACGGCCTGGGCCACTTCACCCGCGTCTACGGGACCCGGCCGGTCGAGCCCACCGAGCGCGCGGCGTGGCTGTGGAACGAGCAGCGCCGGCTCAAGCGGGAGACCCGGCTCGGCATCCCGGCACTCGTGCACGAGGAGTGCCTGACGGGCCTCGCGGCATGGAAGGCCGCCACGTTCCCCACCCCGCTGGCGTGGGGCGCGGCCTTCGACCCCGAGCTCGTCCACGAGATGGGCGAGGCGATCGGCGACTCGATGCGCCGCCTCGGCATCCACCAGGGCCTCGCACCCGTGCTCGACGTGGTCCGCGACCCCCGCTGGGGCCGCGTCGAGGAGTGCATCGGCGAGGACCCGTACCTGGTCGGCACGGTCGGCACCGCGTACGTGCGCGGCCTGCAGGACGCCGGGGTCCACGCCACCCTGAAGCACTTCGTCGGCTACTCCGCGTCCAAGTCCGGACGCAACCACGCGCCCGTGTCCGCCGGGCCGCGCGAGGTCGCGGACGTGCTGCTGCCCCCGTTCGAGATGGCGATCGTCGACGGCGGCGTGAAGTCCGTCATGAACTCGTACTCCGACGTCGACGGCGTGCCGATGGCCTCCAGCGTCGAGTACCTCACGGACGTGCTGCGCGGCCAGCTCGGGTTCGACGGGGTCGTCGTCGCCGACTACTTCGCCGTGGCGTTCCTCGAGGTCATGCAGGCCGTCGCGCAGGACCGCGGCGAGGCCGCGGCACTGGCCCTCGAGGCCGGCATCGACATCGAGCTGCCCACGGGCGACGCGTACCTGGAGCCGCTCGCCGAGCGCATCCGGTCCGGCGAGTTCGACGAGGCGTACGTGGACCGGGCGGTGCTGCGCGCGCTGCGGCAGAAGGAGGAGCTCGGGCTGCTCGACGCCGACGCGTTCGAGGACGAGCCTCCGACCGAGATCGACCTCGACTCGCCCCGCCACCAGCAGATCGCCCGGCGCCTCGCCGAGGAGTCCCTGGTGCTGGTCGCCAACGACGGCGTCCTGCCGCTGAACCGGTGGGACGCGGCGCCGCGCCGCATCGCCGTGGTGGGCCCCAACGCCCACCGGGTCGAGGCGCTGCAGGGCTGCTACTCGTTCGCCAACCACGTGCTCGGCCAGTACCCCGACCACGAGATCGGCTTCGCCATCCCGACCGTGCTCGAGGGCTTCGGCGGCGCGTTCGAGCGCGCCGGGCTGCCCGCGCCCGAGATCGCCTTCGCGGAGGGCTGCACGGTCGAGGGCACGGACACCTCCGGCTTCCAGGAGGCCGTCGACGCCGCGAACGCGGCCGATGTCACGGTCGTCGTCGTGGGCGACCAGGCGGGGCTGTTCGGGCGAGGCACGGTGGGCGAGGGCAACGACTGCGAGTCCCTCGACCTGCCCGGCGCCCAGCGCGAGCTCGTCGAGGCGCTCGTCGCCACCGGCAAGCCCGTGGTGATGGTGCTGATCACCGGCCGCCCGTACGCCATCGGCTGGGCGCTCGACGGCGCCGACCGCCGGCCCGCAGCGGTGCTGCAGGCGTTCTTCCCGGGCGAGGGCGGCGGCCTGGCCATCGCCGACGTGGTGACCGGCGCGGTCAACCCGTCCGGGCGCATGCCCGTGTCGATGCCGCGCTCGACGGGCGCGCAGCCGTTCTCCTACCTGCACCCCATCCTCGGCGGCCCGTCCGACGTGACGGCCACCGACTCCACGCCGCTGCGCCCCTTCGGGTTCGGGCTCTCCTACACGTCGTTCCGGTACTCGGACCTCACGGTCGACGGCGAGGTCGCCTCGGACGGCACGTTCGCCGCCGCGGTGACCGTGACCAACACCGGCGCCGTGGCCGGCTCGGAGACCGTGCAGCTCTACGGGCACGACGTGGTCGCCAGCGTCGCCCGGCCCGTGGTGCAGCTGCTCGGCTACACCCGGGTCCCGCTCGAGCCGGGCGCGTCCGCGCGGGTCACGTTCGCCGTCCCCGCCGCCCGGTTCGCGTTCACCGGCCGCACGATGGCCAAGATCGTGGAGCCCGGCGACGTCGAGGTGTGGGTGGGCTCGCACGCGACGGCGTCCTCCGCGGACGTCGCGGTGGACGAGTCGACCGGCGGAGCCATCGTCAGCGAGAAGCGGGCCGAGAAGCGCGAGATTCCCGGCACGGCCACCCCGCGGTCGATCGTGCGGGTCACGGGCGGCGTGCACCACGTCACCACCGCCGACCCGCGCCAGGTGCGGGTGGAGGTGTCGGCGCTGTGACCGTCGTCCAGAACCCCGTGCTGCCGGGGTGCTACCCCGACCCGTCCATCTGCCGCGTGGGCGACGACTTCTACCTCGTGACGTCGACGTTCGAGTACGTCCCCGGGCTGCCGGTGTTCCGCAGCAAGGACCTGGCGAGCTGGGAGCAGATCGGCCACGTCGTCGACCGGCCGGGCCAGCTCGACTACGACGGCATCGAGTCGTCGGGCGGGCTCTACGCCCCGACCCTGCGCCACCACGACGGGGTCTTCTGGCTGGTGTGCACCCTGGTGGACCAGCAGGACGACTCGCGTGGCGGCAACTTCCTGATGACCGCCACCGACCCCGCCGGGCCGTGGTCCGACCCGGTGTGGCTCGGGGAGTCCGGCATCGACCCGTCGCTCTTCTTCGACGACGACGGCCGCGTGTGGGTGCACGGCACGCGCCTGGTCGAGGAGCCGGAGTGGTTCCACCAGACCGAGGTGTGGCTGCGCGAGCTCGACACCGAGACGATGCGGCTGACCGGCCCCGAGCACGTGCTGTGGACCGGCGCCGTGCGCGGCGCCGTGTGGGCCGAGGGCCCGCACCTGTACAAGGTCGACGGCACGTACTACCTGCTCGCCGCCGAGGGCGGCACGGAGATCCACCACGCGATCTCCGTCGCCCGCGCCGAGTCGGTCACCGGCCCGTACGTCGGCAACAAGGGCAACCCGATCCTCACGCACCGGCACCTGGGCCGTGGCGTCGACGTGGTCGGCGTCGGCCATGCCGACCTCGTCGAGGACCTGGACGGCGGCTGGTGGGCCGTGCTGCTCGCCATGCGGCCGTACGGCGGCTACCACTACAACCTCGGCCGTGAGACGTTCCTCGTGCCTGTGACCTGGGAAGACGGCTGGCCCGTGTTCGCGCCCGGGCAGGGCCGCGTCCCCGCGCAGGTCGAGGTCCCCACCCGGGGCGGCGCCGCGCCTGGCATCGCCCAGGGCCACGAGAGCGGGGTGATCCGCCCCGACGACCTGCGCTGGACGTCGGTGCGCCACCTCCCCTCCGAGCTCGCCACGCCCTCCGGGGACGGGTGGGACCTGCCGATCCGGCCGGTCACTCTCGCTGAGCCGCAGGCTCCCGCGTTCCTGGGGGTGCGGCAGCAGCACGTGGACGTCGACGTGCGCGCCACGCTCCGCGCCGACCTCGCCGCCGGCGAAGAGTTGGGCGTGGTGGTGCGCCAGTCCGAGAAGGACCACGTCCGGCTGTTCCTCGCCGGCGCCTCCGAGGGTGCTGAGGCGCGCCGCTTCGTCGCGGTCCACCGCCACGACGGGGTCGACAGCGTGCTGGGCGAGGCCGTGCTCCCGGGCGACGTCGCGGACCCGGTCACCCTCACGGTGAGCGCCCGCGGGCAGGACTACGCCCTGCTGGTCGAGGCGCCCGGCGCCGAGCCGGTCACCGTCGCGGTGGCCGACGGCCGCACCCTCGACAGCGTCGCCACCGGCGGCTTCCTCGGGCTGTGGCTCGGCGTCTACGCCACCAGCAACGGCCGCCCGACGGCCACCACGGCGCACGTGGAGCGGTTCGAGTACCTGCCGGTGTCCTGAGCGCGGGCCGGCGCGTCGGGCACCCTGCCGCGCCGGCTCAGCCCCAGTCGCAGGCGATGGACGCCTCGGTGATGCCCTCCACCGGCTGGCCCCACAGCTCCGTGAAGGCCTGGGCGTCCTCCGCCGTGCTGAAGTACAGCGGCAAGCCCCAGAAGTCCGTCATCGGGTCCAGCCCGAGCTGCTCGACGGAGCCGTCGAGGCAGGCGACGCGGATGGAGGAGGGCTCGTACCCTCGCTCGGCGAGCTCCGCCTCGGACGGGAGCGGTGGGGTGGCGCCCTCATCTGGCCAGATGGCCAACCACACCGCCGAGACTTTGCCGAGCGAGGTCATGAGGTCCGCCTCGCTGACGTCGGAGGGCCAGGCGGACGGCGCGGCGTCGGTCGTGGCTGGAGCAGAGGCTGTCGGGGAGGCGCTCGGCGTCTGTGTCTGATCCGACGCGTCGGCGCCGTCTCCCGTTCCGTTGGCGCGGAGCCGCATGGCGCCGAACGCGATCAGCACGGCGACGAGCACCACCGCTCCGCCGACGAGCCAGAGCGCAGGACGGCGAGCAGGCGTGCTGGTTGAGCTCATGAGCAGCAGTGTCCCGTGACATGACCGCTCGCGGGGCGGGTTCGGCCGAATCGCGGGCCGGCGCGTCGGGACCCCGTCGCGCCGGCTCAGCCCCAGTCGCAGGCGATGGGCGCCCTCGGTGATGCCCTCCACCGGGAGGCGTCAGCCGGCGGAGGCGACGACCAGGGCCATGGCGACGGCCGGCACGGTCATGACCGGCAGCATCCATGAGATCAGCGTGGAGCCTCGGGCGTTCTTGCGGCGCACCTCCGCGGGGTCGTCGAAAGGACCGACGATCATGTCGGGGTCGACGCGGCCGCCTCGGAGGGTCTCCCAGCAGGGTGGCGCCATCAGCAGCACGAGGCCGGCGGCGAGCATCGGCGCCGCTGGCACGGTCACCA
>Ga0233375_1001457_pt1 | contig 10460 bp, 9 predicted proteins | sample ElkDunMinimDraft_10_FD_191539 | JGI IMG/M metagenome (GOLD analysis project Ga0233375, IMG submission 191539) | Fecal eukaryotic communites from dung pellets of Tule Elk in California, USA - Elk Dung E16 | ecosystem: Host-associated > Mammals > Digestive system > Large intestine > Fecal | place... | reverse complement strand
CGGTGCAGCCGACGCCGAGGGCGGCCCCGACGCGGCCCTCGCGATCATGACCACGGACACGGTCCCCAAGACCGTGCTCGTCACGCGTGAGGTCGCCGACGAGCACAGCGTCGACGGCGCCACGACCTGGTCGGTCGGCGGCATGGCCAAGGGCGCGGGCATGCTCGCGCCGGGCCTCGCGACCATGCTCTGCGTCCTGACCACCGACGCCGTCGTCGACGCCGCGACCGCGGACGCCGCGCTGCGGGCCGCGACCGCCACCACGTTCGACCGGGTCGACTCCGACGGCTGCATGTCGACGAACGACACGGTGATCCTCCTGGCCTCCGGCGCGTCCCAGGTGCCGGTGACCCTCGAGGACCTCACGGCGGCCGCGACCGAGGCGTGCGCGGACCTCGCACGAGCCCTGGTCGCCGACGCCGAGGGCGCCAGCCACGACATCGCGGTGACCGTCACGAACGCGAGCGACGAGACCGCGGCGCTCGCGGTCGCCCGCGCCGTGACGCGCTCCAACCTCTTCAAGGCCGCCGTGTTCGGCAACGACCCCAACTGGGGCCGGGTGCTCTCGGCCGTCGGGACCGTCCCCGCGGACGTCGCACCCTTCGACGCGCTCGCGCTCGACGTGTCGATCAACGGCGTCCAGGTCTGCCGCGCCGGGGGAGTGGGCGAGCCCCGCGAGCTCGTCGACCTCGCCTCGTCCCGCGAGGTGCACGTCGAGGTCGACCTGCACGCCGGCGACGCCCAGGTCACGGTCTGGACCAACGACCTCACGCACGACTACGTCCACGAGAACAGCGCGTACTCGTCATGACCGGCGCCGAGGAGACCGCGTTCGACACGCGCACCGACCTGACCCCCGGCCAGAAGGCCGAGGTCCTGCTCGAGGCCATGCCGTGGCTCGAGGAGTTCCGCGACGCGCTCGTGGTCGTCAAGTACGGCGGCAACGCCATGATCGACGACGAGCTCAAGGCCGCGTTCGCACGCGACATGGTGTTCCTGCGGCAGGTGGGCCTGCATCCCGTCGTGGTGCACGGCGGCGGGCCGCAGATCTCCGCGATGCTCGCGCGCCTCGGCATCGAGAGCGAGTTCCGCGGCGGGCTGCGCGTGACCACGCCCGAAGCCATGGACGTCGTGCGCATGGTCCTCACGGGCCAGGTCTCGCGCGAGCTCGTCGGGCTCATCAACGCGCACGGGCCCTACGCCGTCGGGCTGTCGGGCGAGGACGGTGGCCTGCTGCAGGCCCAGCGCCGCCACGCCGTGGTCGACGGCGAGCCCGTCGACGTCGGCCTCGTGGGCGACGTCGTCGAGGTCCACCCCTCCGCGGTGCAGGACCTGCTCGACGCCGGACGCATCCCCGTCGTCTCGACCATCGCGCCCGACATCGACGACCCGACCCAGGTCCTCAACGTCAACGCCGACACGGCCGCGGCGGCGCTCGCGGTCGCGCTCGGCGCCAAGAAGCTCATCGTCCTGACCGACGTCGAGGGCTTGTACACGTCGTGGCCGGACAAGGGCTCGCTGGTCGCCGAGATCTCGCGGTCCGAGCTCGCCGACCTGCTGCCGTCGCTCGAGGCCGGCATGGTGCCCAAGATGGAGGCGTGCCTGCGGGCCGTGTCCGGCGGCGTGCCGCGCGCGACCGTGATCGACGGACGCGTGCCGCACTCGGTCCTCCTGGAGGTCTTCACCACGCGCGGCAACGGGACCATGGTCGTCCCCGACGCGCTCGCCGGATCCGTGCCGGTCGCGCCCCTCCCCGTCCCGCAGGAGCTGTCATGACCGATACGACCGGCGAGACCTCGCCGACCCCCGAGACCCCTGAGCTGCCGGAGACCGCTGTCGCGGGCGGGTCCGCGGACACCACCCTGGCGGGACCGGGCAGCGTCGCGCAGTGGACCGAGCGCTACTCGCACGCGGTCATGGACACGTTCGGGCCGCCCCAGAAGGTGCTGGTCCGCGGCGAGGGCGCGTACGTGTGGGACGCGGACGGCAAGCGGTACCTCGACCTGCTCGCGGGCATCGCGGTCAACGCGCTCGGCCACGCCCACCCCACGCTCACCGCGGCGGTCAGCGCGCAGCTCGGGACGCTCGGGCACGTCTCGAACTTCTTCGGCACCCCGACGCAGATCGCGCTCGCCGAGCGTCTGCTGAACCTCGCACAGGCCCCCGAGGGCTCGCGCGTCTTCTTCACCAACTCGGGCACCGAGGCGAACGAGGCCGCGTTCAAGATGGCGCGCCGCAACCGCGACGGCGTGGGCGGCCCCGGCACGCGCACCCGGATCCTCGCGCTCGAGGGTGGCTTCCACGGACGGTCCATGGGCGCGCTCGCGCTGACGTCCAAGGCCGCGTACCGCGAGCCGTTCGAGCCCCTGCCGGGTGGCGTCGAGTTCGTGCCGTTCGGCGACGTGGCGGCGCTCGAGGACGCCTTCTCGCCCGAGGCGGTCGCTGCTCGCGGCGAGGTCGCGGCGCTGGTCGTCGAACCCGTCCAGGGCGAGGCGGGCGTGCGCCCGCTGCCGCCCGGCTACCTGGTGGCCGCGCGTGAGCTGACCGCGTCGTCGGGCGCCCTGCTGGTCCTCGACGAGGTCCAGACGGGTGCGGGGCGCACCGGCTCGTGGTTCGCGTTCCAGCAGCAGGAGATCGGCGGGGGCATCACGCCCGACGTCGTCACGCTCGCCAAGGGGCTCGGCGGCGGCTTCCCCGTGGGGGCCGTCGTGGCGTTCGGCGAGCGCGCCGCGACCCTCCTGGGACGCGGTCAGCACGGCACGACGTTCGGCGGCAACCCCGTCGCGGCGGCTGCCGCGCTCGCGACGCTCGCCGTGATCGAGCGCGACGGCCTGCTGGCCAACGTGCGCGCGGTCGGCGAGGCGCTGCGCGAGGGGATCGCCGCGTGCGGCAGCCCCCTGGTCGCGGGGACCCGCGGCCTGGGCCTGCTGATCGCGGTCCAGCTCACCGCCCCGGTCGCGGCCGACGTCGCGCGGGCCGCCCTCGACGCCGGCTTCGTCGTCAACGCGGTGCAGCCCGACGCCGTCCGCCTCGCGCCGCCGCTGATCCTGACCCGCGACCAGGCGAGCGACGTCGTCGCGTTCTTCGCGGGGCTGCCTGCGGACCTCGCGGGTCCCGCCGCCCCCGCGGGGGCCGCCCCCACCGTCCTAGCCACCCCTCCGAAGGGCTGACCCGTGACCTCGACCGCCACCGTGCGACACTTCCTGCGCGACGACGACCTGACCCCTGCCGAGCAGCGCGAGGTCCTCGAGCTGGGCCTCGGGTTCCGCGAGGACCGCTTCATCCGGACGCCCCTGCGCGGCCCGCAGGCCGTCGCGGTGATCTTCGACAAGCCCTCGACCCGCACCCGGGTCTCGTTCTCGGTCGGCATCGCCGAGCTCGGCGGCTACCCGCTCGTGATCGACGCCGCATCGAGCCAGCTCGGCCGCGGAGAGCCCATCGCGGACACGACGCGGGTGCTGGACAGGCAGACGTCGGCCATCGTGTGGCGGACGTTCGGCCAGGAGCGGGTCGAGGAGATGGCCCGCGCCTCGACGGTCCCGGTCGTCAACGCGCTGACCGACGAGTTCCACCCGTGCCAGATCCTCGCGGACCTGCTGACGGTCGCGCAGCTGCGCGGCGGCGTCGGGGCCCTCGCGGGGACGTCGCTCGCCTACCTGGGGGACGGCGCCAACAACATGGCGCACTCCTACCTCCTGGGCGGTGCGACCGCCGGCATGCACGTGCGCGTGGGGGCCCCGACCGGCTTCCTGCCGGACCCCGCCGTCGTCGCGGACGCCGAGCGCATCGCGCGCGAGACGGGCGGCTCGGTCCTGGTGACCACCGACGCGAGCGAGGCCGCGCGCGGCGCGGACGTCGTCGCGACCGACACCTGGGTCTCGATGGGCGACGAGGCCAGCGCGGCCGAGCGCGAGCTGCCCTTCGTGCCGTACCAGGTGAACGCGGAGCTCATGGCGGTCGCCGCCGCCGACGCGCTCGTGCTGCACTGCCTGCCCGCCTACCGGGGCAAGGAGATCACGGCCGAGGTCATCGACGGCCCGCAGTCGGCCGTGTGGGACGAGGCCGAGAACCGGCTGCACGCGCAGAAGGCGCTCCTGACCTGGTTGCTGGAACGCTCGTGACGACCGCCCTCGGCCCGGGCAGCGTGCCGACCACCAAGGCGGCGCGCCACGCGCGCATCGCCCAGCTCGTCGCCCGGCACGAGATCCACTCCCAGGCCGAGCTCGCCAAGGCGCTCGCCGAGGACGGTGTGAGCGTCACGCAGGCGACGCTCTCGCGCGACCTCATCGAGCTGCGGGCCGAGAAGGTCCGCAGCGCGTCGGGCGCGCTGGTCTACGCGGTGCCCGGCGAGGGCGGCGACCGCTCGGTCCAGGTCGCGAACGACGCCGAGTACGTCGCGGCCCGGCTCGCGCGCCTGTGCGCCGAGCTGCTGGTCTCGGCCGAGGCGTCCGGCAACCTCGTCGTGCTGCGCACGCCGCCCGGGGCCGCGCAGTACCTGGCGTCGGCGATCGACCACTCGGTGTTCGTCGGCGTCCTCGGCACGATCGCGGGCGACGACACCGTGCTGGTGATCTCGCGCGACGTCGACGGCGGGGAGGACCTGGCCGCGCGCTTCCTGGCCCTGACCAGCCCGGCCCAGCCCGGGGGACCCGCCCACCCCGCACCCACCACGGCATCTCCCGGCTAGCGACGACCCCCACGGGCCGCGCAGCGACCACCGCGACCGCCGAGCCTCGGCGGCTGCCACACTTGGACCCATCACCCCACGCAAGGAAGAGAACAAGTCATGACTGAACGCGTCGTGCTCGCCTACTCGGGCGGCCTGGACACCTCCGTTGCCATCGGCTGGATCGGCGAGGCCACCGGCGCCGAGGTCGTCGCCGTGGCGGTCGACGTCGGCCAGGGCGGGGAGGACCTCGAGGTCATCCGCCAGCGCGCCCTCGACTGCGGCGCCGTCGAGGCCTACGTCGCGGACGCCCGCGACGAGTTCGCCGAGGAGTACTGCATGCCCGCGCTGCGCGCGAACGGCCTGTACCTCGACCGCTACCCCCTGGTCTCCGCGATCTCGCGCCCCGTGATCGTCAAGCACCTGGTGCGCGCGGCCCGCCAGTTCGGCGCGACGACCGTCGCGCACGGCTGCACGGGCAAGGGCAACGACCAGGTCCGCTTCGAGGTCGCCACGACCTCGCTCGCGCCCGAGCTCAAGACGATCGCGCCGGTCCGCGACCTCGCGCTGACGCGCGAGAAGGCCATCGCCTACGCCGAGAAGCACTCGCTGCCGATCGCGACGACCAAGCACAACCCGTTCTCGGTCGACCAGAACGTGTGGGGACGCGCCGTCGAGACGGGCTTCCTCGAGGACATCTGGAACGCACCGACGAAGGACGTCTACAACTACACCGACGACCCGACGTTCCCGCCGGTCGCGGACGAGGTCGTCATCACGTTCGAGCAGGGCGTGCCGGTCGCGCTCGACGGCGTGCCGGTCACCCCGCTGCAGGCCATCCAGGAGATGAACCGTCGCGCGGGTGCCCAGGGCGTGGGCCGCATCGACATCGTCGAGGACCGCCTGGTCGGCATCAAGTCTCGCGAGATCTACGAGGCCCCGGGCGCGATCGCGCTCATCGCGGCGCACCAGGAGCTCGAGAACGTGACCCTCGAGCGCGAGCAGGCCCGCTTCAAGCGCGGCGTCGAGCAGCGCTGGACCGAGCTGGTCTACGACGGCATGTGGTTCAGCCCGCTCAAGAAGTCGCTCGACGTCTTCATCGACGACACCCAGCGCTACGTCTCGGGCGACATCCGCCTGGTCCTGCACGGCGGCCGTGCGACGGTCACGGGCCGCCGCAGCGAGTCGAGCCTGTACGACTTCAACCTCGCGACCTACGACGAGGGCGACTCGTTCGACCAGTCGCAGGCCAAGGGCTTCATCGAGATCTTCGGCCTCACGGCCAAGCTCTCCGCGGCGCGCGACGAGAAGTTCGGCAACGGCGTGGACTTCGGCACCGGGAGCCTGTGAACCATGACTGACGAGATCACGTCCGGCGCCGCGGGCGGCGTCGCGAGCAGCGGTGCCGCCGAGGTGGACGGCGCTCAGGGCGCGTCGGAGGCTCCCATGAGCCTGTGGGGAGGCCGGTTCGCCGGTGGTCCCGCCGAGGCCCTGGCCGCCCTGTCGCAGTCGACGCACTTCGACTGGCGCCTCGCGCAGCACGACATCGCGGGCTCCCGGGCCCACGCCAAGGTGCTCGCGGCGGCGGGTCTGCTCGACGACGACGAGCTGACCGCGATGCTCGAGGCGCTGGACGTGCTCGCGGCCGACGTCCGGTCGGGGGCGTTCCTCCCGGTCCTGGCCGACGAGGACGTGCACACGGCCCTCGAGCGCGGCCTCATCGAGCGCGCGGGTCCGGAGCTCGGCGGCAAGCTGCGTGCGGGCCGTTCGCGCAACGACCAGATCGCGACGCTCGTGCGCTCGTTCCTGCGCGAGGAGGCCCGGGCGATCGGGCTCCTGGTGCTCGACGTCGTCGACGCCCTGATCGAGCAGGCCGAGGCGCACCCCGGCGCCCCGATGCCGGGCCGCACGCACCTGCAGCACGCGCAGCCGGTGCTGCTCGCGCACCACCTGCTCGCGCACGCGTGGCCGCTGCTGCGCGACGTGGACCGCTTCATCGACTGGGACGTCCGGGCGGGGCGTTCGCCCTACGGCTCGGGCGCGCTCGCCGGCTCGTCGCTCGGGCTGGACCCCGCCGCGGTCGCGGCGGACCTGGGCTTCGACGGCCCGGTCGAGAACTCGATCGACGGCACGGCCTCACGCGACGTCGTGGCGGAGTTCGCGTTCGTCGCGGCCATGCTGGGTGTCGACCTCTCGCGCTTCGCGGAGGAGATCATCATCTGGAACACCAAGGAGTTCGGCTTCGTCCGCCTGGACGACGCCTACTCGACGGGCTCCAGCATCATGCCGCAGAAGAAGAACCCGGACATCGCGGAGCTCGCGCGCGGCAAGGCGGGGCGTCTCATCGGCGACCTGACGGGTCTGCTGGCCACGCTCAAGGGTCTGCCGCTCGCGTACAACCGCGACCTGCAGGAGGACAAGGAGCCGGTGTTCGACCAGGTGGACACGCTCAAGGTCCTGCTCCCGGCGTACGCGGGCATGATCCGCACGCTGACGTTCGACACCGACCGCATGGCCTCGCTCGCGCCGCAGGGCTTCTCGCTCGCGACCGACGTCGCGGAGTGGCTCGTCCGCCAGGGCGTGGCGTTCCGGGTGGCGCACGAGGTCGCAGGTGCGTGCGTGCGGGTGTGCGAGGAGCGTGGCATCGAGCTGTGGGACCTGACGGACGAGGACCTCGCGGAGATCTCCGAGCACCTCACGCCGGGCGTGCGGGAGGTGCTGACGGTCGAGGGCTCGCTCGCCTCGCGCGACGCCGTGGGCGGCACGGCTCCCGCGCGCGTCGCGGAGCAGCTCGAGGAGGCCAAGGTGCGCTCGGCCGAGTACCGGTTCTGGGTCCAGGGCTGAGGTCGCCATGAGCGTGAGCGCTGCGGTCCTCGAGGACCTCGTCGCCCGCGTGCACGACGGCGCAGCCCGCCTCGGTCCTGGACGCCCGGCGGGTCCGGGCGCCGGGACGGGCGCGGGCTGCCGCCTGGTCGTGATCGACGGTCCGGCGGGCTCGGGCAAGACGACGCTGGCTGCGCAGCTCGGGGCGGAGCTCTCGGCGCAGGTGATCCACATGGACGACCTGTACGAGGGGTGGACGGGCATGTCCGCCGGCGTGGGCCGGCTCGTCGAGCAGGTCCTGGCGCCGCTGGCCGCCGGCCGACCCGGCAGCTACCGACGCTACGACTGGACGCTCGGAGGCTTCGCGGAGCTGCACGAGGTGCCGCTCGCGCCGTTCCTGGTGGTCGAGGGCTGCGGCGCGGGGGCCCGACGGGTGGCCCCGCTGACGACGTTGCTCGTCTGGGTCGAGGCGGACGACGAGCTGCGTCTGGCCCGTGGCCTGGCGCGCGACGGCGAGGACGCCCGCGAGCACTGGATCGGGTGGATGGCCACCGAGCGAGAGGTCTACGCGGCGGAGGGCACGGCCCAGCGTGCCGACGTGGTGCTCGACGGGTTCGGCGAGCCGCTCGCACCCCGGCATGCCGGCGCGGCGGGCGTCGGCGAGGTCGAGCCGGGGTGGTCGGGTCGGGTGGGAGGGGCTCACGAGGCGTAGATTGCGTGGAGCTCACGCCCGTACCGACAGGAGGCCCAGGTGACCGAGTCCCTCCGTGCCCGCACCGAGCTCGACCCGCCGGTCGAGCCGGCCCTCGACGTCCCGGCCCGGGGGTGGTTCGCCCGGCCGGCGCTCGAGGTCGCGCGCGACCTCCTGGGCGCCTCGATCACGCACCGCACACCCGAGGGCAGCGTCACCGTCCGCCTCACCGAGGTCGAGGCCTACGACGGTGAGCGCGACCCGGGGTCGCACGCGTTCCGGGGGCGGACGGACCGCAACCGGGCGATGTTCGGCGAGCCGGGTCGTCTCTACGTCTACCGGCACCTGGGGCTGCACCACTGCGTCAACGTCGTCTGCGGGCCGGTGGGCCAGGCGTCGGCGGTCCTCCTGCGGGCGGGCGAGGTGACCGACGGCGCCGAGCTGGCGACGGCACGCCGCGTCGCCGTGGGTGTGTGCGACTCGGACCGGCAGATCGCTCGGGGCCCGGCCCGGCTCGCGGTAGCTCTCGGGCTCGACCTGGGCCACTACGGCCTGGACGTCACGGACGAGGCGGGTGACGTCGTCGTGCACCGCGACGCGCGCGCGTTGCGGCCCGTGATCGCCACCGGGCCTCGCGTGGGGGTGAGCGGCGACGGGGGAGACGCGACCCGCTTCCCGTGGCGGCTCTGGCTCACCGGGGACCCCACGGTCTCGGCGTACCGGCCCGCGACGCGACGCCACCGCTGAGGTCGCCCACGTCGGGGTCGGCCCCCAGGGGCAGGACACGGCAGACTAGGACCTCGGGCGCGCGGGAAGACGGCGCGCCTGTACAACGCGGCGCGCCGGACGGTGCGCCGCACGACGAAGGAGAAGCAGTGGACGACGTTCTCGACGAGTTGCAATGGCGGGGCCTGGTGGCGCAGTCCACCGACGAGGCCGCGCTGCGTGCTGCGCTGGCCGAGGGACCCGTCACGTATTACTGCGGCTTCGACCCGACCGCGCCGAGCCTGCACCACGGTCACCTGGTGCAGCTCATCCTGCTGCGCCACCTGCAGCTCGCGGGGCACCGTGCCATCGCGCTCGTCGGCGGCGCCACGGGCATGATCGGCGACCCGCGTCAGTCGGGGGAGCGGATCCTCAACACCAAGGACACGGTCGCCGAGTGGACCGAGCGCCTCAAGGCGCAGGTCTCGCGCTTCCTCGACTTCGAGGGCGACAACCCGGCGCGCATCGCGAACAACCTCGACTGGACGGCGGACCTCACGGCGATCGACTTCCTCCGGGAGATCGGCAAGCACTACCGCCTGGGCACCATGCTGGCCAAGGACACCGTGGCGCGCCGGCTGCGTTCGGACGAGGGGATCAGCTTCACCGAGTTCAGCTACCAGATCCTGCAGGGCAACGACTACCTCGAGCTCTTCCGGCGCGAGGGCGTCACGCTCCAGACGGGCGGCAACGACCAGTGGGGCAACCTGCTCTCGGGCGTGGAGCTCATCCGCAAGGCCGAGGGGGCGTCGGTGCACGTCCTGACGACGCCGCTCATCACCAAGGCCGACGGGACCAAGTTCGGCAAGACCGAGGGCGGGGCCGTGTGGCTCGACCCCGACATGATGAGCCCGTACGCGTTCTACCAGTACTGGGTCAACGCCGACGACGCGGACGTGGTGGGCTGGCTGAAGATCTTCACGTTCCGTACCGCGGAGGAGATCGCGGAGCTCGAGCGTGCGGTCGCCGAGCGTCCTGCAGCCCGCGAGGCGCAGAAGGCGCTGGCTGCCGACGTCACGACCCTGGTGCACGGCGCGGCCGCGACCGAGGCCGTCATCGCCGCCAGCCAGGCGCTGTTCGGACGCGGAGACCTGAGCGCGCTCGACGGCGGCACGCTGGCTGCGGCGGTGGCCGAGCTCCCGCGCACGACCGCGGTACCCGGCGACGCGATCGTCGACCTGCTGGCAGCGTCGGGGCTCGTGGGTTCGAAGGGAGCCGCGCGGCGCGCGATCGCCGAGGGCGGCGCCTACGTGAACAACGCCAAGGTCACGTCCGAGGATGCCGTTCTCGAGACGGACGACCTCTTGCACGGCCGCTTCGCCGTCCTGCGCCGGGGCAAGCGGACGCTCGCGGTGGCCGAGGTCGCGTGACGGACCTGCACGCCCGACGGCGGGGCCAGGGTTCGTCCCCGGCCCCGCCGTCGTCACGACGGCCGACGGCGGGCCGGCGATTGCGGGCCGACGATGGCGGCCGCGGGCGCGGTGACCGGGGTCACCGCGCCCGGGTTTGACCTGG
>Ga0233375_1001454_pt1 | contig 10477 bp, 8 predicted proteins | sample ElkDunMinimDraft_10_FD_191539 | JGI IMG/M metagenome (GOLD analysis project Ga0233375, IMG submission 191539) | Fecal eukaryotic communites from dung pellets of Tule Elk in California, USA - Elk Dung E16 | ecosystem: Host-associated > Mammals > Digestive system > Large intestine > Fecal | place... | reverse complement strand
TCCCCGCCGTAGGCCGCCGGCACCCCGCCACCGGATGACACGTCGCCGGGCACTGCCCCGCCGGACGACGCGCTGCCGGACTCTGGCGTACCGGGCAGGGCGATTCCGCCTCCCCCGGGCAACCACAGCCGCCCGTCTGTTACCCGGCCACGCAGCAGGTTCAGCCCCATCAACCGGGCCACGTACGCGGTCCGGGGCCGTACGGCGATCTCGGCCGGGCTTCCCTGCTGGGTGACCCGGCCCCGTTCGATCACGACCAGCCGGTCGGCGAGCACCATGGCGTCGAGCGGATCATGGGTGACCAGCAGGGTCGCCGCCGCCTGCCCCGCCAGGTGGTCCCGCAGCCCGGTGCGGACCTCGGCGCGGGTGCCGGCGTCGAGCGCGGCCAGCGGCTCGTCCAGGAGCAGCACCTGCGGCGCGACCGCCAGCGCCCGGGCCAGCGCGACCCGCTGGGCCTGGCCGCCGGAGAGCTGCCCCGGCCGGCGGGCGGCCAGCCCGGTCAGCCCCACCCGTTCCAGCAGTCCGTCGGCGATCGCGCGCGCCTCCCGGCGGGAGCGGCCCCGACTGCGCGGGCCGAACGCGACGTTCTCCCGGACCGACAGGTGCGGAAAGAGCCGGTAGTCCTGGAAGACCAGCCCGGCGCGGCGCTTCTCGGCCGGCAGCCGGATCCCGCGGACCGGCTCCTCCCAGGTCCGCCCGGCCACCCGCAGATGCCCGTCGTGCAGCTGTTGCAGCCCCGCGACCGCGCGCAGGGCGGTGCTCTTGCCGGCGCCGTTGGGACCCAGTAGCGCCACCACCTCGCCGGCCGCGACGGCCAGCGCGAGTTCCAGGGCGAAACCCGGCCGCCGGACGACCAGCCGGGCGTCGAGGGACGCGGTCACGGGCTTGTCATCCACTTCTCCCGGAGCACGGCCAGGATGGTGACCGACACCGCCAGCAGCAGCACGCTGAGCACGATCGCCGCCTGCGGATCGGTCTCCATCGCCAGGTAGACGGCGAGCGGCATGGTCTGGGTACGGCCCGGGAAGTTCCCGGCGAAGGTGATCGTCGCCCCGAACTCGCCGAGCGCACGCGCCCAGCAGAGCACCGCGCCGGCCGCCACACCCGGGCCCACCAGCGGCAGGGTCACCCGCCGGAAGGTCGTCCAGCGCCCGGCGCCGAGCGTCGCCGCCGCCTCCTCCAGCCCGCGGTCGGCCGCGCGCAGCGCGCCGCTGACGCTGATCACCAGGAAGGGCATCGCCACGAACGCCTCGGCCAGCACCACGGCGCTGGTGGTGAAGGGCAGGGTGAGGCCGAACCGGGCGTCGAGCCATCCGCCGAGCAGCCCGTGCCGGCCGAAGACCAGCAGCAGGGCGACGCCGCCGACGACCGGCGGCAGCACCAGCGGCACCGTCACCAGCGCGCGCACCAGCCGCCGGCCGGGGAATCGGGTGCGCGAGAGCAGCCAGGCCAGCGGAACCCCGAGGAGCAGGCAGAGCAGGGTCGCCAGGGTCGCGGTGACCAGCGAGAGCCAGAGCGCGTCGAGCACGCCGGGGGCGGTCAGCCGGCGGGGCAGCTGCGCCCACGGCGTACGCAGCAGCAGCGCGGCCGGCGGCAGCACCAGGAACGCCAGGCCGAGCAGGGCCGGCAGGAGCAGCACCAGCGGCGCGCGGAACGCGTCGCCGGTGTCGCGCCCGGCGGCTGCGCTCGCCGCGGCGGGCACACCGTCGGCGGGGGTGTCCCCGGCGGCCGGGGTGCTCTCGACAGCGGGGGTCACGGCAGTTGGAATCCGGCCTCGCGCAGCCGTTCCCGGCCCGCCCCGGAGCGGACGTAGGCGACGAATTCGGCGGCGGCGGCCGGGTCCGTCGCACCGGGCAGCACCACGATCGGGTAGTCGTTGCCGGCTGCGGCGCTCTCGGCGAACTCCACGGCCTCGACCTCGCCGGCGGCCACCCGTACGTCGGTGCGGTAGACCAGCGCGGCGTCGACCTCGCCGAGGCGCACCTTGGTCAGGGCGGCGCGCACGTTCTGGTCCAGGGTGACCGGGGTGAGGTCCACGCCCGCGCTCGCCAGCGCCTTCTCCGCCGCGATGCCGCAGGGCACCTGGGCGGCGCAGATCGCCACCTTGAGGTCCGGGACGGCCAGGTCGGCGAGGGTACGCAGCCCGCGCGGATTGCCGGGCGGCACGGCGATCACCAGCTGGTTGCGGGCGAAGACAACCGCGTCCCGGCCGCCGGCGACCCGCTGCATCGACTCGGGTCCGGCGGCGGCGAAGACGTCGGCGGGAGCGCCGGCGGCGATCTGGCCGGCCAGCTGCGCGCTGCCGGCGAAGGAGAGCCGGACCCGCCTGCCGGGGTGGCTCTGCTCGAAACCCTCCCCCAGCGCGGTGAAGACCTCGGTCAGCGAGACGGCCGCCAGGACCGTCACCGTGCCGGCGGTGGCCGGATCGCGCCGGTCGGCGCCGCACGCGGCGATGGCCAGCAGCAGGCAGCCGGCGAGCACGGCGGCGACCGGGCGACGGCTCACGGCAGCTCCACCATCACCGTGGTGGACTTCACCACCGCCACCGCGACCGAGCCGACGGTCAGACCGAGCTCGTCGACGGCCTCCCGGCTGGTCAGCGCGACCAGCCGGAACGGGCCCGCCTGGATGTCCACCTGGGCCATCACGGTGTCGCGGCGCACCGCCGTGACGATGCCGCGCAACCGGTTGCGCGCCGAGGAGCGACCGCTGCCGGGATCGGGTTCGTCGGCCAGCGACCGGGCGAATCCGGCGAGGTCGACCCCGTCGATCGTCCGGTGGCCGTGCCCGTCGCGGGTGGCCGGCAAGCGGCCGGCGTCCACCCACCGCCGTACGGTGTCGGCGCTGACGCCGAGCAGCTCCGCGGCCTCCCCGATGCGAAAACCAGCCATGCCGGGCAGATTACGTGGCAGCTGCGACGCCGGACAACCACTTCGACTCGCAACTGCCAGACCGCAAGGATCCGCGCAGTTGCCGGGGAACTGCTGCGTCCCCGGGGACTGAAAGCGGCACGTCAGGGAAGTCGCGACGGCGGCGGCTCACCCGATGCGGGCGATGGGGGCTCACCCGGATGGCGGTCACAGTGGTGGTCGAGAGCTCTACGACTGGAGAGGGAGTGATGTCCAATGGCGTCGACGGCGGTTTCCCGAGCCGACCAGCACATCCAGCAGGACGTGCTCGACGAGCTGACCTGGGAACCGAATGTGACCCCGACCGAGGTGGGTGTCACCGTCTCCGAGGGGGTGGTGGTGCTGACCGGGTCGGTCGACAGCTACGCGAAGAAATGGGCCGCCGAACGGGCCGCGCACCGCGTCCACCGGGTCCGGGCCGTCGCCAACGAGATGGAGGTCCGGCTGCCCACCGCCGCACACCGTACCGACGCCGAGATCGCCACCGCCGCGACCCGGACGCTGGAGTGGGACGCCTTCGTCCCGGTCGAGCACCTGGACGTCACCGTCGCCAACGGCTGGATCACCGTACGCGGACAGGTCGAGTGGGAGTACCAGCGCCGGGCCGCGGAGCGGTCCCTGCGCAAGCTGGCCGGCGTACGCGGGGTCAGCAACGGGATCCTGGTCCGCCCGATCGGCAGCGAGCAGGACCAGCTCGAACAGCAGCTGGCGGGAGCGCTGTCGCGCAGTCTCGCCGATGGCGCCGAGCAGGTCTCGGTGGAGGTCGAAGGGGACACCATCGTGCTCGACGGCCTGGTGCGCTCCTGGGCGCAGCGTGAGGAGGCCGAACGGGTGGCCTGGGCCTCCCCCGGCATCGCCGAGGTCCGCAACCAGCTCACCGTCGTCCTCTAGGCAGGTTCGGGCTCCCGCTCGCACCACCCTCAGATCAACCGCAGTTCCCGGGCCCGCCGTACGGCCTCCCGGCGCCGCGTCACCTGGAGTTTGCGGTAGATGTTGCGCACGTGGGTCTTGACGGTGTTGACCGACAGGGACACCTCGTTGGCGATCTCGACGTTGGACAGGATGCTCTGCAGGTAGCGCAGGATCATCAGTTCCCGTTCGGTGAGCGGCTCGGCGGGCCGGACGCCGGGGGCCTCGGCCTGCGCGGGCGGGCCGCCGCGCCGGGCCGGCAACTCGTCCAGGAACGACCAGTACGCGGTTCCGGAGTCGAGGTGCGCGGTGAGCAGCTCCCGCAGCTGCGGTTCGTCCGCGCGGAAGACCTGCCGGTGCTGCTGGGGCGCGGCGAGCGCCAGCACGCGTTCGAGGGCACGGGCGGCGCCGCGCGCGTCGGCGCCGCGGTGGGCGATCAGCGCCTGCACCAGGCCGGCTTCCAGCCGCGTCGCCAGGTTGAGCGGGCCCGCGCCCGGACCGTCCCAGGCGGGCAGCAGACGACGTGCGGTGTCGAGGTCGCCGTGGCCGGCTTCGGCGCGGGCCAGCACCACCGCCGCCATGCCCGTGGGCTCCGTTGCCGCCGAGGGGCGCAGCAGCGCCCGGACCCCGGCCAGGTCCGACCGGCGGCGGCGCAGGTCGGCCTCGGCGACACACAGCCGCTCCCGTAGCGCCGGGAGGCGGCCGGCTGCCTCCCGGGCCCGGCGCAGCGTCCGGGCGGCGCCGTCGGGGTCTCCGCCGGCGAAGGCCAGCCGGGCCCGCACCTCCGCCGCGAGCACGGCCGTCGCCGGCGGCAGCTCCCCGGCCCGGTCGAGGTTGGCCTCGGTCTCCGCCGGCCGGTCACGGTGCCAGGCGGTCAGCGCGCGGGCAAGGTACGCGTGCGCGGCGTCGGCCGGGTCCCCGACCTGTTCGTGGAGTGCCAGGGCCACCGCCGCTGCCCGCTCGGCGGCAGCCAGCTCACCCGCGGCGGCGTGCAGGACCGCACCGCGGGCGGCGCAGACCAGACGCAGCCGGGGCAGCTCGGCGGCCTCGGCGGCGACGAGCCCGGCGTCGAGTTCGACGCCGGCCGCCGGCAGGTCGCCATGGGCGAGCCGGACCAGGCCCCGCGCCGCCGCGGCAACCGCGACCGCGACCATGTCGGGAGCGGCAGCGGTGGCGGTGGCGGTGGCGGCCGAGGGTCTGGCGGGCGGCGACTGGGCCAGCAGCCGGGCGGCCGCCCGGTCGGTCCGTTCCAGGTCGCCGGCGAGCTGGGCCGCGGCCAGGTCGAGCGCCGCCAGCGGGCCGCGCAGCGCCGCGGCGGCCGGCCCACGGGCCACCTGGGCCAGGTACGCGGACCCGGCCGCGAGGTCCCCGGCGGCGAGCCGTTCCGCCGCCAGGGCCAGCGTGACCGCCGCGTCCGCCGGCGCCCCCGGCGCCACCGGCACGACGGCACCGGGGGCAGGCTGGTACGGCAGCAGGTGCGCCCAGTGCCCGGTCAGCAGGCTTCCCGCCCGGGACCACTGGCCCGCGGCCAGGGCGTGCCGCAGCGCCTCGGCGTACCGGCCGTGGCGCAGGTGCCAGCCGGCCGTACGGCCGTGCAGTTCGCGCAGCCGGGCCGTCCCGGTGCGCCGCAGCTCGCCGCGGAGCAGGTCGGCCAGGAGCCGGTGGCAGCGCCAGTGGGGCGACGGCGCCGGATGTGGCCGGACGAGACCGGTGTGCCGCGACACTTCGGCGAGCAGCGTCTCGCCGTCGCCGCCGGTCAGCTCGTCGAGCAGCTCGGCGGTGATCGGCGCGGTGAGGGTCAGCAGTGGCAGCGCTTCGCGTACCGGCCCGGCGAGCCCGGCGAGAATCTCCTCGCGCAGGTACGCCGCGATCTCGGGCTGCTCGCCACCGAAGCCGGCGACGAAGCCGTCCGGATCGGGGTGTCCGGCGAGGGTGAGCGCGGCGAGCCGCAGCGGCGCCGGCCAGCCTTCGGCACGATCCCGCAGCCGGTGCAGCTGCCGGTCGGTGAGGGCCACGCCGTGGTCGGCGAAGAGCCTCGCGGTCTCCTGCTCGGTGAAGGCGAGATGGGCGCTGCCCAGCTCGGTGAGGCCACCGGCCACCCGCAGCCGGGCCAGGCCCAGCGGCGGCTCGGCGCGGGTCGCGACGATCAGCCGCAGTCCCCCGCCGCCGTGCCGCAGCAGGTGGTCGAGTCCGGCGGCGGCGTGCGGATCGGCGAGCTGGTGCAGGTCGTCCAGGACGAGGGTCACCGGCCGCGACCGTGCGGCGAGCGCCGCCGCGATCTCGGCCGCACCGCCGTCGGCTCCACCCGCGGGCACGGCGCCCGGCTCGGCGGGGAGGTCGAGGGCGGCGCGTAGCAGCGACCAGAGGCGCCCGGCGTCGTCGTGCGGTCCGAGCACGAGGTACGGCGGCGGGTCCGCGCCTCGGCGCTCGCGGATCCAGCTGGTGAGCAGCGCCGACTTCCCCCAGCCGGCCGGCGCGAGAAGCAGCGTCAGTGGTCCCTGCGCGCCCCGGTCCAGCACGTCGAGGAGCTGCTCCCGCAGCAGGGTGTCGGGCATCCGGCCTCCCCTTGGCCACCTCAAGGCACTCGTCGCCGCGCCGGTTACCCGGCCGGTACGGGTTCACCCCTTCCGTGTGAGCCGTTCTCACCCTGCCCTCGCGCAGGCTGGCGGCGGTCGCCGAGACCGGCGAGGTGCTCAATCCGGACGGAGGCGTGCGATGAAGGCGTTGTGCTGGAACGGCCCGGGACGGGTCGGCGTCGGCACCGTCCCCGATCCGACGGTGCGCAACGAACAGGACATCATCGTCAAGGTGCGCCAGAGCGCCACCTGCGGCTCTGACCTGCCGCTGGTGGCCGGACAGATCCCACTCGCGCACGCCGGCGAGATAATCGGCCACGAGTTCGTCGGCGAGGTGGTGGAGGTCGGCCCGGAGGTGCGCCGGCATCGCGTCGGTGACCGGGTCGTGGCCTGCCCCTTCGTCTCCTGCGGGCGGTGCTGGTTCTGCGAGCACGACCTCCCCGCCTGCTGCGACAACGGCAACTCCGGCGCGCTGGCCGCCGAGGACACCTGGGGTGGCGCCGCCTCCGGCTGCCTGGGCTTCCCCGAGGCGATGGGAGGCTTCGCGGGCAGTCACGCCGAGTACGTACGGGTGCCCTTCGCCGACCAGAACGCCTTCGGCGTACCCGAGGGGGTGAGCGACGACCGCGCGCTCTTCGCCGCCGATGCCGTCTCGACGGGCTGGATGGGCGCCGAGCGCAGTCAGGTGGGCGCCGGCGATGTGGTGGCGGTCTGGGGTGCCGGCGCGGTGGGGCTGGCGGCGGCCCGGGCGGCGAGCCTGCTCGGCGCGGAACGGGTGATCGTGATCGACCGCTATCAGTACCGGCTGGACCTTGCCACCGAGTGGGCCGGCGCGGAGACCATCGACTATCACGAGACCGACGTCCACGGTGAGCTGCGGGAACGCACCGGCGGGCGGGGACCGGACGTCTGCATCGAGGCGGTGGGGATGCAGCCGCACAACTCCGGTCCGCAGCTGCTCTACGACCGGGCCAAGAAGCAGATCCGCTTCTCCACGGAGCGGCCGAGCCCGGTGGAGCAGGCGGTGCTCGCCTGCCGCAAGGGCGGCAACGTCTTCGTGCTGGGGTTGTTCACCAGGCCGGTGGAGCGTTTCCCGCTCGACGCGGTGATGCACAAGAGCCTGACTGTGCGCAGCGCGCAGCAGCACGGCCAGCGGTACGTCCCGATGCTGCTGGAGCGGATGGCCCGCGACGAGATCCGCGCCGAGCGGCTGGCGACGCACCGGATGCCATTGGAGGAGGCCCCGAAGGGGTACGAGCTATTCCGCGACCGGGCCGACCAGTGCGTACGCGCGGTCTTCACGCCGTGACACGGATGCGCGCCCGCGCTGTCGGACGGCCCGGCGTTTCGCGCGCTGGAAGTAATAGTCGAGGAAGTGTGTACAACACCGGCGGTGTCCGTACTACGGCCCTGATGTACCTGACTATCTGACTACCCACCGGCGTTGCCGGCCCGGGCGGCTCGGTGGGCGGGTCGCCGCGGAAACTGCGAGACTGCAGCGATGGCTGCCGCAGACCGTCGCTATGACATCGTCCTGTTCGGCGCGACCGGGTTCACCGGTGCGCTGACCGCGCAATATCTCGCCGGGCACGCCCCGGCCGGCCTGCGCTGGGCACTGGCCGGCCGCAACCGGGGCAAGCTCACCGCGCTGCGCGAACGGCTCGCCGCCGCCCACCCCGACCGGCCCGCTCTGGCCGAGCTGCCGTTGCTCAGTGCCGACGTCACCGATCCCGCCTCGCTGCGGGAGGTCGCCTCCTCGGCCCGGATCGTCGTCACCACCGTCGGCCCGTACCTGACGTACGGCGGGCCGCTGGTGGCCGCCTGCGCGGCCGCCGGCACCGACTACCTCGACCTGACCGGTGAGGCCGAGTTCGTCGACCGCAGCTACGTACGCCACAACGAGGAGGCGATCGAAAGCGGTGCCCGGCTGATCCACGCCTGCGGTTTCGACTCGGTCCCCTACGACCTCGGGGTCCTCTACACCCTGCGGCACCTGCCGGGCGACGTGCCGATCAGCGTCGACGGCTTCGTGCGGGCCGGTGGCCGGTTCTCGGCGGGGACGTACCACTCGGCGCTGACGGCGATCTCCCGGCAGCGCGAGGCGCGCGAGGCGGCGCGGGCCCGGCGGGCGGCCGAGCCGGACCCGGCCGGGCGTCGGGTGCGGGTGGTGGCGCAGGGCCCGGCCCGGGTGCCGCAGCTCGGGGTGTGGCGGGTACCGCTGCCCACGGTCGACCCGCAGATCGTTCGCGCCTCGGCGCTGCTGAGCGACCGGTACGGTCCGGACTTCCGCTACGGGCACTACGCGGCGGTGAAACGGCTTGCCACGGTGGTGGGTGCGGGTGCCGGTCTCGGTGCGCTGGCCGCACTGGCGCAGGTCGGCCCGACCCGGCGGTGGCTCAGCGGCCGGCTCACCTCGGGGGCCGGACCGTCGGAACAGCAGCGGGAGAAGTCGTGGTTCCAGGTCCGTTTCCTCGGCTCGGCCGGCGGGCGGCAGGTGCTCACCGAGGTCTCCGGCGGGGATCCCGGTTACACCGAGACCGCCAAGATGCTCGCCGAGTCGGCGCTCTGCCTGGCGAGCGACGAGCTGCCGGCGACCGCGGGCCAGGTCACCACGGCGGTGGCGATGGGGGACGCGCTGATCGACCGGTTGAGCGCGGCGGGCATTCGTTTCCGGGTCGCCGAGCCGGCCGCTTGACCCTCGACCTGGTGCAGACCTCAGGGTGATGCCCATGGAGAGGGAGATGCTCAGCATCGGGGAGCTGGCCCGGGCGAGTGGGCTCACGGTCAGCGCCCTGCGCTTCTACGACGGCGCCGGGGTCCTGGCGCCGGTCGCGGTCGACCCGCACACCGGCTACCGCTGGTACGCCCACGATCAGCTCGCTCCGGCGCGGCTGGTCGCCGGACTGCGGCGGGTGGGCATGCCGCTGCCGGAGATCGCCACTGCCGTACGGCACTGGGGCGACAACGGCACGGTCGCCGACCTGCTCGCCGCGCACCTGCGGCGACTGGAGGAGGGTCTGGCCGACGCGAAGCAGGAGATCTCCCGGCTCCGGTCCCTGCTCACCGATGAGGAGCCGCACATGTCCACGATCCGGTTGACCATTGCCCGAGACGAGTTCGCCGCCGCGCTGGCGGCGGTCCGCTTCGCCGTCGGCGCCGACCCGGACCTTCCGATGATCAACGGCGTACTGGTCGACGTCGAACCGGACGCGATCCGGCTGGTCGCCACCGACCGCTACCGGCTCGCCGTCGCCGAGGTCCCGGCCCGGGTGACCGGACCGGGCGGCCGGCACCTGCTGCCGACCGGTTTCGTCGACCGGATCGCACCGCTGCTGGCCGAAGCGGGCGAGGAGACGGTCACGCTGCTGCTGGCCGACGGCCGGGTGACGCTGGGCGCCGCGGGCACCGAGATCGCCGCAGACTGCCCGGACGCCGAGTTCCCCGACTACCGCCGGCTGCTGCGCGAAGCCCTGCCTGCCACCCCGCGGCACCGCGTCACCGTGGACGCCGCCGGACTCCGGGCGGCGCTCGGCGGTGACGGTGCGGGCCTGCCGCCGGTGGTGGCGCTGACGGTCGACGACCGGGGTGCGGTAGGCGTCAGCCCGGCCGAGGCAGCCGCCGACAACGGCACGCTCACGGCCGGCGGCACGGTCGCGGCCGGCAGCGCGGTCGGGGTGAATCCGGAGTTCCTGCTGGAGGCGGTCGCCGCCGGCGGTGACGGTCAGCTCATGCTGGAGCTGGACGGTCCGATCAGGCCGCTGGCGGTCCGCCGCGTCGACGACACGCGGGCCTTCTCGATGCTGATGCCGATCCGCCTGGATCAGCCGCTGCCGGCGTAGCCGCCCGGCCTGCTTGCGCCGGCCGACATACCTGCACCGGCCGATGTGCCGCTACCAGCCCACGTGCTCTACCGGCCGATGTGCCGCTACCGGCCCAGGTGCCTCTAGCAGCCGGTGCACGACGGCGCCCCGTGACCCGATCGGGTCACGGGGCGCCGTGCGGTGGAGCAGCGTCGGCTAGCGCATCAGCGCTTGCCGGCGGTGGCGTACGCCGCGCAACCGATCAGCTCGATCGACACCTGCA
>Ga0233375_1001453_pt1 | contig 10482 bp, 11 predicted proteins | sample ElkDunMinimDraft_10_FD_191539 | JGI IMG/M metagenome (GOLD analysis project Ga0233375, IMG submission 191539) | Fecal eukaryotic communites from dung pellets of Tule Elk in California, USA - Elk Dung E16 | ecosystem: Host-associated > Mammals > Digestive system > Large intestine > Fecal | place... | reverse complement strand
CGCGTTGCGGCTGAACGGCTGAAGGTAGCAGCGCCACGGCGCGCCCGCTGTCGCCCGCTTCATCCGGTGCGCCGCCGACGGACCAGCCACGCGTTGGCAGACTTCCGACAAACGCATGCCGCGCCAATCGCCAATTCCCACTGGGCACGACGCTCGCGCGCGCCCAGTGATTAAGGCAGATCCCTGCGCGGCGCGCCACGGCGTCAATGCAGTGCGGTGCTGCTACGCGCCTGCTTTACCTGCAGCGCCGACACGGGGCCAGCCGCGTTGCCCCAGGCATTGCGAATATAGGTGACGACGGCCGCAATATCGGCATCACTGAGCGCTTGCCCGAACGGGGGCATGCCATGCGGCTGCGGATTGAAAGCGGTGGCGGGCGCGAACCCCCCCTCCAGGACGACGCGTATCGCATTGCGCGCGTCAGGCGCTGTCACGCTTGCGTTACCCGCCAGCGCCGGCCAGGCCAGCGGGTGCCCCCCGCCGTCTTCCTGGTGGCATTGCGCACACTGGTTGCGATAAAGCTCCCGGCCGCGCTGCATCAGGGCTGGCTGCGGTGCCGTGGCGGGCGGCCGGGTATTGCCGGGAGGCGCCGGGATGGTCTTCAGGTAGGCCGCGATGGCCCGGGCATCCGCCTCGGCAAGGTATTGCGTGCTGGTGGCGACCACTTCGGCCATGGGCCCGGCAGCCGTGCCCCGCGCCGACATGCCCGTATGCAACAACTGTGCGATGTCGTCGGCGGACCAGCGGCCGAGTCCGACCACGGGATCACCGTCGAGGGGCGGGGCATACCAATCAAGACCGGGGATAAGGCCGCCGCCGTAGCTGCCGGGCGACGCCGTGGCGCCCCAGGCGTTGCGCGCGGAATGGCAGGCAGCGCAATGGCCCAGCCCCTCGACAAGATAGCGGCCGCGCCACACTTCGGCAGGCGTCGCCGCGCCGCCATCACCGGCGTCGAAGACAGCAGGCGCGGCGGGCCGGAAGTAGACGCCGCGCCATAGCGCCAGCAAGGCCCGCAGGCGGTAGGGGAAAGCCAGTTCATGTGGCTGGCTGGGCTGCTCCACCGGCGTGACCGTGCGCAGGTAAGCGAACATCGCATCGGCGTCGTCGCGGGTGATATGCGTGTACTGCGGATACGGAAAGGCGGGGTACAAAAGCTGGCCGGCCTGGCCCCGGCCATTGTGCAGGGCGTTCCAGAAGTCGTCCGCCGACCACTTGCCGATGCCGGTTTCAACGGCGGGCGTGATGTTGGGCCCGTAAAACGTCCCGAAAGGCGTCACCAGGGGCCCCCCGCCCGCGTATGGCGCGCCGCCCGCCTGGGTATGACAACCCAGGCAATTGCCGATGCGTGCCAAGTATGCGCCGCGCTCGATCAGGGTGGTCGCGCCACCGCCCGTCGCCGGCTGATTGTCGGCCGAGCCCGCCGGGGACTGACTTGGCGTGGGCGCGGCATCACGCGTTCCCAGCCACGCGAGCACGGCCAGCGCCGCAGCCAAGGCGGCGATCAGGCCAAGCAACACCAGCAGCAACACGCGTATGCGCCGAGGGCGGTCGACGCGTAATGGCGTGCCTGCGCCCGGTTGGCGGCCCGCGCCTGCCCGGGGGCCGGAGGCAGCGCCAGCGCCGGAGGCAGCGCCAGCGCCTAAAGCGGCGCCAGCGTCGGCACCCTCGACCGCAGCGCCACGGCGACCCGAATTATCCGGCGCATCCGGCGGGCGCGGTGCGCCGCCGGCACTCATGGCCGCGCCCCCGCCGGCTGGCTGCCGCATGCCACGGGCAGCGCTACAGCGCCCGGCGCGGCGGGAATGTAGCTCGCCGGGACCGGCTGCGCAGCCAACCACGCCGACACCGCCGCAATGTCTTCGGGCACCAGCTTGCGGGCCACATCAGCCATGCAATCCGGCGCCGCAGCGCGCCGCAGCCCCTGCTGCCAACTGCCGATCTGCGCCCCTATGTAGTCGCGCGGCAGTCCCAGCAGGCCAGGGATGGCGGGCGCCGCGCCTGCCAGATCGGCACCATGACAGGCGGCGCAAGCGGGCAAGCCGCGCGCCGGGTCGCCGTGCAGAACGAGACCACGGCCGCGGTCCAGCTGCGCCGCATCGGTGCGTGATCGCGCGGGGGCGGGGTAAGGCGGATGCAGACCGGCGAAGTACGCGGCGATATCGCGCAGATAAGCATCCGGTAGCGGCTGCAGCAACACGTTCATAGGCCGGTACTGGCGCCGGCCGTCGCGGAAATTCAACAGCTGGTTATAGAGATACTCCTGCGGCTTGCCAGCGATGCGCGGGTAATAGCCATCGCTGGCTGCGCGGCCCTGTTCGCCATGGCAGGCGGTGCACGCCGCCAGCCGCGCCTGCATGGTGCCGGGAACGTATTGGCCCGCATCGCCCGGCGTTTGCGCCGCCGCGCCGCATGAAAAAGCCAACGTTAAAGCGGAGAGGAACGATATGCACAACCGCGGCTGCATGGCGAAGTTCCGGGCGGAGAGTGTCGGTAAGGGAGGCTCAGAATAGCTGCTTCACGGTCCTGCCATCAAATCCATGCCACAATCAGGCCCATGCTGAAAGTCGTTCTGATCACCGGGATTTCCGGCTCCGGCAAATCCGTCGCACTGCGATTGCTGGAAGATTCGGGCTACACGTGCGTTGACAACCTGCCGGTGCGTTTTCTGGCGGATTTCATCGCGACCGCGCGCGCTGACCGCATGGAACGGGTGGCCGTGGCCATCGATGTGCGTTCTCCGGGTGAACTGGCCGAGCTGCCTACCACCATCGCTGCCCTGCGCGCGACGGGGACGCAGCTGCAGGTGGTGTTTCTTGACGCCAACACCAACACCCTGGTGCAACGTTATTCCGAATCACGACGCCGGCATCCGCTGACGGAACGTCAGCAGCGCGGTGGCAAACCGCCGTCATTGCTGGACTGCATCAACCTGGAACGTGAACTGCTGGCCGCGCTGCGGGACCAGGAGCATGTGGTCGATACGTCCGACCTTACGCCGGGCCAATTGCGCGCCTGGATTCGCGACCTCGTCACGGCCGATACGCAACGCGTGCTGCTCACGTTCGAATCCTTCGCCTACAAGCGCGGCGTGCCGCGCGACGCCGACCTCATGTTCGACGTGCGCTGCCTGCCCAACCCCTATTACGACCCGGTGCTGCGCCCCCTGACGGGCCGCGATCCCGCGGTGGCGGAATACCTGGGCAGCTGCGAGGCCGTGGTCCGGATGATCGACGACATCGCCGGGTTCATCCGCAAATGGTTGCCACTTTATATGCAGGACACGCGTAGCTACCTTACCGTCGCCATCGGCTGCACCGGCGGGCAGCACCGGTCCGTCTACGTGGTCGAGCAGCTGGCGCAACGCTTCAGCGACCATTCGCCATTGCTGGTGCGGCACCGTACTCAGTTACCGGTCGACATCGCATGAGGCTGAACCGACTGCGCAACCTCCTGGTACTGGCCCTGCTGGCCGCGGTGATCGCGGGCTGTTCAAGCCCCGGAGGGCGCAAACGTGCGGGCGGCTATTACAAGGACGACGGCCCGGGCGCCAACCCGCCCGCGAACATCCAGGCCATTCCCGATGCAGTGCCACGCGTGGAGCCCATGGCGCGCGGCGCCAACAAGCCCTACGTGGTGTTCGGTAAACGCTATGTGCCGGATACCGCCGAGCGGCCGTTCGTGCAGCGCGGCATTGCTTCGTGGTACGGCAAGAAGTTTCACGGCAACGCCACATCGATCGGCGAAAAGTACGACATGTACGCGATGACCGCCGCGCATCCGACACTGCCCCTACCCAGTTATGCGCGGGTCACCAGTGCCATCAACGGCCGCAGCGTCATCGTCCGCGTGAACGACCGCGGGCCGTTTCACAGTAGTCGCATCATGGACTTGTCCTATGCGGCGGCCCACAAGCTCGGCATCATCGGGCCCGGCAGTGGCGAGGTGACGGTGCAGCGCATCCTCCCCGAAGAGATCAACACCATGCTGGCGCGCGGTTCGGGTGATTCCGAGCCGGGTCTGAACGCCGGCGCTGGCGCTGGCATCGATGCGGACGCCGATTCCATCCGGGGGATGGCCGTGGCTGCCGCGGCCCCCCTGCCGGCCGCAGCGGCTGGCGCCACACCGATACCCCTGCCCCCCCTGCCGGCGCCGGCTGGGTCCGCTGCAGCGCCAGCCGCTGCGGCGGCGCTGCCGCCGCGCGGGGCGTTGATGACGCAAGGCGCGATCTTTCTGCAGTTGGGCGCGTTCAGTCAGGCCGCCAACGCGGAATCGCTGGCGGCGCGCGTCAGTGCGGACCTCGCCGCCGCCGGCTTGCCGCCCGCGACGGTCGAACATGCCAATGATTTCTACCGCGTGCGGATCGGGCCGTACGCGGACCGCGATGCGGCGACTGCCGCGCTGCAGTCCGTGTCTGACCGAACGGGCATTCAGGCGACCATCGCCACGCGTTAGCGCGCGACGCGGGTGGCGCGGTCGGCGCGCTAACGCCGGTTTTCGGCGGCTGCCCGCTGATTCTTGCGCGCCCTGCGCGCTGGCACCGCGCCTGACCTGCGTCAGCGCGCGCCCGGTGCTCAGTCTGCTTTCTTTCGGGCCAGCGCGCGGGCATACAGCGTGTCACGCGGCACGCCGGTGACTTTCGCCGCGACGCGGGCCGCGTCACGCACCGATAAAGTCTCGAGCAATGCATCCAGCAAGGCCGTGGCGCGGGGCTCGTCCTCCTCGGCCGCCTGCGCGGCGGGGGCAGCATGGGCGATCAACACGAATTCTCCCTGGCCGCGGTGCGGCTGGGCCTGCAACCAGGCCAATGCATCGCCCATCGGGAGCGTGGCGATTTCCTCGAAACGCTTGGTCAGCTCACGCGCCACGGTCAGCAAGCGATCCGCGCCGCAGACCTGCGCCAAGTCCGCCAGGGTGGCGGCCAGCCGGTGCGGCGATTCGAACATCACCACTGGCGCCGGCAGGGCGCACCATTGCCGCAACCAGCGCTGGCGCGCGGCCGACTTGGCCGGCGCAAAGCCGGCAAAAGCAAAGGCGGGGTTCTCGTCACTGGTGACGCCACTGCCCATCAAGGCGGTGATCACGGCGCTCGGACCCGGTATTGGTACCACCGCATGGCCCGCCGCGCGCACGGCCCGCACCACCCGGGCACCCGGATCGCTGACAGCCGGCGCGCCGGCGTCGGAGATCAAGGCCACCCGCTGGCCCTGTGCCAGACGTTCGCAGATCGCCTGCGCGGCAGCCGCCTCGTTATGACGATGCGCGGCCATGAGCGGGGTGCCGATGCCCCAGGCGTCCAGCAGGCCGCGGCTTTCGCGCGTGTCCTCCGCGGCGATGACGTCGGCGCGAGCCAGGGCTTGCCAGGCCCGCAGACCGAGATCGCCAAGGTTGCCGATGGGGGTGGCCACGACATACAGGGCGCCGGTGGGCCATTGCTGCGCCGACACGCGTTCGTTGACGCGTTGCCAGCCATCCGGGGGTGCGACGTTTTGATTCATTGCGCGTTGGGGCGGGAAGGAATTCCGGCAGTGTAGACGGTCATGGACCCCGACCCCGACTTCAACCCCGCCCTGTTCGCCGCCGCACATGCGGCACAGTGCCGCGCCCTGCGCCAACGTCGGCGGGCCTTACAGGCGCGGGCCCGCGGGCGCGCCGCGCAGGCACAGGCGCCACCCGTGGCGGCGCGGCGCTCCGGGCCGCAGCGGCAAGGCGCCGCCTTTGAAGACAGGGCCCTGACACTGCTGCAGCGGGCAGGGCTGGTGCCCCTGGGCCGCAACCTGCACTGCGCCGCCGGCGAAATCGACCTGGCCCTGCGTGACGCCAGCACCCTGATCCTGGTCGAAGTGCGGGCCCGCCGCAGCAGCCGCTATGGCGGCGCGACCGCCAGCGTCGATGCCGGGAAGCGGCGCCGTTTGACCCGGGCGGCAGCGCTCCTGCTTCCCCTGCTGCGCGAACGCTTTGCCGCCGCGCCCCCACCCGCTGATGGCGACGCCGCCCGGATCTGGCGCCGCCGCCCTGCAGCCGTACGTTTCGATGTGGTCGTCTTCGGACCGGATGGCGTCCGGTGGCTGCGGCAGGCGTTCGACGCGGCCCCGTGAGCGCACCCGCCTTGGACATGGCGCCTTTCGGCGTCGACGATGATGCTTCACGCCGTAATAACCCGGTCGAAGCCCTGCCCCCGGCACCAAGCAAGCCGTGCCGTGCGCGGTTCGCACCGACCCGACCGCCGCCCAATACGCCGGGTTGCCCGCACTGGTGCGCCGGTCACGGTGACCCCGGACCTTGCTCCACACCCCCCTGCGCCCGCCGCCCCACCTGGGGCATCGCGCCAACGGCTTGCCCGGTCACGCCCCCTGCTTCACGGCGCGGGCGCGCATGAGATAATCGCCGCCATGATGGATATGACCTCGCGGATGACGTCGCACTTCACCGACGCCATGGCCGCCCATGCACAAAGCAGCGAAGCGCTGGCCCCCGCGCTGGCAGGGGCCGTGGACCTGCTGGTTGGCGCGTTGGCCAATAACGGCAAAATATTGGCGTGTGGCAACGGCGGTTCGGCGGCGGACGCGCAGCATTTTGTCGCCGAACTCGTGGGGCGTTTCGAACGCGAACGCCTGCCGCTGGGCGCGCTGGCGTTGAACACTGATACCGCCATCCTGACCGCCGTCGGCAACGATTACGGTTTCGACGAGGTTTACGAACGCCAGGTCAGCGCGCTCGGCCAGCCGGGCGACGTATTGCTGGCGATTTCCACCAGCGGCAATTCCCCCAATGTCGTGCGTGCCATCGAAGCGGCGCACGACCGCGAAATGCACGTGATCGCCCTCACCGGCAAAGGCGGCGGCGTGGTGGGCGAATTGATGACGCCGCACGACATTCATCTGTGCGTGCCAAGCGAACGCACGATGCGTATCCAGGAAGTCCACATAGTCATGCTGCATGCGCTGTGCGACGGCATCGACGCCCTGTTGCTGGGAGACCCCGAATGACGCTGAAATCTTGCCGTTGCGCCCGCGCGGCGCGCGGTGGCGCTGGCCGGCGCGGCATGCTGGCGCTGGCGCTGGCTGCCGCCGCCCTATCCACCACGTTGACGGCCTGCGCGCCGGTGGTCGTGGGCGGCGCCGCCGCCGGGGCTGCCGTCGTGGCCACCGACCGCCGCACTTCCGGGGTGCAGTTGGAAGACCAGAACATCGGCCTGAAGGTGGAACGCGCCATGGCGCAGAATTTTGGCGACACCGCCCGCGTCAACGCCAATGTCTATCAGGGCCAGGTGCTGCTAACCGGCGACGTCCCCAGCGATGACGTTAAAACCCGGGCAACGGCCGTCGCGCAAGGCGTGGAGAACGTCAAGAGCGTCGTCAATCAGCTGACCGTGGGGCCGATAGCACCGTTTTCAGTGCGTTCGAATGACACCTGGATTACCTCCAAGGTGCGCAGCGAACTGCTCAATACGCGCTTCGTTCCCTCTGGCACGATATCCATCACCACCAACCGTGGCGTGGTGTACCTGCAAGGCAAGGTCACCGCCACCGAGGGCGAGTACGCCGCCACGGCCGCCGCCGGCGTGGCGGGGGTGAACAAGGTGGTCAAACTCTTCGACACCATCAGCCGCGACGAAGCCGTGCGGCTTTCCGGGCCGGGCCGGGCCAGCACCGGCGCGCAGCCCGCGCCTGCCCCCGTCCAGGAAGGCGCCTCGTCCAACCCTGGCCCCGCCAGCAATGGCGCGAGCGGCAACAGCGGCGGTGCGGTCGAAGTAATGCCAATCAAATGAAAAAACTGGCCCTTGCCTGCCTCGTCCTGGTGGCCGCCGGCGTGACGGCCTGGTTCGTCTGGCGTCCCGCGCAAGCGGCGCCGGACGTCACCTTCACCGCCATCGACGGCCAGCGCATCAGCTTGCGCGACCTGCGCGGACAGGTGGTGCTGGTGAAGTTCTGGGCCACCGATTGCGTCACCTGCGTCAAGCAGATGCCGGACGCCATTGCCGACTATCAAAAATACAGCCCACAGGGCTTTCGCACCGTGGCCGTCGCCATGAAGTACGACCCGCCGAACTACGTGTTGAACTTCGCCGAAACGCGCAAACTGCCCTTCCCGGTTGCGCTCGATACCACCGGCGCGGCGGCTCAGGCCTTCGGCGATGTGCGCCTGACGCCGACCGCTTTCCTGATCGACAAGCAAGGCAACATCATCAAACGCTACCTGGGTGAATACGATCGGGCCGAGTTTCATGCCCAGATCGAAAAAGCCCTCAAAGCGGGCTGACCCACCGTGGCGGGCAGCGGCGTCCCGGCCCTCGCGTTCGTATTCCGTGGCGGCGAACTGCTGCTGCGCGAAGCGGCGCACGGCCCGCTCGTACTGACTGAATCGCTGCCGACCACCGCCATCGAAAAAATGCTCCCCGCGCCCGTTGGCGCGTGGACCGACATCGGCACCTGGCTGGGGCACCGCTGTCTCACGACCGCCGTCGACCGCGACACCATCGCGCCGCCGGGCCATGTTTTCCGCCGCTTGCGCGAATTGCTTGGCCCCCTGGGCGAAGCCGGCGCCGCGCTGGCCGGCCGCGCCTTCCAGCTGGCCGAATGGGCTCGCACCCATCGCTATTGCGGCGCCTGCGCCACCCCCACGCAGCGCCTGCCGGACGAGTTCTGCCTGCGCTGCCCGGCCTGCGGTCACGCCGCCTATCCACGCATCTCGCCGGCGATGATGGTGCTGATCCGTCAAGGTCCTCGGGTGCTGCTGGCGCGCAACGCCAGCTTTCCTGGCGAACGCTACAGCGCCCTGGCCGGCTTCGTCGAGGCCGGCGAGGCCGTCGAGGACACCGTGCACCGCGAAGTGATGGAAGAAGTGGGACTGCGGGTGCACCGCTTGCAATACTTCAAGAGCCAGCCCTGGCCCTTTCCGCATTCGCTGATGCTGGCCTTCACCGCCGACTATCTGGACGGCCAGATCCGCGTGGACGGCAAGGAAATCGTCGATGCCCGCTGGTTCGGCCCGGGCGATACGCTGCCCGACATTCCGCCGCCGGATACGATCGCGGGGTCGCTGATCCGCGCAAACCTTGCTGCGCAGGGTTCCGAGTAGTCGCTCCCCCGGCGCTGGCCGGTTCCCGGGGCAGGCGCACTTGGGGCGCCATATAACCAAATGGAATTATCTACGGATAATTAATTGTTTTACGTTCTTATGACGGCGGGGCATGATGCCATATCCGGACCGCAGGAACGCGGAATCCGACTTTGTTACGCCATTCCCGCTGGAGCATCCCCGTGATCAAACGAATACTGGCCGCCTGCATCGCCGTGGGCGCGCTTGGCGCCGCCCCCGCCCTGGCACAGCAGCAGACCCTGCTGAACTCCTCCTACGACATCGCCCGCGAACTCTTCAGCGCCATCAACCCGAAGTTCCAGGCTTACTGGAAGGCCAAGACCGGCGAAGACGTGACGATCGAGCAGTCCTTCGGTGGTACCTCGCGCCAGGCCCAGGCCATCATGCAAGGCTTGAAGGCCGACACCGTCACGTTCAATCAAGTGCCCGACGTTGAAGTGCTGGCACGCCGTGGCCTGGTTTCCAAGAACTGGCAGCAGCAGTTCCCCAACAACAGTTCGCCTTATTACAGCACCATCGCTTTCCTGGTTCGCAAGGGCAACCCCAAGCAGATCAAGACCTGGGACGACCTGGTGCGCGATGACGTCAAGGTAGTGTTCCCCAACCCGAAGACGTCCGGCAACGCCCGCTATACCTATCTTGCCGCATGGCTGTACGCCTTGGAAAAATTCAAGGGCGATGAGGCGCAGACGCGCGCCTTTGTCGCCAAGCTGCTGCGCAACGTCGAAAGCTTTCCCACCGGCGGGCGCGGCGCCACCGTGGCGTTCGCCCAGAACAACCAGGGCGACGCGGTGCTGACCTTCGAATCCGAAGTCAACAACATCGCCGCCAGCGACGAATTCAAGTCCCTCGGTCTGCAGCCCGTGGTGCCGCCAGTCAGTGTGCTGGCCGAGTTCCCCGTCGCGGTCGTGGACAAGGTGGTGGACGCCGCCGGCAAACGCCCGCTCGCCGAAGCCTATCTGCGCTATCAATATGAACCCGAGGCGCAGGCGCTGCTGGCAAGCTACAACTACCGGGTGCGTGACCCGGACGTGGTCAAGGCCAATGCGCAACGCTTCCCAGAAGTGCGCCTGATCAATCCGCAAGAAGTGCTAGGCTCGTGGGAACAAATCCAGCAAACGCATTTCGGTTCGGGCGGTGTGCTCGACCAACTGCTCGCTGACCGTTAATAGCCGCCGTCAGACCCCGGCAACCGGACCGCCGCCCGTGAGGCAGTGCGGCCGGTTTTTGTCATTTTCACCGGTTCATTCATGCCGCGCTTTTTCCTGCAGCAACCGACGCTGCCCGGTTTCGGGCTGAGCTTCGGCGTCAGCACCCTGTTCATCGGGCTGGTCATTCTGTTTCCCATCGCCTCGCTGCTGGCCTACACCAGCGAGATGACCT
>Ga0233375_1001451_pt1 | contig 10490 bp, 8 predicted proteins | sample ElkDunMinimDraft_10_FD_191539 | JGI IMG/M metagenome (GOLD analysis project Ga0233375, IMG submission 191539) | Fecal eukaryotic communites from dung pellets of Tule Elk in California, USA - Elk Dung E16 | ecosystem: Host-associated > Mammals > Digestive system > Large intestine > Fecal | place... | reverse complement strand
TGGATCGAGGCGCCCGTCACCGGTTCCCCAGCCGCCAGCACGGCTTCGTGGACCCGGTCGCCATACATCCCGACGCCGCCGAACGCGGGCAGCAGCGACGGGTGCGTGTTGACGATACGGCCTTCCCAAGCGGCCAGGACACGTGGGCCGAGCTTCTTCATGTATCCCGCGAGGACCACGAGGTCGACACCGGCAGCGGAGAGCTCCTCGACCATCGCGGCGTCCAGGGCCTCGGGATCGGGGTGCGTCCGGCCGCTCAGATGCCGCGTCGGCACCCCGCGCTCCCGAGCGTGCTCGAGGGCGCCCGACCCGCTGTTGTTGCTCACCACGAGGCGGACGTCCAGGCTCGCTGATCGGTCCGCGCTCTCCATGACGCGTGCCGCGGTGGTCCCGGTTCCCGAGGCGAGGATCGCGAGGTTCGTGCTGTCGCTTGTTCGAGGCATGGCGGCAGCCTAGGACACGGTCGAGCACGTCCTTGCTGGCGAGATGTCGCTGGACAGGTCTCCTCCTGCCGCGGTGTTGAGACGGTCACCATTCCACCCGCGGACGCGCACCGCGGGACGGTCCGTTTCTGACACGATGGGACCATGACCGACACGCCGATGACCATGGACCTCGTCACGGACGAGCACGCTGGGGAGCTCCTGACGCTCCGCCGGGCAGCGTTCGTCACCGAGGCGCAGCTCTACGGGGACCCGAACATCCCGCCGCTCACGCAGACCCTCGCCGAGCTCAAGGCGGACCTCGCGACCCAGGGCGTCATCACGCTCGGGGCGTGGCAGGGTCCGCGCCTGGTGGGGTCGGTGCGCGTGGAGATCGAGGGTGGCAAGGCCACGCTCGGCCGGCTCGCCGTGGCCCCGGACCTCCAGGGCCGCGGGATCGGCACGCAGATGCTGTTCGCGGTCCTGCCGCACCTGCCCGAGGAGACCACGGAGATCTGGGTCTTCACGGGCAAGGACTCCAAGCAGAACCTGGAGCTGTACACGCGCCACGGCTACGAGGAGCAGTACGACAAGGCCGCGGGCGACCTCACGTACACGTACCTGCGCCGCATCCTGGGCGAGGCCGAGGCCCGCAACGCGAGCGGCGACGCCCCCCAGGGCTGACCCTCCGGGGCGAGCGGGCGCGCAGGGGTGCGCGCCCGTCCGCCCGGGCAGGCGGTCCTGCTCGGACAGCCGCTCTGCCGGTCAGGCCAGGCGGGCCATGCGCCGCGGCAGGGCGACGGCGCCCGTGATCGCCGCGATGATCTCCTCGTAGCTCGCGCCGGGTCCCGAGAACGAGCCGTTGTTGCGCCCGTGGCGCAGCACCTCGATCCGGTCGGCGACCGCGCGCACGTCGGTCATGTTGTGGCTGATGAGCACCACCGCGTGCCCGAGCTCGCGCAGGCGCTCGATGTGGGTCAGGACCTCGGCCGTCTGCGCGACGGACAACGAGGCCGTGGGCTCGTCGAGCACGACGATGCGCGGGTCGCCCAGCAGCGTGCGGGCGATCGCGACGCTCTGGCGCTGGCCGCCCGACAGGTCGGAGACGAGCGTGCGCACCGACGGGATGCGGGAGGTGAGGTCGCGCAGGATGCGGCGAGCGTTCTCCTCCATCGCGGCCTCGTCGAGCCGCGGGCCGTGGCGCAGCTCGCGCCCGAGGTAGAGGTTGGACACGACGTCGAGGTTGTCGCACAGCGCGAGGTCCTGGAAGACCGTCGCGATCCCGAGCGCGTGCGCGGCCGCCGGGGTCGGGATGGTGACCGGGACGCCGTCGAACTCGATGATGCCGGCGTCGGGGACGAGCACGCCGGCGATGACCTTGGCGAGCGTGGACTTGCCCGCGGCGTTGTCGCCGACGAGCGCGACGACCTCGCCGCGGTGCACCTCGAGGTCGATCCCCTCGAGGGCACGGACCGCGCCGAAGGACTTGTCGATCCCGTGCATCGACAGCACGGGGAGTGCGGAGCTGCTCACGTCATGTCACCTGTTCGTGCTCGGGCGCTCAGCGGCGCCGTCGTGCCCGCCACGTCGTCGTGGCGTGGCGGTCGTGCGGTCGTGGTCATGCGCGGCCCCCCGGTGCCATAGGGACAGTGTCTCCCGCGGCGACCGGTCCCAGGGGCCCCGCCGCCCCGGGGGCGAGGCGGACGTCGCTCGCGACGTCGGTCGACTGGAGGGCGAGCGCGAGCGCGCCCATGACCTCGGCCCGGGCGCCGAGCTCGGACAGCACGACCTCGACAGGCGCGATCGTGTTGGGCACGAGGTGGCGCCGGACGGCGTCGCGCAGGGGCCCCGCGAGGATCTCCCCAGTCTCCGCGAGCTCGCCCCCGACCACGATGACCTGCGGGTTCATGGCGCTCGCGAGCGTCGCGACCGCGATCCCGATGCGGTCGCCGGCGTCGGCGACGACGCGCCGGCACCCCGGGTCGCCGTCGAGCGCGCGGGCGATCACGTCGCGCAGGGTGAGGTCGCCGTGGCTCGAGCGGAGCAGGTCGAGCAGCGCGCCCGACCCCACGACGGTCTCGAGACAGCCCCGGTTGCCGCAGCGGCAGATGGGCCCGGCAGCGTCGACCTGGACGTGCCCGATCTCCCCGGCCGTCCCGGCATAGCCGCGGTGGACGTGCCCGCCGACGACGACGCCGGCGCCCGTCCCGTACGAGACCCGGACGAAGACGGAGTCGCGGTAGGCGCGGGCCGCCCCGAGCTCGGCCTCGGCGAGCGCGGCGAGGTTGGCGTCGTTGTCCACGACGACGGGCCGGGCCAGCCGCTTGGACATGACCTGACCGACGTGCAGGTCGTCCCAGCCGCGCATGATGCCGCGCACCGAGATCATCCCGGTCGAGATGTCGACCGGGGCGGGCAGGGCCATGCCGACGGTCAGGAGCTCGTCGGTCGAGGCGCCGATGCGTTCCAGGAGGTCGGTGACGAGCAGGGCCGCCCGGTCGAGTCCCGTGTCGACGCGGTGGTCGACGGGCAGGGGCATCTGCTGCTCGGCGACGATGGTGCGCCCGAAGTCGCCGAGGGCGACCTTGAGGTGGCGGTGGCCGAACTGGATGCCGGCGACGAGCCCGAGCTGGCGCGCGAGGGTCACCTTGAGGGCTCGCCGCCCCGAGCGCGAGGTGGGTCGGGTGTCGACGACCCCGGCCAGGGTCAGCTCCTTGACGATCGTCGAGACCGTCGCGGTGGACAGTCCCGTGGCCTCGGCGAGCTCGACCTGGGTGAGGCCGCCGTAGCGCTTCACCGCATCCACGATGCGTGTTCGGTTCGCTTCTCGGAGTGAGGTCTGCGAGCCGGGCGTGGACCGGTCGTTGTTCACAGGCAGCAGCGTACACGGTGACGAACGGCCCCTGGCGGGCCGTATGCGTCGCCGAGACGGCGCGATTCAGCGGCCGACAGCGGTCAGCCGCGTGGCATCGCTTCCACAATGTGTTCGAGTCTCGAACACAATTAGGTTACGAACTGATTACTGCGCTTGACGCTCTAACTCAAGGCTGGCTAGTTTCGCTCCAGTGCCGACCGGGCATCGCGGAGGCGACTCCGCGACCCGAAGGCGACGTGGGCCTCACAGCCGAGGCCCGCCCCTGGTTCGACGACGAAAGGGAACGACGATGACGTCAATGCGCAAGGCGGTCGCGGCCGCTGCTGGGATGACGCTCCTGTTCGGTGCGCTCACGGCCTGCAGCTCCGAGCGTGCGGGCGACGAGGCCGGCGGCGAGTCCGGTGGGGGAGACACGCCTCTGATCGGCATCGCGATGCCGACCCGCAGCCTCGAGCGCTGGAACAACGACGGCGCCCACCTGGAGAAGCTCCTCGGCGACGCCGGGTACGAGACGACCCTGCAGTACGCGGACAACAAGGTCGACCAGCAGATCACCCAGCTGCAGAACATGGTCAACCAGGGCGCCGACGTCCTGGTCATCGCCTCGATCGACGGCACCGCCCTCGGCCCGGTCCTCGACGCCGCGGCCAAGGAGGACATCCCGGTCATCGCCTACGACCGCCTCATCAACGACTCCGAGCACGTCGACTACTACGCGACGTTCGACAACGAGAAGGTCGGCACGCTCCAGGGCGAGTTCATCGCCGAGAAGCTCGGTCTCGCCGGCGGCGCGGGCCCCTTCAACCTCGAGCCCTTCGCCGGGTCCCCCGACGACAACAACGCCCGCTTCTTCTTCAAGGGGGCGTGGGACGTCCTGAGCCCGTACGTCGAGAAGGGGCAGCTCGTCGTCCCGTCCGGCAAGGCCCCCGCGGACCTCGACGCCTGGACCACGATCGGCATCCAGGGCTGGGAGTCGGCCAAGGCCCAGTCCGAGATGGAGAACCGCCTCAACTCGTTCTACACCGACAAGAAGGTCGACGTCGTCCTGTCGCCCAACGACTCGCTCGCGCTCGGGATCGAGCAGGCGCTCGAGGGCAGCGGCTACACCGCGGGCGAGGGCTGGCCGCTCGTCACGGGCCAGGACGCCGACGAGGCGAACGTCAAGAACATGCTCGCGGGCAAGCAGTCCATGACGGTCTGGAAGGACACCCGCTCGCTCGGTGACCAGGTCGCCACGATGGTCCAGCAGATCGTCGAGGGCGAGGAGGTCGAGGTCAACGACACCGAGACCTACGACAACGGCGTGAAGGTCGTGCCGTCGTTCCTCCTGGACCCGCAGGTCGTCACGTCCGACTCCGTCCAGTCCTCGCTCGTCGACTCCGGCTTCTACACGGCCGACAAGCTCGGCCTCTGACCCGACGTGGCGTGCTGGGCCCGGGGCAGCGGCCCCGGGCCCGGCACGCCACGCGCAGCAGGGACGAGCGGCGAGGCCGCCGCACCGCAGCACCAGCGCGGGGACGGGCCGCCGAGAAGGCACGGACGAGTGAGGAGCTGACCCATGGCCAGCGAGAGCAACATCCTCCAGATGCGGGGGATCACCAAGGAGTTCCCCGGCGTCAAGGCCCTGCGCGACGTCACGCTGGACGTGCGTCGTGGTGAGGTCCACGCGATCTGCGGGGAGAACGGGGCCGGGAAGTCGACCCTGATGAAGGTGCTGTCGGGCGTCTACCCGCACGGCACCTACGACGGCACGATCGTCATGGACGGCGAGCCGTGCGAGTTCCGGACCATCCGGGACAGCGAGGCCCGCGGGATCGTCATCATCCACCAGGAGCTGGCGCTCGTGCCGCACCTGTCGATCGCGGAGAACATCTTCCTCGGCAACGAGAAGGCCTCGGCGGGCATCGTCGACTGGCACCGCACCACGAGCGAGGCCGCGGCCCTGCTCGAGCGCGTCGGCCTGTCCGAGAACCCCGCGACCAAGTCCATGGACATCGGCGTCGGCAAGCAGCAGCTCGTCGAGATCGCCAAGGCCCTGTCCAAGCGCGTGGACCTGCTCATCCTCGACGAGCCCACCGCGGCGCTCAACGACGAGGACAGCGCCCACCTGCTCAAGCTGATCGACGAGTTCCGCAGCCACGGGATCACCTGCATCATCATCAGCCACAAGCTCAACGAGATCGCGGCGATCGCCGACCGGGTCACGATCATCCGTGACGGTGCGACCATCGAGACCCTCGACCTGCACGGCCCCGAGCCCGTGACCGAGGACCGCATCATCCGCAGCATGGTCGGGCGCTCGCTCGACAGCCGCTTCCCGGACCACGTCTCGACGATCGGCGACGAGGTGCTGCGCATCGAGGACTGGACCGTGCACCACCCCGTCGACACCGAGCGCGTCGTCGTCGACCACGCGAACCTGTCCGTGCGGGCGGGGGAGATCGTCGGCCTCGCGGGTCTCATGGGAGCGGGCCGCACCGAGCTCGCGATGAGCGTGTTCGGCCACTCCTACGGGGCGAAGATCTCGGGGACCGTCTACAAGAACGGCTCGCCCGTCCGCACGCGCAACGTCGCCGAAGCCATCGGGCACGGCCTCGCGTACGCGACCGAGGACCGCAAGCGGTACGGCCTGAACCTCATCCAGACCATCCGGGAGAACATCTCGGCCTCGGCGCTCGGCAAGGTGTCCCGCTGGGGCGTCGTCGACTCGCAGGCCGAGACGCAGGTCGCCGAGCGGTACCGCACGGACTTCCGGATCAAGGCCCCGACGGTCGAGGCGATCGCCGGCAAGCTCTCGGGCGGCAACCAGCAGAAGGTCGTCCTGTCGAAGTGGGTGTACTCCGACCCCGACGTCCTCATCCTCGACGAGCCCACCCGCGGCATCGACGTCGGGGCGAAGTACGAGATCTACGCGATCATCAACGCCCTCGCCGACGCCGGCAAGGCCGTCGTCGTCATCTCCTCCGAGCTCCCCGAGCTCATCGGGCTGTGCGACCGCGTGTACGCGATGAGCCAGGGCCGGATCACGGGCGAGGTCGCGCGGGCCGAGGCCACCCAAGAAGCACTGATGCACTACATGACCATGGACAAGGGAGTCGACGTCCGATGAACGCCGTCAGGGAATACCTCGGCCGCAACGTCCGCCAGTACGGCATCGTCGCGGCACTGCTCGTGATCGTCCTGCTGTTCCAGGTCCTCACGGACGGGCGACTGCTCTACCCGAACAACGTCGCGAGCCTCATCCAGCAGAACGCCTACGTGATGATCCTCGCGATCGGCATGGTCATGGTGATCGTCGCCGGGCACATCGACCTGTCGGTCGGTTCGGTCGTCGCGTTCGTCGGCGGCCTGTGCGCCATCATGATGAGCCAGTGGGAGCTGCCCTGGCTGCTCGCCGTGGTCCTGTCCCTCGGGGTCGGGGCGCTCGTCGGGATGTGGCAGGGCTTCTGGGTCGCGTACGTCGGGATACCCGCGTTCATCGTGACGCTCGCGGGCATGCTCATCTTCCGCGGCCTCGCGATCGTCCTGGTCGGTACCACCGTCGCGGGTCTGCCCAGCGGCTTCATCGCGATCAGCAACGGCTCGGTGCCCAACTGGTTCGGTTTCGTCGGGAACCTCGACGTCGTGACCCTGGTGATCGGGGCGATCGGGATCGTGGCCTTCGCCGTGGCGCAGTGGCGCTCGCGCATGTCGCTGCGCCGGCACGAGCTCGCGGTCGAGCCGCTGCCCGCGTTCGTCGTCAAGATCGTCCTGGCCGCGGTGCTCATCGGGGTCGTGACGTACTGGCTCTCGCTCAGCTCGGGCGGTACGCCGGTCGTGCTGCTCATCGTGGGCATCCTCATCATCGCGTACTCGTTCGTCCTGAACCGCAGCGTGTTCGGCCGGCACATCTACGCGATCGGCGGGAACCGCCACGCCGCGGTCCTGTCGGGCGTCAACGCGCGCCGCGTCGACTTCGGCATCTTCGTCAACATGGGCGTCCTCGCCGCGGTCGCGGCCGTCATCACGACGTCGCGCGCCGGCGCCGGCGTGGCCGCGGCGGGCATGAACTACGAGCTCGACGCCATCGCGGCCTGCTTCATCGGCGGCACCGCGGTCGCGGGCGGCGTGGGGCGCGTGTCCGGGGCCATGATCGGTGCGCTCATCATGGGCGTGCTCAACATGGGCCTGTCGATCATGGCCGTCGACGCCGCCTGGCAGCAGGCGATCAAGGGTCTCGTGCTGCTGCTCGCGGTCGCGTTCGACCTGCTGAGCAAGCGGCGCGCCGCGCTCTCCTGAGCCGGCGACCAGGAGGTGACGCGGGGCAGGGCGCACACCCTCTCCCGCAGGTCACGCACCAGCGGGGTGCGCGCGGCGGAGGTCGCGTGCACCCCGCTGTGTCGTCCGGGCCCGACGGCGCCGCTCGCCCCACGCGCGTCCCGCGCCCCCGTATCGCACCCCGCGCCCCGCCGAGGGTGACGCCCCGACCCGCCGAGGGCGACGTCCCCGCCCGACGTGCGCTCCGCCGTCGGGCAGGAGGGGCCGGCCCAGCGTGACGGCCGCCACTGCCGCGGCGCGCGGACGTGGGCTAGGATCGTGCACGTCGCGACTGGCGCACCCGCGCCCCGCACGCCGCCCACCGGGTGGCCGCGGGACGGACGGGAATGGTGGATCACCACCGGGGAGCGGCATGCTGTGTAGACGACGGGTCGTTCGCCTGGGCCCCGGGTCGCCCCCTGTGGGGAGCGTGCCCGGACGGAGCACGCCCTCCCCGCGAGACCGTCATCCGCAGACAGAACCAAGGAGACGCATGAGCGCCCAGCCGAACGTCCTGAACCAGTCCCTGCTCGAGGTCGACCCGGAGATCGCCGCGGTCCTCGACGGGGAGCTCGCCCGCCAGCGCGACACCCTCGAGATGATCGCCTCGGAGAACTTCGTGCCGCGGGCCGTCCTGCAGGCGCAGGGCTCGGTCCTGACGAACAAGTACGCCGAGGGCTACCCGGGCCGCCGTTACTACGGCGGCTGCGAGCAGGTCGACGTGGCGGAGAACCTCGCGATCGCGCGCGCCAAGTCGCTGTTCGGTGCCGAGCACGCGAACGTCCAGCCCCACTCGGGTGCGACCGCGAACGCGGCCGTGCTGCACGCCCTGATCAACAAGGGTGACAAGATCCTCGGCCTCGAGCTGGCGCACGGCGGCCACCTCACGCACGGCATGAAGATCAACTTCTCGGGCAAGCTGTACGACGTCTCGGCGTACGGCGTGGACCCGCAGTCGTACCGGATCGAGATGGACGAGGTCCGCAAGACCGCGCTCGAGGCCCGCCCCGACGTCATCATCGCCGGCTGGTCGGCGTACCCGCGCCACATCGACTTCGCGGCGTTCCGCGAGATCGCGGACGAGGTCGGCGCCAAGCTCTGGGTCGACATGGCGCACTTCGCGGGCCTGGTCGCCGCAGGGCTGCACCCGTCCCCGGTGCCGTACGCCGACGTGGTGTCCTCGACGGTCCACAAGACCATCGGCGGCCCGCGCTCGGGCTTCATCCTCTCCAAGGAGCAGTACGCCAAGAAGATCGACTCGGCGGTGTTCCCGGGTCAGCAGGGTGGTCCGCTCATGCACGTCGTGGCCGCGAAGGCCGTGTCGTTCAAGATCGCCGCGTCCGACGACTTCAAGGACCGTCAGGAGCGCACGCTGCGTGGCGCGAGCATCATCGCGGACCGCCTGGCCCAGCCCGACGTCGCCGAGAAGGGCGTGTCCGTCCTCACGGGCGGCACCGACGTGCACCTGGTCCTGGTGGACCTGCGCCACTCGGAGCTCGACGGCCAGCAGGCCGAGGACCTCCTGCACGCGGTGGGCATCACCGTGAACCGCAACGCCGTGCCGTTCGACCCCCGCCCCCCGCGCGTGACGTCGGGCCTGCGCATCGGTACGCCCGCGCTCGCGACCCGTGGCTTCGGTGACGCCGAGTTCGCGGAGGTCGCCGAGCTCATCGCGGCGACCCTCAAGGCCGGCACGGGCGCCGACGTCGAGGGCCTGAGCGCTCGCGTGCGCAAGCTGACGGCCGACTTCCCGCTGTACCCGGGACTGTCGCAGTAAGTCACGCACACCCCGCTGAGTGCGGAGTACTTGTCGCCGATCCGGCCGATCCACGACAAGTACTCCGCACTCAGCGGTCTGCTCAGCCCCCGCCAGACTTCGAGGAGCCCCCCATGACCGCACAGATCCTCGATGGCAAGGCCACCGCCGCCGCCATCAAGGCCGAGCTCAAGACCCGTCTCGCCGTCCTCGCCGAGCACGGCGTCGTGCCGGGACTCGGCACCCTCCTGGTCGGCGACGACCCGGGTTCGCAGTGGTACGTCGCGGGCAAGCACCGCGACTGCGCCGAGGTCGGGCTCGCCTCGATCCGCGAGGACCTGCCCGCCGACGCCACGCAGGAGGAGATCGAGGCCGCCGTCCGCCGCCTCAACGAGGACCCCGCGTGCACCGGGTACATCGTGCAGCTCCCGCTGCCGAAGGGCATCGACACCCACCGCATCCTCGAGCTCATCGACCCCGACAAGGACGCCGACGGCCTGCACCCGACCAACCTGGGGCGCCTCGTGCTGCGCGTCAACGAGGAGGTCACGTCGCCGCTGCCGTGCACGCCGCGCGGCATCATCGAGCTCGTCGAGCGGCACGGCATCTCGCTCGCGGGCAAGGAGGTCGTGGTCGTGGGCCGCGGCGTGACCGTGGGTCGGTCGATCGGTCTGCTGCTCACGCGCCGCGCGGTCAACGCGACGGTCACCCTCACGCACACGGGCACCCAGGACCTGGCGTCGCTCGTCCGGCGGGCCGACGTCGTCGTCGCCGCAGCCGGCGTCAAGGGCATCGTCACGCGCGACATGGTCAAGCCAGGCGCCGTCGTGATCGACGTGGGCGTCTCGCGCGAGGTCGACGAGGAGACGGGCAAGAGCCGCGTCGTCGGCGACGCCGACCCGGCCGTGGCCGAGGTCGCGGGCTGGATCTCGCCCAACCCCGGCGGCGTCGGGCCCATGACCCGCGCGATGCTCCTCGCGAACGTCGTGGACTCGGCCGAGCGCGCGGCGGGGGTCGCTCGCTGAGCCGCCCTCTGCCCGGCGTGACGGGACGGGCGTGACCTGCGGGCCACGCCTGTTCCGTCGCTCCTGACGTCCTGACGTCCTGACGTCCTGTGCGGCGGGTCCGGGCGGGACTAGTG
>Ga0233375_1001450_pt1 | contig 10497 bp, 8 predicted proteins | sample ElkDunMinimDraft_10_FD_191539 | JGI IMG/M metagenome (GOLD analysis project Ga0233375, IMG submission 191539) | Fecal eukaryotic communites from dung pellets of Tule Elk in California, USA - Elk Dung E16 | ecosystem: Host-associated > Mammals > Digestive system > Large intestine > Fecal | place... | reverse complement strand
CAGGGACACACGGATGGTGTCGCCGATGCCCTTGCTCAGCAGCGCGCCGAAGGCGGTCGCGGACTTGATGGTGCCCTGGAACGCCGGGCCCGCCTCGGTGACCCCGAGGTGCAGCGGCCAGTCGCCGCGCTCGGCGAGCAGCTCGTACGCGCGCACCATGACGACCGGGTCGTTGTGCTTGACGCTGATCTTGAAGTCGCGGAAGCCGTGCTCCTCGAACAGCGAGGCCTCCCAGACCGCCGACTCGACGAGCGCCTCGGGCGTGGCCTTGCCGTACTTGGCCAGCAGGCGCGGGTCGAGCGACCCGGCGTTGACGCCGATCCGGATCGAGACGCCGGCGTCGGTCGCGCGCGCGGCGATCTCCTTGATCTGGTCGTCGAACTTGCGGATGTTGCCGGGGTTGACCCGGACGGCCGCGCACCCCGCGTCGATCGCCGCGAACACGTACTTGGGCTGGAAGTGGATGTCGGCGATCACGGGGATCTGGGACTTGCGGGCGATCGCGGGCAGCGCCTCGGCGTCGTCCTGGCTCGGCACGGCGACACGCACGATGTCGCAGCCGGCCGCCGTCAGCTCGGCGATCTGCTGCAGGGTCCGGTTGATGTCGGTCGTCGGCGTCGTCGTCATGGACTGCACCGAGACGGGGGCGTCACCTCCGACCTCGACCTTGCCCACGCGAATCTTGCGGGACACCCGCCGGGGGGCCAGCACGGGTGCGGGCGGCTGCGGCATTCCGAGGTTGATCGAGGTGCTCACGTCCCCATCATCCCATCCCGCCGCCTGCGGCACGTCTCCCCCGCGGTCAGCGGTGCGTGCGCTCACCATGACGTCACGGGACGTTCACGAGGACGCCCCGTCGGCCGACGTGCCGCGGCCTCAGCCGATGGTCACGGGGTTGACGATGTCCAGGTACACCAGGAGCAGCCCGACGCCCCCGAGCAGCACGAAGACCGTGTACGCGAGCGGGACGAGCAGCGCCGAGTCCGACGGCCGCGTGCGGGTCCTCCCCCGCAGCCGCGCGACCTGGCGCCGCGCGCCCTCCCAGAGCGCCGCCACCACGTGACCCCCGTCGAGCGGCGGGAGCGGCAGCAGGTTGAACACGAAGAGCGCAAGGTTGAGCATCGCGAGCGTCGACAGCAGGCCCGCCGCGCGCATCGCGACCGGCTGGGAGTCCATCGAGGCGATCTCCCCGGCGAAGCGACCGACACCGACGGGCCCGACGATCGACGTCTGGTCGCGCTCGCCCCCCGCAACGGTGGTGGACACGAGGTCCGCGACACGCTGCGGGAGCGTCACGACGACCCGGGCCGTCTGCCAGGTCGCGTCAGCCGCCACCGCGAGTGCGTCGCCGACCGACTGCCGCTGGATCTCCTCGGTCGGACCGACCCCCAGGAAGCCGACCTCGCGCGTCACGACGGCACCCGAGGCGTCGGTGACCGCGAGCCCGTCGTCGCCGACCACGGGCCGCTCCGCGACGACGGGTGTCACGGTCAGGTCGACGAGCCGACCGTCCCGCTCGACGACGAGGGTCACGGTCCGGTCACCGCTGTCCCGGATCAACCCGCTGACCTGGCCCCACGACGTGACCTCGACGCCGTCGTACGACACCAGCCGGTCACCCGGGCGCACACCCGCCGCTGCGGCCGGCGCCGGGGGGTCGTCGTCGGTGCACGCGGTGCCCGCGGGCGCGTCGGCGGCGACGATGCACTGCGAGACGGTCGCGACCGTCGTGCCGGCGACCGGCACCCCGATGCCGACGTACGCAACGAGCAGCAGCACGACCGCGATGACCAGGTTCATCACCGGGCCGCCGAGCATGACGACCAGCTTCTTCGGGGTCGACAACCGGTAGAACGCGCGGTGGTCCTCCCCCGGGCGGATCTCGCTCGCACTGGCCGCGCGCGCGTCGGCCGCCACGCGCTGCCACCAGCCACGCGGCTCGCGCGCCCCGACGGCCTCGTCCGTGGGGTACATGCCGATGAGCCGCACGTACCCGCCGAGCGGCAGGGCCTTGACCCCGTACTCCGTCTCACCCTTGGTGCGCGACCACAACGTCGGGCCGAAGCCGACCATGTACTGGCTGACCCGGACACCGAACCGCTTGGCGGGCACCATGTGGCCGACCTCGTGCAACGCGATCGACCCGAGCAGGACGACGACGAAGACGAGCACCCCGACGAATGCCTCCACGACACCACCTCCTGCGGCCGGACCGCCCGTGCCTGCGCGGACAGGGTACGTCCACGCGCGACATGGTGTCCGACCGACCTGGCAGGCACCTGGGAGCGGCGCCCGCGCCGGTCAGCGCCGGCGACGCGCCCGGGACACGACCTGGACGACGACGACGCCGAGCAGCGCGAGGACGAACATCGCCGAGCTGATGACGTTCGCCTGCGGCGGTATGCCACGCGTGGCCGAGACGTAGACGAACTCGGGGAAGGTCGTGAACCCGCCGGACGTGAAGCTCGTGACGATGAAGTCGTCGAAGCTCAGACTGAACGCGAGCAGGGCTGCCGCAGCGATGCCCGGAAGCAGCAGCGGGAACGTCACCTTCCAGAACGCCTGCCACGGCGACGCGTACAGGTCCGCCGCAGCCTGCTCCAGCGCGGGGTCGAGCGTCGCGACCCGCGCCTTGACCGCGACCACCACGAAGCTCAGGCAGAACATCACGTGCGCGAGCACCACGGTCCCGAAGCCCAGCGGGAGCCGCAGCGACAGGAACTGGGACACGAGCGCTGCCCCGAGGACGACCTCGGGCGTCGCCATCGGCAGGAACACCAGCAGGTTGACCGCCGAGCGGCCGCGGAACCGGCCCCGCACGAGGGCCACGGCGAGCAGGGTCCCCAGGACGGTGGCGACGAGCGTCGACAGCAGGCCCACCTGCAGGGAGCCGACCAGTGCGGAGCAGACGCGCGGCGCACCGCACGGGTTGCGCCATGCGTCCAGGGTGAACCCGCGCCACACGAGGTTGATCTTGCCCCCGTCGTTGAACGAGAAGAGCACCGTGTACGCGATCGGGACCAGCAGGAAGACGAACCCGAGCGTGGCGAACACCGGCACGACGGCGCCCCCGAGGCGCAGGCGGCTCACACGAGCTCCTCGGTGCCGGCGCGCCGCACGTACCCCGTGACCAGCACGAGGATCGAGACCATGAGCACGACGGAGAGCACTGCGGCGGTCGGGTAGTCGAGCACCCGGAAGAACCTGGCGTCGATGACCTGGCCGACCATGACCGTCGTGGTGTTGTTCCCCAGGAGCGAGGAGTTGACGTAGTCGCCGACGGCCGGGATGAACGTCAGCAGCGTGCCGGCCACCACACCCGGCAACGACAGGGGAAGGGTGACGGTGCGGAACGTCCTCACCGGGGAGGCGTACAGGTCGCGACCCGCCTCGAGCAGCCGGGGGTCCAGCCGTTCGAGCGACGCGAACAGCGGCAGCACCATGAACGGCAGGAAGGAGTACGTCAGCCCGATGACGACGGCCGTGGGCGTCGCCGACAGCCGCCCGTCCGGGGCCAGCACGTGCAGCCACCGCAGCGCACCGACCACCACGCCCTGGTCGGCGAGGATCTGCTTCCAGGCCACGGTCCGCAGGATGAAGCTCGTGAAGAACGGGGCGACGACCAGGACCACGAGCAGACCCTGCAGCGCCGGACGCCCCCGTGCCCGCACGGCGATCACGTACGCCATGGGGTACCCGACCAGGAGCGTCGCGATGGTCGCGACGGCCGCGAACGCGAACGACCGCAGCAGCTGCGGCCAGAACTGCGCCAGCGCCTCGGTGTAGTTCTGCCACCGCAGCGCCGGGACGAACTCACCGAGCTCACCGCCGGGCACGGGCGCGTACAACGACGTCGCGAGGAGCATGGCGACCGGGACGACGAAGAGCGCGACCAGGTACAGCACGCCGGGGACCAGCAGCCGGCGGTGGCCGTGCCGCGCGGTGGGTGCGCGTCGCCCCGGCGCCCCGGGGCCGTCGGGCGGTGCCGACCGCCCCAGCGCCGTGGCGACGCTCATGGCACGTCGTCCAGTCCGACCGTGCCTGCCACGACCTCCTCGTGCCCGTCGAGCGCGAACGTGAAGGTCGGCGCCCACGCCAGACGCACGCGGCTGCCCGGCGCGTGGACAGCGCCGGCCCCGACGTTCTGGGCGAAGACGCCGAACGTCCCGACGCCGTCGACCTCGACCTGGTACTGGGTGCTCACCCCGGTGAACGACGTGTCGACCACCGTCCCGGTCAGCACGTTGTCGGCCGCGTCGCCGTCGCCGGCGTCCGCCGCCTGCAGGCGGATCTTCTCGGGCCGGACGCCGACCAGCACCTGCGGCCCGCTCGCGACGCTGCGCGCGGCGGGCACCAGGACCCGCGTGCCGGCGACGTCCACCCCCAGCGTCGTACCGCCGTCCACGTGCTCGACGACCGTGCCACGCACGAGGTTGGACTGCCCGAGGAAGTTCGCGACGAACGCCGTGCGCGGGTGCTCGTACAGGTCCGCCGGTGCACCGAGCTGCTCGATGCGCCCGTGGTTCATGACCGCGACGGTGTCGGCCATCGTCATGGCCTCCTCCTGGTCGTGCGTGACGTGCACGAACGTGATGCCGACCTCCGCCTGGATGCGCTTGAGCTCGAGCTGCATCTGCCGACGCAGCTTGAGGTCGAGTGCTCCCAGCGGCTCGTCGAGCAGGAGCAGTGCGGGACGGTTGACGACGGCGCGCGCGAGGGCGACACGCTGCTGCTGGCCACCCGACAGCTGCGCAGGGCTGCGCCCGGCGAGGTGCGCGAGCTCGACGAGGTCGAGCGCCTCGAGGGCCCGCGCCCGCACGTCGCGCGCCCCGCGACGACGCAGGCCGAAGGCGACGTTCTCCAGCACGTCGAGGTGCGGGAACAGCGCGTAGGACTGGAACACCGTGTTGACCGCCCGCCGGTGCGCCGGCACGTCGGTGACGTCGCGCCCGGCGAGGCTGACCGTGCCGGCCGAGGGCCGCTCGAGCCCCGCGACCATCCGCAGCGTCGTCGTCTTCCCGCAGCCCGACGGGCCGAGCAGCGCGAAGAAGCCCCCCGAGGGGACGACCAGGGTCAGGTCGTCGACCGCGACGAACGTGCCGAAGGCCTTGGTGACCGACCGGATCTCGAGGGCGGCACCGTGCACCGCCCGCGCGGGGGCGTCCACGGCATCGGTCGCCCCGACCATGGTCACGCTCTCACGCACCGATCACGGAGAGGAACTGCCCGTTGTACCGTTCCTCCTCGGCCGGCGTCAGCGTCCGGAAGACGTGGGCGCGGGCCAGGATCTCGTCGGTCGGGAAGATCATCGGGTCGTCCGCGAGCTCCGGGTCCGTCCGCGCCAGGACCTCACGCGCCCCCTGCACGGGGGTGATGTAGTTGACCCAGGCCGCGACCTCGGCTGCGACCTCGGGGTCGTAGTAGTAGTCGAAGAGGTCCTCCGCCTGCGCACGGCGCGGCGACGCCTTCGGCACCATGACGTTGTCGCTCCACAGGGTGCCGCCGGCATCGGGGAGGGCGAACTTGAACCGGCCGGGGTTCTCGTAGTCGAGCGACGTGATGTCGCCCGACCACGCGATGCAGGCGACCGCGTCGCCCGACTCCAGGTCCTGCGTGTAGGAGTTGCCCCGGACCTGGCGGATCTGGCCGTCGTCGAGGTTGCGCTGCACGACGTCGAGGGCGTCGAACCAGTCGTCCGTCGTCCACTGGCCGGCAGGGTCCATGCCGTTGTCGAGCATGATGAGCCCGATCGTGTCGCGCATCTCGGAGAGCACCACGACCCGGCCCTTGTACTTCGGGTCCCACAGGTCCGAGACGGAGCGCAGGCCGCCAGGGATCTCCTCGGTGTTCCACGCGATGCCCGCGAACCCGGACTGCCAGGTCAACGAGAACCTGCGCCCGTCGTCGAAGTCGACGGCCGCGAGGTTCGGCAGGATGCCCTCGGCGTTGGGGATGCGTGCACGGTCGAGCTCCGCGACGTACTCCTGGCGGATCCACCGTGCCGCCATCCAGTCGGTGAGGGTGACGACGTCGTACCCGATGTCCTGGCCGTTCTCGAGCTGGCGCGAGATCTTGCCGTAGAACGAGTCGTTGTCCTCGATGTCCTCGTAGTACTCGACGTCGATCCCCGACTGCTCCTCGAACGCCGCGAGCGTGGGAAAGGTCGTGCCGTCCTCGTCCTGGTCGAGGTACTGCGTCCAGTTCGCCCACCGCAGCGGCCCGCCGGACCCGCCGTCGCGGGTGGCGTCGGTGCTCGTCGCGCCGCCCGTGCCGCACGCCGCCAGGAGCGCCCCGGCACCGGCCGCCCCGGCCGCCCCGGCCAGGAACCGGCGCCGGGAGACCCCCTGCGCCTGCCGCACGAGCTGTCGCACCCGGGGGTCCCCCGGGAGCGGACGTCGGTCCCTGCTCATGTCGCTCCTCTCGCGCGGGCCCCGACACTGCGCGGCCCGGCTGGATCGTGGCGCACCAGGCGGTGCCCGCACAAGGAATTCGTGGTGCTGAACGCCGTTCGCAACGAAAAGTTTGCAATCCCGGAACATTCGCGACGAAGAACGTGCGTACGGCCGGACGGCGCGCACATGTTACTGGCGTGCAGAGCAGGAGTGACAGGGGCGCCCACGGGTCGGACTCCTCCTGGTTCGTTCCGGTTCGGTCTAGCCCTCGAACGCCGACATGACGTGCTTGAGCCGCGTGTACTCCTCGAGCCCGTAGAGCGACAGGTCCTTGCCGTGACCCGAGTGCTTGAACCCGCCGTGCGGCATCTCGGCGACGAACGGCAGGTGCGTGTTGACCCACACCACGCCGAAGTCCAGCGCCCGGGACACGCGCATGGCGCGGGCGTGGTCCCGCGTCCACACCGACGACGACAGCCCGTACCGCACGTCGTTCGCCAGGCGGACCGCCTCGTCCTCGTCGGTGAACGTCTGCACCGTGATCACCGGCCCGAAGACCTCCTCCTGCACCGCCTCGTCCTGCTGACGCAGCCCGTCGACGACGGTGGCCTCGAGGAAGTACCCGTCGCCGACGGGGCGCCCCCCGCCGGCGACGACCTGCGCGTGGCCCGGCAGCCGGTCCAGGAAGCCCGTCACTCGCGCGAGCTGCGCGGCGCTGTTCACGGGCCCGAACGCCACGCCCGGGTCGTCGGGCAGCCCGGTGCGTCGCGACCGCGCCGCCTGCACCAGCGCCCCCACGAGGTCGGCGTGCACACGGGCGTGCACCAGGACGCGCGTGGCGGCCGTGCAGTCCTGCCCGGCGTTGTAGTAGCCCGCGTCCGCGATCCCCTCGGCAGCCGCCTCGACGTCCGCGTCGTCGAACACCAGGACGGGCGCCTTGCCCCCGAGCTCGAGGTGCACGCGCTTGAGGCCGTCGGCCGCTGCGCGCGCGACCTCGGCACCCGCGCGCACCGACCCGGTGATCGCGACCATGTCGGGCCGGGGGTGCGCGACGAGGGCACGCCCGGTGTCCCGGTCGCCGCACACCACGTTGAGGACACCGGGTGGCAGCACCTGCGCGGCGAGCTGCGCGAGCCGCACGGTGGTGACCGGCGTCGTGTCCGAGGGCTTGAGGACGATCGTGTTGCCCGCCGCGAGCGCGGGCGCGATCTTCCACACCGCCATCATCAGCGGGTAGTTCCACGGTGTGACCTGGCCGACGACGCCGACGGGCTCGCGGCGCAGCCAGGACGTGTGCCCCGCCAGGTACTCCCCCGCCGACAGTCCTGTCAGGACGCGCGCGGCACCGGCGAAGAACCGGAGCTGGTCGGCGCACGGCGGGACCTCGTCGGTCGCGGTGAGGTGCAGCGGCTTGCCCGTGTTGCGCGACTCGGCCGCGACGAGCTCGTCGGTGTGCGCGTCGACGAGGTCGGCGAGCGCGAGCAGCGCGCTCTGCCGCTCGGCGGGCGTCGTGCGCCCCCACCCCGCCGCGGCGCGGTCGGCCGCCGCGTACGCCGCGGCCACGTCCTCGGGCCCGCTGCGCGGTGCCCGCGCGTACTCCCGGCCGGTGCTGGGGTCGATGACCGGGGTCGTCCGACCGTCACGGGCCGGGACGTCCCGGCCGTCGACGACGTTGGTGATCTCGCTCGCGGTGTCGGTCACGGTCCTCCTCCTGGCGTCCTGACCGGGGCCGGGACGGCGGTGCGCGGGCGGTGCGATGCCGCGAGGCTAGTGGGAGGCCACCCCGCTCCGGTAGCACCGACGGGTACCGACAGACGGAATCCTCAGCCGGACCGGCGCAGGCGCGCGGATCCGCGCGTGGACACGGGATCGCCACACGGAATCACTTGCGCCGGCACATCGACGCACGTCACGATCGGCACCATGACGCAGCGGGAACGCAGCCCGGTGCCGCTCGACGCGGCCGCGAAGGGCATCATCGAGCAGCTGCAGGAGGACGGCCGGCGGCCGTACGCGACGATCGGCAAGGCCGTGGGGCTGTCCGAGGCCGCCGTGCGCCAGCGCGTGCAGCGCCTGCAGGAGTCCGGCGTGATCCAGATCGTCGCCGTGACGGACCCCCTGCAGGTCGGCTTCCACCGCCAGGCGATGATCGGGATCCGCGCGGACGGCAACCTCACCGACCTCGCCGAGCACGTCGCGACGATCCCCGAGGTCGACTACGTCGTCGTGACCGCCGGCTCCTTCGACCTCCTGGTCGAGGTCGTGTGCGAGGACGACGAGCACCTGCTGACCGTGCTCAACGACACGATCCGCGCGCTGCCCGGGGTCCGCAGCACCGAGACCTTCGTCTACCTGCGCCTGCACAAGCAGCTCTACAACTGGGGAACCCGATGAGCAGCACACCGCGCGGCACCGACCGCCAGTCCGCCGCCCGCGACCACCTGTGGGGGCACTTCACCCGGCAGAGCGCCTGGGACAGCGGTGTCCCGACGATCGTGCGCGGTGAGGGGCACCACATCTGGGACGCCGACGGGCGGCGCCTCATCGACGGCCTGTCGGGGCTGTTCGTCGTGCAGCTCGGCCACGGGCGCGACGAGCTCGCCTCCGCGGCGGCGGCACAGGCGCGCGAGCTCGCGTTCTTCCCCCTGTGGTCGTACGCGCACCCGCAGGCCGTCGACCTCGCCGAGCGTCTGGCCGCGTACGCGCCGGGCGACCTGAACCGGGTCTTCTTCACCACCGGCGGCGGCGAGGCCGTCGAGACAGCGTGGAAGCTGGCCAAGCAGTACTGGAAGCTGCGGGGCCGCCCGGGCAAGCACAAGGTGATCTCCCGCGCCGTCGCGTACCACGGCACGACGCAGGGCGCGCTGTCCATCACCGGCCTGCCGGATCTCAAGGCGCCGTTCGAGCCGCTCGTGCCCGGCGCGCACAAGGTGCCCAACACCAACGCCTACCGCGCACCGGAGCACCTGCGCGACGACCCCAAGGCATTCGGGCGCTGGGCGGCGGACCGCATCGCCGAGGCCATCGAGTTCGAGGGCCCCGAGACGGTCGCCGCGGTCTTCCTCGAGCCCGTGCAGAACGCGGGCGGGTGCTTCCCGCCCCCGCCGGGGTACTTCGAGCGCGTGCGCAAGATCTGCGACGAGAACGACGTGCTCCTCGTCTCCGACGAGGTCATCTGCGCGTTCGGCCGCATCGGCTCGATCTTCGCGTGCGAGGACCTCGGCTACGTGCCGGACATGATCACGTGCGCCAAGGGCATGACGTCCGGCTACTCACCCATCGGCGCGTGCCTCGTGTCCGACCGCGTGTACGAGCCGTTCGCGACGGGCACGACCACGTTCGCGCACGGCTACACGTTCGGCGGGCACCCCGTGTCGGCCGCCGTCGCGATGGCCAACCTGGACCTGTTCGAGTCCGAGGGGGTCGTCGACCACGTCCGTACCAACGCCCCGCTGCTGCGGGGCACCCTCGAGCGGCTGCTCGACCTGCCGATCGTCGGCGACGTGCGCGGTGACGGGTTCTTCTACGGCATCGAGCTCGTCAAGGACAAGGCGACCCGGGAGACGTTCGACGACGACGAGTCCGAGCGCCTGCTGCGCGGCTACCTGACCCCCGCGCTGTACGAGGCCGGCCTGTACTGCCGGGCCGACGACCGCGGGGACCCCGTCGTCCAGCTCGCACCGCCCCTGACGTGCGGCCCCGCGCAGTTCGACGAGATCGAGCAGATCCTGCGCGGTGTGCTCGCCGAGGCGTGGACGCGCCTGTGAACCTGGCCGACGTGTCCCTGTGGTGGGAGCAGGTCGTCGCCGACGACCCCGACGCGGCCCGCCCGCGCCCGCCGCTCGACGGGGACACGACGGCGGACGTCGTGGTGGTCGGCGCGGGCTACACGGGCCTGTGGACCGCCTACTACCTGCTCGAGGCGGATCCGTCGCTGGACGTCCTCGTCGTCGACGCGCATGTCGCGGGCTTCGGTGCCAGCGGCCGCAACGGGGGCTGGTGCTCGGCGCTGTTCCCGGTGGGACCGGACGCGCTCGCGCGCCGGTACGGGCCGGACGCGACGGCGGCGATGCGCGCGGCGATGCGCGACACCGTCGTCGAGGTC
>Ga0233375_1001449_pt1 | contig 10507 bp, 10 predicted proteins | sample ElkDunMinimDraft_10_FD_191539 | JGI IMG/M metagenome (GOLD analysis project Ga0233375, IMG submission 191539) | Fecal eukaryotic communites from dung pellets of Tule Elk in California, USA - Elk Dung E16 | ecosystem: Host-associated > Mammals > Digestive system > Large intestine > Fecal | place... | reverse complement strand
CGCGAGCGACCAGTCCACGATCCAGGTGACGGTCGACCGGGACGCGGCAGCCGCCGTCGGGCTCACCGAGACCCAGGTCGCGGGGACCGTCGCGAGCGTCCTGTCGCCCGCCCCCGTGGGCACCGTGAACCTGGGAGAGGGGCCCGTGCAGGTCCGCGTCGCGGTCGGGCAGGCCCCGGCCACGGTCGACGACCTGCGGGCGCTCGTCGTGCCCACGGCTGCGGGCGTCGTCCCGCTCACCCAGGTCGCGAGCATCGACGAGGTCGAGGTGCCCACGTCGATCTCGCGCGTGAACGGCGAACGCAGCGCGACCGTCGCGGTCACGCCCGCGGGCCAGGACCTCGGCACGCTCACGACGGCGCTCACGGCCGCGATCGACGACCTCGAGCTGCCGGGCGGTGCGACCGTCGAGCTCGGCGGCGTCGCGACGCAGCAGGCCGACGCGTTCGCCGACCTGGGCCTCGCGCTCCTGGTCGCGATCGCGATCGTCTACCTCGTCATGGTCGCGACCTTCCGCAGCCTGCTGCAGCCGTTCATCCTGCTCGTGTCCATCCCGTTCGCCGCGACGGGTGCGCTGCTCCTGCTGCTCGCGACCGGCACGCCGCTCGGGGTGCCGGCGTTGATCGGCATGCTCATGCTCGTCGGGATCGTGGTCTCGAACGCGATCGTCCTGATCGACCTCATCAACCAGTACCGCGCGCAGGGTCGCGGCCTGGACGACGCCGTCATGGAGGGCTCGCGCAAGCGGCTGCGACCCATCGTCATGACGGCTGCGGCGACGATCTTCGCGCTCACGCCCATGGCGATCGGGATCACGGGCGGCGGCTCGTTCATCTCGCAGCCGCTCGCGCTCGTCGTGATCGGCGGGCTCCTGTCCTCGACGCTGCTCACGCTCGTCGTGGTGCCCGTGCTCTACACGCTCGCCGAGCGCGCGGGCGAGAAGCGCGCGGCCAGGCGCGAGGCCAAGCGTGAGGCCGAGGCCGCCGAGCGCCTGGGCGCTCGCGCCGCGCAGGAGTCGGCGGAGCCTGCCGCGCGCGGCTGACCCGATCCTCGCCGGGACGAGAGAGGCCCGCCCGTCCGACGGACGGGCGGGCCTCTCGTCAGTCGTCCTCCCCGACGAGCCGGGGAGCGAGCCTCTCGTCGAGCCAGTCGAACGCGCGCTGCTCGGTCAGGGCTCGCCCGAGGGGCTGACAGTGGAGGTTCGCGCCCTCGGCGGCGGTGAACCGCACGAGCGTCGACACGTCGGGCGTGAGCCGCACGAGCGTCGACACGTCGGGCGTGAGCCGCACGAGCTCCTCGGACGGTCCGGGCCAGAACTGCTCCCCCTCGGGTGACGTGACGAGCAGGGGAGTGGTGATCCGCGCGACGGCGTCGCGCGCGTCGTACCTCTGGACCTCGCGGATCGTCGCGGCGTAGCCGTCCACGCCGTACGGGCGGGCACGGAACCGCCACGTGGCCGCGGTGGCCTTCGACAGGCGCAGGCCCAGGTCCAGGTCGCGGTCGAACGCGTGGTCCTTGCCGCGTGCCACGCGTCGAACCAGCCCTGATGATCCTTGTCGCGCACGTGCGCGACGGCCGCGAGGACCTCGCCCACGTCCGCTGTGCCGCTGTACGCGCCCCCGAGGACGCTGGGATCTCGAAGTCTCGCTCGTGGTCGCCGGAGAAGCCGGCGGAGAACGGGTCGTGGTGGTGGTCGGGCATGGTGGCTGCCTCCCGCGCCGTGGACGACGGAGCCGAGACGTTCCCCTCCACGACCATGCCCGGGCGGGGCGGCCCGCACCACCCGAGGTCCGACGGCGCCGCTCAGCCCGGGCGCGCCACGCCGGTCTCGTAGGCCAGCACCACGGCCTGGACGCGGTCGCGCAGACCGAGCTTGCCGAGCACGCGACCGACGTGCGTCTTGACGGTGGCCTCGGAGACCACGAACCGAGCGGCGATCTCGGCGTTCGACAGTCCCTCGCCCAGTGCTGCGAAGACCTCCAGCTCGCGAGCCGTGAGGTCGCGCAGCCGGGGGTCGTCGACCCCGTGGCCGGGCGCCGCGGCTCCCTGGGCGTGCGCGTCCTCGGGCAGGTACCCCGCGAACATCTCCAGCATGCGCCGCGTGACCCGGGGCGAGACGGCGGCGTCGCCGCTCGCGACGTCGCGGATCGCACCCACGAGCTCGGCGGGCCGGGCGTCCTTGAGGAGGAAGCCGCTCGCGCCCACACGCAGCGCCGCGAAGGCGTACTCGTCGAGGTCGAACGTCGTGAGGATGATGACCCGGCTCTCGGGGAGCTCGCTCACGATCCGCTCGGTCGCGTCGATCCCGTTGACGCCCGGCATGCGCACGTCCATGAGGATCACGTCGGGTCGGAGCGCCGCAGCCTGCGCGAACGCGGTCTCGCCGTCGCTCGCCTCGCCCACGACCTCGATGTCCTCCTCGGCCGCGAGGATCATGCGGAACCCCATGCGCAGCAACGACTGGTCGTCGACGAGCAGGACGCGGACCGGGTTCGCCGCACCGTGGGTGGAGCCGCCGGCGGGGTCGGCGGCGGCTCCCGCCGGTCCGGGCGTGGAGGGCAGGCTCACAGCGCGACCCCGGCCCCGCCGTCGGGCCGGGACTGCGTGGCGCCGTCGAGGCGCAACCGCGCGACGACCTCCCAGCCCGAGCTCGTCGGGCCGGCCGTGACCGTGCCCCCGTAGACGGCCGCACGTTCGCGCATCCCGATGATCCCTCTTCCTGTGCCGATGGGCTGGTCGCCCGTGATGACCGCGGGCAGCGGTCGGGCGTCCGCACCGTCCCGGGCCGTGCCGCCCGGTGCGCGCCCGGCCTTGTTGGTGACCGTGATCTCGAGCCAGTCTCCACCGTCGGGGACGTGTGCGTCACGCCGGGCGATCTCGACCACGACCACCGGGGTCAGCGGCGCGTACCGCAGGACGTTCGTCAGGGACTCCTGGACGATCCGGTGCGCCGCCTGGCGCAGCCCGGGGTCCAGGTCCGGCTGGGCGCCCACGCGCACGAGCCGCACGGGCAGGCCCGCGTGGCGGAACCGCTCGGCGATGTCCTCCATGCTCGGCACGTCCGCGGTCGGGGTGAGCGGGGCGACCGTGCCGGCGGGGTCGCGCAGGACCCCCAGGACGCGGCGCATGTCGGCGAGGGCGGCGCGCCCGGTCTCGGTCAGCTCGTCGAGCGCCTGCTCAGCGAGCCCCGGGTCCTTGGTACCCAGCGCCTTGGCGCCGTCCGCGAGCGCGACCATGACGGTCAGGGAGTGCGCCACGACGTCGTGCATCTCGCGCGAGATCCGCGCGCGCTCGGCCGCGGCGGCGAGCTGCGCCTGCTGGTCCCGGTCGCGCGCGATCGCGTTGGCACGGCCCACGAGGTCGGCGACGTGCAGGCGGCGGCCACGAACGCTCGACCCGATCGCGATCCCCAGCAGGGCGAACGTGACCGTGATCGCGACGGCCGCGACGCGCGCCCCCGTGATCTCGCCGCTGCTGACCTCGCCGCGGACGACGACCCCCGTCTGCGTCATCTCGAAGTCGTACCAGACCATCTCGGCTGCGCAGACCGCGAGGACGAGGACGCCCAGCACGCTCCAGGCCACCGCGGGCCGGTAGGTCGTCGCGACCGCGTAGATCGCGAACGCCAGGGCCAGCTCGAAGCCCGCGGAGTCGCCGCTCAGAGCGATGGTCGCGACCGCGAGGACGCCTGTCGCACCGGCCGTCCAGATCGGGTGGCGGCGGCGGAAGAGGAGGACGACGCCCCCCGCCACCGTCGCCAGCGCGACACCGTAGCGCGGCTGGTCGGGCGGGAGCAGCGTCGTCAGCAGGCCGGGGACCGCGAACCAGGCGGCGACGAACCAGTCCATGACGACGGGGTGACGCACGAAGTACCGGCGGACCGGCCCGAGGTTGCGCGCGTCCAGCTCGGTGAACACCGCGGCGCTGCGGGGGACGAGCGGTCCCCGCGGGGACGAGGTCGCGGTGGCCCCCGTGGCGTCGTCCGTGCCCGCTGGGTGCTCGCCCCCGGCAGGACGCACAGCGCCCGACGCCGGACCACGGGTCTCGTGGTCCGGCGCCGGGCTGTGCGCGGTGCGCGGGATGGTCAGGCGTCCCGACGCTTGAGGACGATGCCCGCCGCGACGAGGGACACCACGGCCCAGATCGCCATCGCGACGGTGGCCCCGACCGGGGTGAGGACGTCGACGCCGCCGGTGTCGGCCTCGGTGACCGCCATCATGGCCGTGCCGAGGTTCATCGGCAGGAACTTCGCGATGTCCTGCACCCAGTCCTGGCTCAGGAAGCTCGCGACGAGCGGGAGCACGAACAGCAGCGCCACGAGCGTGAAGATGCTCCCGGCCGAGTGCCGCATGATCGTGCCGACGCCGACCGCGATCAGCGCGACGAGGGCGAGATAGCCGGCGCACGCGAGGATCACGCGCTGGACCGTCGGGTCGCCGAGGTCCGGGACCAGGTCGTTGCCCGAGAGCATCGGCGCCGTCGCCAGGTAGGACAGGGCGATCCCGATCAGCCCCACCACGAACGTCACGACACCGATGATGGCGGCCTTGGCGGCCAGCGCGGGCAGCCGGGTCGGCACGGCGCTCAAAGTCGAGCGGATCATGCCCGTCGAGTACTCACCGGTGATGATGAGCGCTCCCAGGACCGCGACCGCGAGCTGGGCGAACACGTAGCCCAGCACCAGCGCCTGCACGGTCGAGACGTTGCCCATCTCGGCAGCCATCTCGGGCTCGCTCGCCGCGAAGTTCAGCGAGGCCGCCATGGTCAGGCTGAACAGCACCATGACGACGACCGTCGCCCCGATGGTCCACCACGTCGAACGCAGCGAGCGGAACTTGATCCACTCGGACTTCAGGATCCCGCCCATGCTGAGACGGGCGGACGGCTTGCGCGACGCCGTCGGGCGGGCGGGTGAGACGGTGGCGGCGGTCATCGCTGTGCTCCCTCGGAGATCGGGGCGTCGGCCGGAGCGTCGACGCCGTGGCCCACGTGCTTGGCGGCGGACTCGGTCTGGTACTCGACCGAGTCGGCGGTGAGGAGCATGTAGGCCTCCTCGAGAGTGGAGGTGACGGGCGTGAGCTCGTGCAGGACGATGCCGGACGCCGCGGCGAGCTCGCCGATGCCGGCCGCCTCGGTGCCCGTGATCTGCAGCAGGCTCGGCTCGTCGGACGTGACGGTGGCCCCGCCGCGCGTCAGCAGCTCGGCGAGCTGGGTGGCCTGCGGGGTACGGACGCGCACCGAGTGCTGCGCGCCGCCGTCCACGATGTCCTTGACGGGTGCGTTGGCGAGGATCTTTCCGCGGCCGATCACGATGATGTGGTCCGCGGTCTGGGCGACCTCGCTCATGAGGTGGCTCGACAGGAAGACCGTGCGGCCCTCCGACGCCAGGTAGCGGGCCAGGTTGCGGACCCACAGGACGCCCTCGGGGTCCAGGCCGTTGACGGGCTCGTCCAGGATGAGCGTCTTGGGGTCCCCGAGCAGCGCGGACGCGATGCCCAGACGCTGGCCCATGCCGAGCGAGAAACCGCCCACGCGCTTCTTGGCGACCGACTGCAGGCCGGTCATCTCGATGACCTCCTGCACGCGCGTCTTGGGGATGTTGTGCGTCGCCGCCATGGCGAGCAGGTGGTTGTAGGCGCTGCGGCCCGTGTGCACGGCCTTCGCGTCCAGGAGCGCCCCGACCTCGGTCAGGGGCGAACGGTGCGCGGCGTACGGCTGCCCGTTGACGGTCACGGAACCGGCCGACGGACGGTCGAGCCCCATGATCATGCGCATCGTGGTCGACTTGCCGGCGCCGTTGGGGCCCAGGAACCCCGTCACCTGGCCGGGCTGGACGGTGAAGGAGATCCCGTCGACAGCGGTCTTGGGCCCGTACCGCTTGGTCAGGCCTCGTGCTTCGATCATGCTCGCCCCTCGGGTGGGTTGCGGATGGTGGCTGGGTACGGTCCCAGCCTAGGGACCGGGACCGCCTCCGCGCTGCCCCCTCATGGCCGATCTTCCCCGGGCCGCGCCGTACGCCGCAAGGATGACGCCCGTCGGCCGATCGAGCGATCGTGGTCCGTGCGCATCGGAAAAGTCGGATGAATGCACCGGGAACACAGGCGCCGACCCGCTCGTTGCATAGGATGGAAACACGGCCAGCGACACCCGCCTCGACAGAGGGCACTGGACGCCGCGACCAGGAGGAAGCATGAGCAACCCCGTCTTCAACAACAGCGCCATCTTCGGCGAGCCGAAGCGCGCGCGCACCGGCCAGGGGGCTGCGGGCACCGTCCAGCAGAACCCCGCGTACGGCACGCCGCCCCAGCAGGCGCAGTACGGCAGCTACGGTGCGCAGACCGCCGACGCCGCGACCCTCGACGCCATGTACAACGGGCCGACCGCGACGACCGCGGACACCAAGCGCCTGACCTACGACGACGTCATCATCAAGACCGGTGGGCTTCTCGCCCTGCTCGTCGTCGTGGGAGCCGTCAGCTGGCAGCTCGTCGACACCATGCCGTTCCTGTGGATCGGCGGCGCGATCGTCGGCCTGGTCCTGGGTCTGGTCAACGCGTTCAAGAAGAGCCCGAGCCCCGCGCTCATCGTGGCGTACACGATCGCGCAGGGCGCGTTCCTCGGTGGGATCAGCGCGTTCTACAACGCGCAGTGGAACGGCGTCGTGGTCCAGGCGGTCCTCGCGACCGTCACGACGTTCGCCGCAGCGCTCTTCCTCTTCAAGTCCGGCAAGGTGCGCGTCACGCCCAAGTTCACGCGCTGGCTCCTCATCGCGATGGTCGGCTACCTGGCCTTCTCGCTCGTCAACCTCCTGCTGACGATGACGGGCGTCCTCGACGGCTGGGGCATGCGCTCCGGGGGCCTCGGCATCATCGTCGGTCTCGTCGCGGTCGGCCTCGCGGCCGCCTCGCTCATCGTCGACTTCGACTCGATCAAGCGCGGCGTCGAGGGCGGCGTGCCCGCCAAGTTCGCCTGGTCCGCGGCGTTCGGCCTCATGGTCACGCTCATCTGGCTGTACCTGGAGTTCCTGCGCCTGTTCGCGATCCTGCAGGGCAACGACTGACCTTGTCCGACGCCAGGAAGAAGTCCCCGGCACCCGCTTCGGAACCCGTTCCGACGCGGGTGCCGGTCTTTGCCGCGGGCCTCGCGCTGGCGGCCTTCACGCTGCTCGTCCTGCAGGTGCCCTACGGGCTCCTCGTGGGTCGCAGCGTCGCCAACGCCGTCGCGTGGGTCACGGTGTCCGCCGTCGTGATCCTGCTCGTGACGCTCACCGCGGGCGCGGTGCTGGCCTGGCTCGGGCACCGCATCTCGCGCGAGTGGGACGACCGCAGGGCCACGGCCCTGTTCTTCGGGCTCGGCCTCGTGGGCGTGGGCCTCTGGAGCTTCCTGGTGCTGGGGTCGCTGCTGAGCGCGGCCACCGGTGACCCGGGCACCGCGACGAGCGGCATCGCCCTCGCGTCCGTGCTCTACCTGGCCGTGGCGGGAGGGGTGAGCGCCGCCGTCGGGCGGTGGTTCGCGCCGGAGGCGGCAGACCGTCCGCTGCTCGTCGTCGTCCTGGGGGTCAGCGTGGCCCTGTGCGCGGTGCTCGGCGGAACGGCCTTGGGCAGCGCATGATCGGTGCATGAGATTCGCACAGCACATCTCCGACCTGGTCGGCGCCACACCCCTGGTCCGCCTCGGATCGGTGACCGACGGCCTCTCCGCGACGATCCTCGCCAAGGTCGAGTACCTCAACCCCGGCGGGTCCGTGAAGGACCGCATCGCGCTGAAGATGATCGAGGCGGCCGAGGCCTCCGGGGAGCTCGCGCCCGGCGGCACGATCGTCGAGCCGACCTCCGGGAACACCGGCGTCGGCCTCGCGCTCGTCGCCCAGCGCAAGGGGTACGACTGCGTGTTCGTCTGCCCCGACAAGGTGAGCCAGGACAAGCGTGACGTCCTGACGGCCTACGGCGCACGCGTCGTGGTGACACCCACGGCCGTGGCCCCGGACCACCCGGACTCCTACTACTCGGTCTCCGACCGGCTCGTCGGCGAGATCCCGGGGGCGTGGAAGCCCAACCAGTACGCCAACCCGAACGGTCCCGCGTCGCACTACGAGAGCACCGGCCCCGAGATCTGGGCGGACACCGACGGACGCGTGACGCACTTCGTGACGGGCGTGGGCACGGGCGGGACGATCACCGGCACGGGCCGGTACCTCAAGGACGTCTCCGCGTCGCGCGCCGCCGACGTCGGCGGCCGGGTGCACGTCGTGGGCGCCGACCCTGCGGGGTCCGTCTACTCGGGCGGGGACGGCAGGCCCTACCTCGTCGAGGGCGTGGGCGAGGACTTCTGGCCCGCCGCGTACGACCCGACCGTGCCCGACGAGATCATCGCCGTGAGCGACGCCGACTCGTTCGAGATGACCCGCCGGCTCGCCCGCGAGGAGGGCCTGCTCGTCGGCGGCTCGTGCGGCATGGCGGTCGTCGCGGCGCTGCGCCTGGCCCGCCGGCTGCAGGACGAGGACCCCGAGGCGGCGGCGCGCGCCGTGATCGTCGTGATCCTCCCCGACGGTGGGCGCGGCTACCTGTCGAAGATCTTCAACGACTCCTGGATGCGGTCCTACGGCTTCCTCGACGCCGAGGAGGGCGTGACCGCAGGGGACATGCTGCGCTCCAAGGGCGGGCAGCTTCCGAGCCTCGTGCACACCCACCCGGGCGAGACCGTGCGCGACGCGATCGAGATCCTGCGCGAGTACGGGGTCTCGCAGATGCCCGTCGTCGGTGCCGAACCGCCCGTCAAGATGGGCGAGGTCGCCGGGTCCGTGAGCGAGCGGGCCCTGCTCGACGCGGTGTTCTCCGGTCAGGCCTCCCTGGCGGACCGCGTGGACAAGCACATGGAGCCGCGCTTCCCGCTCATCGGGGCGGGCGAGGGCGTCGCCGCCATCCGGGCCGCGCTGCACGACGCCGACGCGCTGCTCGTGATCGACGACGGCGACCCGGTCGGGGTGCTCACGCGCCACGACCTGCTGGGGTTCCTGGCGCACTGACCGGCCCCGGCGCCCTCGACGGCCCGGCGAGGTCCTCGATCCCGGCCACGAGCAGCCCGACGAGGACCTCGAAGCTGTGGTCGACGTCGTCCGGCAGGCCGAAGCCGCCCATGAGCTCGAGCGAGACGAAGCCATGGATCGCCGACCGGACGGCGCGGATCGCGTCGATCGTGCGGTCCTGCGGGAGCTCGAAGCCCCGCAGGACCGCGACGATCACGGCGACCGTCCGGGCGCTCGCGAGGGAGACGGGGTCGTCGGGGGCGGCCCCGAGGTCGGGCGAGAGCTGGACGGCGGCGTACCGGCCCGGGTGCTCGCGGGCGAAGTCGCGCACGGCTCCCGCGAGCGCGGACAGCGCGTCCGGACCCGAGCGCCCGATGGTCGCGGCCGCGGTCGCGCGGGTCAGGTCGTCGATCGCGACGAGCGCCACGGCCCGGCGCAGGTCGGCGAGCGAGCCGACGTGCTTGTACAGGCTGGGGGTCGCGACGCCTGCGGCGGCGGCGACCTTGGCGAGGCTGAGGTCGGCGAACCCGTGCGTGCCGCCGTCGTCCACCACGCGCAGCGCGAGAGCCGTGACGGCCTCGCGGCTCAGTCCAGCCCTAGCCACGGGCGGTCCAGCCCTGGGCGTCGGCGCGCAGGCCGGCGAGGAAGGCGAGCGTCGCGGGAGCCACGACGTCGGGCGCCTGGTGCTGCGGGTAGTGCCCCACGTCAGGGACGAGGTGACCCTGTGCGCCGATCGCCTCCTGGATCCAGGCGAGCTCGGAGCCCTGGTCGGCGAAGTCGGGATCGACAGAGCCCATGAACGCGACCGCCGGGGCGTGGACCTCGGGCAGGCGCGCCTCGACGGGCGCGTGCGTCAGGGCCAGGGCCAGGTCGCGAAAGCTCCGCAGACGACCGGGCTCGCGCATCGAGGCGCGGATCGCGGCGACGTGCTCGGCGTGCCACGGCGCCCTGCGGCCCGTGGTCAGCGTCGAGTAGAAGCCCGCCCAGGTGGCGGCCCCCCACGGGCGGGCGAGCGCGACGCGGTAGAGCAGCCGGCTCGCCGCGGCCTTCGCGGCCCCCGCGGCGGGGTCGCGCAGGAAGGGGCCGAGGAGGACGAGGCCCGCGACCGCGCCGGGCGCCTCGGCGGCCGCCCACGCGGCGGCACCTGCTCCCATCGAGTTCCCCACCAGCACGGCCGGACCGCCCAGGTGCTCGACGAGGGCCAGGAGGTCCTGGCCGGTCGCGACGTCGCCGTGCGTGCGGAAGGTCGTGTCGCTGTCGCCGTGGCCACGGAGGTCCATGACCGCGACCCGGTACCCCGCCTCGACGAGCGGCGGGACGAGGTCCCGGTAGGTCGAGCGCAGGTCACCCATGCCCGGGACGGCGACCACGAGGGGACCGGAGCCGGTGACGGTGTAGGCGATGCGGCCCTCGGGGCGGGGGAGGAGCTCCACAGTCTGGCGAGTGTTCATAGCCCAGAGGCTAATACCATTAGCCAGGGTG
>Ga0233375_1001447_pt1 | contig 10509 bp, 10 predicted proteins | sample ElkDunMinimDraft_10_FD_191539 | JGI IMG/M metagenome (GOLD analysis project Ga0233375, IMG submission 191539) | Fecal eukaryotic communites from dung pellets of Tule Elk in California, USA - Elk Dung E16 | ecosystem: Host-associated > Mammals > Digestive system > Large intestine > Fecal | place... | reverse complement strand
CGATGATGACCGGGGCCATGCCCAGGTCCCCCGACCGGATCCGGCGCCCGAAGCCGCTCAGAGCGGCGCGGGGCGACTCGCTCTCGAGGAGCCGCTCGTCTGTCTTGTCGTACGTCGTGGTCATGCGTCGCGCTCCTGGTCCGGGTCGGTGCTGACGTGCCCGGGCCCACCGGCACCGTCGGGCAGGACGGCGTACGGGTCGATGTCCTCCGGCGTGATCGCGGATCCCGTCCGGTCGCGCGCCGCCCGCTCGGCGACCACGTTGTCGGACGCGCCGGTGATGGCTGCGACGAGCTGCTCGGTCGTGACCTCGCCGATCGCGAACTCGGCGCTGTTGCGTCCGAGCCGCAGGACGTAGATCCGGTCCGCGACGGCCTGGACGTCGGCCATGTTGTGCGTGATGAGCACGACGCCGAGGCCGCGCTTGCGGAGCCGCTCGATCAGGTTGAGGACCTCGGCGGTCTGGGCGACGCCCAGCGCCGCGGTCGGCTCGTCGAGCATCACGACCTTGGGCTCGCCGACGAGGCTGCGGGCGATCGCGACGGTCTGGCGCTGCCCGCCGGAGAGCGAGGCGATCGGGATGCGCACCGACGGGATCTTGGCCGAGAGCTGGCGCAGGAGCTCCCACGAGTGGCGTTCCATCTCGACCTCGTCGAGGACGCCGCCAGTGGTGCGCTCGTGTCCGAGGAAGAGGTTGGCGACGACGTCGAGGTTGTCGCAGAGCGCGAGGTCCTGGAAGACCGTCGCGATGCCGAGGGCCTGCGAGGCCTTCGGGCCGTTGATCGAGACGGGACGTCCGTCGAAGACGATCTCGCCACCGTCGGGCTGGTAGACCCCCGACATGATCTTGACGAGAGTCGACTTGCCGGCGCCGTTGTCGCCGACCAGAGCGACCACTTCACCGGGGCGCACGTCGAGGGAGACGTCGCTGAGAGCCTGCACGGCGCCGAAGCGCTTGTCGATGCCGCGCAGCGAGAGGATCGGCTGGCTGCCGTCGTTCATGATGTCCTTCGCTGGTCGTGGGAACGGGAACGGTCCGGGTGGTCGCGACGCGCACGACCACCCGGACCCGGGGGCTTGGAGCAGATCAGCTCAGACCCGCAGCGGCACACGCATCGGCGTACTCGGGCGTGCAGATGTCCTCGACCGTGTAGAACCCGTCGGCGATGACGGTGTCCTTGATGTTGTCCTTCGTGACGACGGCCGGGTCGAAGATGAACGAGTCGACCCCCTGGAAGTCGGTCGTGTCGCCGACGTCCTCACCGTTGACGATCGCCACCGCGACCTCGGCAGCCTTCTCGGCCTCGGTCTTGATCGACTTGTAGATCGTCATGAACTGGTCGCCCGCGACGATGCGCTGGATCGCGGCCAGCTCCGCGTCCTGGCCGGTGACCGGCGGGAACGTGGTCATTCCGTCGGCGCGGAGCGCGGCGATGACGCCTCCGGCCTGGCCGTCGTTCGCGGCGTAGACCCCGGCGAGCGAAGCGCCGTCGACGTTGTTGAGCTGCGACGTGACGAACTTCTGAGCGTTGTCCGGGCTCCAGTCGGGGTTGTCGTACTCGGCCACGACCTTCAGGCCGCTGGCGTCGATCGCACTGTGGGCACCCTTCTTGAACTGGGCGGCGTTGGGGTCGGTCGGCGAACCGTTGAGCATCAGGATGTTGCCGGACCCACCGGTCGCCTCGACCAGCGCCTCGCCCTGGAGCTGGCCGACCTTCTCGTTGTCGAAGGACATGTAGTAGTCGGCACCCTCCATGAACCGGTCGTAGGCGATGACCGGGACGTCGGAGGACTGGGCCGACTTCACGGCGCCGGCCGCGGCCTCGCCGTCCACCGGGTCGAACACGAGCACGGCCGCGCCGTCGGTGATCGCCGACTCCGCCTGCTGCTGCTGCTTGGCCGAGTCCTGGTCGGCGTTGAGGTACTTGACCTCGCAGTCGTCGCAGAGCTCCTTGACCTTCGCCTCGAAGAGGGGCTTGTCGAACGCCTCGTAGCGGGTGGTCTTGGTCTCGGGCAGGAGCAGCGCGATCGTCTTGCTGTCGCTTCCGCCTCCGCCGTCGTCGTCTCCGCCGCAAGCGCCCAGTGCGGCCGTGAGGACCACGACCGACGCCGCCCCTACAGCGGTGCGCGCAAACTTGTTCACTGTTCCTCCCCAGGAATCGTGTGACGCAGCGCACATGGCTACGCCTTCGCCGCAAGTCTTGGGACACGCCGCTAAATCGTCAAGTTGTGAACGATAGAGCGTTGCCAAACCGCAACCTTGACTTGAAATGTTCACCTCTTGACGATTCGTGCGAGCGGGTTAGGTTATGCCACATGCCCCCTCCGCCCGGAACGACGTCCGCGCTGCGCTCGGCGAACCTCGAGCGTGTCGTGGACGTCCTTCGTGCCGTCGAGGAGCTCAGCCAGGCGGAGATCGCCCGTCAGACCTCGCTGGCCCCTGCGACGGTGTCCAACATCGTGCGTCACCTCGTCGCCGTCGGACTGGTCGAGACGACCGGGACGGTCGGGCGCCGCGGGTCGACGGTCCGGATCTCCCGTGGTGCCGGGCTCGTCGCGGCCTTCGACTTCGGCCACTCTCATCTCCAGGTCGCCCTGGGGGACCTGGCCGGGCGACTCATCACCTCCTCCCAGCGCCCGCTCGAGAACGACCACTCGTACGTCGACGGCCTCGCACTCGCCACCGCCATGCTCGGCCGGCTGCTCGACGACCTGGGTGAGGACATGAGCAGCGTGCGTGCCGCCGGTGTCGGGCTGCCCGCGCCGATCAGCCGCGACGGGCGCATCACGGCCGGGTCGATCCTCCCGGGCTGGGTCGGGGTGACCGCGTCGGACGTCGTGACCGAGGCCCTCGGAGTCCCTGCCGTGGTCGACAACGACGCCAACCTGGGCGCGCTCGCCGAGCTGCGGGGAAATCCCCACCTCTCGACCCTCGCCTACCTCAAGGTCTCCTCGGGGATCGGCTGCGGCCTGGTGCTCGACGGCAAGGTCTACCGGGGCGGGCTCGGCACCGCCGGCGAGCTCGGCCACATCACCCTGGACGAGTCGGGCCCGTTGTGCCGGTGCGGCAGTCGTGGCTGTCTCGAGGCGTACGCGGGCGGGACAGGGCTGGTCGCGCAGCTGGCCGGTCGGTTCCCGGACCTGGCCGTCCACGACCTGGTCGGCGTCGCCGCTGCCGGTGACGCCGGCGCCCGCCGTCTGCTGGAGGACGCCGGTCGCGCGCTCGGGCAGGGCTCGGCGATCGTCGCGAACCTGCTCAGCCCGGAGCTCATCGTGGTCGGCGGAGACCTGGCGTGCGAGGTCGTCGTCGACGGGATCCGCGACGGGCTGCGGCGTCATGCGGTCGACGGGCCGCGCGGCCAGGTCGAGGTCACGCTCTCGACGCTCGGCGAGCAGGTGTCGGTCGTCGGTGCGCTCCTGATGGCGCTCGACGCCGTCGTCCTTCCTGGCTGAGGCGCTGGGTCACCGCTCGCGGATCACCGCGAAGATCGGTGCGCCACGGGGCGTAGGGGACCCCGGAATCCCCACAGGTCACCCGCTGGCGAGCGGCAGGACGCGGGTCCGGCTCAGACGACGTCCGTGCCGACGCTCAAAGCGGCCAGCAGCTCGCCCGCACTGGGGACACCTTCCAGCTGACGCCCACCCACGATCACCGTGGGCGTCGCCGTGATCCGTCCGAGCGCCTGCTTCGACAGCGACGAGACGAGCGCCGCGTGGTCCTCTCCGACGACGCAGTCGCCGGCCGGCGCCTTGACGGAGTCGGCGAGACCGAGGAGCGCGTCATCGGTCAGCACGCCGTCGCTCGGCTGGTTCTCCAGCAGCGCATGGACGAACGCGGCGTAAGCCGCCGGTCCGCCCTCGGCCGCTACGCACAGGGCCGCGTTGACGGCGCGCGCCGAGGAGCGCTGGGTGCGTCCGTTGTCGAGGAACGACACGAGGCGGTACTCGAGCGTGATCCTGCCGCTCTGCAGGCGCTCCTGGAGGAACGCCCCGTGCTGGTCGTCGAACGCCTTGCAGTGCGGGCACAGCGGCTCGACGTAGACGACCACCGGGACCGCGTCTGAGTCGGGCGCGACCGCAGGCTCGAGATCGGCCGACGACACCACCACTCCCCCGTCCTCGGTCAGCCGCGGCGCTGTGGACCCGTGACCGGAGGCCAGGTCGGCAGCGCTCCCGCACGAGGTGACAAGGACCAGGCACAGCACGAGCAGCACGACTCGTACGAGGGGGGTACGCCGCATCCGGCCATCATCCCAGAGGCTTCTCGAGCGGCGCCCGCGGACTGCGGCGGTACGCCGAGACGGTCGGGTCGCCGGTCAGCCAGAACCGCCACGGCACGTCGGCTGCTCGGGAGACACCCACGCGCGGACCTGTGCTGACGTCGGAGGGAACCTCCACGGGCCGCCGAAGCACCACCTCCGGGCCGGCGAGGGCGACGCCGTTGTGCGCGAGCGTGACCCCGAGCGCCTGCGTCAGGTTGGCCGGGCCCCGTGCCAGCCGCACGTCCGGGACTCCCCCGCGACGTTCCCGGGCGACGTCCCTGCCGCGCACGACCTCGCCAGCCCGGAGCAGCACCGCCGAGGCGTCTCCTTCGGCGCCCACGACGACGTTGGCGCAGTAGTGCATCCCGTACGAGAGGTAGACGTAGAGCACGTCCGGCGGACCGAACATGATCGCGCTGCGCGGTGTCGGACCGCGGAAGGCGTGCGAGGCAGGATCGCGGACTCCCCCGTACGCCTCCACCTCCGTGATCCGCACCGTGACCTCGCCGTGCGTGAGCGTGGCTCCGAGGAGCCGCCGTGCCTCCGTCTCGATCTCTCTCGTCACACGGCCGAGTCTGCCCGGCCGTCGCGCTTGACCGCGAAGACGGGGACCGGAGAGTCCAGCAGGAGCCTCTGGACCACACCGCCGGTGATCGCCTTTCCGACGGCCGTGCGATGACGGATCCCGACGACGAGCTCGTCGGCGCCCACCTCCGCGACCACCGCGAGCAGGCGTGCGAGCGGCGTCGCCTTGTCGACGGTCGCGTCCGACCGGTTGGTGTAGACCGCGCCCACCACGCCCAGACCCATCGTGAGCATCAGGTCGTCGGCACCGCTCTCGTTGATCACGCGCTGCATCGCGACCGTGCCGCTCGCGCCGATCACGTTGGTGATCTCGAAGCGGCCGGTGAGGCCGTCGTCCTCGATCACCCCCGCCGCCGCGCGCCCCGTGAGGTCGTACCCGCCGCCGGGGCTGTTCGGGATCATCATCCGGAGCCTGCGGTTGTCGGCGTCGTCGGGGCCGCGGGTCACCCCGCAGCCCGAGGCCAGCGCGGTCAGCGTCGCTGCGAGGACCACGGCCGTCACGGCACGCGCACGGCGTCCGAGGCGGTCTCCCACGCTTGTCGGCATCGTGCCACGCTCCTCCGGGTGCGCACGCGACCGCGTACGCCTCACCTGCGAGCATGACCCGTCGACGTGGCCCACGTCACCTTTGAGGCGCCGAAGGGCGGGCGTGTCGTCGTGGTGCGAACGCCCCGGGCCGAGCGTCCTGCCTAGCCCAGGCGGGCCCGGAGCTCCGCCAGCTGCTCGGCCACCCGTACGCGCGCCGTGCCGCCGCGCGCGTCGCGCGAGCCGATCGAACCCTCGACGCTGAGCACCTCGCGCAGCGCGGGCGTGAGGTGCGGCGAGATCGACGCGAGCTCGTCGTCGGTGAGGTCCCACAGCTCCTTGTCCTGGCTCTCCGCGACCCGGACGCACGCACCCGAGATCTCGTGCGCGTCGCGGAACGGCACGCCCTCGCGGACCAGCCACTCGGCGATGTCGGTCGCCAGCGCGAACCCCTGCGGAGCCAGCGACTCCAGGCGCTCGGTGTGGAAGGTGAGCGTGGCGATCATCCCGGTGAACGCAGGCAGCAGGACCTCGAGCGTGTCCACCGAGTCGAAGACCGGCTCCTTGTCCTCCTGCAGGTCACGGTTGTACGCCAGCGGCAGCGCCTTGAGGGTTGCCAGGAGACCGGTCAGGTTGCCGATCAGGCGCCCCGACTTGCCGCGTGCCAGCTCGGCGATGTCCGGGTTCTTCTTCTGCGGCATGATGCTGGACCCGGTCGAGTAGCCGTCGTGGAGCGTGACGAACCCGAACTCCTTCGTGTTCCAGACGATGATCTCCTCGGCGATCCGCGACATGTCCACGCCGATCATGGCGGTGACGAACGCGAACTCGGCGACGTAGTCGCGCGACGCCGTGCCGTCGATCGAGTTCGGGGCCGAGCCGGTGAAGCCGAGGTCGGCCGCGACCTGCTCCGGGTCGAGCCCGAGCGACGAGCCGGCCAGCGCCCCCGAGCCGTACGGCGACTCGGCAGCGACCCGGGCGTCCCAGTCGGCGAGCCGGTCGAGGTCGCGCACCAGCGGCCACGCATGGGCCAGCAGGTGATGGCTGAGCAGCACCGGCTGTGCGTGCTGGAGGTGGGTGCGCCCCGGCATCGCGACGCCCAGGTGCTTGTCGGCCTGGTCGACCAGCGCCGCGATCAGACCGCGCAGCAGCCGGCTGATCTCGGCCGCGTGGTCACGAAGGTAGATCCGGCCCAGTGTCGCGATCTGGTCGTTGCGAGAACGGCCGGCTCGCAGCCGCCCTCCGAGCTCGGGACCGAGCTTCTCGACCAGCCCGCGCTCCAGCGCGGTGTGGACGTCCTCGTCGCCCGGGTCCGGGGTGAACGCGCCGGAGGCCACGTCGGCCTCCAGCGCGTCGATGCCGGCGAGCAGCGCCGTCAGGTCGTCCTCGGTCAGCAGGCCCGCACGGTGCAGGACGCGTGCGTGGGCACGCGACCCCGCGAGGTCGTACGGGGCCAGACGCCAGTCGAAGTGCGTCGAGCGCGACAGCGCCTCGAGCTCCGGGGACGGGCCGGAGGCGAACCGGCCGCCCCACAGCGCCGTCCGCTCGGCGCCCTCCGTACCGGACGTCTCGGTGCCCGCGGTCTCGTACTGCTCGCCGGCCACGCTCACTCCCCTGCCAGGGACTGGTCGCGCTTGTTCGCCAGCGTGCTCGACATGCCGAAGATCTCGATGAATCCCTTCGCCATGCTCTGGTCGAAGGTGTCGCCCTCGTCGTAGGTCGCGAGGTTGAAGTCGTACAGGCTGGTCGCCGAGCGACGGCCGGTCACGGTGGCCTTGCCGGCGTGCAGGGTCATCCGCACCTCACCTGTGACGGCCTCCTGCGACTTCATGACGAACGCGTCGAGCGAGTGCTTGAGCGGCGAGAACCACAGGCCGTCGTACGCCAGCTCGCCCCAGCGCTGGTCGACCCCGCGCTTGAAGCGGGCGAGCTCGCGCTCGACCGTGACGTTCTCGAGCTCCATGTGCGCGGCGATGAGCGCCATCGCGCCCGGCGCCTCGTAGATCTCGCGGCTCTTGATGCCGACGAGGCGGTCCTCGACCATGTCGATGCGGCCGACGCCCTGGGCTCCCGCCCGCACGTTGAGCTGCTGGATCGCCTGGAGCATCGTGACGGGCTTGCCGTCGATCGCCACCGGGGCGCCAGCCTCGAACGCGATGACGACCTCGTCGGCGTCGCGCTGCTGCGCCGGGTCGGACGTGTAGGAGTAGAGGTCCTCGATCGGACCGTTCCAGATGTCCTCGAGGAAGCCCGTCTCGACCGCGCGGCCCCACACGTTCTGGTCGATCGAGTACGGGGACTTCTTCGTGACGTCGATCGGCAGGTCGTGCTCCTCGGCGTACGCGATGGCCTTCTCGCGGGTCCACGCGTAGTCGCGGACGGGGGCGATGACCTTCAGCTCGGGAGCGAGCGCCTTCGCGCCCACCTCGAAGCGGACCTGGTCGTTGCCCTTGCCCGTGCAGCCGTGCGAGACGGTGGTCGCGCCGTGGTAGGTCGCGGCCTCGACGAGGTGCTTGACGATCAGCGGCCGCGAGAGCGCGGACACCAGCGGGTAGCGGTCCTGGTAGAGCGCGTTGGCCCGCACCGCCGGAAGGCAGTACTCGTCGGCGAACTCGTCCTTCGCGTCGACGACGATCGACTCGACGGCGCCGCAGGCGAGGGCCCGCTTGCGGACCTCGTCCATGTCCTCGCCGCCCTGGCCGACGTCGACGGCCACCGCGATGACCTCCGCGCCGGTCTCCTGACCGAGCCAGCCGATGGCCACCGAGGTGTCCAGGCCGCCCGAGTATGCAAGTACGACCCGTTCGGTCATGGTGTGTCTCCTAGTTCAGCGTGTCGGACGCAGGCTTCTTGGGGCCTGTGTCCGAGAGAGTGGGGGTGGTGTCCGAGGCCTTGGCGGTCTCGGAGGTGGCGAGCGCGCGGAACTCGTCCGCGACGCCGGGTCCGCCGTTGGGGTCCTTGCAGATGACGAGCACGGTGTCGTCGCCTGCGATGGTGCCGAGGAGGGCGCCCAGTGCCGCATGGTCGATCGCCGAGGCGAAGAACTGTGCCGCACCGGGCGGTGTTCGGAGGACGACCAGGTTGGCCGACCCCTCTGCCGACACCAGGAGCTCGTTGCAGAGGCGGGCGAGCCGCGCCTGCGCCGAGACCGTCTCGACGGCCGGTCGCGGAGTACGGTCACCGCCCTCCGCAGGCACCGCGTACACGAGCCCGCCTGCAGGATGGCGTACCCGCACGGCGTCGAGCTCGACCAGGTCGCGCGACAGCGTGGACGGCGTGACCTGCAGCCCGTCGGCGGCAAGGAGGTCGGCGAGGTCGGTCTGCGAACGGACGACGTGGGTGCCGAGCAGATCGACGATACGCCGTTGCCGTGCCGCCTTCGTCCCCGGGATCGTCGTCATGACGGCGTCCCGGTCCGGGCCTGGCGCAGCAGCCACACGAGCAGCGCCTTCTGGGCGTGGAGACGGTTCTCCGCCTCGTCCCAGACGACGCTCTGCGGCCCGTCGATGACCTCGGCGGCGATCTCCAGGCCCCGGTACGCGGGGAGGCAGTGGAGCACGATCGCGTCGTCCGCCGCCTGCGCGAGGAGCTCGCTCGAGATGCCGTACGCCCCGAAGGTGGCGATCCGTTCGGCCTTCTCGCCCTCCTGCCCCATCGACACCCACGTGTCGGTCGCGAGGACGTCGGCTCCCGCGACGGCCTGCACCGGGTCGGTGTGGACCGCGACCGACCCGCCGGTGCCCTCGGCGATGCGGGCGGCGTCGGCCAGCACGTCCGCACGGGGTGCGTACGCCGCCGGGGCCCCGATGCGCACATGCATGCCTGCGACGGCGCCGGCGAGCAGGTAGGAGTGGGCCATGTTGTTGGCCCCGTCCCCGAGGTAGGTCAGCGTGAGGCCGGCGAGCGACCCCTTGTGCGCGCGGATGGTCTGGAGGTCGGCGAGCAGCTGGCACGGGTGGAAGTCGTCGCTGAGCGCGTTGACGACCGGGACGTGGCTGAACGCGGCCATCTCCTCCAGGCCGGACTGGGCGAACGTGCGCCACACGATCGCCGCGACCATGCGCTCGAGGACACGGGTGGTGTCGGCGACGGACTCGCCGCGACCCATCTGGCTGGTCGACGCGTCCAGCACGAGCGGGCTGCCGCCGAGCGCGGCGATGCCCACCGCGAACGACACGCGCGTCCGCGTCGAGGCCTTGTCGAAGATCACGGCGACGGTCTGCGGTCCCTCGAGCGGGCGCTCGGCGTACGGGTCCTGCTTGAGCGCGTCGGCGAGGTCGAGGACCTGGGTCTGCTCGGCAGGTGACAGGTCGTCGTCGCGCAGGAAGTGCCTCATGTCTCGGTCCCCTCGTCGGTCGTGAGCGTGTCCAGCACGCCGCGGATCACGGCGACGGCCTCGTCCGCCTGCTCCTGGGTGAGGATCAGCGGAGGGACGAGGCGCAGCCGGTCGGGCGACGCTGCGTTGATGATCACCCCTGCGTCGAGGACCGCCTGCTGAACCTGCGGAGCCACGGGCCGGGTGAGGCCGATCCCGACGAGAAGTCCCGCGCCGGAGGTGTCGCCGACGAGAGGGTGGTCGGCCAGCCCGGCACGCAACCGCTCCCCTGTGGCGGTCGCGTGGTCGAGCAGCCCTTCCCCCTCGATGGTGTCGAGCACGGCGTGCGCCGCAGCCGCTGCGACAGGGTTGCCTCCGAACGTCGTCCCGTGGTTCCCGGGTTGGAGAAGATCAGCAGCCTCGCCCACCGCGAGGCACGCGCCGATCGGGATCCCACCCCCGAGGCCCTTGGCGAGCGTGACGACGTCAGGCACGACGCCGGCGGCGGTGTGCGCGTACCACGCGCCGGTACGACCGATCCCGGTCTGCACCTCGTCCAGCCAGAGCAGCGCGCCATGCTGCGTGGTGATGTCGCGTGCCGCCTCGAGGTAGCCGGCACCGGGCTCCACAGCCCCGGCCTCCCCCTGGATGGGCTCGAGCACGACCGCGGCGACGGTCTCGTCGACGGCCGCCCGCAGCGCCTCGACGTCGCCGTACGGGACGAAGGTGACCTCTCCTGGGAGCGGCTCGAACGGCGCTCGGTAGGCCTCCTTGCTCGTCAGCGCCAGCGCGCCCATCGTCCGCCCGTGGAAGCCCCCGCTG
>Ga0233375_1001446_pt1 | contig 10511 bp, 9 predicted proteins | sample ElkDunMinimDraft_10_FD_191539 | JGI IMG/M metagenome (GOLD analysis project Ga0233375, IMG submission 191539) | Fecal eukaryotic communites from dung pellets of Tule Elk in California, USA - Elk Dung E16 | ecosystem: Host-associated > Mammals > Digestive system > Large intestine > Fecal | place... | reverse complement strand
ACCGAGAAGCTGCTGACGCCCGTGGTCGACGATCTCGGGCTCACCGGCGGGGACGAGGCGCTGCTGCTCGTCAACGGGATGGGAGGCACGCCGACCTCGGAGCTGTACGTCGTCTATCGTCGGGCACGCGCGCTGCTCGCGGGGCGCGGGGTCGCGGTGACCCGCTCGCTCGTCGGCAACTACGTGACGTCGCTCGACATGCAGGGCGTGTCCGTCACGGTCCTGCGCCTGGACGGCGAGCTGACGACGCTGTGGGACGCACCCGTCCACACCACCGCACTGCGGTGGTGACGGGCGGGCGCGACGGAACGGGGAGGCTGGGCGGATGACGCTGGACGCGGCGTGGGCCGTCGACTGGACACGGCGGAGCGCGGCGACCGTCGCCGAGCACCGGGACGAGCTCGTGGAGCTCGACCGGCAGATCGGCGACGGCGACCACGGGGAGAACCTCGCCCGTGGGTTCCGGGCGGTGGTCGCGAAGCTCGACGCCCTCGACTCTCCGCCCGCGACGGTCGGTGACGTGCTGCGCCTCGTCGCGACGACGCTCATGTCCACCGTCGGGGGCGCCGCCGGTCCGCTCTACGGCACCGCCTACCTGCGTGCCTCGAAGTCCGGGACCGCGACCGAGCTGGGGCCCGACGGTGTCGTCGCCCTGCTCGAGGCGGCGCTCGACGGGATCGTCACGCGCGGCAAGGCGACCGTCGGGGAGAAGACGATGGTCGACGCGTGGGCGGCCGCGGTGGCCGCCGCCGTGGACGCGGCCGACCACGGCGCACCCCCGTCGCAGGTGCTCGCCGCTGCGGCGCGCGGCGCGCAGGAGGGCGCCCGGTCGACCGTGCCGCTCGTCGCCACCAAGGGACGTGCCAGCTACCTGGGTGAGCGGTCCGCCGGGCACCTGGACCCCGGTGCGCGGTCGAGCGAGCTGATCCTCGCCGCTGCCGCCGAGGCCGCCGCGGACGCGGACTGACCGACGGGACCGCCGCCACCCGCCCGGGTGCGGCGCACGACAGCGCGGCGACGGCGTCGCGGGGGAGGAAGGAACTGCGTGGCGGACCAGGTGGCCTCGGTGGCGCTCGTGCTCGTGTCGCACTCGCGCGCGCTGGCGGAGGGGGCGGCGCAGGTCGCCGGTCAGATGGCCCCGGGCGTGCGGATCGTGCCCGCGGGTGGCACGGACGACGACGGCCTGGGCACGAGCTTCGACCGGGTCGACGCCGCGCTCGGTGAGGCGACGGCCGGCGGCCGCGCGGCCGTGGTCATCGCCGACCTCGGGTCGGCGGTGCTCACGGCCGAGTCGGTGCTGGAGCTCGCCGATCCCGAGGTGGCCACGCGGGTCCGCGTCGCCGACGCACCGTTCGTCGAGGGTGCCGTCGCGGCAGCCGTGACGGCGCACGGTGGTGCGGACCTCGCGACCGTCCTCGACTCGGCGCAGGCGGCCGGCGCGACCTTCGGCGCCCCGCAGGTCCGGGGCGGCGGCCCCGCGCCCGCGGCGTCGCCCGCGCCGCCGGACGGTTCGGCGCGCGCCACCGTCACCCTGTGCAACCCGCTCGGCCTGCACGCGCGGCCGGCGGCGCTCCTCGTGCGGATGCTCGCGTCGTTCGACGCGAAGGTCCAGGTGAACGGCGTGAACGCGGCGAGCGTGCTGGAGCTGATGAAGCTCGGCGCGGTGAAGGGTGACGTGCTGACGATCACCGCGCAGGGCCCGCAGGCGTCCGAGGCGGTGGAGCGGCTGGTGGCCGACGTCGAGAGCGGGTTCGGCGAGCTGCCGCCGGCGTGAGCGCGTCGGCGCGGGCACGCGGCCGTCGCCCCCGGACGCGTCCGGCGTCGGCCACGCCCGCGGTTAGCCTGGTGCGATGAGCACGCAGCCGCCGGCCCCGCCGCGACCGAAGCGCCCGGCGAAGCCGCAGTTCACGCAGGCGACACTCGTGCTCGAGGCGTTCCTCGTCGGCTTCGCGACCCTCGTCGCGTACGGGCTGCGGGTCGCGCCCCCCGCGACGGTGTGGGCGCTGGGCGGTGTGACGTGCGTCGTGCTGCTGCTGCTCTCCGGCTACGTGGGTCGCCCCGGGGGGTACGTCGCCGGGACGCTCGCGCAGGTCGCCGTCCTGGGCTTCGGCGTGCTGGTGCCGATGATGTTCGTCGTCGGCGGTGTGTTCGCCGTGCTGTGGGTGGTCGCGCTGCGGCTGGGTGCCAGGATCGACCGCGAGCGCGCGGAGTGGGACGCGGCGCACCCCACCGGCTGACGCCTGCCCTGGGCCGAACGTCCCACCGGTGCACCGTCCCGATCGCCGCACCCTGGTGGCACCGGTTGCCTCCCGCCGCCCTCGCGGGCCCGCGGGTCGCCGCGGTCCGGGCGCCCTCGCCACCACCTTCGCCGGCCTCGCGCTGCGCGACGGTGCGGCGGCGCCGCGACGACGAGGCACCGGGGCCCCGTCGCCGCCCCGTCACGCGAGGAGGATGTCGTGACCACGCCGCACCCGTCGCCCCAGCACGCGCGCGCGCCCCGTGACCGCCGTGGCCGCCGTCGCCGGCGTGGCGTGGCCGCGCTGCTCGCCCTCGGGCTCGCGCTGCCCGTGGGTGCGGCGGCGACGACCGCCGCCTGGTCGGACGACGCGGCGTTCTCCGCGTCGGTCTCGGCCGCGCCGAGCTGGCCCACCACGCCGGGCACCCCGGCGCCGATCGTCACGGCGTGCGTGGTCTACTCGGCGGCGACGGACCAGCCGACGGGCGAGAGCTGCTCGGCGAGCGCGGACGTCGTCCGCGTGTGGGACCCGGCGCCCACCCGCTACGCGCAGGTCGACTTCGAGATCTCGCCGCAGCTGGCGTACGACCGGTACGCGCGCCTGACGTTCGACCTCGGCGACGCCCTGGACCGGTGGGTCGACGAGGCGTCCGCCCCCGCGTGGAGCTGGGCGACGTCCGACCTGACCGCGAACTGGCCCGTCGCGGGCTTCGAGTCCTGCGACACGCTGCCGGTCTTCGACGCCTGGACGTACACGGGGGCCGGCTCGGGATCGATCCAGGTGAACGAGGACGGAGTGACCGCCCCCGGGCACTGCCCGGCGTGACGCGGACCGGGGTGCTGGGAGGCTGCCGTCGCCCGCTAGGGTGGCGGCCATGTCCGACGCACCCCGCCCGCAGCGCACCCTCGTCCTCGTCAAGCCGGACGGCGTCCGGCGCGGTCACGTCGGCGAGGTCCTGCGCCGCATCGAGGCGAAGGGCTACACGCTCGTCGCGCTCGAGCTCCGCCAGGCCGACGAGGCGCTGCTGACCGAGCACTACGCCGAGCACGCCGGCAAGCCCTTCGTGCAGGCGCTCGTCGACTTCATGCGCTCGGGCCCGGTGGTCGCCGCCGTCGTCGAGGGTCACCGTGCGATCGAGGGCTTCCGGTCCCTCGCCGGTGCCACCGACCCGACGGTCGCGGCGCCCGGCACCGTCCGCGGCGACCTGGCCCGGGACTGGGGCACCAAGCTCATCGAGAACATCGTGCACGGCTCGGACGGCGAGGAGTCGGCCGCGCGCGAGATCGCGCTCTGGTTCCCCGGCCTCTGACGGCCCGCGCGGCGCACACACCCGACCCCGTCGCGCACACGCCCGGACGCCCGGGCCTGCGCGGTGCAGGGCCGTGCGTTGCCTAGGCTGCCGGTGTGCACCTCAAGACCCTGACCCTGCGGGGGTTCAAGTCGTTCGCCTCGGCGACGACGTTGAACTTCGAGCCGGGGATCACCTGCGTCGTCGGACCGAACGGCTCCGGCAAGTCGAACGTCGTGGACGCGCTCGCCTGGGTGATGGGGGAGCAGGGTGCCAAGTCGCTGCGCGGCGGCAAGATGGAGGACGTCATCTTCGCCGGCACGTCCGGCCGCCCCCCGCTGGGCCGCGCCGAGGTGTCGCTGACGATCGACAACGCCGACGGCGCGCTGCCGATCGAGTACTCCGAGGTCACGATCTCGCGGACGCTGTTCCGCAGCGGCGGCTCGGAGTACGCGATCAACGGCCGTGGCTGCCGGCTGCTGGACATCCAGGACCTGCTGTCGGACTCCGGGCTCGGCCGTGAGATGCACGTCATCGTCGGACAGGGGCAGCTCGACGCCGTGCTGCGTGCGACGCCCGAGGAGCGGCGCGGCTTCATCGAGGAGGCCGCGGGCGTCCTCAAGCACCGCAAGCGCAAGGAGAAGGCGCTGCGCAAGCTCGACGCGATGCAGGGCAACCTCACGCGTCTGGGCGACCTGACGGCCGAGATCCGGCGCCAGCTCGGGCCGCTGGGGCGGCAGGCCGAGGTCGCGCGCAAGGCTGCCGTGGTGCAGTCCGACCTGCGCGACGCGCGGGCGCGGCTGCTGGCGGACGACCTCGCGCAGCTGCGCGCCCGCCTGGAGCAGGAGATCGCCGACGAGTCCGCCGTGCGTGAGCGGCGCGAGCAGGTCGAGGCCGAGCTCGTGGCGGCCCGTGGACGGCTCGGTGCGCTCGAGCAGGAGGCGGCACAGGCGGCGCCGGCCGTCAGCGAGGCCGGTGAGGTCTGGTACCGGTTGTCGTCGCTGCGCGAGCGCGTGCGGGGGACCGCGTCCCTGGCCGCCGACCGTGCCCGCCTGCTGGGTGCCGCGACGACCGAGCGCAGCGGCGGGCAGGACCCCGACGACCTCGACGCCCAGGCACAGCGTGTCCGGACGGCCGAGGCCGAGCTCGCGGCCGAGGTCGACCTCGCGCGCGCCGCGGTGGAGGGCGCCGGCGTCGCGCGCCAGGAGGCGGAGGCGGCCGCCACGGCGGCCGAGCGCGCTCTGGCCGATCTGCAGCGCGGCGCTGCGGATCGGCGTGAGGGCGTGGCCCGCCTCGCCGGGCAGGTCGCCGCGCGGCGCAGCCGGGTCGAGGCGACCGAGGCGGAGATCGGGCGGCTGCGGGCCAGCCTGGCGGCGGCGGAGGAGCGCGCGCGCGAGGCGACGACGCAGTTCGCGGCGCTCGAGTCGCAGGTCGCGGGTGTCGAGGAGGGTGAGGAGGGGCTCGACGCCGAGCACGAGGCCGCGGCCGAGGCCCTGGACGTCGCGACGGCGAAGGTGGCCGAGCTCGAGGACGAGCTGCGCGCCGCGGAGCGCGAGCGTGAGCAGCAGGCGTCGCGCGCCGAGACGCTCGAGATGTCGCTCAGCCGCAAGGACGGGGCCGGGGCGCTGCTCGCCGCGGAGGGTCTGCCGGGCGTCGTCGGCTCGGTCGCGGCCCTGCTCAGCGTCGACACGCGCGACGAGGAGGCGATCGTCGCCGCGCTGGGCGCCGTCGCCGACGCGGTGGCCGTCGACTCGCTCGAGGCGGCCGTCGACGCGATCCGCCACCTGCGGACCGAGGACGCGGGCCGCGCGACGCTCCTGGTCGCGGGCTCCGGCGCGACGTCCGCGCACGAGCTGCCCGCGGGCGTGGACCGCGCGGTCGACCTCGTGCAGGCGCCGCCGTCGGTGCGTGACGCCGTGTGGGCACTCCTCGCGGACGTCGTCGTGGTCGACGACCTGGCGGCCGCCCGGCCCCTCGTCGCGGCGCACCCGGACCTGGTCGTCGCGACGCGCACCGGCGACGTGCTGTCGCGCTTCCGGGCCTCCGGCGGGTCGGCGTCCGCGCCGAGCGCGCTGCACCTGCAGGCGGCGCTCGACACGGCACGTGCGGCGGCGGGGACCGCGACTGCGGCTGCTGAGCGTCTGCGGTTCGAGCTGGGACGCGCGCGGGACGCGCGTGCTGCCGCGCAGGCGGACGTCGACGCGACGCTGGACCGGCTCAACGAGTCCGACGCGGCGCTCGCGGCCGTCGCCGAGCAGCTCGGCCACCTGGGCTCGGCCTCCCGTGCCGCCCGTGCGGAGGCCGAGCGCGTGCAGCGCTCGCTCGACGCCGCCGGGACCACGCTCGTGGAGGACCACGCGACCCTCGCGGAGCTGACCGCGCGGCTCGCGGCGGCCCAGGACGCCCCGCAGGACACCGAGGCGGCCATCGCCGAGGCCACCGCGCGGCGCGACGCGTCCGCGGCGGCGGCGACCGCTGCGCGCGGCCGCGAGACCGAGGCGCGGCTGACCCTGCGCACGGGCGAGGAGCGCGCGCGGGCGCTCGCCGGCCGTGCCGAGTCGCTCGAGCGTGCGGCGGCGGGTGAGCGTGCGGCGCGCGAGAAGGCGGCGCGCCGCGCGCAGGAGCGGGCGCGGCAGGTGGCGGTGGCCCGCGCGGTCCACGCGGGAGCCGCGTACGCCGGGGGGCTCCTCGACCGGGCCCTGCGTCGAGCGTCCGACGAGCGCGACGCCGCCGAGAGCGCGCGTGCCGAGCGCGACGCCGCACTCGTGGAGGTCCGCACGCGCGTCGACGCGCTCGCACGGGACCTGGCCGAGCTGACCGACGTCGCGCACAAGGACGAGGTCGCGCGTGCCGAGCAGCGGCTGCGCGTCGAGCAGCTCGAGACGCGTGCGGTCGAGGAGCTCGGACTCGACCCGCAGGTGCTGCTCGACGAGTACGGCCCCCACCGGGACGTGCCCGTCGTGCTCCCGCCCGGTACCGAGGCGAGCGAGGACGCGCCGACGGCGGTGCCCTACGTGCGCGCCGAGCAGGAGAAGCGGCTGCGCACCGCCGAGCGCGGGCTGGCGCTGCTGGGAAGGGTCAACCCGTTGGCCCTCGAGGAGTTCGCGGCGCTCGAGGAGCGGCACCAGTTCCTCGTCGAGCAGCTCGCGGACCTCAAGAAGTCGCGGACCGACCTGCTGGAGATCGTCAAGGACATCGACCAGCGCGTCGAGCAGGTGTTCACCGAGGCGTACCGGGACACCGCGGCGGCGTTCGACGTGGTGTTCCCGCGGCTGTTCCCCGGCGGGGAGGGGCGCCTCGTGCTCACCGACCCCGACGACATGCTGACCACGGGCATCGAGATCGAGGCGCGCCCGGCGGGCAAGAAGGTCAAGCGGCTGTCGCTGCTGTCGGGCGGTGAGCGCTCGCTGACGGCCGTCGCGCTGCTCGTCGCGATCTTCAAGGCGCGGCCCAGCCCGTTCTACGTCATGGACGAGGTCGAGGCGGCCCTGGACGACGCGAACCTGGGGCGGCTGCTGGAGATCTTCCGTGAGCTCCAGGACGACTCGCAGCTGATCGTCGTCACGCACCAGAAGCGCACGATGGAGATCGCCGACGCGTTGTACGGGGTCACGATGCGCGGCGACGGCGTGACCACGGTGATCAGTCAGCGCATGAGCGAGGACGTGCCGGCCTGACGAGGGTGCCGCGACGGGCGCATGTGAAAGTTGTGCGGGGGTTCGCGGCAGGGTCGGGGGTCGGCGGGCCACGTGACGCCGCGGGCCGGACACTGGGTGGGTGGCACTCGTGATCTGGATCCTCGTCGCACTGCTCGCTGCCGCGGCAGTGTTCCTCGTCGTGTCCGCGACCGGTGAGGACTCCGGTCCCCGCACGTCGTTCCGTCGCGCGTGGCGTGGGCGTCGCCACCCGGACGCCGAGCAGGAAGCGGCCGCGCGTGCCGCGTCTGCGCGCCCGGTGGACCTCTCCCTGGCCGACTTCCTGCGGGCCACCGCGTCCGAGGGCGACGGCTACCTGCACCCGGACGAGCTGGCCGACGACCTGCGTCTCGCACGGGAGCGCGCCGCGCACGTCCTGCGGCCGCGGCGCGACGACGCGGCGTAGCTGCACGACGCGGCGTAGGTGCACCGCGCGACGCGGACGCGCCACTGACCTCCCGGGTCGCCGCGGGGTCCCCGGGCCCGACAGACTGTCCGCGTGGACCCCAACGACCTCCTGCCCTATCTGATCGGTGTTCCCGTGCTGGCCGCGGGTGCGGTGGCCGCCGTGCAGGTGCGCCGTCGTCGTACGCACACGCCTCCGCCGCCCACCGCCGAGCAGCCCCCGACGGCCCCCGACGCCGCGGCCCCCGACGCCGCGGCGGGCGACACCGCCGTCGCCGAGCGACCGGCTCCGTCGGGCACGACCGTGGCCGCGCCGGAGGTCGCCACCGGAGCAGCGGGCGGCGTCCCGGACGTCGTGGAGGTCCCCGAGGAGCTCGCCGCCCCGCCGCTGGAGACCCCCGCCCCCACGGCGGGGCGCCTGCGCCGGCTGCGCGACCGTCTCGCACGGTCGGGCTCGCCGCTGGGCACGCGGCTCCTGGGCGTGCTCTCGCGCGACCACCTCACCGAGGACGACTGGGACGAGCTGGAGGAGACCCTTCTGCTCGCCGACGTCGGCGCCGGCCCCACGGACGAGCTCATCGAGGCGCTGCGCACGCGCGTGCGCGTCGAGGGTCTGCGGGACGCCGAGCAGGCACGCGCCCTGCTGCGTGAGCAGCTGCTCGCGCTCGTCGACCCGTCGCTGGACCGCACGTTGCGCACCACGCCGACGACGGGTGAGGACGGTCAGCGCCTGCCCGCGGTGGTCCTCGTGGTCGGTGTCAACGGCACGGGCAAGACGACGACCGTCGGCAAGCTCGCGCGCGTCCTGGTGGCCGACGGCAACGACGTCGTCCTCGGTGCGGCCGACACGTTCCGTGCGGCCGCGGCCGACCAGCTCGAGACCTGGGGATCGCGGGTCGGCGTGCCGACCGTGCGCTCGGACCGGGACGGCGCCGACCCCGCGGCGGTCGCGTTCGACGCCGTGCGCACGGGTGTGACCGACGGCGCCGACGTCGTCCTCGTCGACACCGCCGGCCGGCTGCAGAACAAGTCGGGGCTGATGGACGAGCTGGGCAAGATCACGCGGGTGATCACCCGGACCGCCCCGTTGTCGGAGGTCCTGCTCGTGCTCGACGCGACGACCGGGCAGAACGGGCTCAACCAGGCGCGGGTGTTCGGCGAGGTCGCGGGCGTCACCGGCATCGTGCTGACCAAGCTCGACGGCACCGCCAAGGGCGGGATCGTCGTGGCCGTGCAGCGCGAGCTCGGCGTCCCCGTCAAGCTCGTCGGACTGGGGGAGGGTCCCGACGACCTCGCGCCCTTCGACCCCGAGGAGTTCGTCGACGGGCTCCTGCAGGGCTGACGCCATCGACCGACCACCGGGACGCACCGTCCCGAGCCCTGGACGTCCGCCCAGCACGAAACGCAACGTTTACGTGGCGGAAGCGGCTGTCACACGGGCGTAACCGCCGTGCCGGTCCTGCGAAACGGCCCCGCTTCACAGTTGTCCCCGTCCGGCCGCCCGGCTGGCGAGGGGAGTGCAGACATGGAGTGGGACACCGGAGCCGCAGCCTGGATGCTGACGTCAGCATCCCTCGTGCTCCTGATGACGCCAGGACTGGCGTTCTTCTACGGGGGCATGGTCAGGGGCAAGTCGGTCCTGAACATGATGATGATGTCCTTCGGCGCCATGGGCGTGGTCGGGGTCATCTACGTGCTGTGGGGCTGGTCGATGTCGTACGGATCGAGCGTCGCCGGCGTCTTCGGCAACCCGTTCGACCAGTTCGGCCTCAGCGGCACGATGTTCGACGCGGACGGCGCAGCAGTCGCCAGCCCGCTCGGCAACTACCCGCAGGTGATCGACGTGGCCTTCCAGGTGACGTTCGCGATCATCACGGTCGCGCTGATCAGCGGCGCGCTCGCCGACCGGACGAAGTTCGGCACGTGGATCGCGTTCGTCGCCGTCTGGGTGACGGTCGGCTACTTCCCGATGGCGCACATGGTGTGGGGCGGCGGCCAGCTGTCCGGCGCCGAGGGCTCGATCGCGGCCGCGCTGTTCGGCACCACGGACGGCGTCGCGAACACCACGCCGATCGACTTCGCCGGTGGCACGGTCGTCCACATCAACGCCGGTGTCGCAGCCCTCGTGCTGGCGCTCATCGTCGGCAAGCGCAAGGGCTTCGGCACCGAGGCGATGCGTCCGCACAACCTGCCGTTCGTCATGCTCGGCGCCGCGCTGCTGTGGTTCGGCTGGTTCGGCTTCAACGCGGGCTCGGCGTTCGGCGCCAACGAGACCGCCGGTCTCGCCTGGGTCAACACGACGACCTGCACGGCGGCCGCGATGCTCGCCTGGCTCGTCACCGAGCGCTTCCGTGACGGTCACGCGACCTCGCTGGGTGCCGCGTCGGGCATCGTCGCCGGCCTGGTCGCGATCACCCCGGCGGCCGGTGCGCTGCGCCCCGGCACGTCGATCATCCTGGGCATCATCGCCGGTGTGCTGTGCGCCCTGGCGGTCGGCCTGAAGTACAAGTTCGGCTACGACGACTCGCTCGACGTCGTCGGTGTCCACCTCGTCGGCGGCCTCGTCGGTACCGTGATGATCGGCTTCCTCGCCGCCGACACGGGTCTGTTCTTCGGTGGTGGCGCCAACCAGCTCATCATCCAGGTCGTGATCGCGCTCGTGGCGATCGTCTTCTCCGGCCTGGTGACGCTGGTGATCGGTCTCATCCTCAAGGCCACGCTCGGTTGGCGCGTGTCGCAGGACGTCGAGGTCGGCGGTATCGACCTCGCGGTCCACGGCGAGACGGCGTACGAGAACCTGGGCGGCGCCCGTGTCGTGTCGGAGGTGAAGTGATGACGAAGCTCGTGACGGCGGTCATCCAGCCGCACCGGTTGGATGACGTGAAG
>Ga0233375_1001445_pt1 | contig 10515 bp, 12 predicted proteins | sample ElkDunMinimDraft_10_FD_191539 | JGI IMG/M metagenome (GOLD analysis project Ga0233375, IMG submission 191539) | Fecal eukaryotic communites from dung pellets of Tule Elk in California, USA - Elk Dung E16 | ecosystem: Host-associated > Mammals > Digestive system > Large intestine > Fecal | place... | reverse complement strand
CCCCGCCCGGTGACGCCCGACGAGCCCCGCCCGGCGACGCCCGAGGTCCCCGCCGCCGACGTCCCGAGCGAGGCGGAGCTCGCGCGCATCGCCACGCCGGCGACCGTGCGCCGCGCCCCGCGGTACCGCGCGTTCCTCGTCACCGGCGCCCTGGTCGGCATGGTCGTGGGGCTCGTCGTCGCCTTCGCGACGGCGGCGGGCAGCGGCGTGGGCGAGTCCGACGGCGGCGTGCTGCCGTTCCTGGGCGGGCAGAACGGGGTCCGCTGGATCCTGGCCGTGTCGTTCGGCGTGGTCGGCACGTTCGTCGGCGGGGCGATCGCGGTGCTCGCGGACCGCCGCAGCACGCGGCGTCGTCGCGCGCTCGACAAGGGCTGACCTGCTCCCTGCAACCGGTGGACGCGGGCCCCGTGGACACGGGGGCGTCGGCCCGGGACGGTGTGCAACCATGGTGCCGTGGCCCCCCGCGCAGACGGACGTCTCAACCACGACCTTCTACCCGGCGAGAAAGGCCCGCAGGATGCCTGCGGAGTCTTCGGCGTCTGGGCACCCGGCGAAGAGGTGGCGAAGCTCACCTACTTCGGCCTCTACGCGTTGCAGCACCGCGGGCAGGAGTCCGCGGGCATCGCGACGTCCAACGGCGAGCAGCTGCTCGTCTACAAGGACATGGGCCTGGTCTCCCAGGTCTTCGACGAGACGGCGCTGAACGCCCTGCAGGGGCACATCGCCATCGGCCACACGCGGTACTCGACGACCGGCGGGTCGACGTGGGAGAACGCGCAGCCGACGCTCGGTGCGACCGCGGGCGGCACCGTCGCGCTGGGCCACAACGGCAACCTCACCAACTCCGCCGAGCTGGTCGACCTCGTCGCCGAGCGGTACGGCAGCCAGCGTCGTGGCGAGCTGGCACGCGGCAACACCACCGACACCGCGCTGATCACGGCGCTGTTCGCGGGCGACCCGGACCACACGCTCGAGGCGACGGCGCTCGAGGTGCTGCCGAGGCTGCGCGGTGCGTTCTGCCTCGTCTTCATGGACGAGCGCACCCTCTACGCGGCGCGCGACCCGCAGGGTGTGCGCCCGCTCGTGCTGGGGCGTCTGGAGCGCGGCTGGGTGGTCGCCTCCGAGACGGCCGCCCTCGACATCGTCGGCGCGTCGTACGTCCGTGAGGTCGAGCCCGGCGAGTTCATCGCAATCGACGCCGAGGGCCTGCGCTCCACGCGGTTCGCGCCGATCGACCGCGCGGGCTGCGTGTTCGAGTACGTGTACCTCGCGCGCCCCGACACCACGATCAACGGTCGGTCCGTGCACGCCGCGCGCGTCGACATGGGCCGGCGGCTCGCCCTGGAGCACCCGGTCGAGGCCGACCTCGTGATCCCCGTGCCGGAGTCGGGCACGCCCGCCGCGGTGGGGTACGCGACGCAGTCCGGCATCCCGTTCGGGCAGGGGCTGACGAAGAACGCGTACGTGGGCCGCACGTTCATCCAGCCGTCGCAGAGCCTGCGTCAGCTGGGCATCCGGCTCAAGCTCAACCCGTTGAAGGACGTGATCCGCGGCAAGCGGCTCGTGGTCGTCGACGACACGATCGTGCGCGGGAACACCCAGCGCGCGCTCGTCCGGATGCTGCGGGAGGCCGGCGCCCGCGAGGTGCACATCCGCATCACCGCCCCCCCTGTGAAGTGGCCGTGCTTCTACGGCATCGACTTCGCGTCCCGCGCCGAGCTCATCGCCAACGGGCTGGGCGTCGAGGAGATCGCCCGGTCCCTCGGTGCCGACTCGCTCGGCTACCTGTCGGAGGAGAGCATGGTCGCCGCCACCGAGCAGCCTGCGTCGCAGCTGTGCACCGCGTGCTTCAGCGGGAGGTACCCCATCGAGCTACCCCCGGCCGAGAGTCTCGGCAAGCACCTCCTGGAGCAGAACCAGCTGCCGCTGGGCCAGCCCGAGGACGGCCTGCTGGCGATCGTCCCGGCGACCGGTGGCGCGTCCGCGCTGGAGCGCCCGTGAACGCCCCGCAGCCCGTGACGTACGCGTCGGCGGGAGTCGACACCGAGGCGGGGGACAAGGCCGTCGAGCTCATGAAGGACGCCGTGCGCGCGACGCACGGGCCGCAGGTGCTCGGTGGTGTGGGCGGGTTCGCCGGGCTGTACGACGCGTCGGTGCTCACCCGCTACCGCCGTCCGCTGCTCGCGACGTCGACCGACGGCGTCGGCACCAAGGTCGCGATCGCGCAGGCGATGGACGTGCACGACACGATCGGGTTCGACCTGGTCGGCATGGTCGTCGACGACATCGTGGTGGTCGGTGCGCGTCCGCTGTTCATGACCGACTACATCGCGTGCGGCCGCGTCGTGCCCGAGCGCATCGCGGACGTGGTGCGCGGCATCGCGGCGGCGTGCTCGGCCGCCGGGACCGCGCTGGTCGGCGGGGAGACCGCCGAGCACCCCGGCCTGCTGGGGCCGGACGAGTACGACGTCGCGGGCGCCGCGACCGGTGTCGTCGAGGCCGACGCGCTGCTGGGGCCGGAGCGCGTGCGAGCGGGCGACGTGCTCGTCGCCCTCGGGTCGTCCGGGTTGCACTCGAACGGGTACTCGCTGGTGCGGCGCGTCGTGCAGGTGGCCGGGTGGGGTCTGGACCGGCACGTCGACGAGCTCGGCCGCACGCTGGGTGCCGAGCTGCTGGAGCCCACGCGGGTGTACGCCGCGGACTGCCTGGCACTGGTCGAGCAGTTCGGCCCGGAGCGGGTGCACGTGTTCAGCCACGTCACCGGCGGCGGTCTGGCGGCGAACGTCGCTCGCGTCCTGCCCCCGGGGCTGGTCGCGGACGTCGACCGTGCGTCGTGGGTGCTGCCGCCCGTCTTCTCCCTCGTGCAGGGTCTCGGGTCGGTCCCGTGGGGCGACCTGGAGAACACGCTGAACCTCGGGGTGGGCATGGTGGCGGTCGTGGCGGCAGATGTCGCCGACGACGTGCAGCGCGCGGCGCGCACGCTCGGGATGTCGGCCTGGGAGCTCGGGACCGTGCGTGATGCGCGGGACGACGACGCGACCGCGCCGGGGGTCGTGGCCGGCACGAAGGGTGTGCACGGGGGTGCGGTGCGGCTGTACGGCGCCTACCGCACGGTCTGACGACCGGCAGTGACGGCGGGAGCATGGTGGCCGAAGTGCCGGTTCAGCCGCGCAGCTGCGTGCGGGACCGGCACCTCGGCACCGTCAGTGCTCGTCGTCCTTGGGCCAGCGATCCCAACCGGCGGGGTCGTCGTCGTCCGTGCTCACCGCACTGCGGCGGCTGTCCGTGACGACATCGTTGCGGCTTGATGACGCGAGCTCCTGCTCGAGAGCTCGGTAGTTGGTCTCAGGGCTGAAGTACTTCAGCTCCCGGGCTACCTTCGTCTGCTTAGCCTTCTGACGGCCGCGCCCCATGGCATCGACCCCCTCTAACGTGGAAGCGGGGCGGCTCCGTGCTGACACGTGCGGCCCCGGGGTGCTGTTCAGTCTCTTCGTGTGGCAACGGTACATGCTTGAGATCCATTCCGACCACTTGCGTCCGGGTGGGCTCGGCCACGCCGGCACGGTGTGCACTGCACGCATGACTCCAGAGCTGCCGGGCATGACTCCCGGCGACGCCGCTGCGCACTGCACACCCTGGCAACGGTTCTCCGCGACCTCCGACAGACGCCGCCCGGAATGTGAGATAGATCACATTTCGGGCCCGACGGAGGCGCGTGAATGCATCCATGGGAGAACATACCCGCACGTCGTACGATCGAGGCGCTTCGACGAAGCGCGTTCCCGCTGGTCAACCGGGGGGTGCCGATCGGGTCGCGGAGCGGGCGAAATCTGTCCTTGCCGCCGACCACCCCATCGGGCGACGCCCGACCTGATGCACCCGGGGATGTGTCCGGGTTCGGACGGGTTTACGCTGGTGGTGTAGGCGTAGCCCCGGGGGCGTGGTGACGACTGCGACGTTCCGGGTCCGTATCGCGGCGGCCGGAAGCAGGGCGTCACGCACGTGTCCCGGAGCGTCCGATGTGTCAGATTCAGTGCACGACCCAGCGCCCCGTCGCGGCTCGCCGGCAGGTCAGGTGAGTACGCGGGGCCGCCACGACAGAAGGAGGTAACCAGGTGTCCACCACACACTCGTCAGAGGCTGAGGCACTCCTGACCCCGTCCGAGGTTGCGACGCTCTTCCGGGTCGACCCCAAGACGGTCACCCGCTGGGCCAAGTCCGGCAAGCTGTCCTCGATCCGGACCCTCGGCGGTCACCGCCGGTACCGCGAGTCGGAGGTCCGTGACCTGCTCAACGGCGTCCCGCAACCGCGGACGACCACGCCGGAGTCCTAGAACCTGCGCAGGTCTGCCGATCGGTCCGAGCGTCGCGCGCACCGCGGGGGAGTGCGCGAGGCATCGACGGATGAGGCGTTCGACAGGCTCGCGTTGACGGGCCAGGCGCCGGGGAGCGCCGAGCGTGGCGTCCGCCGGTCCTCAGCAGACGACGGCCGCAGTCGATCTGGTCCCGAGCAGCTTCGGGACGAGGTGGACTGCGGCCGTCGTGGTGCGTGGCTGGGCGTGGTGCGTGCGTGGCGTGGCCTCGAGGACCTCGTCAGCCTCGCGTGACCTTGCGGACGACGGCGACGACCACGAGTGCCGCGACGACGCCGGCGACGGCGAGGACCTTGCGTGCGCGCGCCCGGTCCTCCGGGATGGCGGCGGGGTCGGTCGCGTCGAAGATGAGGCGGCGGCCGCGCTCCGCGGCACGGTCGGCCTGACGCCGGGGGTCGACCCGGTCGACGAGGGCGTCGACCGTCGAGGCGAGCTGCTCGCGCGTGAGCACCACCTCGGCCTCCAGCGCGGTGATCTCGGGTGACGGCGGCGTGTCCTTCGCGCTCACGGGTGCAGTCCCTTCTTGACGGCGTCCATGTCCTCCTGGAGGTTCTCCATGGCCCGCTCCGGCACGGGCGGGACCCCCTTCTTCAGGTGGCGCACTCCCAGGAGTCCGAGCAGGGCCGTCACCAGCAGCAGGACGAGGGACACGATCAGCGCGGCCAGCCACGGCGCGACGACGTTGGCGAGCCCGATGATCGCGGTCGCGATGAAGGCGGCCAGCATGTACATCGCCAGGACCGCGGCTCCTGCCAGCAGCCCGGCACCGATGCCGGCCTGCTTGGCCTTGCCTGTGACCTCGGCCTTCGCCAGCTCGATCTCGGCCCGTACGAGGCGGGCGGCCTGCTCGCTCAGGTCGCTGACCAGCTGGCCGAGGGACCGGGGATCCTCGGGGGCATCGGGGCGGCTGTCGCTCGCCCAACCGGAGTGCGTGACCATTCGACGACCTTCCTCACCTGCGCAGACGGTTGCTGCCGGAGGTCTTCAGTCTGCCGCCCCGCCCGCCGGCGCGCGAGGCAGCAGGAGGTGAGTCGTCGGCGAGCTCAGTCGGCCCAGGGGTGCACGAGCTCCTCGGCGGGGTGCGTCCCCGGCGGCACGGGGATGGTCGGGTTGCCGTCCGGCAGCATGGCGCGGCCCCATGCCGCCGCGCCCGTCGCGAGCAGGACGAGTGCCGTGCCCACGATCAGCGCGGCCAGCCACATCGGCACCACCGCAGCGAGCGCGACGACGGCCGCGAACGTGAAGAGCGCGAACCCGGTCACCGTCAGCAGCGCCGCCGCCGCGAAGGCGATCGCGGAGGGGCGGATGCGCACCGCCCGGGTGCGGACGCTGCGGCTCACGGCGTCGATCTCGTGCTGGACGGCGGCGCGGACCCTGTCCTCCGCCCGCTCCATCCGGTCCCGTGCGCGCTCGGCGAGCGGGTCGGTCAGGCGGTCGAGCATCCGGGGGCGGGGGCGGGCGGTCGTCGTGGTCACGGGAGGGTCCTCGGTCGGCGGTTGGAGTCGCTCCACGTTAGGGGGGCGTGCGCCGTCGAGGACCAGGACGATGGGCCCGAGTCGGACGGTTGACCGGGTGAGACGTCGCGCCGCTCGTGCGGTCCGGGCGCGTTCGTGTGCTCCGCACAGCCGGACGTGGCGGCGTGCGGCGCTCAGAGGCTCCGCGGCGAGAGCTGCTCGGGAGGGGCTCTCGGGAGCGACGGCCTGCGGACAGAGCGACGGCCCCGGCGGGCGTCCCGCGGGGCCGTCTGATGTGGCTCCGACCGGCGTCGATCCGGTGACCTTTCGATTTTCAGTCGAACGCTCTACCAACTGAGCTACAGAGCCTCGCAACGAGGCGCCGACCTTTCGGTCGGGCCTCGTAGCGACCCCGACGGGACTTGAACCCGCGACCTCCGCCGTGACAGGGCGGCGCGCTAACCAACTGCGCTACGGGGCCTTGTGGTGGCCGTGACCACCCTAAAGCTTCCTGCTGTACTGCTCGTACCCCCAACGGGATTCGAACCCGTGCTACCGCCGTGAAAGGGCGGGGTCCTAGGCCGCTAGACGATGGGGGCGGGTTGTCCGCCCCTGACGTCGAGGCGTCGGAAGACCGGTGATGAGCATACGGGGTGCCGGCCGGAACTCCAAAGTCCGTACGTCTGTGCAGGTCAGGTGGGGTGCGAGCGGCCGTGCCGCAGGTGCGGTGGCCCGGCGCGGCGCGGGTGCCGGGGCTGCCGGGCAGGATGGTCCCGTGGTCGAGATGACGCGTGACGAGTTCGAGGACGCGGTCCGTGACGCCCTGGACGAGATCCCCGAGGAGCTCGCGGCGATGATGGACAACGTCGTCGTGCTCGTCGAGGACGAGGCGCCGGCCGACGAGCCGGAGCTGCTGGGGCTCTACGAGGGCACCCCTCTCACCGAGCGGGGTGAGTTCTGGGCCGCGGGGTCGCTGCCGGACCGGATCTTCGTCTACCGGCTGCCGACCCTCGCGATCTGCGAGGACAGGGACGAGGTCGTCGAGGAGGTCGCGATCACCGTGGTGCACGAGATCGCCCACCACTTCGGTATCGACGACGACCGGCTGCACGCCCTGGGGTGGGCCTGACCTCGGTGCCGGGGTGCGGCCGCCTCGGGCGGGGGTGCGCCGCCCGGCGATATATCATCGCCGTGTGACGATGAGAACTGCCGCTGCGTCCGCCGCCGCGCAGGACGCACCCCACGACCACCCGCACAGCGACGTCGCGCGGGTGCTGCACGCGCTCGCCGAGCCCACCCGGCTGTCGCTGGTCCACCTGCTCGCCGGCGGGTCGTACCGCGTCGTCGAGCTGACGTCGGCCCTGGGCCACGCGCAGTCGACGGTGTCCGCGCACCTGGCCGTCCTGCGCCTGGCGGGCCTGGTGACCGCCACCCCCGAGGGGCGGGCCACGCGCTACGCGCTGGCCGACCCGGAGATCGACGAGGTGCTGGCGGCCGCCGAGCGGCTGGTGGCGCGGCAGGGTGGCGGCCCGGCGCAGTCGGGCGGCGCCTCGACGTGGCAGGACCTCGAGGCGACCCGGCGAGGGCCGGGAGCGGGGCACCACGGCGCCGGCCTCGCGGAGCGTGCCGGCGCGTGAGCGCGCACCGGCACGACCACGGGACGGCGGCCGGCGCGCACCGCGGGCGGCTGGCGTCCGTGCTGGCGCTGACGCTCGGGGTCATGGTCGTCGAGGCGGTCGGCGGTGTGGTGTCGGGGTCGTTCGCGCTGATCGCGGACGCCGGGCACATGCTGACCGACGCGTCCGGACTGGCGGTGGCGCTCGGGGCGAGCGTGCTCGCCGCGCGGCCCGCGACGTCCCGGCGGACGTTCGGGTGGCAGCGCGCCGAGATCCTGGCGGCGCTGGCGAACGGGCTGGTCGTCGCGACGGTCGGGGTCCTGGTGCTGATCGGCGGCATCCGCCGCGTCGTGCAGCCCGCCGAGGTGGAGTCCGGGCTGATGCTCGGCGTCGCCCTGCTGGGGCTGGCCGCCAACGCGGTGGGCATGCTGCTGCTGCGGCGGGGGCGGCACGAGTCGCTCAACGTGCGCGGTGCCTACCTCGAGGTGCTCGGCGACGCGCTCGGCTCCGTCGCGGTCGTCGTCGCCGCGGTCGTCACGCTCACCACGGGCTTCACACGTGCCGACGGCATCGCGTCGGTCGCGATCGCGGCGCTCGTCGTGCCGCGGGCGGTGCTGCTGCTGCGCGAGGTCGTCGCGGTCCTGCTGGAGGCGACACCCGAGGGCGTCGACCTCGACGTGGTCCGTGAGCACATCGCGGGCGTCCCGGGCGTCGTCGGGGTGCACGACCTGCACGCGTGGACCATCACGTCCGGGGTGCCGGTGCTCTCCGCGCACGTCGTCGTCACGGACGAGGAGCTGGACAGGGCCGGGACCGGGCGCGTGCTGAGCCAGCTGCGCACGTGCCTGTCGGGCCACTTCGACGTCGAGCACTGCACGTTCCAGCTGGAGCCCGCCTCGCACGTCGACGAGGCGGGGCTGCACCCCTGACGCCCGCGGTGCCCGACGCCGGCGGCGACGCCCCGTGCGGACGCGGGTGCGGCGGTCAGTGCACGACGCCGCGGCGCCGGTGGATCCGCCGGGCGGCGTGCGCGAGCAGCCGCACGTAGAGCGCCTGGCCGAGCGGGACGACCGGAGCCAGGGCGCGTGCCCACGGGCGGACCGGGCGGCTGTACGCCTCGACCTCGAGCCAGACGTCGCCGGCGCGGCGCACCACGCGGAAGGCCTCCTCGCCGGCGGCGAAGTGACCCGGGAGCGTGCCGTAGCCGAAGCCCTCGGCGTCCGCCCACACGACCCGGCACGGGGTGCGCAGCGCCGCCGGGCCGATCCCCAGCAGGGTGACGACTCGGCGACCAGGGCGCACCGGACCGTCGGTCCGCACCCGGATCCCCGCCGCGCGGTGCACGCGCCAGGTCCGCAGGTCCGCCGCGAGGGTCGCCCGGGCGGTCTCGTCGCCGCCCGCGACGAGCAGGTGCCGGGCGCGCAGGGGGCGGTAGCCCGGGGGCACGTCCGCGCGGGTCCAGGCGTGGCCCGTCCGTCGCCGCGTGCCGCCGACGGGGGCGTACGTCAGCTCGTCGTCGTCCACGGTGTCCCCCCTCCGGGTCCGGTGGGTACGGCGGCGCCCCCGCCCGCCCCGGCGGCGGGTCCGTCCTGCACCAGGGGCGTGCGCAGGCGCAGCGCCACGAGCGAGCCGAGCACGACCACCAGCGCGTTCACGGCGCCGTGGGTGGCGACCATCCACGACAGGTCGGGGTGCGCCACGTCCGTGACCTCCCCGAGGGCCCACCACAGCGCCAGCAGCATCGCCACGACGCTGCCGACGACCGCTGCGCCGGCCCAGCCGGCGGCCGCGCGGGGCCCGTCACGCACGGCCGCGGCGCGCCACGCGGCCACGGTGGCGCACCAGATCCCCGCCGTGAGCACCACCGTCCCGACCAGCTCCGCCTCGTCGGACACGAAGTAGCCCACCAGCACCGCGGCGACCCCGAGCGTGACGCCGCCGGCACCGGCGCGGGCGAGCCGCGACCTGCCGGCACCCGCGGCGCGGGCGGTCAGCCCGGCGGCCAGGCACGCGCCGAAGCCGGTGAACAGCATGTGGGGCACCGTGAGCAGCAGGAGGTCCCCGCCGAAGCCCAGCACCGTCGCACCGGCGCGGTCGCCCACGAGTGCGAGCGCGGCGACGGTCGTCAGGCCGAGCGCGACCGTGCACGCGACGAGGGACGCGTCGCGCCGGCGGCCGCCGGTCGGTGCGACCCAGGCGCGCACGGCCGCCGCTGCCAGGGCGACGGTCGCCGCTGCGAACGGGAGGACCGCGCCGACGGCGACCGGGCCGCGGGGGAGCAGCAGCGCGAGCGCGGCGGCAGCGCCCGCGAGAGGCCAGACGGCCGACCGGGGACGCGGCACCCGGAGCGCACCGGCGGCGTCGAGCAGGCGCAGACCCAGCGGCAGGACCACCGCCGCGCCGAGGGTGACGGCGGCCTGCACGCCGCCGAGCGCCGCCGGCGTCAGCGGGGCGCTCATGCCGCGCACCGCGGCTGCGGCGGCCGGACCCGCGGCCGTGGTCGGGCCTGCGGACCCGGCCGGAGCCGCGGGCGAGGCCGGACCGGCGGACGGGGGCGCCCCGGCGGGGGAGGAGGGTTCACGGTTCCAGTGAACATGTTCAGATGAACATGTTCAATAGAGGGCGGGCAGGAGATCGCGAACGAAACCGCAGGACATCGAGGTCCTGCCCGCCGGGTGCGCGTCGACGTCCGCCCCGGCGTCGCTCCTCCTCCCCGACGTGGGGCCACGTGGGCTGTCGGTGGTGGCGGGTACCGTGGGCGCCATGGTCCGTGTCGGGGTGGTGCTGCTGCCGCAGGAACGGTGGGCGAGCGCGCGCACGCGGTGGCAGCGGGCGGAGGAGCTCGGCTTCGACCACGCGTGGACCTACGACCACCTGGCCTGGCGTGACCTGGCCGACGAGCCGTGGTTCGCCACCGTCCCGCTCCTGGCGGCGGCCGCGGCGGTGACCGAGCGCATCGGCCTGGGCACCTGGGTCGCCTCGCCCAACTTCCGCCACCCCGTGCCGTTCGCCAAGGACGTCATGGGCCTGGACGACGTCTCGGAGGGCCGGTTCGTCCTCGGGCTCGGCGCG
>Ga0233375_1001443_pt1 | contig 10536 bp, 9 predicted proteins | sample ElkDunMinimDraft_10_FD_191539 | JGI IMG/M metagenome (GOLD analysis project Ga0233375, IMG submission 191539) | Fecal eukaryotic communites from dung pellets of Tule Elk in California, USA - Elk Dung E16 | ecosystem: Host-associated > Mammals > Digestive system > Large intestine > Fecal | place... | reverse complement strand
GCGGCCAGGCCGACACGCTCCATGCCGAGGAGCCGTGCCGCGAGCTCGGTGTCGAAGACGCGGGACGGGCGCATGCCCTGCTCCGCGAGCCCCGGCAGGTCCTGGGAGGCCGCGTGCAGCACCCACTCGACGCCGACGAGCGCGTCGGACAGGGCCGACAGGTCCGGGAGCGCGATCGGGTCGATGAGAGCCGTACCGGCGTCCTCGCGACGCAGCTGGACGAGGTACGTGCGCTGCCCGTAGCGGTAGCCGGACGCCCGCTCGGCGTCGACCGCGACCGGTCCGGTCCCCGCCGCGAACGCCGCGATCGTCTCCTCGAGCGCCGCCGGCGTGGCGACGACGGGGGGGACGCCGTCCGCCGGTTCGAGCAACGGGACGACGACGGGTCCCGTCACCTCCGGGCGCTCGTCCGCACCTGGGGTGTCCTGCGACGCCTCGGCCTCCATGCCGACAACCGTAGGCGACCGCAGGGGTCCCTCCGTGCAGCCGGGGGGCGCGTCGTGCGTGCCGCGCAACCGGCGGCGAGGTGGGCCGACGTCGACGTGGCGCCCGGTACGACCTCGTCCGCCCGATCCGTCGGTCTCGCTCAGTCGATCATCCGGGTGCGGATCGCGATGGCGACCAGCTCTGCCCGGTCGCCCGTGCCCAGCTTGCGCGAGATGCGCGCGAGGTGGCTCTTGACCGTGAGGGCCGACAGGCCCAGCTCCTCGCCGATGAGACGGTTGGTGCGGCCCTCGGCCACGCGTGCCAGCACGCTGAGCTCGCGGGCGCTGAGCTCCGCGGTGGGCTGGGGCGGCGCCGGCACCTGGCGCTGGGGGACGGCCGACGTCTCCGTCGTGCTGGCGACGCCGCCGCGCAGCCCGCCGGCGAGCAGCGTGCGCAGCTCCTGACGCCCGGCGCGCCGAGCGAGCACCACCACACGGTGGGCGCCGCGCCGGCGCAGGGCACGCACCAGGCTCTCGCCCTCGCCGTCGGCGATCTGCGTGACGACCACGCACATCGGGTGACGGGCGGGGCTGGTGGTGGCGGGCACGCGCCGCGACGTCGGCACGCCGGCGACGCCCGGCGCCCGACGGCCCGGGAGGTCTCGGACGTCGCGTCGAAGAGGCTCGATGGTCACGTCCGGTGCATCGGCAGCGGGGGCGGCGGACTTGAGCCGGGGCACGGGGCCCTCAGCGGCGGGGGAGCGGCACGACGCCCTCGGGCAGCGGCGGGAGGCCCGCAGCGGTGCACATGAGGGTGGACCAGGCCGTCAGGTGCGGTCCGAGCTGCTCGTCCCAGGACGTCCACGACGCGCGGATCTCGAGCTCGGTCTGCTCGTCCCGCCGCTCCAGGGCGCCGAAGCTCTGGGACAGCACGCGCGTCACGGTGCCGCCGGCCGCGTGCGGGTCGACGCCCGCCGACGCCAGCGCGTCGTGGAACCACGACCACGCCACCTCCGCCAGCATGGGGTCCGCACCGACCTCGGCCTCCAGGCTCGCCCGCACGAGGGTGACGATCCGGAACGATCCTTCCCACGCCTCCTGGCCCTCGGGGTCGTACAGGACGACGAAACGTCCCGAGGCGAGGTCCTCCGCGGCGACCGAGCGACGTGCGGTCCGGACCTCGGCCGTGAGCGCTGCCGAGAACGGCGCGATGCGGGCGGGACCGGGCACCTCGTCGAGCACGATCTCGGGTCGCACGGGCACACCGCGCAGCGAACGCAGGGCACGGACGAACTCGGCGGGCACGTCCTCGGGTCCGGCAGGGGTCACGCGGCGAGCGTACGGTGACGCCGCGCGTCTCGGTCCCCGGCACGCCGACGGCACGCGGCCGTGCGCGCACTAGGCTCGACGACGCATCCGCACGTGCCGCTCGTGCCGGTGCCGGGCCGCCCAGGCACGGCACCGCCCCTCCGCGGCGCGTGCTCACCCGGCATGAAGGAGCGCTCTGTGATGTCAGTCCCGTCGTCGGCCGTCGGCACCGCGCAGATCGGCGTCACCGGGTTGGCCGTCATGGGCCGCAACCTGGCCCGCAACTTCGCGCGGCACGGCTACACGGTCGCCCTCCACAACCGCACCTACGCGCGGACGCAGTCGCTCGTCGCCGAGCACGCGAGCGACGGCACGTTCGTCGCGTCGGAGTCCATGGCGGACTTCGTCGCGTCCCTCGCGAGGCCGCGCAAGGTCGTCGTCATGGTGCAGGCCGGCGCGGCCACCGACGCCGTGATCGACGAGCTCGTGCCGCTGCTGGAGCCGGGCGACATCGTCGTGGACGCGGGCAACGCGCACTTCCCCGACACGATCCGTCGCGAGGCCGCTCTGCGTGACAAGGGCCTGCACTTCGTCGGCACGGGCGTGTCGGGCGGCGAGGAGGGCGCGCTCAACGGCCCCTCGATCATGCCCGGCGGGACGAAGGAGTCCTACGAGTCGCTCGGCCCGATCCTCGAGGCGATCTCCGCGAAGGTCGACGGCGTGCCCTGCTGCACGCACGTCGGCCCCGACGGTGCCGGCCACTTCGTCAAGATGGTCCACAACGGCATCGAGTACGCCGACATGCAGCTCATCGCCGAGGCGTACGACCTGCTCCGCAGCGGCCTGGGCGCCTCCGCGCCGGAGATCGGTGAGGTCTTCGCCGCGTGGAACACCGGCGACCTGGAGTCGTTCCTCATCGAGGTGACCGCCGAGGTCCTCGCGCACACCGACGCCGCGACCGGTCGCCCGTTCGTCGACGTCGTCGCCGACGCCGCCGAGCAGAAGGGCACCGGTCGGTGGACCGTGCAGAACGGCCTCGAGCTGGGCGTGCCGATCACCGGCATCGCCGAGGCCACGTTCGCACGGGCGCTGTCCGGGTCCGCCCCGCAGCGTGCCGCGGCGCGTGGCGTGCTGCCGGCCGACACGCTCGCGTGGAACATCCCCGACCCGGGCGCGTTCATGGAGGACGTCCGCCTGGCGCTGTACGCGTCGAAGGTCGTGGCGTACTCGCAGGGCTTCGACCAGATCGCGGCCGCCAGCGCGCAGTACGGCTGGGACATCGACCGGGGTGCGATGGCGCGGATCTGGCGGGGCGGCTGCATCATCCGCGCCAAGTTCCTCGACCGCATCACGCAGGCGTACGAGCGCGACCCGAACCTGCCGCTGCTCCTGGCGGACCCGTACTTCACGGCGGCTGTCGCCAACGGCGTCGCCGCGTGGCGGCGAGTCGTGGCCGCGGCCGCGGTGCACGGCGTGCCGACGCCCGCGTTCTCGTCGTCCCTCGCGTACTACGACGGCGTGCGCGCCGAGCGGCTGCCCGCCAACCTCATCCAGGCGCAGCGCGACTTCTTCGGTGCGCACACGTACCGCCGGACGGACCGCGACGGGACCTTCCACACGGACTGGTCCGGCGACCGCGCCGAGCAGACCTGGTGAGCCGGCGCACGGGGGCACAGGTCCCTGCGCCCCGGCTGCAGCCCGTCGTCCTGGGTGGCGACGTGGGTGCGTACTCGCTGGCGCGCACGTTCCACGAGGCGTACGGCGTCCGTTCGGTCGTGGTGTCGTCGGTCTCGACGGGCCTCGTCCGGCACTCCCGCATCCTCGAGAACGTGGTGGAGCCGGGCATCGACGACGGGCCGACGGTCGTCCGACGGCTGCGGGAGATCGCGGAGCAGCACCCGGGGACCGACCGGGTGCTGCTCGGCAGCGCCGACTGGCTGGTGCGCACGATCGTCGAGAACCGCGCGCAGCTCGAGGACCTCTACACGATCCCGTACGTCGACGTGGCGACGCTCGACCGGGTCACGGACAAGGTGCTGTTCGGCGAGCTGTGCGTCGAGCTCGGCATCGACCACCCCGCGACGGTCGTGCACGACGTCCAGGCGGGTGGCACGCCCGACACGTCGGCGCTGCGCTTCCCCGTGATCGCCAAGGCGGCGGACACCGCCGCGTACCACCTGGTCGAGTTCCCCGGGAAGAAGAAGGTCTTCACCGTCGACTCGCCCGAGGAGCTCGCCGAGCTGCTCGGTCGCGTGCAGGCGTCGGGGTACCAGGGGCGGTTCGTCGTGCAGGACCTCATCCCGGGCGACGACTCCGGGATGCGGATCCTCACGTGCTACAGCGACGCGGACGGCAAGGTGCGGTTCTCGGCGTTCGGGCACGTGCTCCTCGAGGAGCACACGCCCGGAGCCCTGGGGAACCCGGCCGGCATCATCACGGGCCACGACGAGCAGATCGTCGCGCAGGCCGTGCGGCTGCTCGAGCACCTCGGGTGGACGGGCTACGCCAACTTCGACCTGAAGCACGACCCCCGCGACGGGCGCACCGTGTTCTTCGAGCTCAACCCCCGTCTGGGCCGGTCGAACTTCTACATCACCGCCGGCGGGCGCAACACCGCCGAGCTGTACGTGCGCGAGCACGTCCAGGGGCTCGACCCGCTGCCGGACGGTGCTGCCGCGCACCTCACCGAGCCGCACCTGTACACGGTGCTGCCCCGGTGGCTCCTGCGTCGGTACGTCGCCGACCCGGCGCTGCGTGCGCGCACCCGGGCTCTCGGCCGTGCCGGGCGCGCGACCAACCCGCTGTGGTACCGCGCCGAGACCGACCCGCGGCGGCTGGCGTACCTCGCGGTCGCGCAGGCCAACCAGGTGCGCAAGTACCGGCGGTACTACCCGACGGGCGGCGCGTGAGCGTGCCACCGGCCCGCGGCCGGGCCGAGGTCGGCGTCATCGGTGGCGTCGGCCCGGCCGCGACGGTGTGCTTCCTCGACCTCGTCGTCCGGCACACCGCCGCCGAGCGCGACCAGGACCACGTCGACCTCGTCGTGCTCCAGCACTCGACGATCCCGGACCGCACGGCGTACATCCTCGGACGCTCGGACGAGGACCCGGGGCCCGTCATGGCGGACGACGCCCGGCGGCTCGAGCGCCTCGGCGTCGGCTTCGTCGTCGTGCCGTGCAACACCGCGCACCACTTCACCGACGAGGTCGCCGCCGCGGTCGACGTGCCGGTGCTCAGCATCGTGGACGAGACGGCCGACGAGGTCGCCGCGCGGCCGGGCACGGCCCGCGTGGGCGTGCTCGCGACGAGCGGCACGCTCGCCGCGCACGTGTACCAGCGGGCGTTCGAGGCGCGTGGCCTGCAGACCCTGGTCCCGGACGACGTCGACCAGGAGACGGTCATGGGCATCATCTACGACCAGGTGAAAGCCGGCCTGCCCGCCGACGTGGCGGCGCTGCACGCCGTCGCCGACCGGCTGCGGGAGCGTGGGGCCGACGTCGTCGTCCTCGGGTGCACGGAGCTGTCGGTCGTCGCCGCCGCGCACGACCTGCTCGCCGACGACCGGTACGTCGACTCGCTGGACGTGCTCGCGCGCCGGACCGTGGAGCGCGCGGGGTACCCCCTGCGCTGAGGGGGCACCCCGTCGCGGGCCGCCGGTCGGTCAGCCGAGCTCGCTCGTGCCCGAGTAGAGGTGCAGCACGGGCACGTGCAGCTCCTCGCGGGCCCGCGACGCCCAGTCGGTGTGGAACGTGTCCTCGACCATGTGCGGGTACGTCACGACGACGACCTCGCGCACGTCACCGCCGGCGACCGCGCTGCGCAGCGCGGGCAGCGGGTCGTCGTCCGTGACCTCGCCCGTCGCCGTCCGTCCCGCGGCGGTGAACGCCGCGACGCTGCCGGCGATCTGCTGCGCCGCGGTCTCGCGTGCCTGCGTGCGGCTGGGCTCGTGGCCGGTGGCCCGGTCCCACGCCTCGCGCAGCTCTCCCATGCTCAGCGCATCGATGATCCAGGGGACGAGGGGGCGTTCGGTGTCGGCGGGCACGAGCACCCGGTAGCTGGGCGTCTCATCGGGGTGCAGACCCACGATCTGGCGGACGTCGGACTCGGCGAGGGTGTCCTCGGTGAGGACGAGGATGGTGGCGGTCACGTGCCCGAGCCTACGGGTGCACGCAGGTCCCAGCAGGCCAGGAGCGTGCCGTCGCCCGCGTGCAGCAGGTGGCGCAGCCACGCAGGACGGGCCGGGTCGAGCGCGGACGCGCCCGTCGCGACCCGGGGCGCGTCGCCCGCGAGCAGCAGCGGGCTGGTCGTCAGGCACAGCTCGTCGACGACGTCGGTGGCGAGCAGGTCGGCGAGCAGGTGCGGCCCGCCCTCGGCCAGCACGTGACGCAGGCCCCGCGCGCCCAGGACGTGCACGGCGGCCCGCAGGTCGGGGGAGTCGGGGTCACGGGCCCCGGGCACGACCAGGGCACGGTCGGCGCCGACCGCGGCGCGGGCACGCTCGGCGCCGCGCGCGCCCGTCACGACGAACGGGGGGTGCGCACCGCCTCCCAGGTCGCTCGGCACGTCTCCGCGGCGGGTGACCACCGCGAGCTCGATGCGCGGCGCCAGCCCGGCGGCCTCGCGTGCGGCGCACAGGTGCGGGGCCACCGGCAGCTCGCGGTAGCCCTCGGCGCGCACGGTGCCGGCACCCACGAGGACGACGTCGGCCAGCGCCCGCAGCACGGCGAACACGCGGCGGTCCGCCGCGGTGCCGAGCGAGCCGGAGCGACCGTCGGTGCCAGTCGCGGCACCGTCCACGCTCGTGACCATGTTCGCGCGGACGCGGGCGTGCGCCCGGTCGCGTGCGAAGAGGCGCACGAGGTCGTCGTCGCCGGGCGGCGCCGCGAGGCGGCGGTCGTCACGCGCGGGCACGAGGAGGTCGAGCTCGACGTCGGGGCGCACGGGCCCAGGCTAGGGCGCCCAGCCGCAGCGGCACGCGAGGCGCCGCCGCGGCCCGCCGACGTCCCCTCCGGTGGGCGCTGGCCGGTGGTGCGGACGCCCACGCCGCCGACGGGTCCGCACGGGCGTGGGCACCTACGCTGGCCTGGACGTGGCTCAGGCGTCGACGTCCAGCGCAGCGGTCTGACCCGCCGATCCGGGCGCGACCACGGCAGTGACGTCGCCCTCGCCCTGCAGGGCGGCGGCCAGGGCGGCCACGGCCCCCACCACCACGACCGCCGGGTTGCGGACACCGACCTCCTGCGCTCGGGCGGCGATGTCGGCGAGCGTGCCGAGCGTCGTGCGCTGCGTGGGCAGCGTGCCGTCCTCCACGACCGCGACGGGCGTCGCCGCGTCGAGGCCGTGCGAGGCGAGGCGCGCCATGTGCTCCCCGAGACGGCCGACACCCATAAGGAGGACGAGCGTGCCGCGCAGCCGCGCCAACGTCTCCCAGTCGGTGTCTGCGTCGTGCGCCGACACGATCGTGACCTGGCGGGCGACGTCCCGGTGGGTCACGGGGATGTCGGCCGCGCCGGGCACGGCGATGGCGCTCGTGACGCCGGGGACGACCTCGACCGTCACACCGGCAGCGCGGCAGGCGGCCAGCTCCTCCCCGCCGCGGCCGAGCACGAACGGGTCCCCGCCCTTGAGCCGCACGACCCGCTGCCCGGCGCGGGCGCGCTCGACGAGCAGCACGTTGATCTCGCTCTGCGTGAGCGTGTGCGCGTGCGGGGCCTTGCCGGCCTCGACCACCTCGACGTCGGACTCCAGCTCGTCGAGCAGCGCGCGCGGCGCGAGCCGGTCGACGACGACGACGTCCGCCTCGGCGAGCGCCCGCCGACCGCGCGTCGTGATGAGGCCGGGGTCGCCGGGGCCGCCGCCGACGAGCGTGACGTGTCCCGCCCCCGGGCGACGACGGCGCAGGGGGAGGGCGCCGCTGTCGAGCTGCACCTGCAGCGCGGAGCGCAGCGCGACCGCGCGGCGCGGGTCGCCGCCCGCGCCCACTGCGACCGTCACGTCGCCCGCGCGGGCGACGGCCGGGGTCCAGGCCGTGGACGCGGCGGCGTCGTCCGCACGCACGCACCACGTGCGTGCGGCCTCGGCCTCCGCCGCCACCGCGTCGTCGGTGCGTCGCTCACCCGTCGCGGTGTGGACCAGCCACGCGCCCGCGAGGTCGCCGACCGCGTACTCGCGGGCGTGCCACGTGACGGCACCGGCCGCGGCGAGGTCTGCCAGGTCCTCGCACAGCGCAGGCGCGACGACGTGCACGTCGGCGCCGTCCGCGAGCACGCCGCGCGTCCGGCGGGCGGCGACCGGCCCGCCACCGACGACCACGACGCGGCGGCCCGCCAGGTCCAGGAGCAGAGGGTGCCGCGTGGTCATATCCCCGCCCCGGCGAGCCAGTCGTCGTCGCGCTCGTCCGCCCGGACCGGGGCGAGCCGGTCCAGCAGCGTGGGGCCGATCAGCCCGGCCGCGAGCGTGCTGCCGTCGGAGGGATCCACCAGGAGGAACCCGCCGGTCCGCCGGTGGGTCGCGTAGTCGTCGAGCACGACGGGCTCGGCCAGCCGCAGCCGGGCCCGTCCGATCGCGTTGAGCCCCAGCGACCGCGGCGCGGCCTCGGTGGAGGTGTCGGTCGCGTCGATGGTGTGCAGCGTGTCGACCGGGTCCCACTGCTCGACCGTGAGGGTGTCGACGTCCAGTCGGGCGTCGACCTCGCGCAGCAGGCCCCGGACCGTGCGCGTGCCGACGCGCACCAGGACCCGCGAGCCGGGGACCGAACGGCGCTCGGTCAGCCAGCAGACCGTCCCGACCAGGTCCTGGCCCGTCGCCACGTTCTCGGAGGCAGGGACGAGGACGTCCCCGCGCGCGACGTCGAGGTCGTCGGCGAGCCGCACGGTCACCGAACGCGGCGCGTCCGCGGCGTCGAGCGACCCGTCGAACGTGTCGAGGGCGACGACGCGGCTCGTGCGTCCCGACGGCAGCACGCGCAGCTCGTCGCCGACCCGGACGACGCCCGAGGCCACCTTGCCCGCGTACCCGCGGTAGTCCGGGTGCTCCGGCGTGCGCGGACGGATGACGTACTGCACGGGCAGGCGCAGCGGCTCGGTCGACGCGTCACGGGCGACCGGCACGCTCTCGAGCAGCTCGAGGAGCGTCGGCCCGTCGTACCAGGGCGCCCGCGCGGACCGGTCGACGACGTTGTCGCCGTCGAGCGCCGACAGCGGCACGGCGTGCACCGCAGGCAGGCCCAGCACGTGCGCGTAGTCCGCGAACTCGCGGGCGATCGAGCGGAACGTCGTCTCGTCGAAGCCCACGAGGTCCATCTTGTTGACCGCGAGCACGACGTTCGGGACGCCGAGCAGCGCGGTCAGCGCCGCGTGCCGACGCGTCTGCTCCAGCACGCCCTTGCGGGCGTCGACGAGCACGATCGCCAGCTCGGCGGTCGAGGCACCCGTGACCATGTTGCGCGTGTACTGCACGTGGCCCGGCGTGTCCGCCAGGACGAAGGCGCGGCGGGCCGTCGAGAAGTAGCGGTACGCGACGTCGATCGTGATGCCCTGCTCGCGCTCGGCCCGCAGACCGTCGGTCAGCAGCGCCAGGTCGACGCCCGCACCGCCACCGCCGCGGGCGGCCGTGGCGCGCTCGACCGCCGACAGCTGGTCTGCCAGGACCGACTTCGTGTCGTACAGCAGCCGGCCGATGAGGGTGCTCTTGCCGTCGTCGACCGACCCCGCGGTCGCCAGCCGCAGGAGGTCACGCTGCGTGTGGTCGCCGGGGTCGGCGACCGCGGTGACGTCGGACGGCGCGGGCTGTGCCAGCCCGGCCGGTGCGTGCGTGCCCATCAGAAGTACCCCTCGCGCTTGCGGTCCTCCATGGCGGCCTCGGAGGCCCGGTCGTCCGCGCGGGTCGCGCCGCGCTCGGTGAGCCGGCTCGCGGCCACCTCGGCGATGACGTCCGCGACGTCGGCGGCCGTCGAGTCGACGGCCCCCGTGCAGCTCATGTCGCCGACCGTCCGGTAGCGCACGCGCCGCCGCTCGACGTGCTCCTCGGGGCGCGGGCCGCCCCACGTGCCCGCGGTGAGCCACATGCCGTCGCGCGCGAACACGTCGCGCTCGTGCGTGAAGTAGATGTCCGGCAGCTCGATGCCCTCGCGCTCGATGTACCGCCACACGTCGAGCTCGGTCCAGTTCGACAGCGGGAACACCCGCACGTGCTCGCCCTGCTTGTGGCGTCCGTTGTAGAGGTCCCACAGCTCGGGCCGCTGCCGGCGCGGGTCCCACTGCCCGAACTCGTCGCGCAGCGAGAACATCCGTTCCTTGGCCCGCGCCTTCTCCTCGTCGCGCCGCCCGCCGCCGAACACGGCGTCGAACCGGTGCGCCGTGATCGCGTCGAGCAGAGGCACGGTCTGCAGCGGGTTGCGGGAGCCGCCGGGACGCTCGACCACGCGGCCGTCGTCGATCGCGTCCTGCACGCTCGCCACGACGAGGCGCAGACCGAGCTCGGCGACCGTGCGGTCCCGGTACGCGATGACCTCCGGGAAGTTGTGCCCGGTGTCGACGTGCATGACGGGGAACGGCACCGGCGCGGGCCAGAAGGCCTTGCGCGCGAGGTGCAGCATGACGATCGAGTCCTTGCCGCCGGAGAACAGCAGCACGGGTCGCTCGAACTCGCCCGCGACCTCGCGCATCACGTGGATGCCCTCCGACTCGAGCGCGTCCAGCTGGGTCAGTCGCGGGGGAGCGGAGGATCGGGGGTGCGTGTCGGTGGGGATCGTCGTGGTCATGTGTGCAGCCCGCATTCCGTCTTGTTCGTGCCTGCCCAGCGT
>Ga0233375_1001442_pt1 | contig 10537 bp, 8 predicted proteins | sample ElkDunMinimDraft_10_FD_191539 | JGI IMG/M metagenome (GOLD analysis project Ga0233375, IMG submission 191539) | Fecal eukaryotic communites from dung pellets of Tule Elk in California, USA - Elk Dung E16 | ecosystem: Host-associated > Mammals > Digestive system > Large intestine > Fecal | place... | reverse complement strand
CACCGGCGTCAGCCCTTGATGGCGCCGAAGATGACGCCCTTGGTGAAGTGCCGCTGCACGAACGGGTAGACCACGAGGATCGGCACGATCGCCAGCACCATGACCGCCATCTTGACCGGCAGGCCCGTCACGGCGCCCGTCGCGACGTCGACCTGGCCGACGCCCGACCCCGGCAGCGTCACGCCCTGCAGCACGTAGGAGCGCAGCACCAGCTGCAGCGGCCACTTGGCGTTGTCGTTGATGTAGAGGATCGCGTTGAAGAACGCGTTCCAGTACCCCACCCCGTAGAACAGGGCGACGACCGCGACCACGGCCCGCGACATCGGCAGCACGACGCCGCCCAGGATGCGCCAGTCCCCCGCGCCGTCGATCCGGGCGGCGTCGAGGATCGCCGGCTCCAGCCCCATGAAGAAGTTGCGCAGGATCAGCACGTTGAAGGCCGACACGGCGCCGGGCAGGATCAGCGCCCAGTACGAGTCGATCAGACCCAGGCTGCTGACCAGCAGGTACGTCGGGATCAGGCCCGCCCCGAAGAACATCGTCACCAGGAAGACGAACAGGATGGGGCGGTGCCACAGCGACGACGGGCGCGACAGCCCGTACGCAGCCAGCACCGACACCACCGTCGACAGGACCGTGCCGACGGCCGTGATGCCGACGCTCACCAGGACCGCCCGGGTGACGATGCCGCCGGACAGGATCTGCCGGTACGCGTTGAGGGTGAGCTCGCCGGGGACGAGCACGAGCCCGCCCACCCGGATCGTCTCGGCCTGCGTGGACAGGCTGGTGAGCACGACCGTCCACAGCGGGAGCACGACCGCCAGGACCACGCCCGTCAGGACGAGGGCCTTGACGAGCGCACCGGCCCGCGACGGCGGCTCCTCCCACGCGGGCCGGTGCCGCGAGCGCCGCGGGCGTGGGCGGCGCGGGACGCGCGACGCCCCCTCGGGGACCGCGTCCCGTGGGACGAGGAGCACGTCCGAGCCGATCTCCGGTGTCTGACCGCTGCCGATGCTCATGCCTTCTGGTACACCCCCGACTCACCGAACACGTGCGCGAGCTTGTTGGCGCCGAGCACCAGCGCCAGGCTGACGACGCCCTTGACGAGGCCTGCCGCGGCCGCGAAGCCCCAGTCCCCGTAGATGACGCCCTGGTAGTAGACGTACGTGTCGATCACCTCGGCGACGTCGGCGCCCACGGCGCCGCGCTGCAGGATGAGCTGCTCGAACCCGACGGTCAGGGCGTCGCCCAGCCGCAGGATCAGCAGCAGCACGATGACGGGGCGCAGCGCGGGCAGCGTGATGTGCCACATCCGCCGCCAGCGGTTGGCGCCGTCGACGGCCGCCGCCTCGTAGAGCTCGGGCGACACGGTGGACAGCGCGGCGAGGAAGATGATGATCCCCCAGCCGGCGTCCTTCCAGACCGACTGCATGGTGACCAGCACGAGGAACGTGTCGGGGTTCGTCATGAGGTCGAAGCCCGTGCCCAGCCCCGCGTCGCGCAGCGTCTGGTTGACCAGGCCCGCACCCCCGAAGATCTGCTGGAAGATCGTCACGACCAGCACCCACGAGAAGAAGTGGGGCAGGTACACGATCGACTGGATCGTCGTGCGGATGCGCGGTGTCACGACGCTGTGGAGCAGCAGCGCCAGCACGATCGGCACGGGGAAGAAGAAGACGAGCTGGAACGCCGTGATGACGAGCGTGTTCTGCACGGCGTCGAGGAACAGCGGGTTCGACAGCACGCGCTCGAAGTTCGCCCACCCGACGAACGGGCTGCGCAGGAACCCGGTGTACGGCGAGTAGGTCTGCCACGCGATGACGTTGCCGAGCATCGGCACGTAGGCGAACACGGCGAGCAGGACCACCGCCGGCAGCGTCATGACGAGCAGCGCGCCGTCCCGCCGCAGGCGTGTGCGCACCGACAGCCGTCGGACCGGGAGGGGCTCCGGCCGGGACCCCGCGGACGTGCCCGCGGGGTCCCGGACCGGGTCCGGCGCCGTGGCGGCCCTCCCTCCACCGCGACGCACGATCTGACCGATCCCCGTCACTGGGCGTCCAGGATCTCCTGGTAGAAGGCGCGCAGCTCCTCGCCTCCCGCGGACCGCCAGGTCTCGACCGCCGCATCGAGGTCGTCGAGCGACTTGCGGCCGCGCGAGATGTCCTTCTCGAGGTCGACGAACGGCTGACCGATCGACGCGAACTGCGCCGGCTCGACGATCTGCTGCGCGTAGAACAGCGGCTCCGTGATGAACTCGGCCGCCTTCTGCTGCCACGTCGAGGACGCCTCGACGTAGCCCGGGTACTGCACCCGGGTGTTCGCGATCGGGCCGTCGACGAGGAACATGTACGTCGGCTGCAGCTCGGTCGCCGCGAGCGCCGTGGGCACAGGTACCCCGCCCTCCCCCTTGGTGTAGTGCACGCCCTCGACACCGTTCTGCACCAGGTCGAACTCGGTGGTGCCGAAGGGCGCGGCCAGCACGTTCGCGAGCGCGAGCAGCTCACGGACCCGCTCCTCGTCGTCGCTGCGCTTGAGGAACGAGAAGATGTTGGCGGGGTTGCCCTTCCACAGGACGGGCGTGCCGCCGTCGACCTCGAACGGGTCGAGCGGTTGCTGCCAGTACCCGGGGTTGCTCGCCAGGTTGTCGCGCAGCGCCTCGTGCCACCCGCCGAGGCCGTCGCTCATGAGGAGCGACGCGCCCGACTGGAATCGGGTCTTGGCCTCCCCCTGCTGGTCGGCGACGGCGTCCGGGTGGACCGCGCCGGACGCGAACAGCTCGGCGTTCCACGCCAGGGCGGCGCGGTACTCCTCGGTCTCGACGCGGTGCACCAGGCGGTCCCCGTCGAGCCGCCACCTCGGCGGCACCGAGTGGATGATCGCCGAGGTGTTCCAGAGGTCCTCGGCCCCCCACCGGCCGCCGCCCGTCAGCTCGGAGGCCAGGTCGAGCAGGTCCTGGCCGTTGCGCACGTCGAGGGTGATCCCGAGCTCGTCGAGCACGTCGCTGCGGACGAAGGTCGCGTCGGTGATGGTCTCCCCGGGGAACGGCAGCCCGTAGAGCCGGCCGTCGAACACGCAGAACTTCCAGGCGTCCGTGGGGATGTTCGCGAGGTTCGGGTAGTCCTTGACGGCGTCCCCGCCCAGGTGCGCCGTGAGGTCCTGGAACAGGTTCGGGACGATCTCCGAGCCGAACCGCGGCGGGATGTTCCAGGTCGGCACGCACACCCAGTCGGGCACGTCCTTGGCCGACGCGAGCACGGTCGCGAGCTTGTCGCCGTAGGTGTTGCCGTCGGTGATCCGGAACTCGATGGTCGACCCGAGGATCCCGTTGACGGCCTCGTAGTACTGGTTGCCCCTGGTGGGCGGGATGGTGCCCCACAGCGGCGTCATCGCCGTGAAGGTGGCACCGCTGCCGGGGGCGTCGGGGACGGACCGGACCAGCTCGGCCGGCAGCGTCGCGTAGCCGGGTGTCGACCCGTTCACGCTGGGGAAGTCGGGTTCGACGTAGTCGATCGGCACGTACGTCGGCAGGACGTCGCCCGACGGGACGGCGCCCGGCGCGGCGGCCGGCGCGTCGCCCGTGCCGCAGCCCGTCAGCAGCGACGGGACGCCGACGACGGCCGCACCGGCGGCGACCATGCCGAGGAACGAGCGACGACGCACGGGCCGGTCGGCGAGGCTCCCGGCGGAGGTGGTGGTGTTCATCAGCGCCCTTCACTCCCTCGTGGATGTGGACGTGCTGCGGTCGACGGGGCAGGCACGCGGTGCTCCGGGTCGTCGATGACCCCGGCGGGCGCTGCGCAGTCGAAGCGGTTCGATTCAGTGCGTGCTCGGGAATCTAGGGGACGGCGCCGATTCAGGCAAGACCCCCACACCGGACACGGGGAACTTGTCACCGCCGGACGATTCAGCCACGATGGCTGGCCACGACGCACCGCCAGGTCGTCGAAACGGTTCGACCACCATGCGCGCACCAGCGACCCTCCCGCGCGCCGCACCCCTGCTACGCCCCCGACGACGAGGAGCGACGTGGCCGACGACGTCACCACCCCCGACCTGCTCGTCGCCGACGCCCCACCGCCGTGGCGCGACGCGACGCTCCCCGTGCGGCAGCGCGCCGAGGCGCTGCTCGCCGCCCTCACCCCCCAGGAGCGGCTCGCGCTGCTGCACCAGCACGCCCCGGCCGTCCCCCGGCTCGGCCTGGGCGCCTTCCGCACGGGGTCGGAGGCGCTGCACGGCGTGGCCTGGCTGGGCACCGCCACGGTCTTCCCGCAGCCCGTCGGGCTCGCCGCGTCGTGGGACACCGACCTCCTCGAGCGCGTCGGTGCGGTCGTCGGCACCGAGCTGCGGGCCAAGCACGCGGCCGACCCGACGGTCTCGCTCAACGTGTGGGCCCCGGTCGTCAACCCGCTGCGCCACCCCGCGTGGGGCCGCACCGAGGAGGGGTTCTCCAGCGACCCCCACGTCACCGCCCTGCTGGCCACCGCCTACGCCCGCGGCCTGCGCGGCGACCACGCCGTGTACTGGCGCACCGTGCCGACCCTCAAGCACGTCCTGGGCTACGGCAACGAGACCGACCGCGCCGTGACCAGCAGCAACCTGCCCCCGCGCGTGCTGCGCGAGTACGAGCTGCCGGCGTTCCTCGGACCGCTGCGCGCCGGCGTCGTCGGCGCCCTCATGCCGTCCTACAACCTGGTGAACGGGCGCCCCGCCCACCTGTCCGGCGAGCTGCTCGACGAGCTGCGCTCGTGGGCGGACGAGTCCCTGCTGGTCGTCTCGGACGCCGCCGCGCCGGGCAACGTCGTGACGTTCCAGCGGTACCTCGACGACCACGTCACCTCCCACGCCGCGCTGCTGCGCGCGGGCGTCGACTCGTTCACCGACAACGACGCCGACGCCGGCCCGACCGTCGCCCGGCTCACCGCGGCGCTCGACCGCGGTCTCCTCGAGCAGGCCGACGTCGACCGCGCGGTGCTGCGCCACCTCGAGCTGCGCCTGCGCACCGGTGAGCTCGACCCCGACCTGGACCCCTGGCGGGTCGGCCCCGACGCGATCGACCTGCCCGCCCACCGCGCCCTGGCACGCCAGGCCGCCGCCCGGGGGGTCGTCGTGCTCGAGAACGACGGGGTGCTGCCCCTGGACCCCCAGGCGTCCGTCGCGGTGGTCGGGCCGCACGCCGCCCGGGTGCTGCACGACTGGTACTCCGGCACGCCGCCCTACCTGGTGGGCCTCGCCCCGGCGCTGGCGGCGCGCCTCGGTGCGCACGCCGTGCACGTCGCCGACGGCGCCGACCGCATCACGCTCACCGCGACCACCACCGGACGCGGGGTGCGCGCGCTGACGGACGGCACGCTGGTGGCCGACGCCGACGAGCCGGCCGCGCACGACCTCACCGACTGGGGTGACGGGCTGCTGACCCTGCGCGACGTCGACCGCGACCTGCTGTGGTCCGGGGCCCGCTGGGTCGTGCGCGCCGACGCGACGCGCGTAGGCGGCTGGGTCGCCCAGGAGTCCTTCCGCCGTGCGCGGCACGACGACGGGACGTGGTCGCTGCAGCACGCCGGGTCCGGCCGGTGGCTGCGGGTGCAGCACGACGAGGCCGGCACCCTCGTCGCCGACGCACCGGACGCCGCGCACGCCGAGCGCTTCCGCGTCGACGTGCTGCGCACCGGTGCCGCCGCGGTGGCCGACGCCGCAGCCGCCGCCGACGTCGTCCTCGTCACGGTCGGCAACGACCCCCACCTGCACGGACGCGAGACCGAGGACCGCCCGCACCTGGACCTGCCCGCACCGCAGGTCGCGCTGTGGCGGGCCGCGCGGGCCGCGGGTACGCGGGCCGTGCTGCTCGTCGTCTCGTCGTACCCGTACGTGCTCGGCCCGACCGGTGACGAGGCCGACGCCGTCGTCTGGTCGTGCCACGCCGGGCAGGAGCTCGGCAACGGCCTGGCGGACGTCCTGCTGGGCGAGGCGGAACCGACCGGGCGGCTCGCCCAGGAGTGGCCCGCGGACGCGTCGCAGGCGGGAGACCTGCTCGACCAGGACGTCATCGCGACGCACGCCACGCCCTGGTTCGCGCGCACCGCCCACCGGTACGGGCTGGGGCACGGACTGACGTACGGTGCCCCCACCTACGCCGACCTGCGGTGCACCCCGGGCCCGCTGCGCGACGGCGACGAGGTGGTCGCCCACGTCACCGTCACCAACCCCGGCGCCCGGCCGGCGCACGAGCTCGTGCAGCTGTACGTCGACGCGCCCGCGCACCGGCTGCCGTACCCGCACCGGGTGGTCGCCCACGCGCGGGTCGTCGTGCCGCCGGGCGGCACCACCGTCGCGACCCTGCGCGTGCCCGTCGCCGACCTCGCGGTGTGGGACGTCACCCGCGACCGGTGGGTCGTGGAGCCGGGTCGCTACGTCCTGACCGCCGCGCCGTCGAGCGCGCACGACGGGCGGCGCGCCGAGCTGTGGGTGGCGGGCGAGCCCGTGCCCCCGCGCGACCTGCGCACCCGGGCCGCGCGCGCGGTCGACGCGGACGCGCTGACGGGCGTCGACCCCGCGGACCTCGCACCGGCGACCGGCACGTGCGTGCAGGTCCGCCGGGGCCGCCCGTCCGGCAGCGTGCTGCTGCGGGGCTGCGACGTGGCCGGGGCGACCGCGGTCGAGCTGACCGTGGCGCGCACCCGCCCGGGCGCCGCGGCCGTCGAGCTGCTGGACGCGGCCGACGGGTCGCTCCAGGCGCGCGTCGACGTGCCCGCCGACGGCGGCCGGTACGACTGGTGCACGCTCACGGCACCCCTGGCCCCGGGGTCCTCCCTGACGAGTGCGGACGGGCCGCGCGACCTGCGGCTGCGGCTGCTCGGGTCCGCGCGTCTGGCCGACGTGCGACTGACCTGAGCAGCACCCCGGGCGGGCGTCCCACCCGGGCGGACGACCGTCGGGCGCGCGTCGGGCGAGCGTCGGGCGCGCGTCGGGCGAGCGTCGGGCGCGCGTCAGGCGAGCGTCAGGCGACCCAGGCTCCGCCGCGCGCGACGCGGAGCGGGCGCAGGTCGGGCGTCGTGACGACCAGGTCCGCGCGCCGCCCGGGCACGAGCGCACCGACGTCGTGCCGGCCGAGCACGTCGGCCGGCGTCGCGGACGCCGCCCGGACCGCGTCGACCAGCGGCACACCCGCCGCGACGGTCGCCCGCACGACGTCGAGCAGGTGCGCGACACCACCGGCGATGGCACCGGTGCGGACCTCGCCGTCGGCCGTGGGCTGCAGCACGCGTGCGACGCCGTCGGCGACCCGGACGGCGGCAGGACCCAGCCGGTAGTCGCCGTCGGGCATGCCGGCCGCGGCCATCGCGTCGGTCACGAGCACGGCGCCGTCCGGGCCGACGAGCTCCATGACCGCACGGACGGTCGCCGGTGCCAGGTGGGTGCCGTCGGCGACCAGCTCGACCACGAGCTCACCGCGCGCGGCGGCGGCCAGGCACGCGGCCACGGGCCCCGGGTCCCGGTGGTGCAGCGGGCGCATGCCGTTGAACAGGTGGGTCGCGGTCGGCCGCGGACCGCGGGCCCCCGGCGACGTGGCGAGCAGGTCGAACGCCCGCGCGGCCGCCGCCTCGACCTGCTCGGCCGTCCCGTCCGTGTGGCCCACCGAGGGCAGCGCACCGGCCGCGACGAGGGCGGCCAGCACGTCCTGCCCGCCGTCCGCGACACCGGGGACCTCGGGGGCCACCGTCATCGTCACCAGGTGGCCCCGGGCGGCCGCCGCGAGGTCGCGGACGAGCGCGGGGTCGCCCGGCAGCATGTCGGCAGGGCTCTGCGCACCGCAGCGGGCGGGCGCCAGGAACGGCCCCTCGAGGTGGATGCCCGCGACGACACCGTCGTCAGCGGCGTCGGCGAGCAGGGCCGTCCGCTCCAGCAGCACCGCGCGCGGGGCGGTGACGAGGGACGCGACCAGGGTCGTGGTGCCGTGCCGCAGGTGCTCGCCCGCTGCCCGCTGCACGTCCTGCGGCCCCCTGGCGTCGGGGAAGCCGGCACCACCACCGCCGTGGCAGTGCAGGTCGACCAGGCCCGGCAGCACCAGCGTTCCCGGCGCCGGGGCGTCCGGCCGCTGCCCCGCGGGCACCTGCGAGGCGGGCTCGACCCGGTCGACGCGGCCGTCCACCACCCGCACCACGGCGTCGCGCAGCACCGCGGTGGGCGTCACGACGTCTCCCCGCACGAGCAGCGGACCGGTGGGGTCGGGGGCGTGGCTCACCATGCGCCCATCATGGCGCGGTGCGGGACGCGTCAGCGCCGATCCCGCGGCGCGGCGGGTGCGTCGGTCCCGCGGCGCGCCCGCACGGCCCCCGCGGCCAGCCCGCCGACCAGCCCGGCGACGGCCGGCAGCCCGATGAGGTCCCACCCTGCCGAGCCCACCTGCCAGGGCCACGCCGACAGCAGCACCCCGGTCTGCACCACACCGACCAGCGCACCCCCGACCAGGCCCAGCCCCGCGTACACGCCCGGCCGCGGCCCGAACCGCCCCAGCACCGCGCGCGCCAGCACCACGAGCGGCACCGCGCAGAGCACGGCGGGCCCGGCGGCGTACAGCAGCCACGTCGCCGAACCGGTCAGGGCCTCGACGCCGATGCCGTCGACCAGCACGAACCCCACGGCGCGCACGACCCAGGCCGTGACCACGGCGACGACCACGCCCACGACGGCCGGCGCCGTCCAGTGCCGGATCACGTCCGCGCCGCCGCGACGAGGCGCAGCACGTCCTGCGCCGCACCGGACACCACGGGCAGTCGCGCGAGCGAGACCAGGCGACCGACGACGGGCGCCGCCCCGTCGATGAGCGCGCGGGTGCGGCGGGAACCCTCCGAGTCGTCGTGCACCCAGAACACGGTGAGCCCCAGCTGCGCGAGCCACAGCAGCTCCGGCAGGTCGGCCCGCAGTGCCGCCGGCACACCGGACGACGCACCCTCGACGACCTCGCGGAACAGCGCCCGGCTGCGCTGGGCCGTCCGAGCGGAGGCCGGCGAGAACGGGCTCGCGGGCGACCCGGGGCGGATCGCGACCCCGATGGACTCGACGCCGAACTGCCGGTACGGCAGGAACGCGTCGATCCCCACGTGCCAGGTCGTCCGGAGCCGCGACGCGAGGTCACCACCGCCGGCGAGCAGCTCGCGCGCCCGCTCGTCCTGGGCGCGGACCACCTCGAGGTACAGCTCCTGCACCAGGTCCTCCTTGGACCCGAAGTGGTGGTAGGCGTTGCCCACGGCCACGCCCGCCTCCTGCGCGACCACGCGCATGGTCGTCGCGTCGTGCCCCCGCTCGCGGAAGAGGCGCAGGGCCGTCGACCGGATCAGCTCGCGGGTCTCGTCCGCGGTACGTCGCGGGCTCACGCCGCGACCGCCGCGGGAGCGCCCGGCGCGACGTGGCGGGCCCGTCCGGCACCGCGGCCGTTCGTCGAGCCGGTGGGTCCGCCTGACCGGGTCCTGTCCATGGGACAAGTGAACACGTTCACCTGAACCCGTTCAAGAATCAGAAGAGGCGAGCGTCCACGTCGTCGACGCCCCGCATGGCGTCGTAGTCGAGCACCAGGCACGCGATGCCGCGGTCGGTGGCGAGCACCCGCGCCTGCGGCTTGATCTCCTGCGCGGCGAACACGCCCCGCACGGGCGAGAGGCGCGGGTCACGGTTGAGCAGCTCCAGGTACCGCGTCAGCTGCTCGACACCGTCGATGTCGCCGCGCCGCTTGATCTCCACGGCCACGCTCCCGCCGTCCGGCGCCTTCGCCAGGATGTCGACCGGCCCGATCGCCGTCGGGTACTCACGCCGCACCAGCGTGTGCCCGGACCCGAGCAACGCGATCTGGGCGGCCAGCAGCTCCTGCAGGTGCGCCTCGACGCCGTCCTTGACGAGCCCGGGGTCGACCCCCAGCTCGTGCGCCGAGTCGTGGTGCACCTCGTACAGGTCGATCACGAGCCGGTCGTCGGTCTTGGCGTGCTGCACCGTCCACACCTGCGTGACGCCGGCGGCGCGCTGCTCGTCGTCCGGCTCCCCCACCGCGAGGGAGCACGGCGGGCTCATCCAGTTCAGCGGCTTGTACGAGCCGCCGTCGGAGTGCAGCAGCACCGACCCGTCGGCCTTGACCACGACGAGCCGGCGCGCCCGGGGCAGGTGCGCCGACAGCCGCCCCGTGTACCGCGCCGCGCACTCGGCGACCACCAGACGCATGGACGCTCCTTCATGGCTTCGGGGGGATCAGAACACCTTGCCGACCCGCGAGGGGGTGGCCTCCAGCCAGGACGTGAACCCGGCGTACGCGTCGGCCGACATCTGCAGCCGGACCTCCTGCAGCGCACCACCCGTGACCGGTGCGACCTGGCACCGGGCCACCACCGCCGGCGGCTTGCCCGGGACGGGCGGCAGCACCGTGCGCTCGAGCACGACGATGCTGCCGCGCGACCACGTCCGGGCGGGACGGGGCATGACGGACGCCCGCCGCCACCAGTAGAGGGTCACCGAGCCGTACTGCGCGACCCCACGGGCGGACGGGGTCCTGCCG
>Ga0233375_1001438_pt1 | contig 10558 bp, 10 predicted proteins | sample ElkDunMinimDraft_10_FD_191539 | JGI IMG/M metagenome (GOLD analysis project Ga0233375, IMG submission 191539) | Fecal eukaryotic communites from dung pellets of Tule Elk in California, USA - Elk Dung E16 | ecosystem: Host-associated > Mammals > Digestive system > Large intestine > Fecal | place... | reverse complement strand
CCCTGCAGGGCGAACAGCAGCACGATCGTGAACAGCAGCCCGTACAGCGCCCAGGGACCCACCCGCGGGACGAACCGCTCCTCGTACCAGTCGCGTCCGTGCGCCCGCTCGCCGATCCACCGGGAGGCGAAGCCGGCGAGCAGCGGGATGCCGAGGAACACGGCGACGTTGACCGCGATCTGCCCCACGGAGACGTCCAGCCCCGCGGAGTCCAGGCCCAGCCGGCCCGGCAGCACCGTGAGGTAGAACCAGCCCAGCAGTGAGAACGCCACCACCTGGAACACCGAGTTGACCGCGACCAGCACCGCGGCGGCCTCACGGTCGCCGCAGGCGAGGTCGTTCCAGATCACGACCATCGCGATGCACCGTGCCAGGCCCACGACGATGAGCCCGGTGCGGTACTCGGGCAGGTCGGGCAGCAGCAGCCAGGCGAGCGCGAACATCAGGGCCGGCCCGACGAGCCAGTTCAGCGCGAGCGAGCTCACCAGCAGGCGCCTGTCGCCCGTCACCGCCGCGACCCGGTCGTAACGGACCTTCGCGAGCACCGGGTACATCATCACCAGCAGCCCGAGCGCGATCGGCACGGAGATGCCCCCGACCTCGAGGCGCGCGAGCCCGTCACCGAGAGCAGGGACGAACCTGCCGAGGACCAGGCCGGCGACCATGGCCGTCCCGATCCAGGCCGGCAGCCAGCGGTCGAGCACCGAGAGTCGCAGCCTCGCGTCGCGAGGGGCTTGGATCGACATGGCTCTATATTGACAGCGATCGAACCAACTCCGCGCGAACGCGGGATGACGAGTCGTCGTCCCGGCGCGGGGGCTGCCTGGGGACGGCGGTGTCCGCACGACGAGCAGTCACATACCTCGCGAGTCGACCGCGTCGACCAGGGACCGCGCGTCCCTGACGGCCTGCTCTGCGGTGGCACGGGTGCAGAACGTGCCGTACTGCAGGACGGTCTTGTCGCTGAGCAGCCGTCCGAGCTTGTTGGCGAGGCGCGGCCCGTCGGGCTCGACGGTCCTGAGCAGGGTCGTTGCTGCCCGATGGTCGTGGTCGGCCGCGTGCTGCCCGAGTGCCTGCCCGCACAGGGCGTCGCTCGCCGCGATCGCGGCGAGGACCGCGTTCGATGCCGCGGCCTGCGCCTCGGACGAGCGGTCCGGGCGGAGCCGGCACATCTCCAGGCGCTCCGCGGCGATCTGCAGGTGCTCACGGGCCAGTGCGGCTCGCTCGCGGGCCTGCGACAGGTTCATGGTCACGACGCGGGCCATGGGGCTCCGTTCAGCCGAGCGACGACGTCCGGCCCGACGAGGGTGCGAGCGTCAGCCCGCCAGGAGGCGACCATCGGGTCGTCGTTCGTCACGAGGTCGTCCAGGCGCGATCGAGAGGTCGCGTAGACGTTCGTCTCGTTACCCGTCGCGTCCTGGACCTGGGTGATCAGCTGGACGATGAGGGAGGAGATGCGGTCGTCCGTGTCCTCGCCGCTCCTGGTGACCAGCAGCAGGTCGATGTCGGAGTCGGGTCGGTTGTCGCCCCGCGCGGTGGAGCCGAACAGTGCGACCGTCGTGTCGTGCGCCTCGTCGGCTCCCAGCTCGTCTCGCACGACGGACGCGATCAGGTCCGTGAGCGCCTGGAGCACCCCGTCGACACTGCGCATGAGCTGGTCGATGGCCGGCCACAGGAGGTGACGGCGGTTCGCGACGTACAGCACCGCAGGCGGCGCCGGCCGGCTCGTGACGAGGCCCTGCATCTCGAGGCGTCCGATGGCGTTGCGGACGCCGGGGTTCGACGCCGACGGGATCAGCGTCGCGACCCGTGACCCGCTCAGGGGCATGCTCGTGCGCGCCAGTACCTGGAGCACCCGGCCCTCGAGGCTCGGGATGACAGCGGTGATCGGGTTGTTCAGGTCCACTCGCCACCTCCGTGTCTGCTATCAAAGTATCAGATCTGCTAGTCGGCTATCATATCCGTCCTCTCAGCCTCGTCGTCGGCGTGAACCCCCGCCAGTGACGTGAACACCACCACGTGCGATGGACGCGGGTTCCCGCACATGGGTCCGCACTCTGCGGGTGGTGCTGTGGCTTTCCGGGGGTGGGGGCAAGGGCTACCGTCGAGGTGGATCCCGACGGAAGGGTCGCCGACGATGGCGCTGCTGACCTGCCACTTCTTCTCCGAGGCGCTGGGTGTGAGCACGGCCGCGACCGTGCTGCTGCCCGAGTCGGCGCGCGGCCAGATCGGCATGGGTGGCGCCGACGTCGAGGGCCCGCCGCCCGTGCTGTACCTGCTGCACGGGCTCTCGGACGACGAGACGATCTGGACGCGCCGCACGTCGATCGAGCGGTACGTCGCCGAGCGCGGGATCGCGGTCGTCATGCCGCGTGGTGGCCGGTCGATGTACGCGGACGAGGTGCACGGCGGCGGGTACTGGACGTTCCTGACGCAGGAGCTGCCGCGTGCGGTGCAGCAGTTCTTCCGCGTGTCGGACCGGCGCGAGGACACGTTCGTCGCCGGGCTGTCGATGGGCGGGTACGGCGCGTTCAAGTGGGCGCTGCGCGAGCCGTGGCGGTTCGCGGCCGCGGCGAGCCTGTCGGGCGCACTGGTCGTCGGCGGGGAGCGGGCGCGGTTCGTGCGCGACGAGCTCGTGCCGCACGTGTGGGGCGGCGCCGACCCCGCGGGCACCGACGACGACCTGCTCGCGCTGCTCGACCGCGCCGACCCGGCGGACCTGCCCGCGCTGTACGCGACGTGCGGGGCGCAGGACGAGCTGCTCGACACGCAGCACACGTTCGTCGAGCACGCCGCCGCGCGGGGCGTCGACGTGGACGCGCACGTGCACCCCGGCGACCACGACTGGGCGTACTGGGACGAGCACATCGTGCGCGTCCTGGACTGGCTGCCGGTGCGGCGCTGACCCCCGGGCGGCAGACCCCTCCCCGGGCGGGGTGGGCCGAGCGCGGCTAGCGTCGGGCGCACCCACCTGGAGGTGCCATGAGCAGCCCGATCCCCGACCCCGGAGCCGTCCCGGACGAGCCGAACTTCTCCGACCTGCCGTCCGACGACCCGCCCGCGCCGGGCGAGCCGGTGCCCGCGAACCCGGATGTCGAGCCCGAGGGCGACCCGACGGGCGACTGAGCGCCGACCGCCGGGTCGCGGTCGGAGGTCGGGGCCGCTGCCCGCGGCGACCGCCCCGTCCGCGGGCGCTCAGCGCCCGGCCGCCCCCAGCACCTCGGCGAGCTGTGCCGGTCGGCTCACCATCGGCCAGTGCCAGGTCGGGAGCTCGACGTACGTCCAGTCGCCGTCGACCATGTGCGCGAACAGCGGCACGTGGCGCGCCATCTCCTGCACCTGCTCGACGCCGAAGCTGCACAGCACCCCCGTGCGGGGCAGTCGTTCCCAGGCGCCCGTCAGCGCGACCGGCTCGGTGGCGGTCCGCCACGGCTGCGGCTGCGAGCCGGCGACCAGTGCGGCGACGGCGGCGTCGTCGACCTCGGGCACGTCGGCGGCGAGCGCGGCCCACGGCGGGGGCGGGAGCCTCCAGCCCTCGCCGTCGGTCATGACCGTGCGCTCGTTGGCCGCGCGGGCGTCGGGGCCGTCGAAGTCGGCCTGGGCCGTGCCGTCCGGCAGCGGGCCTTCGACGCCGGTGCGCAGGTGGTGGCCGGCATCGGTGCGGTGCGGTGGTCGCACGAGGTCGCCGTCGTGCTGCGGACCACCGTGGCGGAGGCGCGCGAGCAGCTGCCGCCCAGCGTGGGGCGCGTGAGCGAGCACGCCGACGGCGTGCTGCTCGAGGCGCGCGTGGAGCGTCTCGACGGCATGGCCCGCCTGCTGGCCGGGCTCGGCTGGGACTTCGACGTGGTCACCCCGGACGCGCTGCGCGACGAGGTCGCGGCCCTGGCGGACCGCCTCCGGGCCGCCGCCGCACGCGGCGCCGCACGCACCTGAGCGAGGGTCGTGCCCCGGCGGCGAGGCGCTGACCTGGACGGACGTCCACAGCGTGAGCGCGTGCGGACGCCGGCCCACCCATCCGACGCACCGCGGACGCGCCCTTGACGGATCCTCCCGTTCGCGTAGGTTAGGCGAGCCTCACTTAGGTACACCTCACCACGCGTCCGTCCGCGGCACGCGTCCGTCCAGGGGGAGCACCACGCGTGCACGAGCTGCTGTCCGCCGCGAGCGCCGACGCCTACGTCGACGCCCTGCGTGGCACCGTCGACCGGGTCGCGACCCGGTTCCGCACCACCACCCAGCCGTTCTCCGGTGCGAGCCGCGAGCACCTGCAGGCGCTCGTCGACGCGGCCGACCTCGACGGCCCCGGCTGCGGTACGCCCGCGGCGCTGCGCGAGGTCGACGACCTGTTCGCGCAGCACGCCGTCTGGTTCCACGACCCCGCGTACACGGCCCACCTCAACTGCCCGGTCGCGCTGCCGGCGGTCGCTGCGGAGGCCGTGCTCGCGGCCGTCAACCCGAGCGTGGACACGTACGACCAGTCGACCGTCGGCACGCTGATGGAGCGCCGGCTCGTCGCATGGACCGCGGGCCGCCTCGGGTTCGTCGCCGGGGGCGGGGTGTTCACGTCGGGCGGGACGCAGTCGAACCTGCACGCGCTGCTCGTCGCCCGGGAGCACGCGCTGGTGTCGCGGCCCGGTGCCGCGCTCGCGGACCTCGTCGTGCTGGCCACCGCGTCCAGCCACTTCTCGGTGCAGCGGTCCGCGCGCCTGCTGGGCCTGGCACCCGACGCGGTCCGCCTCGTGCCCGTCGACGAGCGCGGCCGTCTGCGCCCCGACGCCCTGGCCATCGCGCTGCGGCGCATCGAGCGGGAGGGGCGCCACGCGATGGCCGTCGTCGCCACCGCGGGCACCACCGACCGCGGCTGCGTCGACCCGCTCGCCGCGATCGCGGACGTGTGCGACGCGCAGGACGTGTGGCTGCACGTCGACGCCGCGTACGGGTGCGGCCTGCTGGTCAGCCGTACGCGCCGGCACCTGCTCGACGGCGTCGAGCGCGCCCGCTCGGTGACCGTCGACTTCCACAAGGCGTTCTTCCAGCCGGTGTCGTCCTCCGCGCTGGTGGTGCGGCACGCGGCGGACCTGCGCCTGGTCGCCCACCACAACGACTACCTCAACCCCGCCGGCGAGGACGAGCCGAACCAGGTCGACGTGTCCCTGCAGACCACGCGCCGGTTCGACGCCCTCAAGCTGTGGGCCACCCTGCGGGCGCTCGGCCCGGACCGGCTGGGGGAGATGGTCGACGCGACGATCGACCTCACGGCCGCCGTGCACGACGTCGTCGACGCCGACCCCGACCTGCGGCTGCTGTCGCCCACCGACCTGTCGACCGTGCTGTTCCGGTACCAGCCCGCCGGCCTGGACGACGCCCGCGCCGACGCCCTGGTCGGGCGGGTGCGCCGGGTGCTCTTCGACTCCGGGCGTGCCCTGGTCGCCCGCACCACGCTCGACGGGCGCCCGTGCCTGAAGCTCACGCTGCTCAACCCCGCGACCACGGTCGACGACGTCCGCGGCGTGCTGGACCTCGTGCGGCAGACGGCCGCCGGCCTGCTCGAGGGCGAGGACCTGCTGCGTCAGGACGAGGCGGTGGCCCGGTGACGGCGACCCCCGCCCTGCCGACCGTCCGCCCCGACGCCCGCGTCCACGACGTCGTCGGCGTCGGCGTCGGTCCGTTCAACCTGGGTCTGGCCGCGCTCGCGGACCCCCTCGACCTCGACACCGTCTTCCTCGACCGCGCCCCGGAGTTCCGCTGGCACCCCGGGATGATGCTCGAGGGCGCGACGATCCAGGTGCCGTTCCTCGCGGACCTCGTGACGATGGCCGACCCGACCAGCCGGTACTCGTTCCTCGCGTGGCTCAAGGCCACCGGGCGGCTGTACCCGTTCTACATCCGCGAGAGCTTCTACCCGCTGCGTGCGGAGTACGACGCGTACTGCCGCTGGGTCGCGCAGCAGCTCCCGTCGCTGCGCTGGGGCCGCGACGTCACGGCCGTCGAGGTGGACCCGCACGATCCCGACCTCTACGTCGTGCACGCCCGCACCGCCGACGGCGTCGAGTCGTACCGCACGCGCCACGTCGTGCTCGGCGTCGGGACGCAGCCCGTGGTGCCCGCCGCGCTGCGCGGGCTCGACGGGCCGGTGGTCCACTCGTCGCAGTACCTGCCGCACCGCGACCGGCTGCGCGCGGCCGGGTCGGTGACGGTGGTCGGGTCCGGGCAGTCGGCCGCCGAGATCTACCGCGACCTGCTCGACGCGACCGGGCCGGGCGGCCCGCGCCTGGACTGGGTGACGCGCTCGCCGCGGTTCTTCCCCATGGAGTACACGAAGCTCACGCTCGAGATGACGTCGCCGGAGTACACCGACCACTTCCACGCCCTGCCCACGGCCCTGCGCGACCGGCTCGCGCGCGAGCAGCGGAGCCTGTCCAAGGGCATCAGTGCTTCCCTCGTCGACGACATCTACGACACCCTCTACCGCATGAGCGCCGCCGGGCCCGTGCCGACGACCCTGCTGACCGACACCGAGGTGCGCCGGGCGGTGTGGGACGGCGAGCGGTACACGCTGCGGCTGCACCACGCGCAGCTCGGCGTCGAGCACGAGCGCACCACCGAGGCGCTGGTGCTGGCCACGGGCTACGCCGCACAGGTCCCCGACGTGATCGCGCCGATCGCCGACCGCCTCGACCGCGACGAGCACGGGCGGCTGGCCGTCGCGCGGGACTACTCGGTCGACGGCGGCCGCCGCCGCGTCTTCGTGCAGAACGGCGAGGAGCACACGCACGGCGTCACCGCACCGGACCTGGGTTTCGGTGCGTGGCGGTCGTCGACGATCCTCGCCGCCGTGTGCGGGCGCGAGGTGTACCCGCGCGAGACGCGGATCGCGTTCCAGGACTTCGGGGTGCCCCGGGACGGCAGCCCCGTGCCGGCCGGGACCGTCGGTGCGTCCGCCGGGACGGGCGCATGAGCACGCCACGCTCGCTGCCGACCGAGCCGCTGTCCGCCTCGACGGTCCGCGACGAGGCCTGGAAGCGCATCGGCCCGGTCCGCCTCGACCGCGTCGTCCCCGAGCGTGACGCCCTCACGCTGCACCACTGGCTCACGCACCCCGCGTCGGCGTACTGGCGGATGACGGACCTGGGCCTCGACGACGTGCTCGCCTACGAGCAGCGGCTCGCGGCATCGACCGACGAGCACGCGTGGCTCGGCCGCGTCGCGGGCCGTCCCACGTTCATGGTCGAGACGTACGACCCGTCGCGGGTGCTGCTCAAGGGCCTGTACCGGGCCCGCCCGGGCGACGTGGGGATGCACCTGCTGGTGGCGCCCCCGCAGGGCGCACCGCTGCACGGCCTCACGGACGCCGTCATGGCCGCGACCCTGCGCTTCTGCTTCGGCACGTTGCGCGCCCAGCGGGTCGTCGTCGAGCCGGACGTGCGCAACACCGCCATCGCCGCGAAGAACGCCGCCGCGGGGTTCCGCGTGGTGCGGGAGATCGACCTGCCCGGCAAGCGCGCGGCCCTGTCGGTGTGCACGCGCGAGGACTTCGCCGCGAGCCGCCTGGGCAGCCGGCCGCGCACCACCGACCCGGGCCCGGGACCCGGGCTGCGCACGCCTCCGGCGCCCGGCCCCGCCACCGTCCCGGGCGCTCGTGCCCCCCGTGAGGACCTGCGATGACCACTCCCACCGACGCATCTGCGGCGCCCACCGCGCACCACGCCGCACACCACGCCGCGCCCACCGCGCACCGGACCGTGCACGCCCCGTACCGCGTCGCGCCCGGCCCGCACCCCGCCGACCACCTGACCCCCGAGCACCTGGCCGCCGCGCAGCGGCACCTCGTCGCCAAGGCGCTGGCGGAGTTCGCGCACGAGCGCCTGCTCGCACCCGCGCGCGACCGCGCGGCCGGCCCGGACGCCTACGTCGTCGCGCTCGACACCCCGGCGGGGCAGGTCGCGTACCGGTTCCGGGCGCGGCGCCTCGCGCTGGAGCACTGGGTGGTCGACCAGCCCACCCTCACCCGGCACGTCGACGGCACCCCGGCCGACCTCGACGTCCTCGACCTCGTGCTCGAGCTGCAGCCGTTGCTGCGCATCCCCGACGACCTGCTGGCGCTCTACCTGGAGGAGCTCTCGGCGACCCTCGCGTCCGCCGCGTACAAGCGGGCGCACCCCGGGCCCCCGGTGGCGGACCTGCTGGACGCCGACCTCCCGGTCGTGGAGGCCGCGATGACGGAGGGGCACCCGGGGTTCGTCGCGAACAACGGGCGGATCGGCTACGGCGTGAGCGAGCACGACGCCTACGCCCCGGAAGCGGGCCGCGACGTGCGGCTGGTGTGGCTCGCCGTGCGGCGCGACCGCAGCCACCTGGCCCTGGGCGCCGGGCTCGACGAGGACGCGCTGTACGTGCGCGAGCTCGGTCCCGAGGTCCTCGCCGGGTTCGCCGACCGGCTGCGCGCCGTGGACCTCGACCCGGCCGACTACCGCTACCTGCCGGTGCACCCGTGGCAGTGGGAGCACAAGGTCGCGGTGACGTTCGCCCCCGACGTCGCGCGCCGCGCCCTGGTGCTGCTGGGCGAGTCCGTCGACGCGTACCGCGCGCAGCAGTCGATCCGCACGTTCCTCAACGTCACGACCCCGCACCGCGACTACGTGAAGACGGCCGTCGCGATCCAGAACATGGGGTTCCTGCGCGGCCTGAGCCCGGCGTACATGCGCGCGACGCCCGCGATCAACGACTGGGTCGCCGACCTCGTGCACACCGACCCGGAGCTGGCCGCGTGCGGCGTGCGCGTGCTGCGCGAGCACGCGTCGATCGGGTACACCGGCGACGTCTACCACCGCACACCGCAGCCCAACGCGCACCGCAAGATGCTCGCCGCGCTGTGGCGCGAGTCGCCCGTGCCGCTGCTGCGGCCCGGGCAGCGTGCGGCGACGATGGCCGCGCTGCTGCACCGCGACGCGGCCGGCGACGCCTACGCGACCGCCGCCGTCCGCGCGTCCGGCCTCGACCCCGCCGACTGGCTGCGCGCCTACCTGCGCGTCTACCTGCGCCCGCTCGTGCACTGCCTGCGCGCGCACGACCTGGCGTTCATGCCGCACGGCGAGAACGTGCTGATCGTGTGGCAGGACCACGTGCCCGTCGGCGCGCTGCTCAAGGACATCGGCGAGGAGGTCGCCGTCCTGTCGAGGCGCCCGCTGCCGCCCGACGTCGATCGCATCCGCGCCGTCGTCGACGACGAAGAGAAGGCGCTCGCGATCTTCACCGACGTGCTCGACGGCGTCCTGCGGCACCTCGCCGCGATCCTCGTCACCGACGGCGTGATCGCGCAGGACACGTTCTGGGGCGTCGTCGCCGAGACGATCGACGCGCACCACGCCGACCACCCGGACCTGCCGTCGGGGGTCGACCTGCGCGCGCCGCGGTTCGCGCACTCGTGCCTCAACCGCCTGCAGCTGCGCAACACGCTGCAGATGGTCGACCTGGCGGACCAGTCGTCGTCCCTCGTCTACGCCGGGACGCTGGCCAACCCGGTCGCGCGCGACGGCGGTGCGTGATGGCGTTCGAGGTCTTCCGGGACGACTGGGGCGTGCCGCACGTGCGCGCGTCCGACGAGCACTCCCTCGCGTACGGGCAGGGCTGGGTGACCGCGCGGGACCGCACGTGGCAGGTGCAGGCCGACCGCTGGCGTGCCGAGGGTCGGCTCGCCGAGCACCTCGGGGAAGGCGGCATCGCGTGGGACGTCGTCGCGCACCGCCTGCGGCTGCCGGACCTGGCGCAGCGCGCGTACGCCGCGCTCGGCGGCGACGACCGCGCGTGGGTCGACGCGTACACGGCCGGGGTCGACGCCGGGCTCGCCTCGGCGCCGCGGCCGGTCGAGGTCGACGAGCTCGACCGGGTGCTGGGCGGCACCACGCCCGACGACCCGTGGCCGGCGTGGGCGCCGCTGGGGGTGTTCCTCGTGAACCACGCGCTGTTCTCGACGTTCCCGCGCGTGCTGTGGCACGACCACCTGGTGCGCACCGCCCGGTACTCCGGTCACCCCGGGCTCGCCGACGTCGACCCCCTGGACCTCGTGCGGCTGTTCGACCCCGCCGCCGACGGGCCGACCAGCGGCTCCAACGCGTGGGCCCTGCACGGCTCGCGCACCGGGACGGGCGTGCCGCTGCTCGCGGGCGACCCGCACCGCGTCCTGGAGCTGCCCGGCCCCTACCAGCAGATCCGCCTCGCGTGCCCCGAGTACGACGTCCTCGGGCTCGCGTTCCCCGGCGTCCCCGGGCTGCCGCACTTCGGTCACACCGGCAGCGCCGCGTGGGGCATCACCAACGCCGCCGCGCACGCCGCCGAGCTGTACCGCGAGCTGCTGCTGCGCGACGACGACGGCTGGCAGGCCTTCGGCCCGCACGGCACGGAGCCCGTCACCTCCCACACCGTGCACGTGCGCGTACGCGGCGGGGAGCCGTTGACCGTCGACGTCCTGGAGACCGATCGCGGGCCCGTCGTCGTGCGCGGCATGCCGCCGGGACGCCCCCTCGACCAGGACGGCGTCGTCACCGGGGCCCTGCCGCGC
>Ga0233375_1001437_pt1 | contig 10564 bp, 7 predicted proteins | sample ElkDunMinimDraft_10_FD_191539 | JGI IMG/M metagenome (GOLD analysis project Ga0233375, IMG submission 191539) | Fecal eukaryotic communites from dung pellets of Tule Elk in California, USA - Elk Dung E16 | ecosystem: Host-associated > Mammals > Digestive system > Large intestine > Fecal | place... | reverse complement strand
CGACCGCGTCTCGACCCACCTCGTCGACCACGGCGCGCTCCCCTCGACCGTCCAGACGGTCCGCGTGAGCACGGTCCCCTCCGGCGCCCCGGCGCCCTCCTTCTCGGGGTAGCCCTCTCGGTGCCCCGACGGGCGGTGGTCGCGGCCTGGGACGGCGACCACCGCCCACCCTCTCGCCCCCTCAGCGGGGGCGGGGGAAGCGCAGCTCGAACCGCTCGCAGACCACCGGCATGTCCGGGCGGAACTCGTGCCCGTCGAGCACCCGCGTGAAGTACTCCTGGTGTCCGGCACGCCAGGACGCGAGCGTGCGGTCGTCCTCACCCTCGGCCGCGGCGAAGTCGGCGGAGACCTGGTCGAACGGGACGATCTCGACCGACGTGGTCCGGATCAGCGCCCGCGGGTGCCCGCCGCCGTCGAGGATGATCGAGAGCTCGCCCACCTGCGGCAGCGGCACGTCGGCGCCGTACTCCCAGCGCGACGACGACGTCGCGGTCTTGTCCCCCGACAGCACCGCCGCGAGGAGCCCGTCCGCCAGGGCCGGGTTGTCCCCGAAGGACCACGCGGGCGGCGGTACGGTCGCCGAGACGCCGAAGCCCGTCACGACGCCGACCTTGCCCTCGCCCGCGCGCACCCGGGCGGTCTCCCAGAACTCCAGGATCTCGGAGCCCGGGGCGTCGGCACCCACCGAGCCGGGATCCGCGGCCACCGACGCGGAGGACTCACCACGCGTCTCGTCGCTGTCCGCGGGCGGAGCAGGCCTCTCCGCCCCTTCGCTCGTGCCGTCCGGTCGTCGGTCGTCGTCGTGGCTCATCCGTCCATGGTGGACCACGGACGCCCCGTGTGCCCGCCTTGTCGTGCTTTGACCGGGCGCGAGTCGCGCAGTCCCACCCGGACGAGCCCCCGCGACCCGACCCCCGTCAGTCCCACCGATCCCCTGGTCCCCCCAGAGGCGACCGCTCCGCCGTCGGGCCGCGCGATCCGACCGACCGTGGACGACGAAGGAGGGCGACCCGTGCTGCGCGATCGTGGTCGGGTCTGGCGGGAGGCCGCCAGGCCGGAGGGAAGATCGCGCAGCACGGGTCACCCTCCTCGAGAGGTTCGCCGCAGAGAAGCGAGGGTCAGCGACCGACCGAGCCCTCGGTGTAGTCGTCGTCGCCCGACTTCGCCCACGCGAACATGCCGCGCAGCTCGCCGCCCGTGGCCTCGATCGCGTGCGCCTCGCCCTTCGCGCGGAGCTCCTTGAACTCGGGGGCGCCCGCGTCCTGGTCCTCGATGAAGCGCTTGGCGAACGCACCGTTCTGGATGTCCGCGAGGACAGCCTTCATGTTCTCCTTGACGCTCGGGTCGATGACGCGAGGGCCCGAGACGTAGTCGCCGTACTCGGCCGTGTCGGAGACGGACCAGCGCTGCTTGGCGATGCCGCCCTCCCACATGAGGTCGACGATGAGCTTGAGCTCGTGCAGCACCTCGAAGTAGGCGATCTCCGGCTGGTAGCCGGCCTCGGTGAGGGTCTCGAAGCCGTACTGGACGAGCTGGGACACGCCACCGCACAGGACGGCCTGCTCGCCGAACAGGTCGGTCTCGGTCTCCTCGGTGAACGTCGTCTTGATGACCCCGGCGCGCGTGCCACCGATCGCCTTCGCGTACGACAGGGCGGTCTCCCACGCGTGGCCCGAGGCGTCCTTCTCGACCGCGATGATGTCGGGGATGCCGCGGCCCGCGACGAACTCACGGCGCACCGTGTGGCCCGGGGCCTTGGGGGCGACGAGGATGACGTCGACGCCCTCGGGAGCCTCGATGTAGCCGAAGCGGATGTTGAAGCCGTGCGCGAACGCGAGCGTCTTGCCCGGGGCGAGGTTCGGCTTGATCTCGTCGTCGTAGATCGAGCGCTGGTGCTGGTCCGGCGCGAGGATCATGATGAGGTCGGCCCACTGGGCGGCCTCGGCGACGGTCTTGACCTCGAAGCCCTCGTCGCTCGCCTTGGCGATCGACTTCGAGCCTTCCTTGAGCGCGATGACGACCTGGACGCCCGAGTCGCGGAGGTTCTGCGCGTGCGCGTGCCCCTGGCTGCCGTACCCGACGACTGCGACCTTCTTCTGCTGGATGATCGAGAGGTCGGCGTCGTCGTCGTAGAAGAGCTCTGCCACGGTGTTACTCCTTGGGTTCTGGTGGTGATGGCGAACACGATGGTTCGACGTCGGTGAGCGACCCGGAGGTGCCCACCGGCAGGACTGGGTCAGGCGGAACGGTGCGCGCGGTCGAGCGCCCGGTCGGTGATGGAACGGGCGCCGCGACCGACGGCCACGGTGCCGGACTTGACGATCTCACGGACCCCGTAGGGCTCGAGCGCACCGAGGAGGGCACCGAGCTTCTCGGGGGTCCCGGTGGCCTCGATCGTGACGGCGTCCGGGACCACGTCGACGACCTTGGCACGGAAGAGCTCGACGACCTCGAGGACGCCCGTGCGGTTCGCGCCGTCGGCACGGACCTTGACGAGCAGCAGCTCGCGCTGGACCGAGGCGGCCTGGTCGAGCTCGACGATCTTGATCACGTTGACGAGCTTGTTGAGCTGCTTGGTGACCTGCTCGAGCGGGTTCTGGTCGACGTCGACGACCACGGTGATGCGCGAGATCTCCTCGTGCTCCGTCGGGCCGACGGCGAGCGAGTGGATGTTGAACGCGCGGCGGGCGAACAGTCCCGCGACGCGCGTGAGCACGCCGGGCTTGTTCTCGACCAGGACGGAGAGGGTGTGACGGGACATGTGGATGGTCTCTCCGGTCTCAGTCTTCGCGGTCCCACGCGGGCGAGATGCCGCGTGCGTACTGGATGTTGTCGTTGCTGACGCCCGAGGCGACCATGGGCCAGACCATGGCGTCGCGCGAGACGTTGAAGTCCACGACGACGGGACGGTCGTCGATCTCCATGGCCCGCTTGATCGCGGCGTCGACCTCGCTCGGCGACTCGACCCGGATGCCCTCGCACCCGTACGCGTCGGCGAGCTTGACGAAGTCCGGCACGCGTCGCGTGCCGTGGCCCGTGTGCAGGTCGGTGTTGGAGTAGCGGGACTCGTAGAACAGGGTCTGCCACTGGCGGACCATGCCGAGCGAGGAGTTGTTGATCAGCGCGACCTTGATGGGGATCTCGTTGATCGTGCAGGTCGCGAGCTCCTGGTTGGTCATCTGGAAGCAGCCGTCACCGTCGATCGCCCAGACGGTCTTGTCCGGCTGCCCGACCTTGGCGCCCATCGCGGCCGGGATCGAGTAGCCCATGGTGCCGAGGCCGCCCGAGTTGAGCCACGTCCGCGGGTGCTCGTAGCGGATGAACTGCGCCGCCCACATCTGGTGCTGGCCGACGCCCGCGACGTAGATCGAGTCCGGGCCCGAGATCTGACCCAGGCGCTGGATGACGTGCTGCGGGGCGAGGTGGCCGTCCTCGGGCTCGGAGTAGCCCAGGGGGTAGGTCTCGCGCCAGTCGTCGATCTGGCGCCACCACGCGCCGAGGTCCGGCTGCCCCTTGGCCGCGTGCTCGCGCTCGAGCTCGGGCAGCAGGTCCGCGATGACCTCGCGCAGGTCGCCCACGATCGGGACGTCGACCTCACGGTTCTTGCCGATCTCGGCGGGGTCGATGTCCGCGTGCACGATCGTGGCGTGCGGCGCGAAGCTCGACAGCACCCCGGTCACCCGGTCGTCGAAGCGCGCGCCCAGGGCCACGATGAGGTCGGCCTTCTGGAGGGCCGCGACGGCGGGCACGGTGCCGTGCATGCCGGGCATGCCCAGGTTCTGCGGGTGCGAGTCGGGCAGAGCGCCCCGGGCCATGAGGGTGGTCACGGCGGGCGCCCCCGACAGGTCCACGAGGCGGCGCAGCTCCGCCGAGGCGTTGGCGCGGATCGCGCCGCCGCCCACGTAGAGCACGGGGCGCCTGGCGCTCGCGAGCAGGCGGGCGGCCTCGCGGATCTGCTTGGAGTGCGGCTTGGTGACCGGGTGGTACCCGGGCAGCTGCAGCTCCTGCGGCCACGAGAACGTGGTGCGGGCCTGCATCGCGGACTTCGCGATGTCGACGAGGACGGGCCCGGGGCGCCCGGTCTGGGCGATGTGGAAGGCCTCGGCGATCACGCGGGGGATCTCGTCGGGGTCCGTGACGAGGAAGTTGTGCTTGGTGATCGGCAGCGTGATGCCGACGATGTCGGCCTCCTGGAAGGCGTCGGTCCCGATCAGGGACGCGCCGACCTGGCCCGTGATGGCCACGAGCGGGATCGAGTCCATGTTGGCGTCGGCGATGGGCGTGACGAGGTTCGTCGCCCCCGGGCCCGACGTCGCCATGGTCACGCCCACACGACCGGTCGCGTGGGCGTAGCCCGACGCCGCGTGCCCTCCGCCCTGCTCGTGGCGCACGAGGATGTGGCGGAGCTTCGTGGAGTCCATGAGCGGGTCGTACGTCGGCAGGATCGCGCCGCCGGGGATGCCGAAGACGACGTCCACCCCGACCTCTTCGAGCGAGCGCACGATCGACTGCGCTCCCGTGACCTCCTCCGGCCCGACGACGGCGCTCATCGGGCGCTCACCGGTGACCGAGGCACGCGCCCGGGCCTCGGGGCGGGCGGCGAGGCTCGCGGGGGAAGGGGCTGGCTTCGGCGCGGCCTCGCCGACGGGCGCCGGGGCGCTCGGCGTCGGCGGTGCCGGGTGGGGACCCTGGACCATCGGTATCTCCTGTTTCTCGGTGGCGACTGGCTGCCACCGGCTGGATCGAGCTCACCGTGGTGGTGCTGGTGCTGCTGGTGCTCTCCGTGCTGTGCTGCCGCGGGGTGGTGCGGGCCGGGTGACCGGCTCCGGAGCGGGGTGTGCCCGGAGGGGTGGTCAGGACGGTCGTGGTCGTGACATGAAAAAACCCCTCGTACCCGGTGAGGGCTCTTCGAGGGGTGAGCGCGCTGACGAGACCTGGTTGCTTGGCCTCAGCCGGCGCGCTCAGGAAGTACTACGAGAAGGATCGTCTGCACGCTGTGCACCTTACGCTCTTGCCCTGACGATGTCATGCGTCGAGCCGGACGTCTCAGGGAATGGGACGTCCGGCCCGACGGCGGTGGGCCGCGCCGGGTGCACGAGTCCGGGCGGCGTCACCCGGGGCGCAGAAGCACGCGGCTCACGAGCGCCGCAGCACCAGGCCCTCCCACGGGCGCAGCGTGAGCGTCGAGCCGCTCGGCGCTCCCGCGTCGTCGTGCGTGGCGATGAGGACGTCGGCCTCGTCCCACCCGGCGAGGACAGCGGCCGGCACCTCCTGCGCGGTGCCGCTCACGTTCACCAGGACGAGCAGCTCGTCCCGCGACGACCCGCTCCCCGCGGACGCTGCGCCGTCGGGCCCCTCGCCCGCCGGACCCCGGTCGAGGGCGCGCGTGAACGCGTACACCGCCTCGTGCTCGGGCAGGAGCAGGTGGAAGTCCCCCAGCGCCACGACGGGGACGTCGTGGCGCAGCGCGATCAGGCGACGGTAGAAGTGGAAGACCGAGCCCAGGTCCGCCCGCTCGGCCTCCGCGTTGATCTCGACGTGGTTGGGGTTGACCGCGAGCCACGGCGTACCCGTCGTGAAGCCCGCGTGCTCGGACGCGTCCCACTGCACGGGCGTGCGGGCGTTGTCCCGGCTCATGGCGCGCAGCGACGCCAGCATCTGCTCCGGCGTCACGACGCCCGCGTCGACCAGCTCGTGGAAGTGCCCCAGGGACTCGATGTCCTGGTACTGGTCGATCGACGTGAAGCCCGCGTTCGTCATCCCGAGCTCCTCGCCCTGGTAGACGTACGGCGTGCCGCGGTGCAGGTGCAGCAGCAGCGCGAGCGCCTTGGCGGAGGCGACGCGGTGCACGCCGTCGTCCCCGAACCGCGACACGATGCGCGGCTGGTCGTGGTTGTTCCAGTACAGCGAGTTCCAGCCGCGCTCCGCGAGCCCCGCCTGCCAGCGCCCGAACGTCGCCTTGAGGTCCGTGAGCCGCAACGGCTTGACGTCCCACTTGCTCTCGCCGTGGTCGAGCCCGACGTGCTCGAACTGGAACACCATGTCGACCTCGCCGCGCTCGGGGTCCGTGAACAGGACGCCGTCCTCGATCGTGACGCCCGGGGTCTCCCCCACCGTCAGGAGCTTCTCGGGCCTGCCCGCGAAGACCTCGCGGTGCATCTCCTGGAGGAACTCGTGCACCCGCGGGCCGCTCGTGTAGAACGGGCTGCCGTCGCCGTACGCGCCGTAGCGCACCTCGCCGTCGGGCAGGCCCGGGACCTTCGAGATGAGGTTGATGACGTCCATGCGGAACCCGTCGACGCCACGGTCGAGCCACCACGTCATCATGTCGTGCACGGCGCGGCGCACGTCCGGGTTCTCCCAGTTGAGGTCCGGCTGCTTGCGCGAGAACAGGTGCAGGTAGTACTCGCCCGTCGCCTCGTCGAACTCCCACGCGGAGCCCCCGAAGAACGACCGCCAGTTGTTGGGCTCGGCCCCGGGCGTGCCGGGCTCCATGCCCTCGCGGGCCGGACGCCACCAGTACCAGTCCCGCTTGTCGTCGGTGCGCGCCGAGCGCGAGGCCAGGAACCACTCGTGCTCGTCGGACGAGTGGTTCACGACCAGGTCCATGACGACCCGCAGCCCGCGGTCGTGCGCCGCGGCCAGCAGGCGGTCGAAGTCCTCGAGCGTCCCGAACATCGGGTCGATGTCCTGGTAGTCGCTGATGTCGTAGCCGTTGTCGTCCTGCGGCGAACGGTAGACGGGCGAGAGCCACACCACGTCGACGCCCAGGGCCACCAGGTGGTCGAGCCGCTGCTCGATCCCGCGCAGGTCGCCGATCCCGTCGCCGTCGGAGTCCTGGAAGGACCGCGGGTAGACCTGGTACACCACGGCGCTGGTCCACCAGGGCGGCTCCCCGGCCGACCAGCCGCCCGCAGGACGCGGGCTGGTCGCGGTGGCTGGGACAGGGGTGCTCGGCACGTCGCGTGCAGTCTCGTCGCTCACGCCGTCGAGCCTGCCACCAGATCGGACCGGCTGCCCGCTGCCCGGCCGAGGACGGCGCCAGGCGGTACCAGCACGCGCCCGCACGTGCCCGCACGTGTCCGCACCGCATTCCGCTAGGGTCCTGCACCCCGGACCAGGCACCATGGACCCATGACCACCACGATCGAGCGGCTGACCGCCGACCTCACGACCGCCATGAAGGCCCGCGACGAGTTCGCCAAGAACACCCTGCGCCAGGTCATCGGCGCCGTCCGCACCGCGGAGAAGTCCGGCACGACCGCCCGCGAGCTGACCGACGCCGAGGTCCAGACGATCCTGGCCGCCGAGGTCAAGAAGCGCCGCGAGAGCGCGCAGATCTACACCGACGCGGACGCCACGGAGCGCGCCGACAACGAGACCCGCGAGGCCGACTTCATCGAGAAGTACCTGCCCGCGAGCCTCACGCCCGCCGAGCTCGACGCGCTCGTGGCGGCCGCGATCGTCTCGTCCGGCGCCTCGTCGATGAAGGACATGGGCACCGTCATGAAGACGGCCACGGCGGCGGCGGCCGGCGTCGGCCGGGTCGACGGCAAGGCACTCTCGCAGGCGGTCCGTCAGGCGCTCGCGGCGCTCTGACCCCGCCGGCACCCGGCCCCGCGGAGGCCGTGGTGCGCGAGGCGGTGCCCGCACGGGCCCGCCCGGCGCACCACGGCCTGCGTCGTCCCCGGGCTCACCAGGCCTCGGCGCCCTCGAGCGACGTGGCCCGCGGTTCGACGCCCAGCACCTCGCGCAGCACCGTCAGGTCGTAGGTGCGCTCGACCGCGAGGTGGCTGATCGCGTACCGGGTCAGGCGCGGCGGCTCGGCCCGGCCCGCCCAGCGCCACAGCGACTCGGCGCACGCCGCGAGCGCCCACGCGGGGCGGGCCGGCAGACCCACGAGCGTGACGCCGTCGTGCCCTCGGCGGCGCAGGAGCTCGAGGAGGACCTCGCCCAGGACCACGGGCTCGGCGTCGGCCACGTTGACCACGAGGGCCCGCTGCGCCGGCAGGTCGAGCGTCGCGGCCGCGAGCGCCGCGTCGACCAGGGTGTCGACGTGCGTGAGGGACTGCAGCGCGCTCCCGTCCCCGACGAGCAGCAGCCGCCGGCCCCTCACCGCGGCCTCGATGCGTGGCAGGAGCGTCGTGTCCCCGGGCCCGTACACGGCGTGCGGGCGCAGGATCACGACCGGCCCGCGACCGGGCGTCCCGGCGTCCTCGCCGAGGACGCGCTCGGCCGCGGCCTTGGTCGCGCCGTAGGCGTTGAGGTACCGGTCGACGGGGGCCTCGGCCTCGCGCCCCCGGACCGTGGGCGCGTAGGGGTCGTAGACGCTGGCCGAGGAGACGTGCACGAACCGAGCCCCCGCGAAGGTGGCGCGCACGGCGCGCGTGCCCTCGACGTTGGTCGCCCACGCGACGTCATGGTGCGCCCAGTCGGAGACCGCGGCGCCCGCGTGCACCACGACGTCGAGGTCCGGCGGGGCGTCGAGCGGCCCGGCGGCCAGGTCCCACGCCCGGTGCTCAGCGCCGTGGACGCGCGCGTCGCGGCGCGAGAACGTCCACACCCGGTGCCCGTCGGCCACGGCTCGGCGGGCGACCGCTCCCCCGACGAACCCCGACGCCCCCGTGACCCCGATGCGCAGCGTCACGGCGCGACAGGCTGGTCGCGGGCGAGGTGGCGGGCGGCGGCGCGGGAGAGCGCTGCCCGGTCGGGCTTGCGGCTGCGCCCGGCGAGCGGCATGCGGTCGACGTGCAGCACGACGTCGGGCAGCGCACCGTGGTCCAGCACGTCCGGCAGGGCGGCCCGGAGGGAGTGAAGGAGCGGGTGGTCGGCCGTGAGGTCGGGCTCAGCGCCTCCTGGTCCGACCTGCCCGACGGCGCCGCTCGCCGGGGCGCTCGCCGGGCCGCTCACCGGGCCGCTCTCCTGGGCGCTCGCCGGACCGCTCACCTGGCCGCTCTCCTGGGTGCCGGCGCGGGCCGAGGTGACCACGAGCACGACCTTCTCGTCGCCGTCCTCCTGCTGGACGCCCACGAGGGCCGCCTCCCCCACGCCGGGCAGGGCCGCGAGGTGCGGCTCGAACAGTCCCGGGTAGATGTTGACGGTCCCCCGGATGATCATGTCGCGGGTGCGGCCCACGAGGACGATCCGGCCCAGCTCGTCGAGGCGGGCGAGGTCGCCCGTGCGGTGCTCCGTCACGGGGGGCCGCCCACCGTCCAGGTGGGCGAGGTACCCCGTCATGAGCGAGGGGCCGCGCAGGACGAGCTCGCCCACCCCGAGGGCTTCCGGCGTGGGGGCGTCCGTCGCGAGGGCTCCCGGCGCGCGGGCTCCCGGCGCGCGCACCTCGCCGTCGGGCTCGACCGCACCGCCCGCCACGACCGAGGTGTCGACCCACGCCTCGATGCCTGGCAGCGGCCGCCCGACCAGGTCTCCGTCACCCGTGTGCCCGAGCTTGTCGTCGGCCTCGACCACCGCGACCGGCAGGATCTCGGTCATCCCGTAGACCCCGGTCCACCGCGTGCCGGGCAGCACCCTGCGGGCCCGGGCGAGCAGGGCCCGCGTCACGGGAGCTCCGCCCACCAGACCGACCCGGGGACCCTGCGCGCAGGCGTCCCCGCGCTCGACCGCGTCGAGCAGCAGCGTGAGGTCGGCGGGCACGAGGTACGTCCCGGCCTGTCCGGCCGCGTGCCGGGCGAAGGTCACGACGTCCTGCGCGGGGGTCCCCGGCGGGACGGACCAGGTGCCGCCCGCGAGCAGCGCCGGGATGCCCAGGAGCATCTGGTCGGTGTGCACGACGTCGCCGGGCGCCAGCTCGAACGCCCCGCCCAGCAGGGCGCTGCCGGCCCCGAGCGAGCCTGCGGAGTGGACCACGGCCCGGGGGTCCGACGTGGTGCCCGACGTGAAGACGACGAGCGCCTCGGCATCGAGGGCGAGGTCGGCGACGGGAGGGATGCCCACGTCGCTCAGCGGCTCGGGACGACCGCGACCGCGGGGGCTCGCTCGTCCCGGGACGGGCGAGGACGCGAGCGATCGCGCGGACAGGGCTCCGCGCGGCACGCCGGGCAGCCACGGCCCGGACCGGACGTGCCGCAGCGGCAGGCTCGCGTAGTCGGGCAGCAGGAGCCCGCGCGAGCGGGCCAGGCCTCGCAGGGGGCCGCGCGAGAGCGCGTACAGCACCGACTCGGTCATGGCCCAGCGGGGGTCCGCGACGGCGACGCGCGCGGCGAAGAGCTCGGGCGTCGAGCCCGGGTCGACGAACACGATCACGGCCCCGAGCCGCACGACCGCGAGCGCCAGCACGACGCCCGCCGGCCGGGGCCGCACCGAGAACAGCACGCGGTCCGCCGGCCGCATCCCGCCGTGCCGCAGGGCCGTGGCCGTGGACTCCACGCGGCGCCACAGCTCGCCGTACGTGACCTCCTCGCGGACCCGGTCCGCGGGTGGGCCCTGCTCGCCCTGCCGGCCTGGCACGCGCTGCTCGCCCGGCACGCCCTGCCCGTCCTGCCCATCCTGCCCGGTGGCCTGCGCCGTGTGCTGCCGGCCCTGGCGGACGCGCCGCGGCGGCCCG
>Ga0233375_1001435_pt1 | contig 10569 bp, 9 predicted proteins | sample ElkDunMinimDraft_10_FD_191539 | JGI IMG/M metagenome (GOLD analysis project Ga0233375, IMG submission 191539) | Fecal eukaryotic communites from dung pellets of Tule Elk in California, USA - Elk Dung E16 | ecosystem: Host-associated > Mammals > Digestive system > Large intestine > Fecal | place... | reverse complement strand
GCAACGCGTCCTGCTGCGCCTTGGTGAAGCGGTGGATCTCGTCGAGGAAGAGGATGGTCGACTGCCCGTACATGTCGCGCTGGTTCAGCGCCTCCTGCATGACCTCGCGGACGTCCTTGACGCCCGCCGTCACGGCGGAGAGCTCGACGAAGCGGCGGCCCGACGAGCGGGCGACGGCTTGGGCGAGCGTGGTCTTGCCCGTGCCGGGCGGCCCCCACAGGATCACCGAGGTCGCGGCGACGCCGCGGGTCTCGGTGGAGGCGAGGGCGACCAGCGGAGAACCGGGACGCAGCAGATGCCGCTGCCCCGCGACCTCGTCGAGCGAGGTCGGTCGCATGCGCACGGGCAGGGGCGTCTGGCCCTGGAAGAGCGCCGCGGGGGATGTCACCCTTCCAGGCTAGCCGCGGCCGCAGACCCCGGCTCGTCGTCGGCGTTTTGCGGCGCGCTTTCGCGGCCGCGTAGGCTCGGCATCAGCCCGGACACCCGGGATCGAGGGAGGTTCCGTGGCACCTGGGGCGAAAGGCCGTGACGACCGCGTCGCGCGAGAGCGTGCACGGGTGTACCAGGCCCGGCTGGATTACCAGCGCGGACGGCAGCGCCGGCGCCGGCGCGACAACCTGATCGCAGGCATCGGCGGAACCGCGCTGCTGCTGGCGATCATCGGCGGACAGGTCCTCTATTACACGAGCGGACCCGGAGTGCCCGAGCCGGAGCCCACCCCCTCCCAGACGACACCGGCGCCCGATCTGCCGGTGCCCGACCCGGGCCCGACGACGGACCCCGCCCCCACACCGACCACCACCCCCTGACCCGGGCCCCCTGCCGTACTAGGCTGTGAGCCGACCACCAGCGAAGGCGGCGCAAGCCGCGACGAGGACTATTCCGTGAACGCCGCAGCAGAGCCCACTCCCGACATGCCCGAAACCGACGCGCCCGCCACGGGCGCCCAGGTGGACGGCGTGACCCAGCCCGACGACGCGACCGACACCGGCGCCGCAGAGACGACAGCGGATGCCGGGGACTCCCTCGAGGAGTCCGCCACCCCGGTCGAGGCAGCCGAACCCGCTGCGTCGGACGACTCGGACACGACCGCCGCACCGGCCGAACCAGCCGAAGCGGCCGAGGCAGCCGAACCGGCCGAAGCGGCCGAGCCTGCCGAAGCGGCCGAGCCCGTCGCCGAGACCGCCGCGGCGGAAGCGACCGAGCACGCTGCAGCCGCAGCTGCGCCCGCTCCCTCCCCCGCCCCCGGGCCGGGCCCGCGTCCGCCGATGCCGCGCGCTCCGCAGACCGCGGTCAAGCCCGTGCTGTCGAACGCCGCCCCGTCGGCATCCTGGGGCCGTGTCGACGACGATGGAACCGTCTACGTCCGCGAAGGCGACGACTGGCGCACTGTCGGTCAGTACCCCGACGGCACGCCCGCCGAGGCCCTGGCCTACTTCGAGCGCAAGTACACCGATCTCGTGAGCGAGGTGACGCTCCTCGAGGTGCGCCACCGCCGCGGCGGCGCCAGCGCGGCCGACCTGCGTGCGGCCGTCGCCCTCGTGCGCGACAAGGTCACCGGCGCCATGGCCGTGGGCGATCTGGCTTCTCTCAGCGCCCGAGTGGACGCGCTGGACGCCGAGCTCGCGACGGCATCCGAGACCGAGGTCGCCGCCGCCCGCGAAGCCGTGCAGCAGGCGATCGCACACCGCACGACCCTGGTCGAGCAGGCCGAAGCGCTCGCAGCACGCGACCCGAAGTCGGTGCAGTGGAAGCAGGCCACGAGCGAGATGACGTCGCTGTTCGACCAGTGGCAGGCTCATCAGCAGAACGGTCCCCGCCTGCCGAAGTCCACGGCCCAGCAGCTGTGGAAGCGTTTCCGTGACGCGCGCGGCACCGTCGACAAGCACCGCCGCGAGTTCTACGCCGAGCTGGATGAGACCCACAAGGCCGCGCGCGACCGCAAGACGCGTCTGGTCGAGCGCGCCGAGGCCCTCGCACCGCGTGGCGAGGACGGCATCGGCGCGTACCGCGACCTGCTCGATGAGTGGAAGAGCTCCGGCCGGGCGGGCAAGAAGGTCGACGACGCGCTCTGGGCACGGTTCAAGGCTGCCGGCGACGCCCTCTACGGCGCCCGCGCCGAGCGCGAGAACGCCGATGCTGAGGCGTCGAAGGAGAAGATCGCGGCCCGTCGCGCGCTGCTCGCCGAAGCGGCCGGCATCCCCGACGAGAAGGACATCGCGAAGGCGCGCCAGCTGCTCACCGGCATCCAGCGTCGCTGGGACGAGGTCGGTCGCATCTTCCCGCGCGACGTCGAGCGCGCGCTCGATGACGACCTGCGCAAGATCGAGCAGACGATCAGCTCCCGCGAGCAGGCCGACTGGAAGCGCAACAACCCGGAGACCAAGGCCCGCGCGAACGACATGACGCGCCAGCTCCACGACGCGATCGAGAAGCTGCAGTCCGAGGTCGACGCGGCCCGCGCCGCCGGCGACAGCCGCGCCGAGGCTGCCGCCAACGAGGCTCTCGCCGCCCGCAAGGCGTGGCTCTCGGCCCTGGGCGGCTGACCCGCTCTGCACACGCACCTCGAAGGCCTCGACTGTCCACAGTCGGGGCCTTCGTGCGTACCCGGCGGTGCCGGGTGGGCGACCATGGGCGCATGCCCTCCCCCTTCGTCTACTTCGCGGGCCAGCGCCTGTCGGGCGCGGAGCTCGCGGCGGCACGCCTGGACGGCGACCTCGTGGAGGTCGGCGAGGGGTACATGCCGGCGGATGCCGTCGAGACGGCGGACCTGCGCGCCGCCTCGCTCGCGCCGCTCGTCGGGCGCACCCTCGCCGCGACGCACCTGAGCGCCGCGTGGGTGCACGGCGCCCTCGACGCTCCTCCGGCTCGGCACTGGGTGCAGCGCTTCGTCGCGCGCCGGCTCAGCCCACCTACCGATGTCAGAGTGCGCTACAGCGACGTGCGGCTGGATGCCGGCGACGCCGACGTGATCTGCGGCGTCGCCGTCACCTCGCCCGCACGCACCCTCGCCGATCTCGCGCGGTCACGCGACGACGCCCATCGTGACGCAGCGGTGAGGCTGATGGCGATCGCGCCCGAGCTGCGCGAAGCGGCGCTGGCGTGGCTCGCCGCCGCCGGTCCGGTGCCCGACAAGCGGCCGGCGGCGGTCTTCCTGCGCGGACACATCCCGCCGATTGCGCGGCCACCGCCGCAGGCACGAGCGACTGCGTGGCCGCAGCCTGTCAGGACGAGGTGACCCGATACACGTCGTAGACCGCATCGATGCGCCGCACCGCGTTGAGCACGCGGTCCAGGTGCACGGTGTCGCCCATCTCGAAGACGAAGCGGCTGATCGCCAGCCGGTCGTTCGTCGTCGACACGCTCGCGGAGAGGATGTTCACGTGGTGCTCGCTGAGCACGCGTGTGACGTCGCTGAGCAGCCCGGAGCGGTCGAGCGCCTCGACCTGGATGTGCACCAGGAAGATGCTCTTGCTCGTGGGTGCCCACTCCACCTCGATGAGGCGCTCCGGGTCGGCCATGAGGGACTGCACGTTCGTGCAGTCGGCGCGGTGCACCGAGACCCCGCTGCCGCGGGTGACGAAGCCGACGATCTGGTCGCCCGGCACGGGGGTGCAGCACTTGGCGAGCTTGACGAGGATGTCGGGGGCGCCGCGCACCAGGATGCCGGAGTCTCCGCTGCGCGGCTGGCGGGAGCGCCCCACCTGCGGCAGGCTGATCGGCCCGGTCGCGGTGTCGTCGACGGCGCTGACGAGCGCGCTGACCTTCTCGATCACGGACTGCGTCGAGACGTGCCCCTCGCCGACAGCGGCGTACAGGGCCGAGACGTCCTCGTAGCGCAGCTGGTGCGCGACCTCCGAGAACGAGTCCTGGTTCATCAGCCGCTGCAGCGGCAGGTTCTGACGGCGCATCGCGCGGGCGATGGCATCCTTGCCCTGCTCGATGGCCTCTTCGCGGCGCTCCTTCGTGAACCAGCCGCGGATCTTGCTGCGCGCGCGGGTGCTCTTGACGAAGCTCAGCCAGTCCTGGCTGGGGCCGGCGTCGGGGTTCTTCGAGGTGAAGACCTCGACGACGTCGCCGCTCTTGAGCTCGGACTCGAGCGGAACGAGGCGTCCGTTGACCTTGGCGCCCATGGTGCGGTGCCCGACCTCGGTGTGCACGGCGTACGCGAAGTCGACCGGGGTCGCGCCGGCGGTCAGGCCGATGACGCGCCCCTTGGGGGTGAAGACGTAGACCTCTTTGGCGCCGATCTCGAACCGCAGGGAATCGAGGAACTCCCCCGGGTCCGCCGTCTCGGCCTGCCAGTCTGAGATGTGGGCGAGCCAGGCCATGTCGGCGTCCACCGACTTGGCGCCGGACTTGCCGCCGGCCATCTGCTCCTTGTACTTCCAGTGCGCCGCCACGCCGTACTCGGCCTGCTGATGCATCTCGTGGGTGCGGATCTGGATCTCCACCGTGCGACCGCCGGGACCGATGACGGTCGTGTGCAGCGACTGGTAGAGGTTGAACTTCGGGGTGGCGATGTAGTCCTTGAACCGACCGGGAAGCGGCGTCCACCGGGCGTGCAGGGCGCCGAGCACGGCATAGCAGTCACGCACCGTGTTGACGAGCACGCGGATGCCGATGAGGTCGTAGATGTCGTCGAACTCGCGGCCGCGCACCACCATCTTCTGGTAGACGGAGTACAGCTGCTTGGGTCGGCCCATGATGCGGCCGCGGATGCGCAGCTCGCGCAGATCGGCCTCGACCGCTTCGATCACCGATTGCACGTACTGCTCGCGCTGCGGGGTGCGCTGGGTGACGAGGCTGTCGATCTCGGCGTAGAGCTTCGGGTGCAGCACCGCGAACGAGAGGTCCTCGAGCTCGGACTTTACCGCCTGGATGCCGAGTCGGTGCGCGAGGGGCGCATAGATCTCGAGGGTCTCGGTCGCCTTCTTGGCGGCCTTCTCGGGCGGGACGAAGCCCCAGGTGCGGGCGTTGTGCAGCCGGTCGGCGAGCTTGATCAGCAGCACCCGGATGTCGCGGGACATCGCGACGATCATCTTGCGCACCGTCTCCGCCTGCGCGGCGTCGCCGTACTTGACCTTGTCGAGCTTGGTCACCCCGTCGACCAGCATCGCGACCTCGTCGCCGAAGTCGGCGCTCAGCTGGTCGAGGCGGTAGTCGGTGTCCTCCACCGTGTCGTGCAGCAGCGCCGCCGCGATGGCGCGCGGGCCCAGGCCGAGGTCGGCGAGGATCTGCGCGACCGCGAGCGGGTGGGTGATGTAGGGCTCACCGCTCTGCCGCTTCTGCCCCGCGTGGGCGCGGTCCGCCGTGGCGTACGCGCGCTCGATGATCGACAGGTCGCCCTTGGGGTGGTGGGTGCGCACCGTGCGCAGCAGCTTCTCGACGTCATCGCGGCGCGCAGCACGGGAGAAGATGCGCGGTACGAGGCGGCGCAGCGACGATGACTGGGCGGCGGGCACGGCCTCTGTCATGCGCTCACCTCCCGTCGTCCCAACCCATCAATTCTACGTCCGCCCGAGCTGTGGGAAGACTGCGCCTCAGGCGTCGGCCAGTGCCAGCTCCCGCGCAGCGCGCACGCGTGCGTCGCGGGCCTTGATCGCCGGCTCGTTCTCGCGCATCAGCGAGTAGAGCGGCGCGGCGACGAACACGGTCGAGTAGGCCGCGACGATCGTGCCGACGAAGATCGAGAGCGAGATGTCGGTGAGGGTCTGCGCACCCAGCCAGAGGGCGCCGATGAAGAGGATCGCACCGGTCGGGAGGATCGCCACGATCGTGGTGTTGATCGAGCGCACCAGCGTCTGGTTGACAGCGAGGTTCACCGATTCGCCGAACAGCCGGCCGGAGTTCTCCCCGTCTTCGGTGGTGTTCTCCCTGATCTTGTCGAACACGACCGTGGTGTCGTAGAGGGCGTAGGAGAGGATCGTGAGGAAGCCGATCACCGCCGCGGGAGAGATCTCGAACCCGAAGAGCGCATAGATGCCGATCGTGATGATGAGCACGTCGAGCAGACCGATGATCGCCGCGACCGACATCTTCCAGGTGCGGAAGTACAGCGCGAGGATGAGGAACGTCAGCGCGAGGAAGATCGCGAGCCCCCACAGCGACTGGCGGGTGACGTCCGCACCCCATGCCGGGCCGATGTACGACGACGTCACCTCTGCGGGTGCCACGTCGTAGGCCTCGGACAGCGCGTTGGTGACCGCGAGCGTCTCGGCATCCGTCATCTGATCGGTCTGCACCCGGATCGCGTCGCCGCCCACCGTGGCGACCTTCGTCGTCGCACCGGGGACGACCGACTGCACGGCCTCTGTCGCAAGCGCCTGGTCGGTCTCGGACACGTTCGAGACCGTGAACTGCGAGCCGCCGGTGAACTCGATCGAGAACTGCACCGGGCGGATGAGCGGCACGAGCGCCGCACCGATCACGAGCACCGCGGCGAGGATGAACCACAGCCGCCGCTTGCCGACGAACGGCAGGGAGAGCTTGCCGGTGTAGAGGTCGTTTCCGAAGTTGCGCATGGAGCCCATCAGTTGTCCCCATCCTTGTTGCCGGTCGTCTTCGCGCCGCGCTGGGCGGCGGCGAGCTCGGCCTGTTTGCGTTCGGCGATCGTCTGGCGGCGCTCCGCCTCTCCCCTGGCCCGCGCCGCCCGCTTGCCTGCACCGGTCTTGGCGGCGACGATCGGCGTGCGGAACTGCGCGCGTCCGCGGTAGACGGCCCCGAGGGCCGTGGGGTCGAGACCGGACAGCGGGTGGCCGGAGCCGAAGAAGCGCGTCCGGGCGAGCAGCTGCAGCACCGGGTGGGTGAACAGCACGAAGATGAGCACGTCGATGACGGTCGTGAGACCCAGCGTGAAGGCGAAGCCCTTCACCGTGGAGTCGGCGAGGATGTACAGCACGACGGCGGCGAGCACGTTGATCGACTTCGAGATGTAGATCGTGCGCTTGGCGCGAGCCCAGCCGTCCTCGACGGCTCCGGTGATGCTCTTGCCGTCACGCAGCTCGTCTCGGATGCGTTCGAAGTAGACGATGAACGAGTCGGCCGTGAATCCGATCGACACGATCACACCCGCGACGCCGGCCAGCGACAGGCGGAAGCCCATGCGCCAGGCGAGGATGCACAGCGAGATGTAGGTCAGCACGCCCATGACCACGAGCGACGCGATGATGATGAATCCGAGCGCGCGGTAGACGGCGACGGAGTACAGCGCGACCAGCAGCAGACCGATGAGACCGGCGATGAGACCGATCTGCAGCTGCTGCGAGCCCAGGGTCGCCGAGATCGTGCTGGAGCTCTGCACCTCGAAGCTGATCGGGAGCGCCCCGTACTTCAGCTGGTCGGCGAGAACCTGGGCCGTCTCCTGCGTGAAGCTTCCGGTGATCTGCGGCTTGCCGTCGAGGATGACGGCGTTCATCGACGGTGCGGAGAGCACGGCGCCGTCGAGCACGAACGCGAACTGGTTCAGCGGCGGCGTCTGGTTGTACAGGCGCTGGCTGATCTGGCCGAAGGTCTTCGTGCCCTGGTCGTCGAACACCAGGTTGACGGCCCACTGGCCGTTCTGCTGCACGATGCCATGGCTGGCATCCGCGATCGACGAGCCGTCGAGCTCGACGGGTCCGAGGATGTACTTCACCGTTCCCGACGGGTCGCAGGTGATCAGCGGCTGGTCGGCGGGGGCGGATGCCGGGTCGTTCTCGGGGTTCGCGCAGTCGTAGGCGAGGTACTCGGCTTCGAGGGCCGGGGTGATCCACGCCAGGTCGCTGCCGCTCGTGGGCTCGGTCGACGGCGTCGCCTGCAGGGACGGATCGGGCTGGGGATACGGCGTTTCGTTGCCGTCCTCGCCGATGAACGTGTTCGCGGGAGCGCCGGTGGCGAGCACCGCGCGCAGCTGCAGCTGGGCAGCCTGCTGGATGCGCTCGCGCGTGGCCTCGTCTGCTTCACCGGGGATCTGCACGACGACGTTGCGGCCGCCCTCGGTCGTGACGTCCGCCTCGCCGACGCCCGAGGCGTCGACGCGCTGACGCATGATCGTGACGGCCTGGTTCATCTGCTCGGCGCTGGGCTCGGCACCGTCTTCGGTCTGAGCCTCGAGCACGATCTGCGTGCCGCCCTGCAGGTCCAGAGCGAGTTCGGGGAGCCACGAACTCTGCTTGAAGACGTGCACGCCGAGCGCATTGATGCCGAACAGCAGGGCGGTGATGACCAGAAGTCCGGTCAACGCGCGCCAGGCGTGCCGGACGGGAGTGGAAGTGGCCACGTGTGGTCAGCTTTCTCGCGCGCCGCCGCAGCGGCGAGACGGATCAGGCCAGGGGCTTGGTGCCCGGGTCGGTGTCGTTCGTCCCCGACGCGCGCTTGCGGTCGTCGTCGACGGGGGTGGTGTCGACGTCGGCGACGTACTCGCCCTCGGCGGCATCGGCGACGTACTCGGCCTCGTCCGCTTCGGACTCGATGAACTCGTCCTCGGTGACGACGCCCTCAGCCGGGTCGACGATGCGGAGGATCGCCTGGCTGTGCACCTTGATGTCGACGCCCGGTGCGATCTCGACGATCGCGGGCTGGTCCAGGTTGTCGGGGTCGTAGGCCACGATCGTGCCGTAGAGGCCGCCCTGCAGCAGCACCTCGGCGCCGGGGACGGTCTGACGTGCCTTCGCCTCCTGCTCGGCCTTCTGGCGCTGCATGCGACGGCGCGAGCTCCAGAACATGAAGATCAGGAGGGCGCCGAGGAGCAGGATGAGGCCGTACTCGGAGAAGAAGACAGCGAGTTCCATGGAGGTGAGGTCACCTTTCGGTTCGGGCATGCCCGAAGGCACCCCAGCAGAGGTTGCGGCGAAAGCCTTCAGCGATTATAGGTCATCGATGCGCAGCGCCCCTTCGGCGTGCGGAACGCGCAGGTGCGCGTACGCCTCGGGGGTGGCGATGCGGCCGCGGGGCGTACGCCCCATGAAGCCGATGCGCACGAGATACGGCTCCACGACCGATTCGATCGTCTCCGCCTCTTCGCCCACGGTCACCGCGAGGGTACTCAGACCCACCGGCCCGCCGCGGAAGCGCCGGACGAGCGCGTCGAGCACGGCGCGGTCGAGGCGGTCGAGGCCGATCGGATCGACGTCGTAGAGCTCGAGCGCGGCGTTGACGTCGGCCTGCGTCGCGGCGGGCCCGCCCTCGAAGGCGCTGGCACGGCCGCCCTGGCCGTGCACGATGACGTAGTCGCGCACGCGCCGCAGCAGACGGTTGGCGATGCGGGGGGTGCCACGCGAGCGGCGCGCGATCTCGGCGCGCGCGTGCGCCGGAAGACCGACACCGAGCACCAGGGCCGATCGCTCGACGACCTGCTCGAGCTCATCGGGTTCGTAGTACTCGAGGTGCGCGGTGAACCCGAACCGGTCGCGCAGCGGGTTGGGGAGCATGCCGGAGCGGGTCGTGGCTCCCACCAGGGTGAAGGGGGCCAGCTCGAGCGGGATGCTCGTGGCGCCGGCGCCCTTGCCGACCATGATGTCGATGCGGAAGTCCTCCATCGCCAGGTACAGCATCTCCTCCGCGGAGCGCGCCATGCGGTGGATCTCGTCGATGAAGAGCACTTCGCCGGGTGTGAGGCTCGACAGCAGCGCGGCGAGGTCGCCGGCGTGCTGGATGGCGGGACCGGAGGACAGTCGCAGCGGTCGGTCGCTCTCGTGGGCGACGATCATCGCCAGCGTCGTCTTGCCGAGTCCCGGGGGGCCGGAGAGCAGGATGTGGTCGGCCGGGCGCTGCTGGATGCGCGCGGCATCGAGCAGCAGCTGCAGCTGGCCGCGCACCTTGTGCTGCCCGACGAACTCGTCCAGCGAGGCGGGCCGCAGCGCGCCCTCTACCGCCAGTTCGATCTCGTCCTGCGGCTCGGCGGGGTTCAGCGGCTCATCCACCGGCCGCCTCCTTGCGCGCGGGGCCCAGCTGGGCGAGCGTCATGCGCAGCAGGGCGGAGACGTTGTCGCGGTCTCGTTCGGATGCCGCCTCGGCCACGGGCCCGACGGCGTCGGCGGCGACCCGCTCGCTCCACCCCAGCCCGACGAGGGCGGCGACGACCTGGGCGACGACCTTCTGTTCGGCCTTGCCGGCGCCGGCGGGCGCGCTGCCGGCGCCGAGTCCGAGCGCCTTCAGCTTGCCGGCCAGCTGCACGACGATGAGCTTGGCCGTCTTCGGCCCGATCCCCGACACCCGCCGGAAGGGAGCGTCGTCTTCTGCGGCCACGGCCTGCGCGATCTGATCGACGCTGAGGGACGCGAGCACTCCGAGTGCGGACTTGGGGCCCACGCCGGACACCCCGATGAGCTGCAGGAAGACCGCGAGCTCATCGCGCTCGGCGAAGCCGTAGAGGGAGAGAGCGTCTTCGCGCACGACGAGGTGCGTGTGCAGCACGATCTCGTCACCGATGTGGAAGCTGCGCGAGAGCTGCGGCGTGACGGCGATCGAGAATCCGACGCCGTTGACGTCGACGATCACACTGTCGGAGTCGAGGTGCAGCACGCGGCCGCGTGCGGAGGAGATCATGATCCGAGCCTACGGCGGCGCTCGGACATTTGTTCTACCGAC
>Ga0233375_1001434_pt1 | contig 10587 bp, 11 predicted proteins | sample ElkDunMinimDraft_10_FD_191539 | JGI IMG/M metagenome (GOLD analysis project Ga0233375, IMG submission 191539) | Fecal eukaryotic communites from dung pellets of Tule Elk in California, USA - Elk Dung E16 | ecosystem: Host-associated > Mammals > Digestive system > Large intestine > Fecal | place... | reverse complement strand
GGCCGCCGCGAGCGCGAGCCCGTCCTCGACGGACGGGGCGACCACGACGCCCGTGCCGGCCGTGCCCGGGTGCGCGGCGCCGTCGGGCACCCAGCCCTCCTGGCGCGTGACGACCACGTTGAGCCGGCCCGGCAGGGGGCGGAAGCGCGGCGGCAGCGAGTCCCACGTGACGCGGCCCATGAGGACCGGGTGGCCCGTGGTGACGCGGCGGAAGTGCGCGAGGTCCTCGGGCAGGTGCCACGGCATCCCGCCACGGGCCCCGATCACGGGACGGCCCGCGGCGTCGCGCGCCTGGGCCCAGACCAGCCCGACGACGGGACGGCTCACACCGCCACCGGGGCCTTGATCGTCGGGTGGTGCTGGTAGCCCACGACCTCGACGTCCTCGTACGTGTAGTCGAACAGCGAGTCGCGCGGGGCCAGGCGCAGCGTGGGGGCCGGGTAGGCCTCACGGCTGAGCTGCTCGCGCACCTGCTCGACGTGGTTGTCGTAGATGTGGCAGTCGCCGCCCGTCCACACGAAGTCGCCGACCTCGAGCCCCGACTGCGCCGCGACCATGTGGGTGAGCAGCGCGTAGGAGGCGATGTTGAACGGCACGCCCAGGAACAGGTCCGCGCTGCGCTGGTAGAGCTGGCACGAGAGCCTGCCGTCGGCGACGTAGAACTGGAAGAACGCATGGCAGGCCGGCAGGGCCATCTTGTCGAGCTCGCCCACGTTCCACGCCGAGACGATCATGCGCCGCGAGTCGGGGTTCGTGCGCAGCGTCTCGAGGACCTGGGTGATCTGGTCGACGTGGCCGCCGTCGGGCGTGGGCCACGAGCGCCACTGGACGCCGTAGACGGGGCCGAGCTCGCCGTCCTCGTCGGCCCACTCGTCCCAGATCTTCACGCCGTGCTCCTGGAGCCAGCGCACGTTGGAGTCGCCGCGCAGGAACCACAGCAGCTCGTAGACGATCGACTTCAGGTGCACGCGCTTGGTCGTCACGAGCGGGAAGCCCTGCGACAGGTCGAAGCGCATCTGGTGGCCGAAGACGCTGCGCGTGCCCGTCCCCGTGCGGTCCGACTTGTGCGTCCCGGTCTCCAGGACGAGCCGGAGGAGGTCCTCGTAGGGCGTGGGGATCGGCTGCTCGACAGGCATGGTGCGAGTCTAGGCAGCCCGCCGTCCGATGCCGAGCAGCCACCGCCGGGCGTCCTGCCCACCGGGCGCCACGATCGGCCCCGCCCGGGGGGTGGCAGGATCGGAGCATGACGAACTCCACACCCGCCCCCGACGAGATCCCCGCGTCGTCCCCGTCGCCCACGGACGCCCTGTGGGTCGAGCGCACCGGCACCCGCACCTACACCGGCTTCTCGGCGCGCGGCGCGAGCGTGTCGATCGGTCCCGCGAGCGCGGGTGCCGTCTTCACCCCGGGCGAGCTCCTCAAGATCGCGCTGGCCGCGTGCGCGGGCATGAGCAGCGACGCGCCCTTCGCCCGCCGCCTGGGCGACGACTACCAGGTCACGATCCGCGTCGACGGCGCCAAGGACATGGCCGAGGACCGGTACACGGCCATCACCGAGCACTTCGAGGTCGACCTGTCGGGGCTCGACGACGACGCGCGCGAGCGTCTGCTCAAGGTCGCGGACCGTGCGATCGAGACCACGTGCACCGTGGGGCGAACGGTCACGAACGGTGCGACAGTGGAGCACACCTTCGGTCCGGTCGCGGGAGCCGTCGGCGAGTGATCGCCGCATAGCCCCCACGGTCACCGAGGGGCACAAGCCGCCACAGGAGGGAGTCGTCCGATGAGTCGCAAGAAGAAGGACGCGAAGGCCCAGATGGCCGTGTGGGGAACGTCGGACAGCGTACGGCCGGAGGCCCCGCAGGGCCGCCTGACGGCCGTCGAGGACGTCCCGGAAGGACAGTCCGTCGAGGACTGGGGCGACCTGCGGGGCACGCCGCTGCTGGACGCCGTCCTGGACAAGGCCGTCACCATCCCGTCGTCGGCCATCCGCGCGCACGTCCACTCGGTGCGTCGGCGCAACCCGCACGCGTCGCCCGCGCAGATCATCGGGATCCTCGAGCGCGAGTACCTCATGGTCATCGGGGCTGCGGGTGGTGCGGTGGGCGCGGCCGCGGCGTTCCCGGCCGTCGGCACAGGCGTGGGTATCGCCCTGACCGCGAGCGACGTCGCCACCTACTTCGGTTCCTCGGCCGCGTTCTCGCTCGCGGTCGCGGACGTGTACGGCTTCGAGGTCAACGACGCCGAGCGTCGCCGCGCCCTGCTGCTCGCCTCGGTCCTCGGGGACAAGGGGTCCCAGCAGGTCGAGAAGGCAGCGGCGGGGTCTGCCATGGCGTGGGGCAAGGTCCTCATGACGAGCATGCCCTCGGGCACGCTCAAGAAGGTCAACAAGGCCCTGACGAACAAGTTCCTGCGCACCCAGATGGTCAAGCACGGGGGCCTGGCCCTCGGACGCCTGGTGCCGTTCGGGGTCGGCGCGGTCGTGGGCGTCGCCGGGTCGCGTGCTCTCGGCAAGACCGTGATCAGCCAGACGCGGCGCGCCTTCGGTCCCCCGCCCGCGGCGTTCCGGCAGCTGCTGGAGGTCGTCGAGGTGCCCGACGGCGGCGCTCCCCCGCTGCTCGTGCCCGCACCCTCGGACCGGTTCCGTGTCATGGACGCCCCCGAGGCCGGGGCAGGCCGGCCGGCCGGCTCCGGTGAGGACGGAACCGGGCGCAGGACCGGTCGCCTGCGCCGGTCCAAGAAGCCGTCGTGACGGCTGCGACCCGGCCGGCCGGTGACGCACCGGCCGGCCGCCAGGGCCGCGTCGAGCTCACGCACGTGCTGCCCCTGAGCGCCGAGCGGGCGTTCGCGCTGGTCGCGGACGTCCGCACGCACCCGCGCTGGGTGCCGTTGAGCCGCGGGGTCTTCCACGGGGCCGACGGTTCGCCCGTACCCCCGACCGCCTGGCGGCCGGGGGTGGGAGCCGAGTTCACCATGGTCTCCGGCCCTCTCGTGAGCCGGGGCGTGCCCGGGTTCCCGGACAGGATGCGGATCACCGCATGGGATCCCCCGGGGCCCGACGGCGAGGCCGGTCGCGCGACCTACCTCAAGCTCGGGCCCGCGCTGCTCGGGGAGGCGGGGATCGTCGTCGTGCCGCTGGCCGGGCACCACCTGCCCGGAGCAGGCTCGGACGAGCCCGTGGCCCGCTGCGCCGTGACGTGGTGGGAGGACGTGTACCTGGCGGGTCCCCTTCCCCGGGCCGTGACGGCGCCCTTCGCCGCACGCGTGCTCGACCTCATGATCCGGCTGTCGTTGCGCCGGCTGGACCGGATCGTGGCCCGGGGCCGCTGAGCCGCCCTCCCCGGAGGCAACCGCCCTCCCCTCCCGGCCGTCGTTGCCGAACAGGCCGTTGCGGCTCGCCGACCAGGCGGTTGTGGTCGCAGATCGGTCATCGAGAAGCCACAAGCGCCTGCTCGCCACCGGGGCTCGGGGTGGGGTCAGGGGCGGGCTTCAGCCTCCGGGCCGGGGTTCGGGTTCGGGTCCCGGTTCGGGTCCGGGTCCGGCTGCTCGGCCGGGCCCGCCAGGACCAGGTACAGCTCGCGGCGGGTGCGCTCGAGGAGCGCCAGTGCCTGGGCTGCCTGCTCGTCCGAGCCGGACCGGGCGACCTGCTGGAGGGCGGCCGCGACCGAGGCGAGCGCCCCGCGCAGCTGCCGGGCGGGACGGACCCCGCCGTCGGCCGCGTCCTGCCACGGAGTGCCGAGCTCGTCGGCACGCTCGGTGACGTAGGTGCGACCGTCGTCGGTGAGGCGCGCGAGCTTGCGCCCGCCCTCGGCCGTGATCGTCACGAGGCCCTCGTCCTCGAGCAGGCTCAGCGCGGGATAGATGGCGCCCGGGCTCGGGCGCCACGCCCCCGACGTACGCTCGCCGATCTCCTGGATGATCTGGTAGCCGTGCATGGGTTCCTCGGCGAGCAGGAGCAGGACCGCGGCACGGATGTCACCGCGCCCGGCACGTCCGCCCGGGCCGCGTCCGCCCGGACCGCGGTGTCCGCGACCACGGGGGCCGCCACCGTGGCCACCGCCGGGCCCGCCGCGGTGCCCACGGGGTCCGCGGCCCTCGAAACGGTCGTCGAACCGTTCGTCGTGCCCGTGCTGACGTGCGTGGTCGTGCTGACCTGCGTGGTCGGGGTGACCTGCGTGGTCGCGGTGACCTGCATGGTCGCGGCCGCCGTCGCCAGGACGCCCGGCACCGTCGCCAGGCCCGCTGGCGTCGTCACCGCCGCGGCCGGGCGCGCCGCCGCGGCCCGGGCCGTAGGACGGAGCGGGGCCGTCGGGCCGGGCGCCGCGGCGGCCGCGCGGGCCGGGGAAGCCTGCGCCGAGGTCGGGTCCAGAGCCCTCGCCGGGCTCGGGGAAGTCGTCGCGTCGGCGACGGGGTCGGCCCCCGAAGGGGTCGAAGGCGCCTGCGCGGCCGGAGCGGTCGCGGGGCGGGCGGGAAGAGTCTGGGTGCTGACGGGGGGTGTGCATGGGGTGTCTCCTGACGAGTGCGTGTGTGTCTGCGGGAGCCCCTCGGGGCTCGGCGAGCGGCGAGCGCTCGGGTGGGGTGCGGGCGGGTCCTCGTCGCTCCCGACGAGTCCTCGGCCCGGCATCCGGATCCTCGACGCCGCGCGACAGGCCTGCGCTCCCGCGTCGATGCGTTAAAGATATATCGTTGACGTATCGATAGTCAACCCCTCCTCGGGACGAGCCACCGAAGGACCGGACGGGTGCCGTCCGGCCCCTCCGCCCCGCGCGGTGCACCGTCCAGGTCGTACAGTGACGGGAAGGCTCCGGGGCGCTCGCGCACCGGGACCGGCAGTCGCTCAGCAGTCACCGTGCAACGACGCACACCCCGCACCGTCGCACGTCCCACGCCCGCTCCGGACCAGACAGAGGCGCAGATGACGACCACGACCTCAGGACCCACGCAGGTCCCCCGGCACTACCTGATGTGCCGCCCCACGTACTTCACGGTCAGCTACGAGATCAACCCGTGGATGGACCGCGCCCGCCCGGTCGACACGGGCCTCGCCGTCGGGCAGTGGGAGCGCCTGCGCGACGTCTTCCTCGACCTCGGCCACCGCGTCGACCTGATCGAGCCGCAGCCCGGCCTGCCCGACATGGTCTACGCGGCGAACGGCGCGACCGTCGTCGACGGCCTGGTGTACTCGGCCCTGTTCCGCCACCCCGAGCGCGCCCCCGAGGGCCCCGCGTACCTCAAGTGGTTCGCAGACCGCGGGTACGTGACCCACTCGGCCGACCACGTCAACGAGGGCGAGGGTGACCTGCTCGTCGCGGGCGACGTGGTCCTGGCCGGCACGGGGTTCCGCACCGAGCGCAGCGCGCACGAGGAGGCAGCCGGACTGTGGGACCGCGAGGTCGTCACGCTCGAGCTGGTCGACCCGCGGTTCTACCACCTCGACACCGCGCTCGTGGTGCTGCGCGGCAACGAGGGAGCGCCCCGCCTCGCCCCGGGCGGCGCCCCGCCGCCGTTCCTCACCCCGGTGCCCGACGACGCCGCTCACCCCGTCGACGCCCCGCACCCCGGCGCCGCACGGCCCGTCGCCCCGCCGCACGCGACCACGGTCGACCTGGCCTACTACCCGCCGGCCTTCTCCCCCGCGTCCCAGGAGCTGCTGGCCGACCTCTTCCCCGACGCCCACCACGCGAGCGAGGCCGACGCGGAGGTCCTGGGTCTCAACGCCGTGAGCGACGGGCTGCATGTCGTCCACACCCCGGCCGCGACCCACTTCGCCGGAGCGCTCGCCGAGCGCGGCTACGAGCCGGTCGCGGTCGACACGTCCGAGCTCCTGCGCGGTGGCGGCGGCGCCAAGTGCTGCACGCTGGAGATCCGGCCGTGAGCACGGTCCAGCCGATCGACGTGGAGGCCTCGTCCCGCGCGACGGGCCACCTCGCGCACAACTACCACCCGCTGCCCGTGACCGTCGCCACGGCCGAGGGCGCCTGGGTCACGGACGTCGACGGGCGCCGCTACCTCGACCTGCTCGCGGGGTACTCTGCCCTGAACTTCGGGCACCGCCACCCCGCGCTGATCCATGCCGCGACCGAGCAGCTCGGGCGCGTGACCCTGACCTCGCGCGCGTTCGACCACGACCTGCTGCACCCGTTCGCCGACCGCCTCACGCGGCTCGTCGGGCCCCTCCTGCAGGACGGCGGTCCGGGCTCGACCCCGATGACGGTCCCCATGAACACCGGCGCCGAGGCCGTGGAGACCGCGATCAAGATCGCCCGCAGGTGGGGCTACGAGGTCAAGGGCGTGCCGGCCGGGCGGGCGAGCATCGTCGTCGGGCACGGGAACTTCCACGGCCGCACCACGACCATCGTGTCGTTCTCCGACGACCCCGACGCGCGCGACGGCTACGACCCGTTCACGCCCGGCTTCCGCCTCGTGCCCTACGGCGACGCGCAGGCCGTGGCGGACGCGATCGACGAGACCACCGTGGCCGTCCTCATGGAACCGATCCAGGGAGAGTCGGGCGTCGTCGTGCCCCCGGACGACTACTGGCCAGCGCTGCGGCGCATCTGCGACGAGCGTGGCGTCCTGCTGGTCGCGGACGAGATCCAGTCCGGCCTCGGCCGCACGGGGACCACGCTCGCGTGCGAGCTGTGGGACGTGAGGCCGGACCTCGTGACGCTCGGCAAGGCGCTGGGCGGAGGCGTCGTGCCGGTCTCGGCGGTCGTCGGGAGCAGCGATGTCCTGGGCGTCCTGACCCCCGGGACCCACGGGTCGACGTTCGGCGGCAACCCGCTCGCGTGCGCCGTGGGGCTCGCCGTCGTCGCCCTCCTCGAGACGGGCGAGCACCAGGCGCGCGCCCGCGAGCTCGGGGCGCACCTGCACGCGCGGCTCACGGAGCTGGTCGACGACGGTCTGCTGACGGGCGTGCGCGGCGTCGGGCTGTGGGCCGGGATCGATCTCGACCCCGCGCGCGGCACCGGCCGCGACCTGTGCGAGGCACTGCTCGCGCGCGGCGTCCTCGCCAAGGACACGCACGGCTCGACCATCCGTCTCGCTCCCCCGCTCGTGATCGACCGTCCAGACCTCGACCTCGGGATGGCCGCTCTGCGTGACGCCCTGACGCAGCTCGCCGCAGATCGGTAGAGTCCGGAGGGTGACCACTCCTGCCTCTGACACCTCCACCCGCCTCGCCGAGTGGCAGCAGGCCTACGCCGACCTGCAGTCCCTCGGCCTGAAGCTCGACCTGACCCGCGGCAAGCCGTCCGCCGAGCAGCTCGACCTCTCCGACGCCCTCCTGGCACTGCCGGGCGCAGGAACGGTCACCGACGAGAACGGCACCGACGTGCGCAACTACGGCGGGCTCGACGGCCTGCCGCAGCTGCGCCGCATCTTCGCCGAGCTGCTCGACGTCCCCGTGGACCAGCTCCTCGCGGGCGGCAACTCGAGCCTGACGCTCATGCACGACACGCTCGCGTTCGCCATGCTGTTCGGCGTCCCCGGCTCGCCCCGACCCTGGTCGCGCGAGGAGAAGGTGCGGTTCGTGTGCCCCGTCCCGGGGTACGACCGCCACTTCACGCTGTGCGAGGCGTTCGGCATCGAGATGGTGACCGTCCCCATGACCCCCGACGGCCCGGACGCCGAGGCCGTGGCCGCACTGGTCGCCGACGACCCGACCATCAAGGGCATGTGGGTCGTGCCGACCTACGCCAACCCGGACGGGTCGGTGGTCTCGCGCGAGGTCGCGCAGCGGCTCGTCTCGATGCCGACCGCGGCCCCCGACTTCCGCATCATGTGGGACAACGCGTACGCGGTGCACCACCTCACGGACGTCGAGACCCAGTCCGCGCCCGCGCTCGCCCTGGCCGCCGAGGCCGGCAACCCGGACCGGGTCCTGCTCTACGCCTCGACCTCGAAGATCACGTTCGCCGGAGCGGGCGTGGCCTTCCTGGGCTCCTCGCCCGCCAACGTCGCCTGGTACAAGAAGCACCTCTCGGCACAGGCGATCGGTCCGGACAAGGTCAACCAGCTCCGGCACGCCCAGCTCTTCGGCGACGCCGACGGTGTGCGCGCCCACATGCGCAAGCACCGCGACATCATCGCGCCCAAGTTCGAGGCGGTCGACGCGATCCTGCGCGATCGCCTCGGCGCGGAGCCCGGCGTCTCCTGGACGTCGCCGCGCGGCGGGTACTTCGTGTCCCTCGACGTCGTGCCGGGCACCGCGGCGCGCGTCGTCCAGCTCGCCAAGGAGGCCGGGATCGCCCTGACGCCCGCGGGCGCGACGTTCCCCTACGGCAAGGACCCCGAGGACGCCAACATCCGCCTGGCCCCGACGCTGCCCCCGCTCGACGAGGTCCGGGTCGCGATCGACGGCGTCGCGACCTGCGTGCTGCTCGCAGCGGCGGAGAAGGCAGCCGCCTGAGCCGGCGACCCACCGCACCGCTCCCGACGGGCGGCCCCGGACCCCTGGTCCGCGGCCGCCCGTCGTCGCATGATGGAGATCTCGCCTCGCCGCCCACGGCACCGATGAGTTCCCCTGCCCCGGACGGTCGAACACTGGACAGCCCCGTGCACCACCACCGACCAGGGAGCACGCATGACCAGCGCACCAGACCTCGCGATCGAGGCCCACGGCCTCGTGAAGCACTTCAAGGAGACCCGGGCGGTCGACGGGATCGACCTCGCCGTCCCGACCGGCAGCGTCTACGGCGTCCTGGGCCCCAACGGCGCGGGCAAGACGACCGCCGTCCGCATGCTCACCACGCTCCTGCGGCCGGACGCCGGGACCGCCCGCGTGCTGGGCCACGACGTCCTCACCCAGGCCGACGCCGTCCGCTCGCTCGTCGGCCTCACGGGCCAGTTCGCGTCGGTCGACGAGGACCTCACGGGCGCCGAGAACCTCGTCGTCATCGCGCGCCTGTACGGGTTCACGACGCTCGCCGCGAAGCGCCGCGCACGGGACCTCATGGAGGCGTTCGGGATCGCGGAGGCGGCGAACCGGCCCGTCAAGACGTACTCGGGCGGCATGCACCGCCGCATCGACCTCGCCGCGAGCCTCGTCATGAGCCCCCGTGTGCTCTTCCTCGACGAGCCGACGACGGGCCTCGACCCGCGCAGCCGCAACCAGGTGTGGGACATCGTGCGGGTCCTGGTGGCCGACGGCGCGACCGTGCTGCTCACGACCCAGTACCTCGAGGAGGCCGACCAGCTCGCCGACCGCATCGCCGTGATCGACCACGGCAAGGTCATCGCCGAGGGCACGGCGACCGAGCTCAAGCGCTCGGTCGGCGAGGGGTCGGTGACGCTGCGGCTCGCCGCCTCGAGCGACCGCGGCCGGGCCGCGGAGATCGTGGAGCGCGTGCTCGGCGCGGAGGTCGTGCTCGCGCCCGACCCGTACGCGTTCTCCGCACGCGTGCCCGACGACGGCGCCGACCTCGCGGCGCAGGTCCTGCCCGCCCTCGCGGACGCCGGGATCGCGGTGCCCGAGTTCACGCTGGGCCAGCCGAGCCTCGACGAGGTGTTCCTGGCCCTCACGGGACAGCCGGTCGACGACGGGGACGGATCCGGTGCGGGCGGCGCGGGCGGGCCGACCGGACCCACCGAGGACGACGGCTCGTCCGCTCCGGGCGGCGAGACCACCCGGCGGGCGCGGCGCGCCGAGCGCGGGGACATGAACCGCACCAGCAACGGGGAGGTGGCCTGATGGCCGCGACACAGACCGAGGTGATCACGACGCCGGAGGCGCAGGTCCTGCGCGCGGCGATCGCGATCGACCAGCGCCCGGCACGGCCCTCGCCGCTCGCGAACACCTTCACGTTCGCGTGGCGGGCGCTGCTCAAGATCAAGCACGTCCCGGAACAGCTCTTCGACGTGACGCTCACACCGATCATCTTCACGCTCATGTTCACGTACCTCTTCGGCGGCGCGATCGCCGGGGACCCCCAGACGTACCTGCAGTACCTGCTGCCCGGCATCCTCGTCCAGACGGTCCTGATCATCACGGTGTACACGGGCTTCACGCTCAACACCGACATCACCAAGGGCGTGTTCGACCGGTTCCGCTCGCTGCCCATCTGGCGTCCGGCCCCGATCGTCGGGGCCCTCCTGGGCGACACCGTCCGCTACACGATCGCCTCGGCGATCACGGTCGGCCTGGGCCTCGCGATCGGGTTCCGGCCCGCCGGCGGGGTCGTCGGGGTGCTGCTGGCGGTCGCCCTGCTGCTCGTCTTCGCCTTCGCGATCAGCTGGATCTTCACGATCCTGGGTCTGGTGATGCGCACGCCCAACGCCGTCATGGGTGTCTCGATGCTGGTGCTCATGCCCTTGACGTTCGCGTCGAACATCTTCGTGGACCCCGAGACCATGCCTTCGGGGCTCAAGGCCTGGGCCGAGATCAACCCGGTGAGCCACCTCGCCACCGCCGTCCGGGCGCTCATGGCGGGCACGGCGACGTTCGACCAGATCGGGTGGGTGCTGCTCGCCTCGGTCGCGCTCACGGCGGTCTTCGCGCCCATCACGATGCACCTGTACCGGACCCGGAACTGACGCGACGGGCCCGGCTCGGTGCCGGCGGTGCCGGGGCGGGCGTGGTCGCGCGAC
>Ga0233375_1001432_pt1 | contig 10601 bp, 5 predicted proteins | sample ElkDunMinimDraft_10_FD_191539 | JGI IMG/M metagenome (GOLD analysis project Ga0233375, IMG submission 191539) | Fecal eukaryotic communites from dung pellets of Tule Elk in California, USA - Elk Dung E16 | ecosystem: Host-associated > Mammals > Digestive system > Large intestine > Fecal | place... | reverse complement strand
TTCGACCCTGGGCCTGCACGGGCGGCTCACGCACCGTCCGAGCGAGCTGTCCGGCGGGCAGCAGCAGCGCGTCGCCATCGCCCGCGCCCTCGTCACCCAGCCCGAGGTCGTCTTCGCCGACGAGCCGACGGGCAACCTCGACTCGCGCTCCGGCGCCGAGGTCCTGAGCTTCCTGCGCCGCTCCGTGCGCGAGCTGGGGCGCACGGTCATCATGGTGACGCACGACCCGACCGCCGCCGCCTACGCGGACCGCGTGCTGCTGCTGGCCGACGGGCAGATCGCCGGTGACATCGCCGACCCGTCGCCCGAGTCCGTCCTCGCGGGCCTCGAGGCCCTGAGGACGTTGGAGACCCCGGCCGGCACGCCCACCGGTGCCGTCCCGGTCGTGGACGCGTCGGCGGGGGGTCGGCGCTGATGCTCAGGCTCACCCTCGCCCAGATGCGGCGCAGCCTGCCCAGGCTCGTCGCCGCCGGTCTGGCCATCCTGCTCGGCTCGGCGTTCCTGACGGCGAACCTCACCGCCGGTGACGTGATCACCCGCGGCGGCTACGACGCCATCACGGCGTCGTACGGCTCGGCCGACCTCATCGTCTCGACGAACGACGCCTCGGTGTCGGACACCCTCGCGACGACGACCCGCACACCGGGAGTGGCCGCGGCCGACCCCGCGCTCGTCGGATGGGCGTCGTTCGAGAGCGGTCGCCGCGCCGTGTCGACGACGCTCGTGCCCTCACCGTCCGCCCCGGGGCTGGCGTCGCTGGAGCTGGTCGACGGACGCCTGCCCGCGACGCAGGAGGAGGTCGCACTGCCCGTCGGTGCCGCCGAGACGCTCAGTGCCCGGATCGGTGACACCGTGCGCGCCACGTGGACGGTGTGGACGGACGCGCTGCCCGAGCAGACGGCGACCGACGAGGCCGCGGCGGCCACGGACGCCCCGGTCGCCACGGCCGTACCCGACCCGTCGGAGTCCGGCCGCGTCGACCTGAGCTCCCAGGTGACGCTCGTCGGGCTGGTGGAGGACCCCCGTGGGGCGTGGTCCGGGTACGGCGGCGCGGGGCTGGCGACGACCGACGCGATCCTGCGGTGGAACGGCGCCACCACCCTCGACGACTTCGGCGGCACCCGCCTCCTCGTCGCGGTCGACGGCGATGTCGAGACGGTCCGCGCGGTCCTGGCCGAGGAGCTCACGGGCACCGAGGTCCTCACGCGTGACGAGGCCGCCGCTGCTGCGGTCGAGGAGTACGGCAGCGGCAACGTGATCGTCATGCTGGTGCTGGGCTTCGCCGCGGTCGCGCTGCTGGTCGCGGCCCTGGTGATCGCCAACACGTTCCAGGTGATCGTCGCCCAGCGCACCCGGATGCTCGCGCTGCTGCGCTGCGTCGGCGCCCGGCGCAGCCAGCTGCGCGGCTCGGTGCTGCTCGAGGCGGGGATCCTCGGCCTGGTGGCCGGTGTCGCCGGCGTCGTGGCCGGACTGGCGATGTCGCAGGCCGCGCTGAGCATCCTGGGCGGGATGCAGGAGCAGGTGCCGCTGCCGCCGACCGTGCGCCCGACGCTCGGCAACATCCTGATCCCGGTGGTGGTGGCGGTCGTGGTGACCGTCGGGGCCGCGATGGTGCCGGCCCGGGCCGCGACGCGTGTGTCGCCGGTGGCGGCCCTGCGACCCGCGGACGCTCCGACCGTGGCTGCGCGGCCCGGCAAGGTGCGCCTGGCGTGCGCGGCGCTGCTGACGGTCGGTGGCCTCGCGGCCCTGGCCGGTGGCATCGTGATGGGCCGCGCAGGGCTCGGTGTCGAGGTGATGGCGCCGTTGGCGATCGGCGTCCTGGGCGGTACCGCGTCCTTCGTCGGCCTCCTCGTGGGTGCCCCGCTGTGGGTCCCGTCCGTCGTGTCCGCCGTCGCCCGGCCCGTGGCCGCCCTCAGCACGACGGCCCGGCTCGCCGCGGCCAACACGGTCCGCAACCCCCGACGCACGTCCGCGACGAGCACCGCGCTGATCATCGGCGTGACGCTCGTGATGATGATGAGCACGGGCGCCGCCTCGGCTCAGGACTCCCTCGCCCGGGCGCAGGACGAGCGAGGACCTGTCGACCTGATCCTCTTCGACCCGGGGAGCGCACCGCTCGCGGCCGGCACCCGCGAGAACGTCGCCGCCGTGGACGGGATCGAGACGGTCGTGGCGGTGCGGTCCGGCGTCGTCACGAACGAGCACGGCGCCGGGGCGGACGCCTACGTCGTCGGACCCGCGGACCTCGGTGTCGTGCGCGACGACGTCGCGGCCGAGGCGCTCGCCGAGGGCCGCAGCATCGTCCCCGACTGGCTCTGGGGCGACGTGACGCAGGCGCCCGTACCCGCCGGGGAGGGCGCACGTCTCGAGGTCCTGCCACGGGACACCGCGGTGATGCTGCTGACGCCGCAGGCGGCCGACGCGCTGGCGATCCCCGACGCGCCGTCGGCGCTCATGGCGCGCCTGCACGACGGCGCGAGCGCCGTGGACGCCATGCACGACATCCAGGCCGTCGTCGGGGACGACCGGCTGCGACTCTCCAGCCCGGCCGCGGCGCGACAGAGCGATGACCGGATCGTCGACGTGACGCTGGCGATCGTCATCGGTCTGCTGGGGGTGGCCGTGGTGATCGCGCTCATCGGCGTGGCGAACACGTTGTCGCTGTCCGTCATCGAGCGTCGACGGGAGTCGGCGACGCTGCGAGCGGTCGGCCTGTCACGCCGGGGCCTGCGGTTGATGCTCGCGACCGAGGGTGTGCTGATCGCCGTCGTGGGCGCGTTGATCGGCACGGTGCTGGGCCTGCTGTACGGGTGGGCCGGCGCGGCGACGGTCTTCGGCCCCTTCGGGGACGCGAGCCTGAGCGTGCCGTGGGTGCACATCGGGGCGGTCCTGGTGGTCGCGCTGCTCGCGGGACTGCTGGCCTCGGCGCTCCCGGCGCGCTCGGCCGCGCGCACACCACCGGTCGCGGCGCTCGGCGTCGACTGAACCACGGCCGTCCGTACGGCGCGCAGGAGGGCCCGCCGTACGGTCGAGCCGACCGGACCCCGGGGCCGGGAGGTGTCACCCACACCTCCCGGCCCCGGGCTGTCGTCCGAGCCGACCACAGTCCCGGCCGTCGCGGATGCGACCCACAGGTTCGGGCCACGGGCGGCGGCGGGACCCCGGCGGGACGGATGCTCCCGGGGTGCGCCTCACGATCCCCTCCCCCGTCCTGCCCGGCCGCCGTCTCGACGTCGACGTCGAGCCCGGTGTCCCGGCGGGCGCCGTGCGCCGCCGGCTCGCGCTGCTCACGGGCGACGCGCGCTGGGCCCGCCCGCACGCACTGCTGCAGGTCGCGGGTCGTGCGCTGGACGACGCCCACCCGGCGGGCGCCCCGCCGCTGCTGCCCGGCGCCCACCTCGGCGACGACCAGGCTCCCGACGACGCCACCCGCGCCGCCCGCGCCGGGGAGCACCTCGCGGTGCTCACGGGACCCGACGCCGGTCGGCTGGTCCCGCTGCCCGACGGGGCGCGCGAGCGGGTCCCCCTCGCCCCGGACCCGCCGGACGGTCCCGGCTCGCAGGCGGGAACCCGTCCCCGATCTCCTGCTCCCCCTGCCCACCTGGAGGTGAGCCGTCGGGGCTCGCGCGTGCGGTTCCGGGTGGTCGGCGCACGCGGCACGCTGCACCCCCGGGCCCGCACGGACGGACGGAGTCGGCGCGGCGCCCGCACCGCACGGGCGGTCGCAGCGGGCTGGTCACGTCGACGGACGTGGCCGTGGGGCGCGCACGTGCAGGTCGCGGCGACGGTGCTGGTGCTGCGCCGACCCGCCGGCGCCCCGCAGGTCCGGGCACGGCCGTGGCAGCGCGTGCCGCCGTGGGCGTGGACGGCCGTCGTGTCGTCGACGGCGGCGCTCGCGCTGGCCGTCGTCCTGCGCCAGCCGCTGCTGCTGCTCACCGCGGTCACGGGCGCGGTCGGGCTGCTCGGGCGCAGCGGCCGCGGCACCGACGGGCAACGGGACGGCGCGTCCGCGGACCCCGGCACGACGGCGCCCGTCCCCCGCGATGTCGCGGACCTGCGCCTGGCCACCGCCCAGCGGCTGCACGACCGCGCAGGACCGGTCCCCGGCGACGACGGCGCGTGGCCCGCCGACCGCACCCTGGCCCTCGTCGGGTCCCGCGACGCGACGCTCGCCGCCGCGCGTGCGCTCGTCCTGCGCTCGCTCGGCGCCGGGACACCGGCACGCCTGGTCCTGCGCGGCACCGTCGGGGTCGACTGGCGCTGGACGCGCTGGTGGGACCCGTCCGACGACCTGCCTCCCCCCGAGGACCGCGACGCCCTGGTCGTCGCGGACGGCGCGGACGACGTCGTCGGCGCCTGGCGTGCGGCGTCCCCGTACGCCCGGCTCGTGGTGCTCGTGCCCGAGGGCGCCGCGGCGCCGGCGTGGGTGTCCACGGTCCTGCGCGCCGGGGGCGACGTCGCACGACGCCGCGACCGCCCCCCGCACGGCCACGCCGACACCCCTGCGCGACGACCCGGGGCTGCGGCCCCGACCGGTGGTCGCACCACCGGGGCGACGACGGCAGGGGCCGTCCGGACGGACTGCCCGGAGACGGTCGGCGAGGACGTCGCGGACGCCCAGGCGCGGGCAGCGGCGGCGCTGACGTGGCTGCTCGCACGCCGCGACGGCGCGGGTACCTCGACGCTCCCGGCCACCGTGTCGCTCGGCGAGCTGCCGGGCGTCCCACCCCCCGACGCCGTCGGCGTGGGCGCTCGGTGGACCCGCGCGGCGGATGCCCGCACGCTCGCGGCGCCCGTCGGCGTCGGGCCCGGCGGGCGGCCGACCGTCGTGGACCTCGTGCGCGACGGTCCCCACGCGCTGGTCGCCGGGACGACGGGATCCGGCAAGTCCGAGCTGCTGACGACGCTCGTGCTCGCACTCGCGCTCACCCACCCCCCACGGCGCCTCGCGCTGCTGCTCGTGGACTTCAAGGGCGGCACCGGCCTCGGCCCGCTCGCGGCCCTGCCGCACGTCGTGGACCACGTGCACGACCTCGACCTGGCCGCGGCCCGGCGCACGCTCCAGGGCCTGCACGCCGAGCTGCACCGCCGCGAACGTCTGCTGGCCGCCGCGGGCCGGACCGACATCACGGACCTCGACCCCGCCGACCCCGCGACACCGGCCCGTCTGCTCGTCGTCGTCGACGAGCTGCGAGCCCTGGTCGACGACCTGCCGGGCGCCGCGGCGACGCTGGCGCGTCTCGGCGCCCAGGGCCGCGCGCTCGGCATGCACCTCGTGCTGGCCACGCAACGTCCGGCCGGAGCGGTGCCCGCGGACCTGCGGGCGAACATCGGCCTGCGCATCGCGCTGCGCGTCGCCGACGAGGACGACTCGCGCGACGTCGTCGGGACCCCGGACGCCGCGCACCTGGACGTCGGGGCACCTGGCCGTGCGCTCGTGCGCGTGGGCCCACGCCCCGCCGTGCCCGTGCAGGTGGCCCGTGCGCGCGCACGCGCCACGGCGGCGCCCGTAAGGCTGGCCACCGCCGCGCCGGGGCCGGTGGCGACGACGTGGCGTGCGACCCGCGCACCGCAGGACGACGTGGCCGCATGGGTGACGGCCGCCCGCACGGCCGCCACCGGGCGGGCGCGCACGGGCGTCCCGTGGCTGCCGGCCCTGCCCGACCGCGTGCCGGCGGCGACCGTGGGTACCCCTGCCGGCCCGGCGGGTGTGCTGGTCGCGGTGGCCGACGTGCCGGACGAGCAGCGACGCGCGGCCGTGCGCTGGCGCCCGGACGAGGGGCCCCTGCTGGTGCTCGGCGGCCCCGGGTCGGGGCGGTCGACGACGCTGCTCACCGTCGGGACGCACGCCCTGCACGCGGGTGCGTACGTGCACGCCGTGGGCCTGCCGGACGTCGCCCTTGCCCACCTGCGTGCCGTCGGACCGCACGGTGTCGGCACGACGCTGCCGCTCGACGACGTGCACCGCGCGCTCCTGCTGCTCGACCGTCTCGCGGCGCGCCGCGAGACCGGCGGTCCTGCGGACGTGCTTCTCGTCGACGGCCTCGACGCACTGCTGGACTCGCTCGCCGCGCACGCCCGCGGCATCGGCGCCGACCTGCTGACGACGCTCCTGCGCCGTCCTCCCGCGGGCGTGCGCACCGCCGTGGCCGGGCCCGTCGTGCCCGCCGTATCGCGCCTGCTCGGGGCGTTCGCGCTGCGCCTCGTCCTGCCCGTGCCCGACCCGTCGCTCGATCTGCAGGCGGGGGTGCCGCCGGCCCGGAGCGGGCCGCGGAGCACACCCGGCCGGGCGGTCGTGTGCGCCTCGGACGGTGCGCACGTGTGCCAGGTCGTGCTGCCGGACCTCCGGCCGGCCCTCACGGACGGCACGCGTGGGACGGTGCCCGGCGCCGGGCCCGTGCGGATCGGCGTGCTGCCCGGACGATCGCCCCTGACCCGCGCGGTACGGACGGGGCACGGGACCGCGGGCTGCGGAGACGGCGCCGGCCCCTCCGCCGCAGCGATGCTCCCGCTGGGCGTCGGGGGTGACGGACCGCACCTCGTCGAGGTCGAGCGCGCGCGGCCGCTGGTCGTCGCCGGACCCTCCGGGTCGGGACGCACGACCGCCCTGCGCACGCTCGCGCAGGGGTGGGCGGCGCACGGCCGGGACGTGCTGGTGGTCACCTCGCGGCCGGGCGCCACGCGTCACGGCGGCGACCCGTCGCCCGGGGACGTGGTGGAGCTGTCGCCTGACGACACCGCCGCAGCGCTCGACCGCATCGCAGCGGCCGACCCGCGCGACGACCCGCGTGCCCGACGGCCCGTCCTGCTCGTGGACGACCTCGACCTCGTCGAGCGCACCGCACCCCTGCTCGCCGACCGCCTGGAGGCTGCGCTGAGCGCACCGTGGGACGGGGTACGCCTCGTCGCGGTCGCCACGACGTCGGAGCACGCGGCGTCCGGCTACCGCGGTCCGGTCGCCTCGGCGTTGCGCTCGCGCCAGGTGCTGGTGCTCGACCCGCACGGGCCTGCCGCCGTCGACCTGCTCGGGCCGGGCGCCGCGCTGCACGGCGACCCGTGGCACCGACCCCCGGGCCGGGGCGTGCTCCGGCGCGACCGCGCGCTCGTCCGCGTGCAGGTCCACGTCCCGGACACGGTGCAGGCGAGCGCCTGCGAGCCGTGCGGTTGCTGACGGCGAGGGCGCTGCGAGTGGGCTCGGCGCGCGACCGCGGCAGCCTGCGCGTGCGCCGTCAGCTCGCGCCGGACCGGCCGCCGGAGGTCACGTGGACCACACGAGGGCTCAGGAGGGCGACGGCGACGACCAGTGCCAGGACGATCGGGACGAGCGCCCGCAGTCCGCCGCCGGCACCCCACCACGTCGCAGCGGTGACGACCACCAGGATCTGCGCGGTGAGCACCGGGCCGCGACCCCAGCGTCGCCCCGCCCACAGCCCGCGCACGGCTGCCACGAGCAGCGTCGCCGCGCCGAGCGCGAGCACGACCAGGAAGACCACCGGCCCGGGGTCCGCCCCACGGACCAGGGCGATCACGCCGGCGACGGCACCCGCCAGGAGCGCCGCGGCCTCGGCGAGCACGAGCGCGCAGGCCACGACAAGCAGCGTGGGCCGGCCGCGCAGTCCCGTGGCGCGGGGAGCGCCGGGACCGGTGACCGGCTCAGGGGCAGGAGTCGTACGGGGCATGGCACGACCCTAGGTCGCCCGTGGCACGGCGTGGCTCCCCGCAGCTGTGCGACACGCCCGGATCCAGGACGGCATACCAGATCGCACGACCCCTCCCGACCACGTCGTGACCTCCGCCGCCCCGTCACGACGCGCGCGGGCGCGACGTGAGAAGCGTCACGCCCACGCCCGTCCGGCGGACCTGGTGGGTCCACCGGGTGCAGACGGACATCTCGCGCACAGCGATCTCCCAGGTCAGAGCGCTGGACGACGGGATCACCCGCTGACCTGGACGTTCGCCCGAGGGCCCGCGGGGTCGCACATCCGGCCGACGCGCCGTCACCCGCTCCGAGCCGCTGGAGTGTGACCAACGCCTCAGTCGTTACGGACATGAAACGTTGCCGTAACCCTTGTGCCCCGAGGGCTCGGGTGTGACGCTTGGAGCAGCACGTTTCCCCCACCACTGATCCCACGCCCACCGGCGCGCGCTCCTGCGAGTGCGCAGGTAGGCGTGCGCCAAGGAGAGCCCCATGGACTGGCGCCACCGCGCTGCTTGCCTCGACGAGGACCCCGAGCTGTTCTTCCCGATCGGGAACACCGGACCGGCGCTCCAGCAGATCGAGGAGGCCAAGGCCGTCTGCCGGCGTTGCGACGTCGTCGACACCTGCCTGAAGTGGGCGATCGAGACCGGTCAGGACGCCGGTGTCTGGGGCGGCCTGTCCGAGGACGAGCGCCGCGCGCTCAAGCGCCGCACCGCTCGCCAGCGCCGCGCGAGCTGAGGCAGCGCACCTCCGCAGGGCCTCCCGGTCGAGACCGGGACCACACGCATCACCCGACAGGGCCGACCGTTCGCGGCGGCCCTGTCCCGCGTCACGCGACGGTCGCGGCGTCCCTCCCCGTGCGCAGCACCGCCTCGATCACCACGGACGTCCCGCCGCCGTCGCGACCCCGCCACACGATCGACCCGCCGAGCTCGTTGCGCACGAGCGTCGACACGATCTGCGTACCCAGGCCCGTGCCCTCGCCCTTGTCCTGCGGCACGCCCGCGCCGTCGTCGGCCACCTCGACGCGCAGGCGGTTGTCCTCCCGCTCGACGACGATCTCCACCGTCCCGTGGTCGCGACCCGCCAGGCCGTGCTCGACCGCGTTCGTCACGAGCTCCGTGAGCACGAGCGCGAGGGCCGTCGCGTCCTCCGCGGGCACGGCGCCGAACGACCCGCGGACCGTGGTCCGCACGTGCGTCCCGGCGGTCGCGACGTCGGCAGCGAGGCGCAGGCTGCGCCCCACGAGGTCGTCGAACGGCACGCTCTCGTCGAGCGTCTGCGACAGCGTCTCGTGCACGAGCGCGATCGTGGCCACGCGGCGCATCGCCTCACCGAGGGCCTCGCGCGCCTCGGGTGAGCTCATGCGGCGCGACTGGAGCCGCAGCAACGCCGCGACGGTCTGCAGGTTGTTCTTCACGCGGTGGTGGATCTCACGGATCGTCGCGTCCTTGGTGATGAGCTCGCGCTCGCGGCGGCGCAGCTCCGAGACGTCGCGGCACAGCAGTACGGCTCCGGTGCGCTGCCCGCCCTCGGTGAGCGGCACGGCGCGCAGCGACAGAGCCACGCCCCGGGCCTCGACGTCCACGCGCCACGGTGCACGGCCCATCAGCACCAACGGCATCGACTCGTCGACGGTCGCGTTCTGCTCGATCAGGTCGGACGTGACCTCGATGAGCGACCGGCCGACGAGGTCGCCCAGCGCCCCGAGCCTGTGGAAGCACGACAGCGCGTTCGGGCTCGCGTAGAGCACCTCACCCTCACCGTTGAGGCGCACCAGACCGTCGCCGACGCGCGGTGCACCGCGACGCGGGCCCGTCGGGGCGTCGGGCGAGGGGTACTCGCCGCGCGAGACCATACCGACCAGGTCGTCCGCGGCCTCGACGTAGTTGAGCTCGAGGCGCGAGGGCGTGCGCGCCCCGCCGAGGTTCGTCTGACGCGCCAGCACGGCGATCGCGCGTCCGCCCCGCACCACGGGAACCGCCTCCTCACGCACCGCGTACGAGCCGAACCAGCGCGGCTCGCGCGAGCGCTGCGGCGCCTGCTCCTCGAGGGCGCGCCGCAGCTGAGCGACCTGACCCTCGGGCGGTCGCGAGCCGACCACGTCGTCGTAGTGGACCGTGGCACCGGTGGACGGACGGCACTGCGCGACCGCGACGAAGTCGCCGTCGGTGGTGGGCAGCCACAGCACGAGGTCGGCGAACGCGAGGTCGGACACGACCTGCCAGTCCCCCACCAGCAGGTGGAGCCACTCGAGGTCGGCGGCCTCGAGCGCACCGTGACGTGTGACGAGGTCGCTGAGCGTGGACACACGCACAGGTTACGCAGCGGCGGCTACCCTCGAGGACGAGGCGACCGCGCGGTCGCTCCTCGTCGCTGGTCCGGACAGCCGCTCGGACCACGGCTCCGCCCGTCCGTCAGGGGGTCCCGCGGTGCAGCTGCACGTCACGATCGACCTGCCCACCGACGCGCAGGGTGCGTCGCGGCTGCTGGCCGACCCCGCCTACGTGCACGCGAAGGTGCGCGCGTCGGGCGCCGTCGAGCAGCAGGTCGACGTGACCGGGAGCGCCGAGGACGCTTTCACCGTGACGACGCGCAGGTCGCTGCCCACCGACCAGATCCCGGCGCACCTGCGCGGCTTCGTGGGTGACCGGATCGACGTGCGGCAGGTCGAGGCCTGGGAAGCGCCGGCCGCCGACGGCTCACGCTCCGGGACGGTCGTCGTCGAGATCGCCGGCGCCCCGGTGCGCGTCACGGGACGCACCAGCCTGGTCGCCGTCGGACCGCGGGCCACGCGCGTGACCTACGACGGGGACGTGCGCGCCGCGGTGCCGCTGTTCGCCGCCGCAGTCGAGGAGGCCGCCGGCTCGGCCGTGCGCGCAGCCCTCGTCACGGAGGAGAC
>Ga0233375_1001430_pt1 | contig 10605 bp, 10 predicted proteins | sample ElkDunMinimDraft_10_FD_191539 | JGI IMG/M metagenome (GOLD analysis project Ga0233375, IMG submission 191539) | Fecal eukaryotic communites from dung pellets of Tule Elk in California, USA - Elk Dung E16 | ecosystem: Host-associated > Mammals > Digestive system > Large intestine > Fecal | place... | reverse complement strand
CAAGGAGTGACCATGGCGCAGAAGGATGCATCGGTCGCCGAGCTCACGAAGAACTTCGAGAACTCGAACGCCGTCCTGCTGACCGAGTACCGCGGTCTGACGGTTGCCCAGCTCAAGCAGCTGCGCAACAGCATCCGTCAGGACGCGCAGTACGCCGTGGTGAAGAACACGCTGACCAAGATCGCCGCGAAGAACGCGGGGATCACCGCGCTGGACGACGACCTCAATGGTCCGTCGGCTGTCGCATTCGTGCACGGCGACTTCGTCGCCACCGCGAAGGCTCTGCGTGACTTCGCCAAGGCCAACCCGCTTCTCGTGATCAAGGGCGGCGTATTCGAGGGCAACGCCCTCACCGCCGACGAGGTCAACAAGTACGCCTCGCTCGAGAGCCGTGAGGTTCTGCTGGCGAAGGCTGCGGGCATGATGAAGGCGACGATGGGCAAGGCTGCGGCCACCATCGACGCGCTTCGCGAAAAGCTGGAGACCGCTGAGGCCGCGTAAGCGACCGGCGGCTTTCTTTCCCACAAACCCCATCAATCTAGGAGATACATCATGGCGAAGCTCACCACCGAGGAGCTGCTGCAGCAGTTCGCTGACCTCACGCTCGTCGAGCTCAGCGAGTTCGTGAAGGCGTTCGAGGAGAAGTTCGACGTCACCGCCGCCGCCCCCGTCGCCGTTGCCGGTGCCGCTGGTGGCGCCGCCGCCGAAGAGGTCGAGGAGAAGGACTCGTTCGACGTCATCCTCGAGGCTGCCGGCGACAAGAAGATCCAGGTCATCAAGACGGTCCGCGAGCTCACCTCGCTGGGCCTCGGCGAGGCCAAGGCCGTCGTCGACGGTGCTCCCAAGGCTGTCCTCGAGGGCGCCAACAAGGAGACCGCCGAGAAGGCCAAGGCCGCTCTCGAAGAGGCCGGCGCGACGGTTACCCTCAAGTAATCACGCTTCTGTGATCGAAGGCCCCGGATGCCACGGCATCCGGGGCCTTCGTCATGTCCGGGCGCCGGCGGGCGGGGTGGTGGAGTTGCGCACGATGAGCCGGGCCTCGAGGCGGTACTCCATCGGGGGAGCTCCGTCCGCACCCAGCGTCGACACGAGCAGCTCGGCGGCGGCGACGCCCTGATCGCGCGGCTCCTGCGCGAAGGTCGTGAGGGAGAACATCTCGGCGTACTCGTGGTTGTCGATGCCGACCACACTGAGCCCCGCCGGCACCGGGATCGCGAGTTGGCGGGCGGCCACGATGGCCCCGATGGCGACTTCATCGCACACCGCGACGAGCGCCGTCGGGCGGCGACGGGCGTCGCTGAGCGCGTCGACGGCCACCGCATAGCCCCCGGGCAGCGACGTGGGCGAGGCGATGTGCCGCGGCGGCTGCCCCGCGGTGGCCATCGCCCGGCGGTAGCCCTCGTACCTCGCGGCATCCACTCGCTGCCAGGGCGTCTCCGCCCCGCCGCCGACGAACGCGATGTCGGTGTGCTGCAGTGCCAGCAGATGCTCGGTCGCGCGCTGCGCGGCGTGCGTGTCGTCGATGGAGACCACGCTGATGTCGTCGCTGCCGCCGACGACGCTCACGACGGGGCGGCCGATGCGCAGCAGGCGTTCGAGCTCGTGGTCGTCGGGGTCGAGCCCCACCGCGATGAGGCCGTCGAACCGCTTGCGGGCGAGGAAGTCGTCGAAGATGCGCCGTCGTCCCTCGGTCCCGGGCCGGGCGTCGTAGAGCGTGAGGTCGAGGCCGTGGCGCAGGAGCGTCGCCTGGATGCCCTCGAGGACTTCCGCGAAGAACCAGCGGTTCAGTCGGGGCATGATCACCCCGACGTTGCGCGTGCGGCCGGTCGCCAGGCTCACCGCGCTCGTGGACGGCACGTATCCCAGGGCGGTGGCGGCCTCCCGCACCCGCTCGCGGGTCTGATCGGACACCTGACTGCTGCCGGTGAGGGCGCGGCTGGCGGTCGCCTTGGACACGCCGGCGCGCCGCGCGACGTCAGCGATTCCACTCATGGCATCTCCTTCGACCTCTCCGCGCGCATCGTCGCAACCGGTTCCACCGGCATCCTGCCACGGATGCGTCTGTGGATGCTACCGGCGGGCATCCGTGTGGGCGTAGGGGATCGGGGGACGGGGCCACCCTCATTTACCGAGATGTTATGTAGCGAGGTTGAGTCGCCGGGGCGCGTCCTCTAGCGTGGAATCGGAAACGGTTCCACGCCCGCGAACCAAGAGCGGACGCAACGGCGCGCTCGTGCGCCGACTCGATGAGGAGGACACATGAAGACCATCCCTCGCAGGGCATTGGCCATCGGATCGCTGCTGGCGGTCGGTGGGCTTGCACTCGCAGGCTGCAGCGGTGGACCGGGCGGCACGGACGGCGGCGGTGAGAGCGGTTCCGACAGCAACGTCGTGACCGTCTACGGCACCATCGCCGACACCGAGGCGGAACTGCTCGAGGAGTCGTGGGCAGAGTGGGAGGAAGAGAACGACATCGACATTCAGTACGAATCGTCGAAGGAGTTCGAAGCCCAGATCGCGGTGCGCGCCCAGGGCGGCACCGCCCCCGACCTCGCCATCTTCCCGCAGCCCGGTCTGCTCAAGGACATGGCCGACCTCGGCTACCTCAAGGAGGCCCCGCAGGAGGTCGCCGACAACGTCTCCGAGAACTGGTCCGAGGACTGGGCCGAGTACGGCACGTATGACGGCACCCTCTACGGCGCGCCGCTCATGGCCAGCGTCAAGGGCTGGATCTGGTACTCGCCGACGTTCTTCGCGGAGAACGGCTACGAAGTTCCCACCGACTGGCAGGGCCTCATGGACCTGAGCGCGCAGATCCAGTCCGACACCTCGGCTCCGCCGTGGTGCGTGGGCTTCGGGTCGGATGCCGCGACCGGCTGGCCGGGCACGGACTGGATCGAAGACGTCGTGCTGCGCCAATCGGGCACCGAGGTGTACGACCAGTGGGTCGCCAACGAGATCCCCTTCACCGACCCGCAGATCGCCTCGGCGTTCGAGGAGGTCGGCAAGGTGCTCAAGGACCCCAACATGGTCAACGCCGGCTTCGGCGGCACCGACACGATCGTCACGACGCCGTTCGGCGACGCGGCCAACGCGCTGGTGTCCGGTGAGTGCGCGCTGCACCACCAGGCATCCTTCTTCGACGGCTTCATCACCGACGCGGGCGGCACGGTCGCCGAAGACGGCGACATCTGGGCCTTCATCACCCCGGCCTTCGAGGCAGGCGGCGACGAGGGTGCCGTGGTCACCGGCGGTGGCGAGATCGTCGGCGCGTTCAGCGATGACGAGGCCACGCAGAAGGTGCAGGCGTACCTCTCCAGCCCCGAGTGGGCGAACTCGCGCGTGTCCCTCGGCGGCGTCATCAGCGCCAACAAGGGCCTGGACCCCGAGAACGCCTCGAGCGAGATCCTGACCGAAGCCATCTCGATCCTGCAGGACGAGGGCACCACGTTCCGCTTCGACGCCTCGGACCTCATGCCGTCCAGCGTCGGTGCGGGTACGTTCTGGAAGGGCATGAACGACTGGGTCAACGGCACCGACACCACCACGGTGCTGGAGCAGATCGAGTCGGGCTGGCCCTCCAGCTGACGGTTCCACGCACAGCGGGGCCGACCGCGACAAGCGGTCGGCCCCGTTGCCTTCCCGGAGTCCGCTGACGCACTCGAAAGGAACCCATGTCCGCCTTCCTCCAATGGTTGAGCACGCTCTCGCCATGGCTGCAGATCCCGATCATCATCGGTGTCTTCGTCGCCGTGGTCGGGCTCATCCTGTTCCTCGTGGAGATCGCGCCCCGCCGGGGCCGCATCTACACGATCATCCGGCTCGCGGTGTGTGTCGCCGCACCTGCCGTCTTCCTGTGGGCGCTGCAGTCGTATCAGATCGCGATCGTCGCGGCCGCGGCGCTGGGCCTGCTCTTCTTCTTCCTCGACATGCGGTCCAAGCAGGGCGCCGGGTCGCTGTTCGTCCTCGTGGCGTTCCTCGCTCCCGCCGTGCTGCTGCTGATCATCGGCCTCATCGTGCCGTTCATCCAGACGACGGGTCAGTCGTTCATGAACCGCAACAGCAGCGAGTGGGTGGGGCTGGACAACTTCATCTGGATCTTCACCCAGCCCCAGGGCATCCGGGTCGTCCTCAACACGATCATCTGGGTCGTCATCGCCCCGGTGGTCTCGACCATCGCGGGACTGGCATACGCCTACTTCATCGACAAGACCCGCGGTGAGAAGTACTACAAGATCCTCGTGTTCATGCCGATGGCGATCTCGTTCGTCGGCGCCTCGATCATCTGGCGGTTCGTGTACGCGGCCCGCCCGGCCGAGGCCGCGCAGATCGGTCTGCTCAACCAGATCATCGTGTGGTTCGGCGGGCAGCCGGTGAACTTCCTCGCCGTGCAGCCGTGGAACACGCTGTTCCTGATCGTCGTGCTCATCTGGGTGCAGACCGGTTTCGCGATGGTGATCCTCTCGGCCGCCATCAAGGGTGTGCCGACCGAGCAGATCGAAGCAGCGGAGCTGGACGGCACGAACGGCTGGCAGCGCTTCATCAACGTGATCGTCCCCGGCATCCGCGGATCTCTCATCGTGGTGCTCACGACCATCTCGATCGCGTCGCTGAAGGTGTTCGACATCGTGCGCACGATGACGGCCGGCGCGAACAACACATCCGTCATCGCCAATGAGATGTACACGCAGCTGCGCAGCTTCGAAGCGGGGCGATCGGCGGCGTTCGCGGTCATCCTGTTCGTGCTGGTCATGCCGCTGGTCATCTACAACGCGATCCAGCTGAAGAAGCAGAGGGAGATCCGATGAGCAGCGTCATGCCGATCGACCTTCCGGTCGACGAACAGACCAAGCGACGTCTCACCCGAGGCGAGCGCAAGGCCGAGCAGCTGTCGCTGACGGCCGGCACCAAGCGGCGCCTCACGTCGCGCTGGGCCACCCTGGCGGCGCTGGTCATCGCGGTGCTGTGGACCCTGCCGACCTTCGGCGTGCTCGTCTCCTCGTTCCGCCCGCGGGAGCTCATCGCGACCACCGGCTGGTGGACGGTGTTCGAGAACTGGGGCTGGACGACGGAGAACTACGCCGAGGCACTGCAGGCGGGCAACAGCCAGCTGAACATGGCGGGGGCGTTCGTCAACTCGTTCGCCATCACGCTGCCGGCCACGATCATCCCGATCTCCATCGCGCTGCTGGCGGCCTACGCCTTCGCGTGGATGGACTTCCGCGGCAAGAACGTGATGTTCATCCTGGTGTTCGCGATGCAGATCGTGCCCATCCAGATGGCCCTCATTCCGCTGCTGCAGCTGTTCTCGGGCGGGACGATCTTCGGCGTCCCGGTGATCGAGGGGATCGGCCAGGCGGGCTACGCGCAGGTGTGGCTGGCCCACACGATCTTCGCGCTGCCGCTGACGATCTTCCTGCTGCACAACTTCGTCTCGGAGATCCCGAACGAGGTCATCGAGGCAGCGCGGGTGGACGGGGCCGGCCACGGCCAGATCTTCTTCCGCATCATCCTGCCGCTCACGATGCCGGCGATCGCCTCCGTGGCGATCTTCCAGTTCCTGTGGGTGTGGAACGACCTGCTGGTGGCCCTGATCTTCGCCGACGGCAACGTCGCGCCGATCACCAAGCTGCTGGCCGAGATGACCGGCAGCCGCGGCCAGGACTGGCATCTGCTCACGGCGGGCGCGTTCATCGCGATCATCGTGCCGCTGATCGTGTTCCTGTCGCTGCAGCGCTACTTCGTGCGAGGCCTCCTGGCCGGTTCGACGAAGGGGTGACGTCGGGGGATGCCGCCCCGCGGCATCCCCCCTCGCCCTCTCTCCTCCGCTGAGACCACAACTGACGGCCGAGACAATGGGAAGTTCCCAGTGTCTCGGCCGTCAGCTGTGGTTTCAGCGGGTGGGGGCGCGGGTCAGGGCGTGCAGGACAGGCGCTGCTGCATCGCTTGCATCGCGTCGATCTCGAACTGCTGGCCGTTGCGCATGCTCTCCGCGACCGTGAGGGTGCGCGGGTCGGATGCCAGTTCGAGCACGGCATCGGCCATGGGGATCGCCCCCTCGTGGTGGCGGATCATGAGGCTGAGGAACAGACAGTCCGCGGCGGTGCCTTCGGCCTCCGCGAGAGCGGTCAGCTCGGCGGGCGAGGCCATTCCCATCGCCTCCCGCTCCTCCTCGGCGGTCATCGGCTCCGCCGAGGTGACGCCGTGGTCGTGCCCCGCGTCGGAGGCCGCCATCCAGGCCATCGGGGCGCCCCCCGACTGCGGCAGCCCCCACTTGACCAGCCAGTCGTACATCTCCCCGCGCTGGGCCGACTGGCCGGTGGCGATGTCGTAGGCCAGGGCCCGCACATCCTCATCGGCGGTCTTGCGGTGGATCGTCATGGCCATGTCGATCGCCTGCGCGTGGTGCACCTGCATGTCGCGGGCGAACCCCGCCTCGGCCGAATCCGTGGTCGGCAGCGCCGGACCGGATGCCGCGAACGTCGAGAAGCGGCCCACCGCGAAGGCCACCGCGGCGACGGCGACCGCGATCAGGACGATCGCGATCCACCGGCGCCGCGGGGCCGCGGTCATGACTGCTTGCCGGGGGCGTCCAGCGCGCCGGCGCACGCGGCGTTCGGCTCGGGCACGGTCGCTGCGCGCCAGTACGAGGTGAGGAAGTCCTCGACGCGCTCGTCGTCGGCGCCGTCGAGCTTCACCTGCGCGTTCCACGCGCTCATGACGACGGGGGCGTCCAGGCCCTCGTAGGGGGAGAGGATGATGTAGCTCGAGGGGAGCTTGGACTTCAGCGTCTCCAGGTCTGCCTCGCCGACGGCATCCGCATCGTAGGCGACCCACACCGCGCCGTGCTCGAGGGAGTGCACGGCATTCTCCTCGGGGACCGGCTCGGTGTAGACACCGCAGTTGAGCCAGCGGGCGTTGTGGTCGCCGCCCGCGGCGGGGGACTGCGGGTAGTCCACGTCGCCCTCGACGTGGTTCGCGGTGTTCTCGAACGTCTCGACACCCGAGATCGCGGTGCCGTCGCCGTCGCCGCGTGCGTAGGTCACGGGCTTGGGCGTGAGGAAATAGGATGCCGCGATGAGCGCCGCGATCGCGACGGTGGCGGTGCCGCCGACCGCCCACCACGCGATCTTGCTGCGCCGGCGCTTGGCGATCTGACGCTGGTACTCGGCGAGCTTCTCCCGCTTCTGCTGTTCGCGTTGCTGCTTTGCGGTCAGGGTGATCTGGGCGTTCACGGCGGGGTTGCCGCTCGCGCGCTTGGCGGAGGGGCTCGGGGGCGTCGGGGTCATGGGTGATCTCGGCTCGGGTCGGGCGCGTCTCGCGCGTGGGCCTGTTCAGCCTATGCGTCTGCATGGGTCCGCAAGCTGGGAAGACGCTAGACTCGACCGGTTGTCGAATCGTTTCGACATGCCCGCCCGCGACCGCTCTGGATACCGTGCCCGATACTTCCCCCGTCCCCACCCCTCCCGCATCCGCCGCACCGCGCCCCACCACCGGCGCCATCCGCACCCTCGGTGCGAACCCGATCACCGCCCCGATCGTGCTGCATCCCGGCGACTCGCTGTCGACCGCGCGACGGGTGATGTACATCATCCTGCTCGGTGCGCTGACGGCGCTCGGCCCGTTCACGATCGACCTCTACCTGCCGGCGTTCCCCGTGCTCGAAGAGGACTTCCAGACCTCCGCCGCGGCCATCCAGCTCACCCTCACCGGCACGATGATCGGCTTCGCGCTGGGCCAGCTGGTCGTCGGCCCGCTGAGTGACAAGGTGGGCCGTCGCGTCCCCCTCATCGTGGTCACGGCGCTGCACGTGCTCGCGAGCACCGCCGCCGCCTTCGCCCCGACGCTGGAACTGCTGTCGGTCGCCCGTGTGCTGATGGGCGCGGGTGCGGCAGCCGGTGGCGTGGTGGCCGCCGCCATCGTGCGGGACCTCTTCGGCGGGCGGCGCCTCGTCGTCATGCTCAGCCGCCTCGCCCTCGTCTCCGGTGTCGCGCCGGTCGTCGCCCCGCTCATCGGCGCGGGGCTGCTGGCGGTCATCCCGTGGCGTGGGCTGTTCATCGTGCTCGCGCTGTACGGGGCGGTCATGCTCGCGTGCGCGCTCATCTTCCTGCCCGAGACCCTCCCCCCGGCCCGCCGGCACGAGAAGGGCTCGACGACCGTGCTGCAGCGCTACCGCAGCGTGCTGGGCGACCGCGTCTTCATCGGCGTGCTGATCATCGGCGGCATGACCTTCAGTGGCCTGTTCTCCTACCTGTCGGCGTCGTCGTTCCTGTTCCAGCAGACCTACGGGTTCGACGCGCAGCAGTACGGACTGCTGTTCGCCATCAACTCCATCGGTGTCGTCATCGGTGTGCAGACGGCATCGCGGCTGGCCACGCGCTTCGGCCCGCAGTGGGTGATGGCGGCCTCGACCGCGGCGCTCGTGCTGTCGGCGGCGGCCATCATCCTCGGCGACCTGCTCGGGGCGGGACTGTGGGCCGTCGTCATCCCGCTGTTCTTCTTCATGACCGCGTGCGGCTTCACGTTCCCCTGCGTGCAGGTGCTCGCGCTGGATCGCCACGGCAAGGCGGCCGGCACCGCGCAGTCGCTCATCGGCGCCGTGAACTTCGGCGTCGCCGGTCTCGTGTCGCCGGTCGTGGGCTGGGTCGCCGGCGACGCCGGCATCACCCCCACCACGATGGCGACCGTCATGGTCGGCTGCTCGGTGATCGCCGTGCTGGCGCTGTGGATCGTCGTGCGTCCGAAGACCGTCGCGCAGCTGGCCCCCTAGCGTCGCGGCGCGCACCGGCGCAAGCCCGTCGAGACGGCGGGATGGGTGGGTGAGAATGGCTCGATGGATGCCCTCGGTCACCCCGTCTCGCGCCTGCTCGTGCCGGGCCTCGTGCTCATCGCCTTCGCCTGCGGGCTGGGCGGGTGGATCCTGCTGCGCGGCCCTGAGGCGTTCGAGCTGGACCAGATGTGGAACGCCGCGCTGGCGCAGTGGCGGGTCGAGGCGCTCGTCTGGTTCTCGCAGGCCATGAACTGGCTGGGCGGCGGGATCGTGGGGGTGTTCGTCGTGCCGATCGGCGGTGCGCTGCTGCTCGTGCTGTTCCGGCGCTTCTTCGGGGCGCTGTTCTTCATCGCGGCATCCATCTTCAGCGCGGCGGGGGTGCAGGCGCTGAAGCATCTGTTCGGGCGCGCCCGGCCGGAGGACATCATCGTCGTCAGCGACTACGGCTCGTTCCCTTCGGGACACACCGCCAACGCCGCGACGATCGCCGTGGTGGCGGTCGTGCTCTTCCCGCGGCTGTGGGTCGCGATCGTCGGTGCGGCGTGGGTGCTGCTTATGGCGTTCAGTCGCACGTACCTGCATGCGCACTGGCTGAGCGACACGGTCGGCGGCGCCCTCATCGGCGCCGGCATGGCCCTCGTCGTGGCGGCGGCGTTCGCCACGCGGCTGCGGGCGGAGCAGCACCGGGCGAGCCGGGCGGTGCCCTCGCTAGGCTGACCCGCATGACAGCGTCGTCAACGCCGGATCCCGCCGTCGCCGAAGCCGAACTCGCCCGGCTCCGTGCCGAGGCCGAGGCCGCGGAGGCCGCCCTCCGCGCCGCGCAGGCGCGGGCGGCGCTGGCGGCAGCCGAAGCCGCCGCCGCGCAGGCCCGCGCCGGCGGCGCAGCGGATGCCGGCACGGATGCCGCGGATGCCGGGGCTGCCCCGGAGGCGCCGGCGCCCGAGGCGCCCGCTGCCGACGTGCCCGATGCCCCCGCTCCCGACGTTCCGGAGGCGCCCGATGCCGCCGAGGCGCCCGCTCCCGCCGCGCCCGACGCCCCGCTGGATGCGGCGGAGGTCGCCGCGATCACGGCGGGGTACGCGTTCGCGGGCGAGACGCTCGACCTCGGTGCGCTCCGCAACGGCGAGCCCGTCCCCGAGGCGCAGATCCGCATACCGCTGGCCATGATGAACCGCCACGGTCTCATCGCGGGTGCCACGGGCACCGGGAAGACCCGCACGCTGCAGGGTCTCGCCGAGCAGCTCGCCGCGAAGGGCGTGCCGGTGTTCGCCGCCGACATCAAGGGCGACCTGTCGGGGGTGGCCACTCCGGGGGAGGAGAGCGAGAAGCTGCGCGCCCGCACGCGCGCGATCGGGCAGGACTGGCATCCCACGGCATCCATCACGGAGTACTTCGCCCTCGGCGGCGCTGTCGAGCCATCGGTACCGGCGACGGGCATCCCCATCCGTGCGACCGTGTCAGGGTTCGGGCCGCTGCTGCTGAGCAAGGTGCTGGGCCTCAACCAGACGCAGGAGTCGAGTCTCGGGCTGGTCTTCCACTACGCCGATGCGCACGGCCTCGCGCTGGTCGACCTGTCGGACCTGCGTGCCGTGCTCACCTATCTCACCGGCGACGAGGGCAAGGCCGAGCTCAAGGAGCTGGGCGGACTGTCGGCGGCGACGGCCGGGGTGATCCTGCGGGAGCTCATCACCTTCGCCGACGGCGGGGCCGACGTCTTCTTCGGCGAGCCCGAGTTCGACGTCACCGACGTGCTGCGCCTCGCCCCCGACGGGCGGGGAGTCATCAGCCTGCTGGAGGTGCCGGGGGTCGCCGATCGCCCGGCGCTGTACTCCACG
>Ga0233375_1001429_pt1 | contig 10610 bp, 7 predicted proteins | sample ElkDunMinimDraft_10_FD_191539 | JGI IMG/M metagenome (GOLD analysis project Ga0233375, IMG submission 191539) | Fecal eukaryotic communites from dung pellets of Tule Elk in California, USA - Elk Dung E16 | ecosystem: Host-associated > Mammals > Digestive system > Large intestine > Fecal | place... | reverse complement strand
AGCCGCACCTCCGGGTCGCTCGCCTCCGCGAGGCCGCCGAGCGTGAAGCCCATCTCGGGCAGGTCCTTGCCGCCCACCCAGCTCTCCGAGATCGCACGCAGCTGTGCCTGCACGCCCCACGGCTCGTCGACGAGCCGGGTCAGGCGGAAGGTCATCCCCTCGCGCTGGGCCCGGTTGAGCGATGTGCGCACGGGCTTCCACGCGTTGCCGCCGAAGCGCAGGCCCGGCAGATCGACGATGGTGTCGTCGGCCACCACGATGCTGCGCCAGCTCGACGGCACCTGCGCGCGGGTCTCCTCTCCGGCGCTGAACAGACACGGGACGAGACCGGCGCGTTCGGATGCCGCGATGAACTCCGCCACCGACTGAGCGCGCCCTTCGGGCGGCCCGAGGGGATCGGCGAGGGCGATGGCGACGCCGACGTGGCGCTCGAAGGCGACGATCCCCGTCGTCGTGCGCAGATACGACCTGTTCTGCCACGTCGTCATCCACGACAAGGTTCCGCCGCCGTGCGCGCGCAGCTCCGCCGCGGCATCCGTCGACGTCGGGGCGGGGGTGGTGCCGACTCCGCTGCGCCGACGCGCCCGGAACGCCGCGCGCGCCCACACCAGGTACGCGAGCAGGATCGCCCACAGTGCGGCGCGGCCGAGTACGCGCGTGAGGTCGCCGCCGTACGCGGCATCCGGAAGCCAGGACAGCTGCACACCCGCGACGACCACGACCGCCGAGGCGATGTTGACCGCGCCGAGCACGAGTGTCGCGACCCACGCCCAGTGGCGCCCGCGCCGTACCCCGCGGGCGAGCAGCGCGATGATCGCGAGGTCGATGGCCACGTCGACGAGCGGTGGGGACACCTCGCCGCCGCCGCCCAGTGGCCCGTCCGTGGCGATCGCGACCGTGACCACCTGCGCGGCGCCGAGCGAGAGGAGCGCCACGAACGCGAGGAACCGCCGTTCCCGCAGCGACGTGCGCTGGGCGCGCAGCGGCCGCTGCACCACCAGCACGAGCAGCACGGCGAACGCGTGCACGACGTCGGCGAGGCTCCCCCAGAACAGCAGCAGCACGGCGCAGGCGGCGAGGACCGTGAACCACACGCGTTCGCGCCAGGGGGTGCGCATGGCGGTGGCGGATGCCGCGATGCAGGCCATCGTGCCGCCGGAGGGGCCGACATCGAGCCCCGCCGCCGCCGACTGCGCCCACTCCCACGGCAGCTGTGACGCCGCCGCGACGAACGCGAGCATGGCCACGACGCCGAACAGCTGCCCGGCCGCGAACCACCCCAGGGCCACCCGCGAGCCGCGGTGGTATTCCAGGTAGCCCACCCCGGCGAACCCGGAGATCACGACGATGTAGAGCAGCGGCGGGTCGCTGAAGAAGGTGCCGGTCAGCGGCGTCCACCAGCGGCCGGCTTCGATGGCCGGCACCCCGTAGGCCAGTTGCTCCCACGCGGGCGACTGCGACAGCGGGCTCCACAGCGCCTGGCTCGCGACGGCGCACACCAGCAGCAGGCCGACGAGGGCGAGCGTGGCGGGGAGGCGCGAGGCCAGACGCACGAGGGGGTGGCGGGGCGACCGGGCGAGCTCCGTCATGGGCCCACACTAGGCGGGCCTGACGGCGACGACCAGGATGAACGCTCCGGATGCCGGGTGGAGCGGGCCCGGCAGGTGCTCGAGCGGAGGAGCGGGTCAGGGGTGGAGGCGGGCGTAGTCGGCGAGGGCGACGGCATCCTCGGCGTGGCGCATCGCGCGCCGCGCGGCATCCAGTGCCTCCACCGGATCCTGCGCCTGACGTGCGGCGGCGAGCTCGCGCTGCGCGGAATCCAGCCGCACCCGGGCGTCGGCGCCCGCGCCGGCGGCGGCGCTCTCGGCGCGGGCGACGGCGCCACGCGCCGCGGCGAGCGTGCCCGGCAGGGCCGTGCGCGCTCCGCGCAGGCGCTGCTGCGCCGTGCGCGCATCACCGAGAGCGAGATCGAGCCGACCCCGCGCACGCGCGATCTCACGGACCGTCGTGGTCGGGCGCCGCGCGGCATCCGGTTCGAGGGCGTCCAGCGCCGCTGCGATCGCGCGCAGCTCCGCGCCCAGTCGCTCCGCGGTCGCGGGGTCCAGTTCGTCGCGCACGCGGATCGCCTGCGCGAGCGCGGTGCGGGCCTCGGCGAGTTCCTGCGGCACGGCGATCGCGGCATCCGTCACCAGCCGGTGGGCCTCGTCGAGCGCGCGGGCGCCGGACTGCGCCCGCTGCAGTTCGCGTTGGGCGGCGGCGAGCTCCGGCAGGGCACTGCGGGTGGGATCGGCGGCGAGGGCGCGCGCCGCGTCGAGGTGGTGCTGCGCCTGGACGAGAGCCTCGGATGCCGTGTGCGCGGCACCGCTGGCCTGCCGCCACTCCGCCTCGTCGAAGCGGCCGGACAGATCGGCCACGAGCGCGCCGGGATCGCCCAGCTCGGTGCGGAGGCGTTCGAGGCGGAGGGCGGCGGCGTCGACCTGCGCGGCTGCGGAGCTGTGCACGCGCATCCATTCCGCGTGCTCGGCGCGCGCGCGGGTGATGACGGCCAGCGCTTCATCGGCGCGGGAGCGGATGCGGGCGCTGACCCGTCGCACCTCGGCGGGTGGGCGGTCGTCGAGTTCCCGGAACGCTTCGAAGGCTTCGTCGCGCACGTGCTGGGCCGTCATCCGGGCGCGGCGGAGGGTCGACGGTGCGTCGCCGTCGTAGAGGGCGCCGGAGAGGCCGACCTCCAGGTCGAGCTCGATCACGGCGTCGTCGAGCCGTACCAGGGCGGTGCCGGCACGCGTGCGTTCGGCCTCGGCGGCGGCGCGGGCGCGCGGCGAACGGCCGGCGCGACGCATCGCCCAGACCGCGGCGATGGACGCGATCGCCGCCACCCCGAACACGATCACGGCCGGGGTCCCCCAGGCCAGGACCGCGTCGAGGGTGATGTTCACCCCAGGTCCTCCTCCACGAGCAGGAGCGCCCGCAGTTCGTCGACGGTGTCGACGACGGCGGAGGCGCCCTCGGACTCGTGCGGCCAGCTGAAGCCCCAGCGAACGAAGACGACGGGCACGTCGTGCGCCGCGGCGCCGTCGATGTCGTGATGGCGGTCGCCGATCAGCACGGGCCGGCTGGTGTCTGCGCCGGCCGCCTGCAGCCGCCGCAGCGACTCGGCGATGATGTCGGCCTTCGTGGCGAGGGTGCGCTCGTCGGGTGTGGCGCCGGTGACGGCGGTGAAGGAGGGGGCGAGACCGAAGTGGTCCACGAGCGCGCGCACCTGGATCTCTGGTTTGGAGCTCGCGGTCGCCTGCGGCACACCGGCGGCGGCGAGATCGGCGATGAGGTCCGCGATGCCGGGGTAGAGGCGGGCGCCCGTGGTGTAGCCATCGGCCTTGCCGAGCACCCGGTAGAAGGTGACCGCCTCGGTGGACTGCTCCGGCGTCATGCCGACGTTCGTCTGGAACGACTCGAACATGGGCGGGCCGATCCAGTGGACGAGCTCGGCGTGGGTGGGGGCGGGGTGCCCGAAGTGCTCGAGCGTCACCGCCAGCCGGCGCAGGATGCCCTCCGACGCGTCGACGATCGTGCCGTCGACGTCCCACAGGACGCACGAGAAAGGAGATCGAACCGGCATCCCCCCACCCTAATCGGCCCCCTCCGACCGTGAGACGACAGCGGGTGGCCGAGACAATGGGTGACGACCGTTGTCTCGGCCGTCGGCTGTCGTCTCAGCGATGGAGCGGCGCGGCGGGCGGCGGCGGCGCGGGGGCGGCGCGGAGCGCGAGGGGGAGGGGGCGGGGGTCAGAAGAGGCGGGGGGCGCCGGAGTCGATGCCCTTCATCTCGTCGTAGTCCAGCGTCACGCAGCGGATGCCGCGGTCGGCGGCGAGCACCCTTGCCTGCGGCTTGATCTCCTGCGCGGCGAACACCCCGGTCACCGGCGCGAGGTGCGGATCGCGACCCAGCAGCTCGAGATAGCGGGTCAGCTGCTCGACGCCGTCGATGTCGCCGCGGCGCTTGACCTCGACGGCGATCGTGCCGCCTGCGGGGTCGCGCAGCAGCAGATCGACCGGGCCGATCGCGGTGGGGAACTCACGTCGCACGAGCGTCAGCCCGTCGCCGATCACCCCGACCTGCTCGGCCAGCAGCCGCTGCAGATCGGCCTCGACGCCGTCCTTCACGAGCCCCGGGTCCACGCCCAGCTCGTGCGAGGAGTCGTGGAGGACCTCGTAGATGCGCACGACCAGCGAGTCGCCGGACTTCGCGTGGGTGACGCGCCACTGCTGGACGACCTGCTCCTCGTCCTCCTCCGCAGCCGCGGGCGGCTCCACGGTGAGGGTGCACGGCGGGCTCATCCAGTTGAGCGGCTTGTAGGAGCCGCCGTCGGAGTGGATGAGCAGGCTCCCGTCGCCCTTGTGGACGAGCAGGCGCGTCGCAGTGGGCAGGTGCGCATTCAAGCGCCCCGCGTAATCGACGGAACAGCGGGCGATGACCAAACGCACCCGTCGAGCCTACCTGTGGTCGGGGTGGCGTCCGACGCCCACCGTGGATCCGGCCATCGGGCGGGCGGCGCCCGAGGCGAATCCGGATGCCACGACCAGCGCGGCCACGACGTAGAGGGTGTTGAGCAGACCGATCTGATCGCTGATGAACCCGAGCACCGGCGGGCCGCAGAGGAAGGCGACGTAGCCGATCGTCGCCGCCGCGCTCACACGGGCCGCGGCCTTGGCCGGGTCATCCGCCGCCGCCGACATGCCCAGCGGAAAGCCGAGCGAGGCCCCCATTCCCCACAGTGCCGCCCCGACGAACACGAGCGGCAGGTTGGGGGCGAGGATGAACAGCAGGATGCCGGCGGTCGCGGTGACGGCCAGCACGCGCAGCGTCGCCACGCGCCCGAAGCGGTCCACGAGCGGCCCGCCCAGCACGCGGACGACCGTCATCGCGACCGAGAACACCATGAGCGCGGTCGCCCCGAGGGCGTCGCCGCCGCCGTGGTCCTCGCTCACCCCGAGGGCGAGCCAGTCGTTGGCACCGCCTTCGGCGAAGGCCATGCCGAGCATCACGACGCCGAGGGCGTAGGTGCGCGGCTCGCGCCAGGCCGACAGCGAGGTCGCCAGGCGGGTCCGCCAGTCGGGCCGGGGTGCGTCGGCATCCACCTGCGGGGTGTCGGCGCCGAGCTGCGCGGGGACGTTCGCGTGGGCGACGAAGGCCACCACGAGGATGAGTGCGGTCACGACCGCGGTGTGCGTGAAGACGTTGATCTGCAGGCTCGCGGCGAGGGCGCCGAGACCGGCGCCGAGCACCGTGCCCACGCTGAAGAAGGCGTGGAACAGCGGCAGCAGCGTCTTGGCGGACTGCGTCTCGATCGCGGCGCCTTCGACGTTCATCATGACGTCGACCGACCCGTTGCCGAAGCCGAACAGAGCGAGGCCGATCAGCACGATCGTCACCGACGGCACGAGGTTCGTGCCGACCCCGATGAGGGCGACGCCGGCGGCGAAGACGATCATCGCGCCCAGCATCCCGGTGCGCGTGCCGAAGCGGGCGATGACCACCGACGATGCCGACAGACCCAGGATCGAGGCGACGCCCATCGCCAGCAGCATGAGGCCGATCTCGCTGTTCTCGATGCCGAGGTCGGCTTTGATCGACGGCACGCGCGAAGCCCACGTCGCGATGCTCAAGCCGCTCGCGGCGAAGATCGCGAAGATGGCGGTGCGCCAGCGCACGAACCGGGAGCGAGACAGGGCGATAGTCACCGAGTCAGCGTACCGAATCGATTCGACGCCACAAACCGCGTACCATCAGGGGGACATGAGCACACGCCGCGCAACGATCGCCGACGTCGCCCGCACCGCGGGGGTGTCGCCGTCGACGGCGTCGGTGGTGTTCAGCGGCAAGACCCCCGTGTCGGATGCCACGCGCCAGCGGGTGCTCGATGCCGCCGCCGCCCTCGGCTACAGCGGCCCCGACCCGCGGGCAGCGTCGCTGCGCCGCGGGCGCTCGGGCATCGTCGGCGTCGTCTTCCAGGCGCCGCTGGGCGCCGCGTTCCTCGACCCGGTGATCCGCCTCATGATGGACGGCCTCGCCGACGCCGTCGCCCCGATCGACGCCGGCCTGCTGCTGCTGCGCGAAGGTGTGGCGGGCGATTCGCCGGGGGCGTCGCTGACGACCGCCCCGATCGACGCCGCGGTCCTCGTGGGGTGCACGCCCGGCATGGCCGAGTCGCTCGCGGCCCTGCGCGCCCGCGGCATCCCCGTCGTCGTGATCGAGGGGGATGCCGGTGCCGACGTGCCCCGCGTGACCCTGGACAATCGGGAGGCGCAGCGCTCCCTCGCGAGCCACCTCCGCTCCCTCGGGCACACCGACGTCGCGGTCGTGACGCTGCCCACGCATCGGCGCAGCGACCCGGGGTGGATCGACGAGCGCCGCCGGCAGGACATCACCGTCGACGTCACGCGGCACCGCCTCGACGGCGTGCGCGACGTCTATCCCGACGCTCCCGCCTATGCGGCGACCGCGAGTTCGATCGATGCCGGGCTCGTGGCGGGCCGGGCGATCCTCGCCGACCCGCAGCACCGCCCGACCGCCGTGCTCGCCCAGAGCGACCTGCTCGCGGCGGGCGTGCTGCGGGCAGCGGAGGAACGCGGGCTCGTCGTGCCCGACGACCTCAGCGTCACCGGGTTCGACGGCGTCGACGTCGACGGCCTCGCGCCCTACCGGCTCACGACGATGGCCCAGCCCGCGACGGAGAAGGGGCGTGCCGCCGGGGAGGCCGTCGTGGCGATGCTGGGCCACCACGACGTGCCTTCGGTGTGCTTCAGCAGTGTGTTCCGCGAAGGGAATACGACCGCCCCGCCGCCCGGATCCTGACTCCCGCGACCGTGGGCACCCCCGCGGGACGGTAGACTGGACCACGATCCTGCACGCCCGCGCCTCTGGCCGCGACCCCCGAGGAGGCCGCGAATGCTGATGATCCTCGGCGCGTTCGCGATCCTTCCGCTGATGCTGCCGTGGTTGGTCAGCCGCATCGGCGCCCGGGCCTTCTACGCCGCCGCGGTCCTTCCGATCGTCGCCTTCGCGCACACCCTGACGCTGACGCCGCGGGCACTGTCGGATGACCCGCCGTTCGAGACGTTCTCGTGGATCCCGGCGCTGGACATCTCGGTCTCGATGCGCATGGACACCCTCGGCTGGGTCATGGCGCTCATCGTCACCGCCGTCGGCGCGCTCGTGATGATCTACTGCCGCTGGTACTTCGACGGCAAGCGCGACGGCGTCGGCCAGTTCTGCGCCGTGCTGCTGGCGTTCGCGGGCGCCATGTACGGGCTCGTCCTCACCGACGACATCGTCCTGCTCGTCATGCTGTGGGAAGTCACGAGCGTGCTGTCGTACCTGCTCATCGGCTTCTACCACCGTCGCGGCGCGAGCCGGCGCGCGGCCCTGCAGGCGCTGCTGGTGACGACCCTCGGCGGTCTCATCATGCTGATCGGCGTCGTGCTCATGGTCGTCACCACCGGCACCACGAGCCTCTCCGGCATCCTGGAGCTCGCGCCCACCGGCCCCGTCATCGACGCCGCACTCGTGCTCATGCTCGTCGGCGCGCTCAGCAAGTCCGCGATCTTCCCGTTCCACTTCTGGCTGCCCGGTGCCATGGCCGCGCCCACGCCGGTGAGCGCCTACCTGCACGCCGCGGCGATGGTGAAGGCCGGCATCTACCTCATCGCGCGCCTCGCGCCGGTGTTCGCGATCGCCGCACCGTGGCGTCCGATCGTGATCGGCCTCGGCATCCTCACGATGCTCATCGGCGGCATCCAGGCGCTGCGCGAATCCGATCTCAAGCGCATCCTGGCCTTCGGCACGGTGAGCCAGCTCGGCATGCTCACCGCGGTGCTCGGGTACGGCACGCGCGACGCCGCGCTCGCGGGTCTGGCGCTGCTGATCAGCCACGCGCTGTTCAAGTCCGCCCTCTTCCTCGTCGTCGGCGTCGTCGACCGTCAGCTGTCCACGCGCGACATCGGCGAGCTGTCGGGCGTCGGCCGGCAGGCTCCGGTGCTCGCGGTGTTCTCGACCATCGCCGTCGCGTCGATGGTGGGGTTCATCCCCACCGTGGGCTTCGTCGCGAAGGAGGCGGCGCTGACCGCCTTCCTCACCGAGGGCGCCGAGGGACAGGTGTGGGCGATCGTGGGGCTCGTGGGGCTCGTCCTCGGCTCCGTGCTCACCGCCGCGTACGGCATCCGCTTCATCTGGGGCGCGTTCTGGACCAAGAAGGATGCCGCCGGCAAGGATATGCCGCGCACGGAATGGCCCGACCCGCCGATCGGATTCCTGAGCGCGCCGGTGCTGCTGGCGGGCATGACGGTCGTGGCCGGCTTCGCCGCACCGCTGCTGGACACGGCGCTGGCGACGTACGCCGACACCGCGCCGGTGGCGACCCCGGGCCTGCCCGCCCCCGCGCACGCCTACCACCTCGCGCTCTGGCACGGGCTGGAGCCGGCGCTGTTCCTCTCGCTCGGCTCGATCGCCGCCGGTGCGGCGCTGTTCTGGCTCGTGCGCCGCGTGGGGATGCCGCGTCGCCTGCTGCCGTTCACGGCCGCCGAGATCTACAACACGGTGCTCCGCTCCATCGCCCGCCTCGCGGTGGTGACGGTCACCGTCACGCAGCGCGGTTCGCTGCCGGTGTACGTCGGCACGATCTTCATCGTGCTGGTCGCCGCGGAGGGGACGGTGCTCCTCGCCTCCCCCGAGTGGCAGATGCAGCTCGACGCGTGGCAGTCGCCCACGCAGCTGCTCGTGGCGCCGATGATGATCGTCGCCGGCATCGTCGCCGTGCGCGCCCGCAAGCGCTACACCGGTGTCGTCCTTGTCTCGGTGACCGGCCTCGGCATGGTGCTGCTGTTCGCCACGAGCGGCGCCCCCGACCTCGCCCTCACGCAGGTCCTCGTCGAGACGGTGACCCTCGTCGCCTTCGCCCTCGTGCTGCGTCGCATCCCGGCGCGGCTCGGCGAGCACAACGCCTCGGTGCTGCCCGTCGCCCGCGCGGTGCTGGCCGCCGCCGTCGGCCTCACGATGGCGATGGTCGCCATCGTCGCGACCGGTGCGCGCGTGCACGCCCCCGTATCCGACGCCTTCCCCGAACTCGCCTACGAGCTCGGCCACGGCAAGAACGTCGTCAACGTGGCGCTGGTGGACCTGCGCGGCTGGGACACGATGGGCGAGCTGTCGGTGCTCATCCTCGCCGCCACGGGCGTGGCATCCCTCGTGTTCGTCACGCATCGTGCCGACACGCTCTCGCGCGCCGTCGCGCCGCTGCCGATGTCGGCCAGCCGCAACCGGCGTCTGCTCGTGGACACCGCCGACGGCCCGCGGCCGCAGACCGCCGACAATCGCGGCGCGCCGCGCACGTGGCTCGTCGGCGGGCAGCGTGTGCGCCCGGAGAACCGCTCGATCATGCTCGAAGTGATCGTGCGCGTGCTCTTCCACACGATCATGGTCGTCTCGATCTACCTGCTGTTCGCCGGACACAACCTGCCCGGCGGCGGCTTCGCCGGCGGCCTCGTCGCCGGGATGGGACTGGTCATGCGCTACGTCGCGGGCGGACGCTACGAGCTGGGCGCCGCTGCACCCACCGACGCCGGGCGCCTGCTGGGCGTGGGGATGACGCTCGCCGTCGGCTGCGCGATCGTCCCGCTCTTCTTCGGGGCGCCGCCGCTGACGAGCACCTTCTGGGAGGCGGAGCTCCCGGTGATCGGACACGTCGAGTTCGTCAGCTCCACGATCTTCGACGTCGGTGTGTACCTCGTCGTCATCGGGCTCGTCCTCGACGTGCTGCGCAGCCTCGGCGCCGAAGTCGACCGACAGACGCAGGAACTGCGTGACCGGGGGGTGAGCGCGCCGTGGATGTCTCACTGACCCTCATCGTGATCATGGCGGTGCTGTTCGCCGCCGGTGTCTACGCGATGCTCGAGCGCAGCCTCACCCGCGTGCTCATCGGCTTCCTGCTGCTGGGCAACGCCGCCAACCTCTTCCTCCTGATCGTGATGGGCGAGCCGGGGACGGCACCGTTCTTCGGCGGCGAAGGCGGCACCGGTGACGAGCGGATGAGCGACCCGCTGCCGCAGGCGCTCACCCTCACCGCGATCGTCATCACCTTCGCCGTCTCCGCGTTCCTCCTCGCCCTCATCTACCGCTCGTGGCAGCTCGGCCAGGCCGACACCGTCGAGGACGACGCCGAGGACCGCGCCGTGCGCGAGCGCAGCGCGGTGGACGAGGACTCGATGGACGACGAGGTCACCGAAGACGACGAGGAGGCGACGACGGACTTCGTCGGCGTCGAGACCGCACCCATCACGGTGCTCCACGCGAAGGACGTCCCCGGCTTGCGCGACGACGCCCCCACCGACCGGCCCGACGCGGGAGGTGAGCGATGACCCTCAACGCCCTCGTCCCGCTGCTGGTGACCCTGCCGCTGCTGGGCGCCGCCGTCGCCCTCATCGCCGGCCGACACCGTCGCACGCAGGTGGTCGTCTCGATCGTCACCCTGACGCTGGTCTGCATCATCGCGGCCGTGCTGCTGGTGGCCGTCGACTCCTCCGACCTGCCCCTCGCGGTCTCGGTGGGCGGCTGGCCG
>Ga0233375_1001428_pt1 | contig 10611 bp, 8 predicted proteins | sample ElkDunMinimDraft_10_FD_191539 | JGI IMG/M metagenome (GOLD analysis project Ga0233375, IMG submission 191539) | Fecal eukaryotic communites from dung pellets of Tule Elk in California, USA - Elk Dung E16 | ecosystem: Host-associated > Mammals > Digestive system > Large intestine > Fecal | place... | reverse complement strand
CCCGAGGACGAGGTGCCGTACTTCTCGATCCTCGGCCTCATCGCCATCGGCGTCGGCGTGATGCTGCTGGTGTTCGTCAAGCCCGTGCTGCGACTGATGCAGGGGGTGCGCTGAGGCGCACGCCGGCTCACCGGCGCCACTGCTCCCGCAGGGTCAGCGGCACGAGCGACGGGCGGCGGGCGGTCGTGGTCAGCGCGATGCGCTCACCGGAGTGCGCAGACCTCGTCAGCGCCGTCATGATCTCCAGCACGTGCAGGGCGACCTCACCGCCGGCGCGGCCCTCGCCGTCGCGCAGCCGGTCGATCACGGCGATGCCGCGACCGGCGTCGGCGTAGCCGGCGGCGGCGGGAAGGGTCGTCCATCCCGCTTCGCCACGACGACGAAGCGCGACCTCGCCGGCGAAGGTGTTCGGGTCGGGCACGGTGAGGGACCCCGCCTCGCCGTGCACCTCGATCGGCGCCGAGGTGGTGCCGACGGCGTCGAAGCTGAACGTCACGCTCGACAGCGCGCCGCCGGCGTGTTCGAGGATGCCGGTGACGTGGGTGTCGATCTCCACGGGCAGCACCTCGCCCTCGCGCGGACCGGACCCGATGCGCCGCGTGTCACGGGTGCGCGACGAGGCGCCGCCGACCCGCACGACGGGCCCGAGCAGGTGCACGAGCGAGGTGAGGTAGTACGGCCCCATGTCCATGAGGGGCCCGCCGCCTTCGCGGTAGTAGAAGTCGGGGTGGGGATGCCACGACTCGTGGCCCGCCGAGACCCAGGTGGCCACGGCCGAGACCGGCCTGCCGATCTCTCCGGCATCGATGGCGGCACGCGCCGTCTGGATGCCGGTGCCGAGCACGGTGTCGGGCGCGGCGCCCACCCACGAGGAGCCCGCGGCGGCCATGACACCGAGGGCGTCGTCGAAGGTGGCCGCGAGGGGCTTCTCGCCGTAGACGTCCTTGCCCGCCGCGAGGGCCGCGAGCGCGATCTCGGCGTGCGCCGCGGGGATGGTGAGGTTGATCACCGTCTGCACCTGCGGGTCGGCGACGAGCTCGGCGACCGCGAGAGCCCGGCATCCGGGGATCTCGGCGGCGACGGCGGCCGCCCGGTCGGCGTCGAGGTCGGCGACCGCGACGACGCGCACGCTGTCCAGACCCGCGAAGGTGTCGAGGTACTGCCGGGAGATGACTCCCAGCCCGACTATGCCGATTCCGTGCGGCTGGCCCACAGCAGGCCCCTCTCGATGATGGTGCGGACGTTGTCGTCCTGGAGGACGTCGAGGCTGTGCCCGGGGGTGGCGACGAAGATGCGCCCCTTGCCCCACAGCCGCGTCCACACCGCCGGCGAGGTGACGGGCCGATGCCACGGGTGGTAGGGCTGGACGGGGTGCGTGGTGGTGGCGAGCACGTCGATGAGGTCGTCGTGCAGCACCCAGTACTGCTCGGTGTGGAGGGTGAAGTCCTCCAGGCCCGCCATGATCTCGTGCCCGCGCCCGAGGTCGGTGAGCTCGACGGTGTAAGGCAGGTAGTTGTCGGACTGGTCGCCGGAGCACTGATCGGGGTGCTTCGAGGGGTGCGTCGCGAACTGCCCCCCGACCAGCTGCAGGTAGTCGGAGGTGTTGCGGTACGAATCCGCGATGCCGCCGTGCCAGCCGGCGAGACCCGTGCCGTTCTCGACGGCCGTGCGGAGCCCGGCGAAGGCCTCACGGGAGATCTCGGACATCGTCACCGACTGCAGGATCAGGTCGGTCGCCGCCATCACCGCCTCGTCGGCGTAGATCTCGTTGGAGTCCTCGACCCGCACGTCGAAGCCGCTGCCCTCGAGGAACGGGATGAACAGGTCGGTCGCTTCGACGGGGTGGTGGCCCTCCCACCCGCCCCGGACGACGAGTGCGGCGCGTGCGGTCATGCGGTTTCTCCTTCGACGGGGACGTGGATGCTGTCGCGGGCGGCGCTCTGCTCAACAGCGGCGAGCACGCGCTGCACGCGGGCCGCGTCGGCGAAGGTCGGCGAGACCGCCTCGCCCCCCGCGATCGCGCGCACCAGGTCGACCACCTGGTGGGTGAACAGGTGCTCGTAGCCGAGCCCGTGACCGGCGGGCCACCAGGCGTCCGCGTACGGGTGCTCCGGCTCGTTGGCCTGGATGCGGCGGAACCCCTGCTCGCCGGCGGGGTCGGCGGCGTCGTAGAACTCCAGCTCGTTCATCGCGCGGAAGTCGAAGGCGATCGAGCCGCGATCGCCGTTGATCTCGATGCGGTTGGAGTTGCGGTGGCCCGTCGCCAGCCGCGTCGCCTCGAACACGCCCATGGCGCCGCCGGCGAACCGGGCCGTGAAGGCCGCGGCATCGTCGACCGTCACCGACCGCCGGGGGGCGTCGGCCTGAGCACGCCCACCCAGACCCACCTGCTCCTCGAGCACGGGGCGCGTCGGGACGAAAGTGCGCATCATGGCCGAGACGCCGACGATGTCGTCGCCGGTCAGCCACTGCGCGGTGTCGATGCTGTGCGCGCCGATGTCGCCGAGCGTCCCGGAGCCGGCGCGGGTCTTGTCCAGCCGCCAGGTGAAGGGGGCGTCGGGGTCGCTCAGCCAGTCCTGCAGGTACTGCGCCCGCACATGGCGCACCTCTCCGATGCGGCCCTGCTCGACCAGCCGACGCGCGAGCGACAGTGCGGGGGTGCGCCGGTAGCTGAAGCCGCACATGCTGACCACACCGCGGGCGTGCGCGCGTTCGGCGGCCGCGACCATGAGGTCAGCTTCGGCGACATCGTTGGCCAGCGGCTTCTCACACAGCACGTGCTTGCCCGCCGCCAGCGCCGCCAGCGCGATCTCGGCGTGGGTGTCGCCCGGCGTGCAGATGTCGACGATGTCGATGTCGTCCCGCTCGACCGCGCGACGCCAGTCGTCCGCGGACGCGTCGAAGCCGAAGGCGGTGGCGGCCGCCGCCGTGCGCTGCGGATCGCGCCCGACCAGCAGGGTCAGCTCAGGGGTGCGCGGCAGATCGAAGAACCGGTGGGCGGTGCGCCACGCGTGCGCGTGCATCCGTCCCATGAATCCGGTGCCGATCATCGCGACCCGCAGGGGCGTGGTCATCGCAGTCCTCTCCCGTGGCGCGGTCGACCCCGCGCGCACCTCGTCCTGTCGCGGCGCCCGCCGCTCACATCGGTCCGGCGACCGCCGCGTCGCGGGTTGCGGTCGTCACGGGCTGCACGTCGACGCTCACGCGGCCCGCTTCCGGCACGGTCACTTCGCGCACCGCGCCGGTCAGCTCCAGCGACGCCGGAGCCTCCGGTGTCTCGCAGTCGGCGCCGACCCACAGCCGGATCTCGCCGGGCTCGACGATGCGGCGCAGCTGCCGCCCGGTGAAGGCGAGCTGCGAGGCGGGCACGCGGAAGGTGACCACGACCTCCTCGCCCGGCTGCAGTGCGACGCGCCGGTAGGCGAGCAGCTGGGCCACCGGGCGGGTGACGCTCGCGTAGACGTCGCGACCGTACAGCTGCACGACGTCGACCCCGGCACGATCCCCCGTGTTGCGCACGCGCACGCTCGCGACGATGTCGCCGTCGGTGGCGACCTCGGGCTCCACCGTCAGCTCTTCGTGCGCGAAGGTCGTGTACGTCAGGCCGAAGCCGAACGGCCGCAGCGGCGTGCTGTCGGCGCTGGTGATGTCGTTGGGGCCGCCGAGGATGGGGTGCAGATAGCTGTAGGGCTGCGCGCCGCCGGCACGCGGCAGCGAGATCGGGAGCCGGCCGGACGGCGCGACCCGGCCGGAGACGATGCCGGCGAGCGCCTGGGCCCCCTCCTCCCCGGGGAAGAACGCCTGCAGCACGGCGGAGACGGACCCGTCCAGCGCCCAGTCGATCGCGTAGGGCCGGCCGGTGAGCAGCACCATCACCACGGGCGTGCCGGTCGCGACGACCGCCTCGACCAGCTCCCGCTGGACGCCCGGCAGGTCGAGGCTCTCGACGTCGTTGCCCTCGCCGACCGTGCCGCGGCCGAAGAGCCCGGCGCGGTCGCCGACCACGACGATGGCGACGTCGGCGCCGGCGGCCGAAGCCACGGCATCCTCGAAGCGGCTGCGGTCATCGCCCTCGACGTCGCTTCCGACGGCGAAGCAGATCTCCGCCGAGGCGAACTCCTCGCCCAACGCCTCACGCACGGTCGGGGCCGCGAAGCCCGCCGGCGTTCCCGGGTGGTGTGCGAGCACGTGGTTGACGAAGGAATAGCACCCGAACAGGGCCCGGGAGTCGTCGGCGTTGGGTCCGATCACCGCGATGCGGCGTGGCTCGGCGAGCGGGAGGACGCCGTCGTTGGCCAGCAGCACGACCGACTGCTCGGCGAGCGTCAGCGCCACCTGCCGGTGCGCCGGCGAATCGAGGTCGACGGCCGTGGGCGGTGTGTCGAAGGTGGCGTCGAGCAGGCCCAGATCCTCCTTCTGCGTGAGCACGCGCAGCACCGCCCGGTCGACCAGCGCCTCATCGAACAGGCCGGCGCGGACGCGCTGTGCCAACGGCTCGAGGTAGGCGTCTCCCGTGGGCAGCTCGACATCGATGCCGGCTTCCAGCGCCAGCGCCGCCGCCTCGCCGCGGTCGGCGGCGATGGCGTGCATGGTGTGCAGGAACGCGACCGAGAAGTAGTCCGACACCACGACCCCGTCGAAGCCCCACTCGCCGCGCAGCAGATCGGTGAGCAGCCGCGGATCGGCCGCCACCGGCATCCCGTCGATCTCGGCGTACGAGTTCATCACCGAGCGCACCCCGCCCTCGCGCACGGCCATCTCGAACGGCGGCAGGAACACGTCGCGCAGCTCACGCTCGCCCATGTGCACCGGGGCGTGGTTGCGTCCGGCCTGCGACGCCGAGTACCCGACGAAGTGCTTGAGCGTGGCGTGCACGCCGGCGTCCTGGATGCCGCGGATGTACGCGGTGCCGATCGTGCCGACGACGTACGGGTCCTCGGCGATGCACTCGTCCACCCGTCCCCACCGCGGGTCGCGGATGACGTCGAGCACGGGCGCGAGGGTCTGGTGGATGCCGAGCTCGCGCATCGACTCGCCGATGAGGCGCCCCATGCGCTGCACCAGGTCGGGATCGAAGGCGGCGCCCCACGCCAGCGGCGTCGGGAAGGTCGCGGCCTGCCACGCAGCCAGGCCCGTGAGGCTCTCCTCGTGCACGATGGCAGGGATCCCCAGCCTGGTCTCCTGCTGCAGCCGGCGCTGCTCGCCCCAGAGCCACTGCGCACGCTCGACCGGGTCGACCGGTCGCGTGCCGTAGACCCGGGTGAGGTGACCGAGGCCATGGCGGGCCGCCTCGTCGTACCGCGTGGTGGTGGCCATCTCGCCGGCCATCGGCGCCACCACCTCGTCGCCCTGATCGACCCAGTAGCCGACGAGCTGTGCCAGCTTCTCATCGAGGGTCATGCGCTCGAGCAGAGCGCGCACGCGCGCAGAGACAAGGGTGTCCACGGGGTACTCCTAAGGTGGGGCGTTCAGCCCTTGACGGCGCCGGTCAGACCGCCGACGATGCGGCGCTCGAACAGGCTGAAGAACACGAGGGCGGGGATCATCGACAGTGAGGTGAAGGCCAGCACCCGCGCCGTGTCGACGGAGTACTGCGAGGAGAAGGCCTGCACACCCAGCGGCAGGGTGTAGGTCGCCTCGTTGTTGAGGATGAACAGCGGCAGCAGGTAGCTGTTCCAGCTGCCGATGAAGGCCAGGATGCCGGTCGTGATGACGCCCGGCAGCGCCAGCGGGATCACCATGCGCCAGAAGAACCCGAGGCGGCTGGCCCCGTCGATGAACGCGGCCTCCTCGATCTCGTCCGGGATGGCTTTGAGGAACGGCACCAGGATGATGATCGTCGTCGGCAGGGCGAACGCGATCTGCGGGAGGATGATGCCCGGCAGCGAGTTCATGAGGCCGAGGTCGCGCACCACGATGTACAGCGGCGTGATGGCCACGGTGATGGGGAACATCAGGCCGGCGGCGAACATGGCGTACAGGGCGCCGCGTCCGCGGAAGCGGTAGCGGGCGAGCACGTAGCTGGCCATGAGCCCGAGGATCACCGCACCCGCCGTGGTCGACAGGGCGGCGATGGCGGAGTTGAGCACCTGGCGCCAGAACATCGACCCGGCGAGCACATCGAGGTAGTTCTCGAAGTTCCACGGGCTCGGCAGCCCCGACGGATCGGAGGTGATCTGCGCGTTCGTGCGGAACCCGCCGAGGATGATGTACGCGACCGGCACGAGGATGACCGCGATGACCACCAGGGCGACGAAGTACACCACGGGGCTGCCCCAGGGCAGCTTCTCCTTGTGCCGTCGGCCGGGCGTGAGCAGCGGCTCGTCGGGCGGGGTCGTGGTGATGAGGGCTGTCGCGGTCATCGACGCTTACCTCCCGTGAGGGCACCCGCGGTATCGCGGCGCAGGACGAAGCGCTGGTAGATCAGCGCGACGACGAGTGAGATGAGGAACAGGACGACCGCCACGGCACTGCCGTAGCCGTAGTTCCCGGAGTTGCGGCCCTCGGAGACCATGTAGGTCGCCATGGTGGAGGTGCCGGCGGTCGAGGCGACGTACTGACCCCAGATGATGTAGACGAGGTCGAACAGCTGCAGCGAGCCGATGATCGACAGGAACGCCCAGATCCGCAGGGTCGGGCCCAGCAGCGGAATGGTGATGCGCCACTGCGTCTGCCAGAACGAGGCGCCGTCGATGGCCGCAGCCTCCGACAGCTCCTCGGGGATGCCCTGGAGACCTGCGAGGAAGAGGATCACGGCGAAGCCGAAGTACTTCCAGGTGATGATCACCATCAGCGTCCAGATGGCGATGTCGGGATTGGCGAGCCAGTCCTGCTCGAGTCCGCCGAGTCCGACGTTCTCGAGGAAGCCGTTCAGCGCGCCGCGCTGCTGGAGCATGAGACTCCAGCCGACGCCGACGACGACCTCGGCGATGACGTAGGGCACGAAGATCAGCACGCGGATGATCGACTGGCCGCGCATGCGGCGGTTCAGCAGCAGCGCCAGCAGCAGTGCCGCCGGCCCCTGCAGCACGAGCGACATCACGACGATGAACGCGTTGTGGCTGAGGGCCGCGTGGAAGGCGGGGTCCTGCAGGATCAGCAGGTAGTTGTTGAACCCCACGAAGTCGGTGGGCGGGCCGTAGCCCTGCCACCGGAAGAAGCCGTAGTAGGCGGCGGCGACGACCGGGAAGATGACGAAGCCGAGGAAGACCAGCAGCGCCGGCCCCACGAGGATGGCGACCTCCAGTCGTCCGGCCCAGCCGAGCCCCTTGCGCCGCCGCCGCACGGGCGGGGACGACACCGTGGTGTCGCCCCCGCCGCGCCGCGCGAGCTCGGCGGATGTATCGCTCTCCGTCAACGAGTTCTCGCGAACAGACATCTGCGCCGTCCTAGCCCTTCGCTGCGGCCGCGTTGACCGCGTCGACGAGCTGCTCCGGACCGCTGTTGCCGGCCAGCATGTCCACGACCGCCACGTTCAGCGCGTTGCCGACGTTGAGGCCGTAGATGGTGTCGAGCCACTGCGAGACGAAGGGCGCCTCGTTGTAGGCCTCGATGATCTGCAGCAGGTAGGGCTCGGTGACCGACTCCTGGGCGACCGTGTTCACCGGCGGGGCGTCGAAGGCGTCGTAGTACGCCGCCTGCACCTCGGAGGTGGCCAGGTAGTTCAGGAAGTCGACGCACTCGTCGGGGGCGTCCACGTAGCAGGAGTAGCCGTCGATGCCGCCGAGGATCGAGCCGGGCTCGCCCTCACCGCCGGGCACCTCGGGGAAGGGGAACCACGCCAGGTCGGGCAGCGGCTTCTCGTCCGGGGTGAGTCCGGCGATGACACCGGGGTTCCAGGCGCCCATGAGCTCCATGCCGGCCAGGTGGTTGGCGATGAGACCTGCCGACGAACCGGCGCCCTGCTGGGCTTCGGTCGTGAGGAAGCCCTGGTTGAAGGGCTCGGTCGCGGCGAAGTCGGCGAGGTTCTCAGCGGCATCCAGCCAGCACTCGTCGCTGAAGTCCATCTCCTCGGCCGCGGTGGCCATCGTGTCCGGGCTGCAGGCGCGCAGCGCGAAGAAGTAGTACCAGTGCGCGGCCGGCCAGGCGTTCTTGCCGCCCAGCGCGATCGGCTCGACCCCGCTGGTCTTGAGGGCCTCGACCGCCGCACTCATCTCGTCGATGGTCTTGGGGGTCTCGGTGATGCCGGCGGCATCGAAGAGGTCCTGGCTGTAGAACATGCCGCCGGGAAGCACGGCGATGGGCATGCCGTAGAGCTTGTCGCCGACACGCAGGTTGACCAGCGTGGTGTCGGGGATCTCCTCGACTGCGGTGTCGGAGATCGCGTCGGTGATGTCCTTGATCTGGCCCGCCGCGACCATGGCCGCGAGCTTGCCGCCACCGCGCTGCAGGAACAGATCCGGAGCGTCGCCGGAGTTCAGGGCGGTCTGCAGCTTGCCGTCGAGCTCTTCGTTCTGCACGACCTGCACCTTGATGGTGACGCCGGGGTTCTCCTCCGAGAAGGCGGCTGCCGTCTGGTCCCAGAACTCCTTGCCGGGCCCGGTGGTCGAGTTGTGCCAAAGCGTCATCTCGACGTCGCCGTCCTCGGTCTCGCCTCCCCCGGCGGAACAGCCGGCCAGCGCGAGCGCAACGGCCGTGATGGCTGCTGCGGCCGCGAGCGTCCTCTTCGCAATCATGTGATTCTCCTCTTTGAGTGGGCACTCCCAGGATCGTCATGATCTCGGGTTACCCGTCAGTCTCACGCTGCGGCGAAATCGTGTCAAACGTTTTCGAAATCCTTTTTCATGCGTAGGATCAGGGCGATGTCACGCCGCGCAACCATCCACGACGTCGCCGAAGCAGCCGGCGTCTCGGTCTCCACCGTGTCCAAAGCCGTCAACGGCAGGTACGGCGTCGCCGAGAGCACCGTCGCGCGCGTGCTGGATGTGGTGGAGCGCCTCGGCTACGAATCGTCGCTGGTCGCCAGCAGCATGCGGTCGCACCGCACCGGGGTGATCGGCGTGCTCGTGGCCGACTTCGAGCCCTTCAGCGCGGAGGTGCTCAAGGGCGTCGGCTCGGCGCTGCGCGACTCGCGGTTCGACCTGCTCGCCTACAGCGGCTCACGCCAGAGCGGCAGCGCGGGCTGGGAGCGCCGCTCGCTCAGCCGGCTCAGCGGCACCCTCATCGACGGCGCGATCCTCGTCACGCCCACCGTCATCGGCGTCACCGCCGACGTCCCGATCGTCGCCATCGACCCCCACAGCGGCCGCGCCGATCTTCCGACCGTCGAATCCGACAGCTACGGCGGGGCGTTGCAGGCCATGCAGTACCTCGTGCAGCTCGGCCACCGCCGCATCGGATTCATCGCCGGCCGCCCGGATCTGCGCTCCTCCGAGGCGCGCGATGCCGGATACCGGGCGGGATTGCGTGAAGCCGGCATCCCCGCCGACCCATCGCTGGTGCGGGTCGGGCTCTATCAGCCCGAGACCGTGCGCGAGCAGGCGCACGCCCTGCTGGTGCAGCACGAGCGTCCCACCGCGGTGTTCGCCGCGAACGACCTGTCCGCCCTGGCGGTGATGGAAGTCGCCGCGGAACTGGGGCTGCGGGTGCCGCAGGACCTGTCGGTGGTGGGCTTCGACGACGTCCCCGAGGCATCCCGCGTGCAGCCCGCCCTCACGACCGTGGCCCAGCCGATGCGGCGCCTGGGCGCCGTCGCGGCGGAGTTCGTCGCTGCGCTGCTGTCGGGCGAGACCCGCGACCACCTGCACGTGACCCTGCCGACGCGGCTGATCGTGCGCGGCACCACGGCACCGCCGCCCGACCCCGCGCGCTGACGCCGGGCGGATGCCGGTGCACGCGGCATCCCGCCGGACACGGCAGAATCGAAGGATGACCGCGCACGTCCCGACCCTGCTCCCCGCCCACGCATGCCTCATCGTGCACGGCGAGGACCAGCCGGGCATCGTCGCCGCCGTCTCGGCGATGATCACCCGCATCGGGGGCAACATCGTCGCGTTCGACCAGTACTCCGACAACCCGGAGGGCGGCGCGTACTTCCAGCGGGTCGTCTTCCACCGCCCCGGGTTCGCCGCCGACCGCCCCGCGATCGAGGCCGAGATCGCCCGGACGCTCGACGGATTCTCGCTGCAGTGGTCGCTCACCGACCAGTCGGTGCCCAAGCGCATGGCGATCCTGTCGTCCAAGCAGGATCACTGCCTGCTCGATCTGCTGTGGCGCCACCGCCGCGGCGACCTGCCCGTCACCGTGCCGATGGTCGTGTCCAACCACACGACCTCCGCAGAAGACGTGCGCTCGTTCGGGGTGCCGTTCTTCCACGTCCCCTCCACCCCCGGCCCCGACAAGTCGGAGTCCGAGGCGAAGATCCTGGAGCTGCTGGTCGGCAACGTCGACTTCGTCGTGCTGGCCCGCTACATGCAGATCCTGTCGGCCGACTTCCTCGAGAAGCTCGGCGTGCCGGTGATCAACATCCACCACTCGTTCCTGCCGGCCTTCATCGGCGCCGAGCCGTACAAGAAGGCCAAGGAGCGCGGCGTCAAGCTGATCGGCGCGACGAGCCACTACGTCACCACCGACCTCGACGAGGGCCCGATCATCGAGCAGGACACCATCCGC
>Ga0233375_1001427_pt1 | contig 10615 bp, 11 predicted proteins | sample ElkDunMinimDraft_10_FD_191539 | JGI IMG/M metagenome (GOLD analysis project Ga0233375, IMG submission 191539) | Fecal eukaryotic communites from dung pellets of Tule Elk in California, USA - Elk Dung E16 | ecosystem: Host-associated > Mammals > Digestive system > Large intestine > Fecal | place... | reverse complement strand
CCCGCCACCAGTTGTCGGCTGCGGCGGGGACCGCCTGGTCGCTGGGCTGGCTCTGCACCGGTCGTCGTCTCCCCATGGGTCGCGTGCCTCGTCACCGGTCTTCGTGCCCGTTGCGGTGACGGTTCACTCGTGGGCTGTGCCACCCGGGGCGCTCACTGGCCCCGGGTGGCGCCTGTTCAGCCCTTGACGCTACCTGCGAGCAGACCCCGCACGAAGTAACGCTGCAGAGAGAGGAAGACGATCAACGGCACGATCATGGAGACGAAGGCGCCGGCGGTGAGCCGCTGCCATTCGCTGCCTCTGCTGCCGGCCATCTCCGCCAGCCGTACGGTCAGCGGGGCGGTCTGCCGCCCGCCGCCGGCGAAGATCAGCGCGACCAGCAGGTCGTTCCAGACCCAGAGGAACTGGAAGATCCCGAACGCGGCGAGCGCCGGCACTGTCAGCGGCAGCACGACGCTGCGGAAGATGCGCGCGTGCCCGGCCCCGTCGACCCGGGCGGCCTCCATCAGGTCCTTGGGGAGCTGGGACATGAAGTTGTGCAGCAGGAAGACCGCCAGCGGCAGCGCGAAGCAGGTGTGGGCGAACCAGACCTGCACGAAGCGTTCCTCGGCGGTGAGATCCCAGGCCGGCAGCACCTGGACCCCGGCGACGGTGACGCCGGTGGAGAAGAAGCGCAGCAGCGGCACCAGGGCCATCTGCAACGGCACGATCTGCAGGGCGAAGATCCCGATGTAGATCCAGTCCCGGCCGCGGAAGTTCATCCAGGAGAGCGCGTACGCCGCCAGCGCCGCGAAGGCCAGCGGGAAGAGCACCGACGGAATGGTGATCACCAGCGAGTTGATGAAGAACCCGGCGAGCTGCCCCGAGGAGGCGGTACGGCCGAAGAGCACATCCTGGTAGTTGGCGAGGGTGAACTGCGGGTCGGTGAAGACGTTCCACCAGCCGTTGGACTTGATCTCGTCCTCCGGCCGTAGCGAGGAGACGAAGAGCCCGAAGGTGGGCACCGTCCAGATCATCGCGATGACGATGGAGACGGCGGTGGCGGTCCGGCTGGTGAGTCGTTTGCGGACCCGGCCGGCGACGGTGGGCGGCCGCTTGGGGTCGGCGACGGAAACCGGCACCGGGGGAGTGGTGGTGGTCATCTCAGCCCTCCCGCTGCTGACGCAGGTTGCGGATCTGGTAGATCACGATCGGGATCACCAGGACGAAGAGGAAGACGGCGAGCGCGGAGCCCTTTCCGGTCTCGCCGTAGGGGAAGGCGTGGAGGTACATCTCGTTGGCGATGACGCTGGTGTCGTAATGGCCGTTGGTGGAGGTGCGCACGATGTCGAAGACCTTCAGGGTGGCGATCGAGATGGTCACCACCACGACGATCAGCGCGGGCCGGATGCTCGGCAGGGTCACCCGGGCGAACATCTGCCACGCGTTGACGCCGTCGAGCCGGGCGGCTTCGACGATGTCTCCGGGGATCGCCTTGATCGCGGCGGAGAGGATCACCATCGCGAAGCCGGCCTGGATCCAGACCATGATCACGATCAGCAGCAGGGTGTTCAGTGGCGGGTCGAGCAGCCACTGCCTCGGTTCTCCGCCGAAGGTCATGACGATCTGGTTGAGCAGGCCGATCTGCTCCTCGCCCTCACCGCGGAAGGCGTAGACGAACTTCCAGATGATGCTGGCGCCGACGAACGAGATCGCCATCGGCATGAAGATCAGTGATTTCGCGATCGACTCGAAGCGGGCCCGGTCCACCAGCACCGCGTAGAGCAGCCCGATGACGGTGGCGCTCAGCGGCACCAGCACCACCCAGGTCATGGTGTTGAGCAGGACCCGCCGGATGTCGTCCTGGGCGAACATCCAGTGGTAGTTCGCCAGCCCCACCCAGGAGTCGGAGCCGGCGTCCATGAAGGAGAGGCCGGTGGTGCGGACCGCCGGCACCACCAGGCCGATCCCGACCATCAGCAGCGCCGGCAGCAGGAAGAACAGGGCCAGCCTGCCCTCCGTGCGCTTGCCTGGCCTGCGCCGGGCGATGCGGCGCTTCTCCAGCCAGGACGGCACAACCTCCAAGAGCAGGATCAGGCCGCCGACGACCACCACGAAGGCGATCAGCCCGTAGAGCAGCATGAGGAGTTTGTCGGACTCCCGGGCCAGGTCGAAGTTCATGTGCGTTCTCCAGTCACAAGGAGCCGGCTGCCGGTCCGGCCCGGCCCCACCGGGCCGGACCGGCAGCGTGGATCACTTCGGCCAGCTGCTCTCGATGCCGTCGAGAACGCCCTTGGTGTCATTGCCGTTGACCCAGTCGACCATGCCGCGCCAGAAGGTGCCGGCGCCGACGGACGCGGGCATCACGTCCGAGGCGTCGAAGCGGAAGACCGTCTGCGGGTTCTGGAGGATCTCCACCGAGAGGCGGTCGATCGGGTTCGCGACGTTGGCGGTGTCGAGCTCCTTGTTCGCCGAGACCCAGTCGCCGATCTTCGCGCGGCTGTTGGCGTGCAGGCCGGAGGCGAGGTACGTCTGCACCGCCTGCACCTCGGGACGGTCGGCGAACGCGACGACGAACTCGCCGCCGCCGAGGACCGGCTCACCCTTGCTCGGGTCGACCGCGGGGAAGTAGAAGGCGAAGACGTCGCCGTCCTCGGCGACCTTGGTGTTCTCCGGCCACTGGTTGGCGTAGAAGGACGCCTGCCGGTGCAGCGCGCACTTGCCCTGCGTGATCGGCACGCCGGCCTCCTGGAAGGAGGTGGTGGAGATGCTCTTCACGCCGCCGAAGCCGCCGTTGACGTACTTCTCGTTCTTGAGGATGCGCCCGGCCTGGTCCAGCGACTCGGCGATGCGCGGGTCGTTGAAGGCGATCTCGTGGTTGACCCACTGGTCGTAGACCTCGGGAGAGGCCACGCGCAGCACCATGTCCTCGACCCAGTCGGTCATCGGCCAGCCGGTGGCGTCACCGGACTCGATGCCGACACACCAGGGCTTGGTGCCGTCGGCGGCGATGGTGTCGCTGAGCTTCAGCAGCTCGTCCCAGCTCTTCGGGACCTGCCAGCCCTTCTCGGCGAACATCGTCGGCGAGTACCAGACGAAGGACTTCACGTTGGAGCCCAGCGGCGCGCCGTAGAGGGTGCCGTCGACCGATCCGTAGCGCAGCCAGTCGGCGGTGTAGTTGGCCTCAGCCATCGTCTTGGTGTCGGCGGAGACCGGCTTGGCCTTGCCGGAAGCGGCGAAGCGCTGGATCAGGCCGGGCTGCGGGATGAACGCGATGTCGGGAGCGTTCCCACCGTCGACCCGCACTGGCAGCTGCGCCTCGAACTCGCCGCTGCCTTCGTGCTCGATGTCGATGCCGGTGCACTCCTCGAATTCTTCCCAGGACTGCTGGAGCCGCTCGTCCTCGATCTCCCGGATCGAGGAGTAGATCTCGACACTCGTTCCGTCGTGTCCCTCGTACTGCTCGTACGCGCCGCAGTCGGCCGTCGATTTTCCGCCGCTGTCGTCAGTGCCGCACGCGGCGGCGCTCAGCACCAGCCCCACGGCGGCGGCGATCGCCAGGGCCGGTCGTCTGCTGGAGAATCCCACGGGGTTTGCTCCTTCCGTACGGCGCCTCGCGTCGATCAGAGCGCAGCGCCGATTGCGATGTGCGTCACCACATGCAAACCCGTTAGGCAGGAAAGGTCCATCCCTGGGGGAAACAAGCTCGTAACGATTCCGGCGGATGACTGTCACAACGCCCGGATCGAGGCGCGCCGCCGTCGACGCCTCAGCTGTTGAGCCGCCAGATGGCGAAGTTGAGCGCCCCGGCGAAAGTGACCCAGGCCCAGTACGGCAGCAGCAGCGCCGCCGCGGGACGGGAGAGGCGCCAGAACGCGATCACGTTGGCGGCGATCAGCCCCCAGAGCGCCACGATGTCGGCGAAGGCCAGGCCGTACTGGGCGGCGCCGAAGAAGAGTGGCGTCCAGATTGCGTTGAGGACCAGCTGGGCGGTCCAGATCCAGAGGGCCGGCCCGAAACCGCCGCGGCGCCAGGCGAGCCAGCCGGAGACCGCGATCATCGCGTAGAGCAGACTCCACACCGGACCGAAGAGCCAGGACGGCGGTGCCCAGTCCGGCTGGACCAGGTTCTGATACTCCTCACCGGTGCCGCGTACGCCGAGCCCGCCGATGGCTGCCGCGGCGAAGACCGCCGCGCCGAAACCGGCCAGGGCCCACCAGCGGCGGGATCCACGGGGTTTGCGCGCGAGCGCCGTACGAGTCATGTCCGTGGCTGTTCCCGCCCGCGAGGGCGGCAAACCGGACGGCGGTGATTTCGCGCCCGCCGGGAAGACCTGCGGTGACGCGTTCCCGGCGGGTACGAGGCCGTCCCGGCGCGGGTAGGGGCCGGGACGGGAAAGCCGCCGCCCTCGGCGATCCTCCGCGTAGCGGAAGGATCGCCGAGGGCGGCGGGATGAGGGGTCGGTGGACGTCAGGTGAAGAGGCTGGCGCCGCCCGGTCCGACCAGCAGGCCGACAATGATGAGGACGATGCCCCAGAGGAGCTGCCGCCGGAACAGCGCGAGAACGCCGGCGACCACCAGTACAACAGCGAGAATCCAGAGAAGCAGTTCCATGAAGAGAATGTCTACCCGAGCCCGGCGAAACGGAAACCTGGTTCCTCCTGATGTTGTTCGCCGACGATGTAGACGCTGTACGCCTGCTTGATGACCGGGTGCGCGACATTGCGTACGTGCACCCCGCCCGGGGTGGTGCCGCGCTCGCTGCCGGCGTGGGCGTGGCCGTGGACGGCGAGCGCCGTGGGGGCCGAGTCGATGGCCTGACCGAGCAGATAGGACCCGAGGAAGGGGTAGATCTCCGGGGGTTCGCCGAGCAGGGTGTCGGGGACGGGGGAGTAGTGGGTCAGGGCGACCAGGGTGTCGCACTCCAGTGAACGCAGCGCGGCGCCGAGCGTCTCGGCGACGACCCGGGTGGTCCGTACGAACGACTTCATCTCCGGTTCGCCGAACTCGCTGGCGCTGCGGCCGGCGAAGCCGCCACCGAAGCCCTTGGCCCCGGCCCCTCCCAGCCTGCCCGCCGGCAACTCCAGCACCGTTCCGGTGCCCTCCAGCACGGTGATCCCGGCGTCCTCCAGCACCCGTAGGACCTGGGGCACCTCGTTGCAGTGGTAGTCGTGGTTGCCGAGCACGGTGACCACCGGCACCCCCAGCCCGCCGAACTCGCGGGCCACGCAGCGCGCCTCAGCCTCGGTGCCGTGCCGGGTCAGGTCCCCGGCGAGCAGCAGCACGTCCGCGTGGCGCGGCAACTCCTCCAGGGCCGGGCGGAACCGCCCGACCACGTCCTCGTCCATGTGCACGTCGCCGACGGCGGCGATCCGCATGACCATTGCGCTCCCCTCAGCTCAGCTCCTCGGCCTCGGTCGGTGCCGGCGCCCCGGTGATCCCGATGCCGCTGACCACCGGCGTGCCGGGGAAGCGCTCGGCGATCAGGGTGAGGATCTCCTCGCGCCGTTGGGCACTTTCGACCTGGCCCTGCAGCATCAGCGCGCCCTCGAGACGGGCGACGGTGATGCCCTGTTCGGCGACCTGCGGCGTCTCGGTCAGCAGGTGCTGGATCTCGGCTTCGACGTACTCGTCGGGGCCAGCGGGCGCCCCGTCTCCGGCGAGTGTCATGCCTCTCCCTTCGTGTCGTGCCCTGCTAGGCGACCACGTCCGGGCCGGGAACGACCTCCAGCCGCTCCAGCAGCACCAGAAACGCCTCGGCGTACGGCGAGTGCGCCGTCTCCTTGCGCACCCGGTCCCAGTCGATCTGCTCGCGCAGAGAACGGGCCAGCGGCAGACCCCGGGCGAAGTCGCAGTAGTGCTGCGAGTAGCTGAGCAGCTTGTGCACCATCAGCTGCGACGCCGACAGCACCGGCATCTGGATCGCGTCGACCGGCCGGACCACGGTGTCGAGGAAGGTCTCCTCGGTCACCGGCGTCTCCACCGGCCGGTGGATGAGGTCGACCATCCGGTCGTCGTCGTAGACCTTCACCAGCCAGTCCTCGGGCGGACGCTCGGCGGTGAAGCCGACGGCGACCAGGGCCGCCAGGGCGGCTTCCACGTCCTCGGCGCGCAGCAGGAAGTCCACGTCGTGGTCGCTGGAGTGCCCGCCGTGGGCGTACACGGCGAAGCTGCCCCCGAGCGCGAACGGGATCTCCTCCTGTTTGAGCACGGAGGCGACCCGCTTGAGGGTGTGCAGCAGACCTTCGTCCCCATTGCTGACCATTGGCGTTCTCCCGTTGCTGCTGACGGCGGTTGACCGGGTCGCGGCCGCTGCGGTGAGATGTCTTCCGTCTCTGTTCGTACCCGGGGCCCGGTGGCTCTACACACCGGGCCCGTACGTCGCAGATCCGCCGGTACCGGGGCGCTTGCGACGTGGCCGTCCGGTTTCGCCGCCGGGAGGGGCCGAATCGCTTGTCAGAGCAGCTGATGCGTGGTTGACGCTCACCCGCTGTGAAAGTAAGTTTCACGCTGTGGTCAAGGGTTCAAAGATTTCTGCGCAGGACGCGACGTCGGACGCGACCGGTGGGCTGATCGTCCATATCAGCGGCCTGCTGCCCTCGCTCTCCCCGGCCGAGCAGCGCGTGGCCCGGCTGGTGGTCGCCGACCCCGCACAGGCGGCCCGCCGCACCATCACCGACCTCGCCACCGCCGCCGAGACCTCCGAGGCGACCGTCATCCGGTTCTGCCGCTCGGTCGGCATGCCCGGCTACCCGCAGCTGCGCATCCGGCTGGCAGCCGAGGCCGCCCGCCGCGTGGAGCCGCCCGACGCGCGGGTGGTGGGCGGGGACATCCCGCCCGGAGCCGATCTCGCCCAGATCATCGCCACCATCGCCTTCAACGACGCCCGCGCCGTCGAGGAGACCGCCGAACAGCTCGACCCGGCGATCTGCGAACAGGTCGTCGACGCCCTCGCCGCCGCCGCCCGGATCGACATCTACGGCGCCGGCGCCAGCGGGGTCGTCGCGGCCGACTTCCAGCAGAAGCTGCACCGGGTGGGCCGGACCGCCTTCTACTTCCCGGACGTGCACACCGCGCTGACCTCGGCAGCGCTGCTCGGCAGCGGCGACGTCGCACTGGGCATCTCGCACACCGGCACCACCTCCGACGTCATCGAGGTGCTCGCCCAGGCCCGGGAACGGGGCGCGCTCACAGTCGCGCTGACGAACTTCCCGCGCTCACCGATCGCCGAGGTCGCCGACTTCGTGCTCACCACCGCCGCCCGCGAGACCACCTACCGTTCGGGGGCGATGGCCAGCCGGCTCGCGCAGCTGACCGTCGTCGACTGCCTCTTCGTGGGGGTGGCGGCGCGCAACCGCGCGCGAACCCGCCGGGCGCTGGAGGTGACCGCGGAAGCGGTGCGGGCCCACCGCGTCGGCGGTGTGCGGAGAAAAACATGACCGCAGCGCCCGAGCCGGCCGCGGCCGTCCGCGTCAACGCGCCGACCGAGCGGCGCAATCCGCTCAGCGCCGACCTCGATCTGATGTCCGGTCCGGAGATCCTCGCCGTGATCAATCAGGCCGACGCCGGCGTGCCGGGCGCGGTACGGGCGGTGCTGGGACCGCTCGACACGGCGGTCGGCCTCGCCGTGCGGGCGCTGCGCGCCGACGGCCGGGTGCACTACTTCGGCGCCGGCACCTCCGGGCGGCTCGGGGTGCTCGACGCCGTCGAGCTGATCCCGACCTTCAACAGCCCGCCGCACTGGTTCTGCGCCCACCTGGCCGGAGGGCAGCGGGCGATGTGGGGCGCCGTCGAGGCGGCGGAGGACGACGAGGCAGCCGGTGCGGCCGAGGCAGCCGGCTGCGTACGCCCCGGAGACGTCGTGGTCGGGCTGGCCGCCAGCGGCCGCACCCCGTACGTGCTGGGGGCGCTCGCCGCAGCCGGCCGGGCCCGCGCTGCGACGGTGCTGATCTGCGCCGACCCCGGCGCGCCGGTGGCGGGCAGCGTCGACGTCTTTGTCGGCATGGACACCGGTCCGGAGGTGGTGACCGGCTCCACCCGGATGAAGGCCGGAACCGCCCAGAAGCTGGCCCTCAACGCCTTCTCCACCGCGGTGATGGTGCGGCTCGGCCGTGTCTACTCGAACCTGATGATCGACGTGCTCGCCACCAACGCGAAGCTGCGCGGGCGGACGGTCTCGATCCTGATCGAGGCGACGGGCTGCGACGAGGCCGCCGCCCGGCGGGCGCTGGCCGAGGCGGACGGGGAACTGCGCACCGCGCTCGTGGCGCTCGTCGCGGGCGTCGCCGCCGGCGCGGCCCGGGCCGCGCTGCAGCGGTGCGGCGGTGACGTCCGGGCCGCGACGGCCCTGCTGGGTGCCTGAAACATCAATTCCGGACGCCGGGACTTTCCCCGCCCCCGAGATTGTTGCCCGAGGCGTGGGGTAACCCTGCGACGGTGAGCGCAGTCGATGAGCTGTGCGCTGTGACGAGCATCGCGACGATGGTGCAGTGGCACGGGATTGCCGTGCGTGGCGGCCGGGCCCTCACCCGGCCCTGACAGCAAACATTGCGGGCGCTTTCAGCGACTGCTCAGGCATTCGTGACAGTTTCTAGCGACGAAAACGGAATCCCCGAAGCGGTTCGGATGTTGTGTCTGAGTCAGCGAAAACCAGACGCGGCGGAAGTTGCGGGGGAAGGGCTGATGGACGTGGGGACGGCAAGGAACCGGGCAACCGGCGTAGGCGAGGGGACCGTGGGCGACGTGGACAAGAACATCGGTATGCGGACTGACGAGGTCGCCGAGGAGCGGGACCTGGTCGGTGTCTACCTGCACGAGATCTCCCGGACGCCGTTGCTGGACGCGGCCAAGGAGGTCGAACTCTCCAAGGCGATCGAGGCCGGCCTCTACGCGGATCACCTGCTCAGCACGGGCCCGATCCCCGAGGGGATCGAGCCCGACGAGCTGCAGGCGCTCATTGCCGACGGCGCGCAGGCCAAGGACCAGTTCATCCGGGCCAACCTGCGGCTGGTGGTGTCGATCGCGCGGCGTTACGTGCGCAGCGGCATGCCGATGCTGGACCTGATCCAGGAGGGGAACACCGGTCTGGTCCGGGCCGTGGAGAAGTTCGACTACGCCCGGGGTTACAAGTTCTCGACGTACGCGACGTGGTGGATCCGTCAGGCGATCAGCCGGGCGATCGCCCAGCAGGAGCGGACGGTGCGGCTGCCCGTGCACCTCGTCGAGGACGTCAACCGGATGCGCAACGTGGCCCGTCAGCTCACCCGTGAGCTTGGCGCGGACCCGGAGCCGGAGCAGGTCGCGGCGGCGCTCGGGGTGACCGTGGAGCGGGTCAACGAGCTGATCCGCTGGTCGCAGGACACCGTCTCGCTGGACACCCCGGTCGGTGACGACGGCGACACCAACCTCGGTGACCTGGTCGCCGACAGCGACGCCCCGTCCCCGGAGGACATTGTCCTGACCGGCCTGGAGCGGCAGCGCATCGAAGGGCTGCTCGACCACCTGGACGACCGGTCGGCCGGCATCATGCGCGCCCGCTACGGACTCGAGGACGGCCGGGAGCACTCGCTGACCGAGGTGGCGTCGCGCTTCTCGCTCTCGCGGGAGCGGATCCGGCAGCTGGAGATCCAGGCGCTCGGCCGGCTGCGTGAGCTGGCCCGGGCCGAAGGGCTGCGCGCGGCCTGACCTGCGGCTGCCCGCGCCGCAGGCGGCCGGCCAGCCGATGGTGGTGCGAGCCCCGCGACCCGGCGGCGGTGCAGAACGAGAAGAAGGGGCGGTGTCCGACCGGACACCGCCCCTTCTGTCTGCTCGTACGCGTGCCGCCGGTCAGGTCACCCGGCCGTAGCCGTAGGGGGGCATGACGTCCACGCCGGCGAGCTGGACGTTCTCGCCGAAGGTCGGGGCGTGGATGATCTGGTTGCCGCCGACGTAGATGCCGACGTGGTCCAGGCCGCTGTAGAAGACGAGGTCACCGGGTTGCAGGTCGCCGCGGCTGACCTTTGCCACCTGGTTCCACTGCATCGCGGCGTTGTGCGGCAGGCTCTTGCCCGCCGCCTTCCACGCCGCCAGCGTGAGGCCGGAACAGTCGTAGCCGGAGGCGGTCTCGCCGCCCCAGACGTACGGAGTGCCGATGGCGTTGTAGGCGAAGCGCACGGCCACCCCGGCGGAACCCGAGACGTTCGGTACCGCCCCGGTGTACGTCGAGGCGGTGCTGGTGGCCGAGCCGTACGCCTTCTCGCGGAGGTCGTAGAGCTCCTCCAGGTCGGCCTCGATCTTTTTCTTGCCCTCGGCGAGCTGCTTCTTCTGCGCCTTCTGCTTGGCGAGGGTGTTCTCCAGCTCCGCCTTGCGGTCGAGCAGCTTCTGCTGGCTCTGGTTGAATCCGGAGATCGTCTGCTGCCGGCCGCGCATCAGGTGGTCGAGGGTGCCGAGACGGGAGACCAGATCTTTCTGGTCGCCGCCGAGGAGCAGGTTGGCGGTGGAGAGCCCGGTGCCGCCGGTGTAGGCCGTGGCCGCGATCTGCTTGACCTCCGCGCGGGCCTGCTCGACCTCCTGCTCCAGCGGGCCGATCTCCGTTTCGATCTTCTTGCCGGCCTTCTGGGTGGCCTTGATCTCCTCGTTCACCCGGTTGTAGGACTCG
>Ga0233375_1001426_pt1 | contig 10619 bp, 9 predicted proteins | sample ElkDunMinimDraft_10_FD_191539 | JGI IMG/M metagenome (GOLD analysis project Ga0233375, IMG submission 191539) | Fecal eukaryotic communites from dung pellets of Tule Elk in California, USA - Elk Dung E16 | ecosystem: Host-associated > Mammals > Digestive system > Large intestine > Fecal | place... | reverse complement strand
CTCGCTGCCGCTGCCTCTGCCGCTCGCTGCCGCTGCCGCTGCCGCTGAGACGACTACTGACGGCCGAAACGGCGGTCGGCACCCACGGTCTCGTCCGTCGGCATTCGTCTCACGGTGTGAAGGCGTTGATTAGGGTGGGGGGATGCCGCTGCGCTCCCCCTTCTCATGTGTCCTGTGGGACGTCGACGGCACCGTCGTCGACGCGTCCGAAGGCATCCTGCGGCGCCTCGCGGTGGCCCTCGAGCACTTCGGGCACCCGGCGCCGACCCACGCCGAGCTCGTGCACTGGATCGGCCCGCCCATGTTCGAGTCGTTCCAGACGAACGTCGGCATGACGCCCGAGGAGTCCACCGAAGCGGTGGCGTTCTACCGCACGCTCGGCAAGGCCGACGGGTACACCACCGGCGCCCGTCTCTACCCTGGCATCGCCGAGCTCATCGCCGACCTCGCCGCCGCCGGAGTGCCGCAGGGCACGGCGAGCTCCAAGCCCGAGATCCAGGTGCGCGCGCTCATGGACCACTTCGAGCTCGCCCCCTACTTCACCGCCATCACCGGCGCCACCTCCGACGAGCGCACGCTCGCGACCAAGGCCGACATCATTGCCGAGTCGCTGCGCCGCCTGCGCGCCGCCGGCGTCGACACCAGCCGCCCGGTGCTCATCGGCGACCGCCACCACGATGTCGACGGCGGCGCGGTGCACGACGTGCCGGTCATCTTCGTCCGGTGGGGCTTCAGCTGGCCGCACGAGTCCGAAGGCGCCACCGCGGTCGTGGACTCGGTGGAGCAGCTGCGCGCCCTGCTGCTCGTGGAGGATGCGGGATGACCTCCTTCCCGGACGCGGTCCTGGCCTGGGTGATCCCGGCCCTGGTCGTGTTCGGGGTGACAGCGGCTGCCGTCGCCGTCGCGGTGTGGTCGGTGCGCAGAGCCCGCCGGTCGCCGCGCGCCCGTGCCCGAGCCGAGGCGGATCGCACCCGGGCGGGATCGGCCCTGGTGCGGCTGGACGACGCCGTGGGCGAACTGGACCTCGAAGTCGGGCTGTCCGGTGCGCTCTACGACGGCGAGGCGCCCGCGGCCCTGCGCCGCGCGCGCATGGTCGCCCAGCACGTGCGCGACGAGGCGTTCGAGAGCTTCCGCGGGCTCGACGACGCCGAGCCCGCCGAAGTGCGGCGCGTGAGCGCGCGCATCCGCACGCGCGCCGAGGAGGCGCTGGGGGTCGTGGCGGGCGCGCGCTCGGCCCATGACGAGTGGATGCGCGCGCACCGATCGGCCGCCGGCCAGGTCGACGCCGCCGGCGCGCGCCTGGAGCGCCTGCGCACCGAGCTCGGCGACCCGGGAGCGCTCGTGACGGATCTGTCCGCTCGCTTCGACGAGTCGGAGTGGCAGCAGGCGGCGGCGGCAGCCCGCACGGCATCCGCCGCGCTCACCGCCGCGCAGCATCACCTCGCGACGGCACGCAGCCTCGCGGCGGACCCGACCCGCAGCGCCTTCCCCGAGCTCGCCGTCGCCGAGCGGGAGCTCCGCCGTGCCGAGTCATCGGCACGCGCACTGGAGGAGTCCCACCGACTGGTGACGGATGCCGCCCTCGCGGTGCCCCAGGAGATCGACGCCGCCCGTGCGGCGATCGCGCAGGGGCTGCGGGTGCGCGACGATCTCGAACCGGCCGACGCCGAGCGCCTGAGCGGCGAGCTGCGCGAGGTGACAGCGGAACTCGATCGCCTCACCCCGCTCGGCGCGCGCCGCCCCACCGCCACCGTCGAGGCGATCGCCGGGCTGCGGGCTCGCCTCGACCTGGCGCTCGGCGACGCGCGCACCGCGCAGCAGCGCCTGCGCGGTGCGCGCACCGCACTTCCGGGGACGCTGGCCTCCGCCCGCGGCGCACTCGCACGGGCCGAGGCTGCGGTCGTGGGTGCCGGGGCCGACGCGAGGGTGCGGCTGGACGCGGCCCAGCGCGAGCTGGCCGCCGCCCGCCGCGCCGATGATCCCGTCGAGGCACTGGATGCCGCCCGCCGGGCACAGCGACATGCCGAGGACGCCCAGGCCCTCGCCGACTACGCGCGCGTGAAGAGCCGGCCCGCCGGCCCGCTCGCCGGCTGAGACCGGTCGCCGCGGCCGACCTCGCCGCCAGGGGGCGGTGCGGTGTCGGCGGCGCGGACCTAGGGTGTCCCCATGACCGAGGGCAGCCCGTCACGCCGGCACCCCCTGACGCGCCTGGCCGCCCGCCTCCCGGTCACCCTCGTGCTGGTGGCCGTGCTGCTCGCGTGCGGTGTGGTCTCGCGGGCGCTCTGGCATCCGCTGTCGTCCTCCCCCCTGTGGGAGCAGGTGGCCTATGGCCTGCCCGCGATCGCGGACGGCCGGTGGTGGACGCCGCTGACGGGCACGTTCCTGAGCGATCCCCCGTGGCTGTACGCGGTGGTGATCTCCGGATTCGCCGGCGTGGCCTTCCTCGAGTACCGCCGCGGGTCCCGGGTGGCACTCGGCTGGTTCACCGCGGGCCAGCTGGTGGGCGTGCTGGGCATGCTGGGGTTCCTCGCCCTCGCCTCGCAGCTCTCCTGGCCGTGGGCGGTCGCCCAGGCGCACTCGCTCGATGTCGGACCGTCCGGTGGCACGATGGCCTGCATCGCGGCGTCGGCGACCGCGATGAGCTCACCCTGGCGGGAGCGGGTGTGGTTCACGGTGCTCGGCGCCAGCGCTGTGCTGCTGCTGTTCTGGGGGACCCTCGCCGACATCGTGCACGCGTTCGCGGTGCTGCTGGTGCTCGTCGTGCAGCGCCCTCTCCCGGTGCGACGTTCCTCGCTGCGGGAGCGGCGCCTGCTGGGCTGCCTGGGCCTGCTCGCCATCGCGACCGCCCAGGTGCTCGTCTTCCTGTCGCCCACCAGCGGACCGCTGGGAACGAGCGCAGCCGGCTCCGCCCCGCTGGCGAACCTCGTCGTCGATCTCGTGGTGATCGTCCTCATCGCCCGGGGCCTGCGGCGGGGCCGCCGCTGGGCGTGGCTGGTGGCCGTCGTCCTCGCCGCGGCGAACATCGCCTGGGCCGCCGTGGTGGCGGTGGGACTGCAGATCCCGTCCCTTCCGGAGGACGTCTTCGGCGGAGACCCCACCCCCACCCTGGGCGAAGCCGGGCTGTGGGCGATCTTCCTGGCGTATCTCCTGGCCGCTCGGGCGGCCTTCCGCGCACGACGGCGCGCGACGATCGGCTCCTCCCCCGCCCCCACCGCCGCCGACGCCGCGGCGCTGCTCCACGAACACGGCGGCGGGACGCTGTCGTGGATGACGACATGGAAGCACATGTCGTACCTGCGCACGGAGACCGGGATCGTGGCGTATCAGCGCCACGCGGGCATCGCGTTGGCGCTGGCGGACCCGCTCGGTCCGCCCGAGGGGCGCGCGCAGTCGGTGCGGGAGTTCATCGCGGCATCCGAGCGCGCCGGTCTCGTGCCATGCCTGTTCGGTGCCGGCGAGGAGACCCGAGGGTCCGTACCGACGACGTGGCGGAGTCTCGTCGTCGCGGATGACACCATCGTCGACCTTCTGGGCCTGAACTTCCGCGGCAACGCCTGGAAGCCGGTGCGCACCTCGCTCAACCGCGCCGAGCGGGAGGGGATGACGTTCCGCCTCACCCGCCTCATCGATGAGCCGTGGGGGGTGCAGGCGCAGGTGCGTGCCATCTCGCAGAGCTGGGTGGGCGGCAAGGAGCTGCCCGAGATGGGCTTCACCCTCGGCTCCCTCGAGGAGGCGCGGGATCCCGAGGTGCGTCTGGCGCTGGCCGTCTCGCCGACGGGAGACGTCGACGGGTTCCTGTCCTGGCTGCCGGTCTACGACGCCCAGGGGGAGATCGAGGGGTGGACCCTGGACCTCATGCGCCGCAGGGAGAACGGATTCGTGCCGGTGATGGAGTACCTCATCGGCTCGAGCGCACTGCGCTTCTCGACCGAAGGGGCGCGCATGATGTCGCTCTCGGGAGCGCCGCTGACCCATCGGTATCCGCCCGACGCCGGCGTCATCGCCGCGCTGAGCGAGCGGCTCGCCGAGACACTCGAGCCGGTTTACGGATTCCGCTCGCTGCACCGGTTCAAGGAGAAGTTCCACCCGCGGTACGAGACGCTGTACCTGCTCTTCCGCGATGGTTCCGACCTGCCGCGCATCGGCGCAGGACTCGTCCGGGCGTTCCTCCCGGACGCGTCGCTGCGACAATTCGCCGACGCGGGCTTGGAACTCGTGCGTCGCGACGGCGAGTGAGGTCTCAGATGGGGCGGATGTTCTCCGCCTGCAGACCCTTGGGGCCCTGCGCGACCTCGAACTCGACCCGCTGGTTCTCCTCGAGCGAGCGGTAGCCGCTCGCCTCGATCGCGGTGTAGTGAGCGAAGACGTCGGCGCCGCCCTCATCCGGTGCGATGAAGCCGAAGCCCTTTTCGGAGTTGAACCACTTGACGGTGCCCTGCGTAGCCATGAATTGCCTTCGTGCTGAGGATGTCGGAGCGGGCGCGCCGACGTTCCATACGCTAACCAATAGGCGTGGCCGCGTCAGCCCCCCATTTTTCGATGTGACGAAACCGTTGCATGCGCCTGTCAAGCAGGTCGCGGCGGCCGGCGGCGCAGGTAGCGTGGCGGCATGCCGCATGTGGAGCTTCGCCCCCTTCAAGACGACGACGTCGACGCGCTGTACGACATGGTGATCCACGATCCGGCTGCCGCCGCGGCGCTTCCGGACGCCCCGCCCGAGGGCGCGTGGGAACGGTCGGTGTTCGACGCCTCGATCGCCGCCGAGCGCGCGTCGGACGACATCGATCTCTTCGCCGTCACCGAGAACGGCGCCTTCGTGGGCACCGCGGTCGCCTTCACCTTCGAGCAGGACCGCGAAGTGGGCTTCTGGATCGCCCGCCCGGCGCGCGGAAGAGGTCTGGCGACCGAAGCGCTGCGGATGCTGGTGTCCCGCGAGCCCATCCGGCCCCTGTACGCGCGGGTGGATGCCGGCAACGTCGCGGCCATCGCCGTGCTGCAGCACATCGGCTTCGCCGAGGTCTCGCGGGAGCCCGCCGCGCCGGTGGCGCGGGATTGCGGAGAACTGCTCTACGCCCTGCTCCCCGTGCTCGATGGGATCTGACGCAGGCGGGAAAGAAGAAGGGCCCCCGGATCGGGGGCCCTTCTTCTGCGCTGTGCGCGAGGGGGGACTTGAACCCCCACGCCCTTACGGGCACTGGCACCTGAAGCCAGCGCGTCTACCTATTCCGCCACTCGCGCGAGCCGCGCATGCGCGAACTCAACTGCACGAGAATATCACGACTCCCGGGCGGTCTTTCGCGCGGGGCCACTCCAGACCCACCTCAGGACACCGCCGGAGGGCGCCGATCCTGGCGCTTCGCCCCCGAAATCACGATCTCCCAGCCGGTGCAACTAGCATGAAGCGACCGGTCTGCCTGCCTGAGGAGTCGCGTGGGACTACTTGACAGCTTCGAGAAGGGGCTCGAACGTGCCGTCAACGGCGCGTTCGCGAAGACCTTCCGCAGCGGCGTACAGCCCGTCGAGATCGCTTCGGCACTGCGCGCCGAACTCGACGCGAGGGCCGTCGTGGTCAGTCGCGACCGCATCCTTGCGCCGAACACGTTCACCGTGCGCCTCGCCCCGAGCGACGAAGAGCGCATGCGCTCACTCGGCAGCACCCTGGGCGAGGAGCTCGACACCCTGGTCGCTCAGCACGCCCGAGCACAGGGGTACACGTTCGCGGGTCCGGTCAGCATCGCGGTCACCCGGGACGAGCAGCTCACGACCGGCACCCTGCGTGTGGACTCGCAGACGGCGCAGGGCAGCGTCGCGTGGCGAGGCGTCATCGACATCAACGGCCAGCGGCATCCGCTCCGGAAAGGCCGCACCGTCATCGGACGCGGCAGCGACGCCGACATCACCATCCCCGACGCCGGAACCAGCCGCAAGCACGTCGAGATCCTCTGGGACGGGGAACGCGCCATGGTGCGCGACCTCGGCTCGACCAACGGCACGAAGCTCGACGGCCGCCGCGTGACCGAGGCCCCGCTGCCCCCGGACTCCACCGTCACCATCGGCCGCACCGACATCGTCTTCCGTGTGGTCGCTCAGGCTCAGGCCGCGCGGCCCGCCCGGCCGGCCGACGCCACCCGCGCCTACGACGTGCGGAGGGATTCCCGTGAGTGAGCTGACCCTGCTGCTGCTGCGCATCGGATTCCTCCTGGTGCTGTGGTTCTTCGTCTTCGCCGTCATCTATTCGCTGCGCGCCGACCTGTTCGGGGTGAAGGTGCGCAAGATCCCCGAGCCCGCCGCGGCCGCCACTCCTGCGGGCGGTGGCACGGCCCCGGTGGCGAGCCGCTCTGCCGCCGTGAGCAGCAAGCCGGTCGCGCCCTCCCCCACAGCGGGCGGACCGGCCACCACCGGCACCGTGTCGCGCATCGTCGTCACCACCGGCCCGAAAGCCGGCCTCGAACTGCCGCTGGGGACCGAGCCGCTCACGATCGGGCGGTCCAGCGAATCGGGCCTCGTCATCCGCGACGACTACACCTCCAGCCACCACGCGCGTCTCGTGCTGTGGGGCGACCAGTGGATGATCCAGGACCTCGACTCCACCAACGGCACCTGGCACGACGGGCAGCGCGTGGCCGCCCCCGTCGCGATCAAGGTCGGCGCGCCCATCAAGGTGGGCGCGACGACCTTCGAGCTGCGGAAGTAGCGGAACGTCGGCGTATGGTCTTCCAGGGTTCGAGCGTGGCGATATCGCACACCGGCAAGGTGCGCTCCAACAACCAGGACTCCGGGTATGCCGGATCCAACCTGTTCGCCGTCGCCGACGGCATGGGCGGTCACGCCGGCGGCGACGTCGCCTCGAGCATCGCCATCACCCGGCTGGCGGCCCTGGATCACTCCTACGACACCCCATCGGATGCCGAGCGCGCGCTGCGCGACGCCATCGCCGACACCGCGTCGCGCCTGATCGAGACGGTCAAGGCGCAGCCGGAGCTGGCCGGCATGGGAACCACGGTCAGCGCGCTGATCATGGTCGACGACTACGCGGTGCTCGCCCACATCGGCGACTCGCGGGTGTACCTCTACCGCGAGGGCACGCTGACGCAGATCACGACGGACCACACCTTCGTGCAGCGCCTGGTCGATTCCGGCCGCATCACGCCGGAGGAGGCGCGGTACCACCCGCGCCGCTCCGTGCTCATGCGCGTGCTGGGCGACACCGACGCCGACCCCGAGCTCGACACCTTCATCATGCCCACGCAGCCCGGCGACCGGTGGCTGCTGTGCTCCGACGGCCTCTCCGGCGTGGTCGACGACGCGCAGACCGCCAAGGCACTCGGGCAGGGGCTTCCCCCGGGTCGCACCGCCGACACCCTGCTGCGCCAGGCCCTCGACGGCGGCGCCCCCGACAACGTCACCATCGTGCTCGTCGACGTCGGCGGGCAGCACCCGGTCTTCATCGGCACGCCCACCGTCGTCGGATCCGCATCGAACCCGACCGGCGTCGAGGTGCCGGCGGCCCGGACGACCCGCGCCGGCTGGCTGCACGCGGCCCGGCAGGCCGCCAACGAGCCCACTCACTTCGAGCCGGCTGCCGAATTCCTCGAGGAGCTGATCGAAGAGGACCGCCGCCGGGCGAAGAGCCGCCGCATCTGGTGGGTCATCGCGCTCGTCGGGGTGCTCCTCGCCCTCACGATCGGCGCGATCGGCGCATACTCGTGGACGCAGACGCGGTACTACGTGGGCGCCGACGCCGACACGGTCGTCGTCTACCGCGGCATCCAGCAGAGCATCGGTCCGATTTCGCTGTCCGAGCCGTATGGCGATACCGGAATACGGCTCGACGACCTGCCCGCCTTCGTGCGCGACAGCGTCGAGGAGACGATCACCGCGGGGTCGCTGACCGATGCGCAGCGCATCGTCGCACAGCTGCGCGAGACCGCGGAGGCGACACCATGACCTCCTCCACCGACGTCTCGGCCGACACCGCCGTCGTGAAGGCGCTGCGCAAGCTCCGCATCCCGCAGACCCAGCGCAACCGCGAACTGTGGCTGCTGCTGTTCGCCTTCGCCCTCAACGCCGCCGCGATCGCCCTCGTACAGCTGGGCGCGAACGGCGCGATCGATCCGACGTTCCTCATCTACTGCGGCGGCCTCACCGCGCTGGCGCTGGCGCTGCACATCGTGCTGCGCCTCGTGGCCCCCGCCGCGGATCCGTTCGTGGTCCCCATCGCCACCGTGCTCACGGGCCTCGGCATCGCGATGATCTACCGCATCGACCTGCACTACGACACGCACGGGTGGGCGGCGACCTCGACCCGTCAGCTGGCCTGGGCCGCGATCGCGCTCGTCGCGGCGATCGCCATCGTCGTGGCCCTGCGCAACTATCGCGTGCTGTTCCGCTACACCTACGTGTTCGGCCTCGCCGGCATCCTCCTGATGCTGCTGCCGATCATCCCCGGGCTGGGCGCCGACGCCAACGCCGATGTGTGGGTCGACCTCGGCATCTTCTCGTTCCAGCCCGGCGAGCTGGCCAAGATCTCCCTCGCGATCTTCTTCGCCGGCTACCTCGTGCGCACGCGGGAATCGCTGACGTCCGTCGGCACGCGGGTGCTGGGCATGACCTGGCCCCGAGCCAGGGAGCTCGGCCCTCTGCTCGTCATCTGGCTGGCATCGCTCGGCATCATCGTGCTGCAGCGCGACCTCGGCACGGGGCTCCTCATCTTCGGCATGTTCGTCGCCATGCTCTACGTCGCCACCGGCAAGACCAGCTGGGTGCTCATCGGCCTGGTGCTCGCCGCGGGCGGGGCGTTCCTCGCCTCGCGCGTGCTGCCCTACGTCGGCGGTCGCTTCGAGAACTGGCTGAACGCCTTCGACCCTGAGCTGTACGAAGCCGGCGCCGGCACCTATCAGCTCGCCAACGGCATCTTCGGGCTCGCGCAGGGCGGCTTGCTGGGCACAGGGCTCGGCCAGGGCCGGCCGTGGCTGACGCCGCTCTCGCAGAGCGACTACATCTTCCCCAGCCTCGGTGAGGAGCTCGGGCTCATCGGCGTCTTCGCCATCCTGTGCCTGTACATGATCTTCACCAGCCGCGGCATCCGCATCGGCCTGGCCGGACAGGACGACTTCGGCAAGCTGCTGGCCACCGGCCTGTCGTTCACCCTCGCGCTGCAGGTGTTCATCATGGTCGGCGGCGTCACGCGCATCATCCCGCTCACCGGCCTGACGACCCCCTTCCTCGCGGCCGGCGGATCGTCGCTCGTGGCGAACTGGATCATCGTGGCGCTGCTGCTGCGCATCTCGGATGCCGTGCGCAGCCGTCCCCGGGTGGTGATCGGATGACCAAAGAGCTCCGCAGACTGTCGATGCTCGTGCTGGCGATGTTCCTCGCACTGTTCGCGTCCACCAGCGTCATCCAGGTGGTGCAGGCCGACGCCCTGAGCCAGAACCCGCTCAACCGTCGGGCCCTCTACGACAGCTTCGAGGTGCAGCGCGGGTCGATCATCGCCAGCGGCGCCGCGATCGCCACCTCGGTGCCCAGCGACGACCTCTACGCGTGGCAGCGGGTCTACACCGACCCCGACATGTGGGCTCCCGTCACCGGCTGGATCAACCCCGTGCTCGGCTCGGCCACCGGGATCGAGCGCGCGATGAACCAGGAGCTCAGCGGCACCGCCGACTCGCAGTTCCTCTCCCGCATCGAGCAGATCATCAGCGGTCAGCGGCCGCGCGGATCCAACGTCGTGCTCAGCCTCGACGCCGCGGTGCAGCGTGCCGCCTACGACGCCCTCGGTGACCTGCAGGGCGCCGTCGTCGCCATCGAGCCCTCGACCGGACGCATCCTCGCGATGGTCTCGAGCCCCAGCTACGACACCAACCTGCTGGCCTCGCACGACACCGCGGCCGTCGAGTCCGCCTACGCGGCGCTGGAGGACGACCCCCTGCAGCCGCTGGACAACCGGGCCATCGCCGGGCGCATGAACCCGCCGGGATCGACCTTCAAGCTCGTCGTGGCATCCGCCGCACTGTCCACCGGACAGTGGTCCGCGCAGTCCACGCTGCCGAACCCCGCGACCTACACGCTGCCGCAGTCCTCGAGCATCGTGCGCAACGCCGGCGGCGGCACCTGCGGCGAGGGTGAGACGGTCACGATCGCCGACGCCCTGCGGTTCAGCTGCAACATCCCGTTCGCACAGCTCGCCGTCGAGCTCGGCGACGACGTCATCCGCGACGAGGCCGAGAAGTACGGCTTCGGCACCGCGTTCTCGCTGCCGCTGCAGGCGACGGCGTCGGTCTACCCGCCCGCGCTGGACGACGCCGCCACGGCGCTCTCGGGCTTCGGCCAGGGGGACGTGCGCGCCACGCCCCTGCAGATGGCCATGGTCTCGGCCGGCATCGCCAACCAAGGAGTCGTCATGAATCCCCGAATGGTCGACGCGATCATCGCCGCCGACTTCACCGAGCAGCAGAGATTCGACGACACCGAGTACGGTCGCGCCCTCTCGCAGGAGCTCGCCGCGTCGATGACCACGATGATGGTCGCGGATGTCCAATCGGGCGTCGCGAGCGGTGCAACAATAGACGGCGTAGACGTCGCCGGGAAGACCGGCACCGCAGAAAACGGAGTGGACG
>Ga0233375_1001425_pt1 | contig 10625 bp, 13 predicted proteins | sample ElkDunMinimDraft_10_FD_191539 | JGI IMG/M metagenome (GOLD analysis project Ga0233375, IMG submission 191539) | Fecal eukaryotic communites from dung pellets of Tule Elk in California, USA - Elk Dung E16 | ecosystem: Host-associated > Mammals > Digestive system > Large intestine > Fecal | place... | reverse complement strand
ACCGTGGCTACGTCAACTTCATGGGTACCGCCACGGAGCAGGACGTGCGCAACGCCTACCCCGAGGGGACGCTGGCCAGGCTGCGCGAGGTGAAGCGGGCGTACGACCCGCAGAACAGGTTCGGGTATCTGTGCAGGTGAGAGCGCGTTTCTGGGCCAGAATCCGGCATCCTGAGGGGAGCGAATTGTTGGCGAGTTTTCAGGGTCGAGATGAACCGTGATGTTGGCGGGCCAACATTCAAGCGACCGCGAGAGGCGCCTTATGGAAGGATCCTCCCCATGACCGCCGAGACCCCCGACTCGCCCCCCTACCCGAGCGTGGACCTCACCGTCACGGGTGGCGACGGCGACGCCGAGCGCACGGGCTACTGGACGGTCACCGGCCCGCAGGACCCCCACGAGGCATACGCGGTCATCGAGCGGTCCATGAGCGTGCCCGAGGGCCATGTGTTCTTCGCCTGGTACCTGAACCGGCGCACGCAGCCCGAGTTCAACGCGCCGAATACACACATGGTGACGATCGCCCACGGGTTCAACCCCACGTACGACGGGGCGATGGAGGAGCTGGGCGACGCGTGGGTGCAGATGCTCGGGACGACGTAGCGCCAGGTCGCTTTTCTCACCCACTCGGATACCCACGCGTGTTGCGTACCTAACGGGGGGTGTGTATGGTTGAGGTATCAGGCAGAGAGCACGAGGCCCTCAGCCAGAGCCCAGGAGGAACCATGGACACCAACCTCACCACCGCGTACGAGACCGGGTTCGCCAACGGGTACGGCACCGAGCCCATCGCGGACACCGAGTACGCCACCCTTGGCGAGACACAGTCCTGGGAGGACGGGTACGGCGCCGGGCGGCAGGCTCGCCAGGACGACGACGCCCACCGCGCCCAGCTCGACGCCCAGGGCTTCTGAGAGGACCACCGTGGAACACCCCACCCCCCTCGACCTCGCGGCCTCGCTCAACACTGAGCTCCGCGAGGCCGTGGCACGCGTCGAGCAGCTGCGCGCCGGACGTGACGCCGCCGTGCGCGAGGCCATCACCGGCACCCCCGACCACGAGTCCGTCACGATGTACGCCATCGCCAAGCGGCTCGACATCCCCGAGCAGTCCGTGAGGCGCATCCGCGACCGCGGCTGACCCCGGACGCACGAAAGCGCCCCCACCGTCCGGAGACGATGGGGGCGCAGTGTAGTGCGGGGGTCTGACAGTCAGCCTCGGAGCTCGCCGTCGACCGTGATGGTCGATCCCTGGGGGGCGACGGCGGCGACCTCGTCCGAGCGTACGTAGATGGGGCGAGCGGCCGAGCCGAGCACGAGGCGCGTGAGCCAGTCGGGGATGTGCGGCTCCAGGCGGCGCCAGAGCGCGTACCAGGCGGCGAGCACGGCGAGCACGACGCCCGCGGTGAACTCGGCCGATGTCGGGTCGATGTTCAGGAGCTTGAGCAGGTCGAGCACCCACGGGACGTGCGCGGCGGCCCACGCCAGGACGGGGCCCAGCACGGCGGCGTACAGGCCGGGCACCACCGTGCGCAGCCAGGAAGCAACGAGGTCGGACACGGTCAGGCTCCCGCCTTCTTCTCGGCCTGCTCCTGCAGGTTCTTGGCCCGCTCGGCTCGCCAGGCCGTGACCTTGAGCAGCTCGAGCGGCGTGGTCGTCTTGCCGAGGTTGTCCACGAGGTTCGAGGGGGTCTTGACCTCCTTGGACCAGACGGCGTCGGCGATCTCCTTGGCGGTGGGCATGTCGTCCTCCGGGGTGGTGGGGGGGGGCTGGGGGGGGATCTGCGGGGGCTTCTTCCCGCGGTGCTGGTCACGCTCGGGGTAGTAGGTCAGGTGCCAGTGCTCCTGAACCTCGCGGCCCTCGTCGTCGGCCCAACCGTGCTCGCGGGCCACGCGCAGGAACCGCTTGCGGTCCTCGTCGTTCCACCCGGCGAAGATGACCGCAGTGGCGTACCCGGGGTCACCCGACTCGCGCCGAGTCTTGACGTCGACCGCGCGGCCGGCGCCGTGGTTCGAGGTGCCCGGCACGGCGGCCGCCGCGGTGCCGGCCTTCCGCGTCCACCACGAACCCCGGTAGAGGCCACCGTTGGCGGTGCGGCCGCGGACGTCCGTGGTGTAGCCGCGCTGCCCGGCCCGGTTGCCGCGGGAGTACCGGCCGTACTGCGGGGTCTGGTTCGGGAACTTCTCGCCGTCGAACAGCCGCTCCTGGATCTCGTAGGAGCGCCAGGCGCCGGAGATGAGCACCTGCTTGCCGAACGCGGCGACCGCGCGGTCCCACGCCAGGGCGGCGTTCTTCTCCAGCACGAAGCCCGGGTTCGAGACGAGCTCGCGGCCCTGGTCCCGGCTGATCTGCGTACCCACCATGTGGTCCTCCTCAGGTCCGGGCCCGCACCGGGCGGTCGGGCAGCTCGATGTCGTTCTTGGTCAGGGCGCGTTCGAGCGCACGGACGTAGGCCCGCTCGTCGTCGCGCTCGTCCTCGGCCTCGTCACGCTGGGCGTTCGCCCTGTCGCGCTCGTTCTCGGCACGGGTGCGCTCGGAGACCAGGCGCTGCCACAGGTCGTTCTCGGTCTCGCGGCGGTCCTTGCGGGTGCCGGCGCGGTGGTTCAGCCAGGCGGCCCAGATGCCACCTGCGGTGCCCAAGGCGCCGAATGCGCCGAGGATGATCTCTGTTGTCATTCAGCACCTCCGGCATCGAGCGAGTGAAGTAGCCGCCGATGCCGGATGTGCTGACGGAGCTGGAGGTAGAGCCGGAGCCACTGCCGCACGAGGGCGGCATCGAAGGCCAGGACTACCCACCAGACGACGTTTGACGGTCCGGCTTCGATCAGGACCAGGGAGCCGAGCAGCGTGAACACCAGCGGCCAGATGCCGATGGACTCGATCTCCCACCGGCCGGTGATCGCACCGATCGCGCAGGGGATCGAGGACGCCAGCAGGATCCAGCCCAGCAGGCTGATCCCGGGTTCCTCGCGGATGAACGCGGCCAGCACCCCGATGGCCACACACGCCATGTACTGGATGGTCAGGATCGTCCGGTCGGCGCGTTTGGCTGTGGGTGGAGCGGTCAGATATGGCATGCAGAGGTCTCCTCGACGATCATGCGGGGGCCACTCGTGCACCGACGTACGTGCCGTCGGAGCGGGCCCAGGACAACTGCGGCAGCACCGTGACCGTGCAGCGCGCCTCGGGTGAGGTCACGCCGCCCACGGTCGCGGTCACGCCGACGACGATGGTCGAGATCCCCGGCGCACCCGACAGCGGCTTCTCGACGTCCGCGTTCCAGCGCGACGGGCCGGTGAGCGTCGCCGAGCCACCGTCAGTGGCGATGGGCAACGACGGGCCAGAGATGCGCCGCCACGCCCACGTCGCCGAGCCGCCAGTGACCAGCACGGCGTCGAGCTCGACCTGCTCACCCGGGCCCATGATGACCGCGGCCGGCAGCGAGACGATCACGGCACCGACGGTGGCCAGCTCCGCCTCGTACACGCGCAGCTTCGGCTGCACGGGCACGAGCGCGGCGAGCTCGACGTCGTAGACGCGCAGCTTCACCTGAGACTCGCCGGCCAGCCCTGCCTTGTAGAGCCGGAGCGCACTCACGACGCCACCGATACCGAGATGCGCAGGTCACCCGGGTCCACGTTCGCGCCAGTCACCGCCGTCCCGGAGAGCGTGAAGTCGTAGTCGGTCGGGGTGGTGGTGACGGCCTGTGTCCACTGCTGCAGCACCGTGGTCCCGCGTCGTAGCCGCACGGTGGCGGTCGCGCTGCCGGTGTCGGTGGCCAGCCGCACGGTGACGGTGCCGGATGCCAGGGCGGCCCGGGGCAGGAGCCGCACGGTGACCTCTTGCGCGGTGCCGGAGATGGCGCCGGACTCGAGGTAGGTGGTGTCGCTGGAGTCGGCCAGTGCGGCGCCGTCGGTGGCCGCACCCCCGGTGTTCGTCCATGAGCCGGTCTTCGCGGTCGCGTTCATCGGCACGGGCGCCGATGTGCCGGATCCCGTGGCGGGCACGCGAACCTCGGTGGTGGCTGATCCGGTGGCGCCGTCGTCGTCGGTCGCGGTGTGCTTGACGATGTAGAGCCGGGGCGCGGACTGGGCGGTGAACGACGGCGAGTTGCCGGTGCCGCCGCTGAGCGTTGGTGCGCCCGACGTCGGGTAGTCGAACGTCGTTGCGCGTGAGGCGATGGTGCCGTCCAGGTCGGTGACCGAGAACGCGAGGGTGGCGGTCGCGCTGGCGGCCACCGTCTGCGCGGGGCCGGCGGTGACCTCGGGCGGCTGGTTCACCACGACGTACGGGCCGATGAACGTGGTGCGCCCGTTGTCCATCTGGATCGAGTCCATCCAGTGCGCGGTGGTGTACGAGAACGCGTTCGGCGAGCCGATGTCCATGGTGGCCGCGGTCGCCGTGCCGAGGTTCACACCCGTGAGATTCAGCGTCCCGGTGGGGCTGCTGGTCGCGTCCCCGACGTACACCTCGACATCGATCACGCCCGCCGACGCCCCGCCGCTGTTGTCCCACTTCGCCTCGATACGGTTCCACCGGTCGATCGCCCACGCGCCGGACGCCGTCGAACCGAGCACGGCGCCGGTGGAGTCCTTCACCTGGATCGCGCCGGTGCCGGAGATGCCGATGCGGAAGAGCTGCCCGCTGGCGTGCCGGACGTTGATGATGTCGACTGACCCGAGCGTGCCGCCCCAGTGATAGAGCGACAGGGCTCCCGTGGCCGCAGCGGCGGGGAACGGCAGGCGGATCACCTGCGTGTTCGTCCCGCCGCCCTGGAACTGCGCCGAGGTGTCGCCGTGGTGGACGTGCGTGTTCGACGACGTGATAGTGCCGCCGGTGCCCGGGGAGACGGTGCTGGCCGCCGCAGAGTCGACCGACACCACGTTGGTCGTGTTCAGTGTGGAGCCGGACGGGGTGACGTCGAAGAGCCACTGGCGGAGCGTCATGGCTAGGCCTCCTAGAAGGTCGCGATCGGGGCGGGCAGGATCGGGCCGACGCGCTGGATACCCCGCGGCGCCCCGAGCAGGTTGGTGATCTCCTCGGGCAGCTCGACGGCGGCCGAGTCAGGCGGGGTGGTCGTGCCCTGGTAGTTCGTGCCGAGCTTCGTGCCGCGCGTTCCGACCGTGGTCGGCGTGCCCGCCAGTGCTGCCGGTGTGTTGTACGAGGACCGCGCGCCGTCCGCCTTGCCGAGCTGGAACATCGACCCGGGCGGGGCCGGCCGCAGCCAGTTGCCCGCGACGCGGTCGAAGAAGTCCCAGCCGAGCAGCAGCGGCGTGCCCGAGGGCGGGTCGTGGTAGGCGATGACCTGCAGCGACCCGGCGCCGATGTCGTTGTTCAGCAGGCCCGTGTTGCGCCCCACCCACGGCACAACCGCCGGCGACAGGTTCGCGCCACCGCTGTTGCGGCGCTCGTCCTGCTGCAGGTAGATGCCCACCGACGCGTAGTCGGACACCTTGCAGTTGGCGATGTAGGTGTGCCCTGCGTCGAGAAACTTGATGCCGTGCTTCACGTTCTTCACGCGGCAGTTCACGTACCAGGAGCGGTACTGCGTGCCGTTGTAGAGTCCGCCGTCGGACAGTTCGGAGTGCAGGCCGAGCTGCATCACCGGGGCGCGGGGCATCACCGTGGCACCGTCCACGTCCACGTTGACCACGTGGGAGCGCGTGACGGACACGTCAAGCCACACGCCCATGGCGTCGGGGACGTCCTGCACGATGCCGTCGCGAATGATCATGCCCTCGGTGCGCGTGATCTTGATGCCTGCCGTGATCGGCTGCGCGCGCCACAGGGAGCGGTTGCAGCGACGGATGACGAACCGCTCCATCATGAAGCCGGACGCCGTCGTGACCTGGATGCCTGCGGCGCCGCAGTCCTGCACGGTGATGTTGCGCAGGGTGATCGATCGAGCCGTGTTCAGGGCGGTGTGCCCCGACTCCTGGAACACGCAGTTCTCGACGACCGATCCCTGCGCCGTCCCGCCGAAGTAGACCAGGGCGGACAGCCCTTCCTGCACCACGGGCGAGTACCGGCGAACGCCGATGCCATAGAGGCGGATCTGGGCGGCCACCGTGAGCGCGGTGTTCAGGTCGGCCACGCGCACCGTCTTGCCGGACGGGTTCGATCCGAGCGTGATCGTGTGCGCGGACCGGTTCACGGAGAACTGGCCGGCGCTCGGGGTGGCGCCGTCGGCGATCTGCTTCTGCGCGACGTCGTCGATCCAGACCTGCTCAGGCAGGTTGCCCGCGGGGTCAGTGGTCAGCGGGAACCCTGTCGTGGAGATCGGTGCCCAGTCAGGCCCGAGCGCGGATGACCACGGGCCGCTGCCGGTCCAGGACGAGTACGTGCTGGAGCCGTCCAGCCCGACGGCCTCCCCGGGGTATGCCTGGATCGTGACCTGCTTCGAGATCGTCAGTGACTCGTGGTACGTACCGGCGCGCATCACGATCACGGCGCCGCTGCTCGCGGCCGACACGGCGGCATCGAGCGTCTTCTTCGGCGCGCTGACCGTGCCCGCCGCGGAGTCGCTGCCGGACGGCGAGACGAACAGCACCTGGCCGGTGTCGGGCACGCCGTACGACGCCGTGCCGACCGGCAGGGAGCCCGCCTTGACCGGGTCCGGCGGCACCCAGCCGGCCGGGCCGATGAGCAGCGGGTCACGGCCCGGCGCGATGAACGCCTGCTGCGCCGAGTCGAAGGTGTAGACGACACCCGGGACCGGCGCCGTCACGAAAGCCCGCCGTTGTACGCGTAGTCCAGCGGCACCTGGTCCGCACCGTTGCCAACCCACGACGGGACCGCAGACGGAGCAACCGGGCCGCGCGCCTCGATCAGCAGCAGACCCGCCGGCTTCGAGCTCGGCAGCGACGGGTACGCGCCGGACCGGTAGATCCACGCCATGACCGAGCCGCCACCGGAGCCCGCGCCACCACTGGCCGCAATGCGCGCGTCCGCGATGGCCGCAGCCTGCGAGGAGTCGACGTACTGGGAGTGGGTGTGGCTGCCGGGCGCCGCCGTCGTCGCCGACGTGCCGAGCTGGAGATTCGAGGTGCCGTTGCCGGTACCCGCCTCGATCAGCGCGCGGAACTGCTGGGGCGTGGTGGCCGCCAGAACCTGCCGGGCCAGGGTGCTGATGTCCGACAGGTCCGCGCGCGTGTGCGTGTGGCCCGACGGCGGGAACACGTCAGGCTTGCCACCGAGGGTCTGCCACGTCGCGGTGCCACCACCGCCCGAGCCGCCCTCGATGACGACGTTGCCCTGGAAGTCGGGGCCGACGCCGTTGACCGTGCGGACGCTCTCGGCCGCGATGTCCTGGGCGGCCTCCAGTGCGGCGAGTGCGACGTCGCGCATCACCTTGTCGAAGAGGATCGGGCCGCGCTTGCCGGACGACGGCTGCCACCAGTCCAGGTAGAGGCCGATCAGGCTGCCAAGGTCGCTGTCGTCGATGCGGAACGTGGGCAGCGAGTCCGACGACTGGACCGGCAGCAGCGAGTCCGTGACCGGGTCCTCGGCGTTGTCCATGATCGGGTACGGGGTGGTGGTGTCCCGCAGGACGATCTGTATCACCTCGCCCCGGAGCGCGGTGTCAACCTCGCCCGTGACCGCGTTCCGAACCGGCGGGCTGTCGATGCGCAAGCTCACGGCGTACCTCCTGTGTGGCTACGAACGGCGGTCATGCGGACGGGGCCACGAACCACGTGGCGGTCGCCGTGATGGTGTCGCTCGGACCGCTCGGCCCGATGACGGCGTTCGGCAGCAGCGAGTTCAGGTAGATGTTCCCGTTGGCGTCCATGTGCACCCCGGCCAGCGCGACCGGCCCCGCGGGGGTGTTGGTGCGCGCTATGGCGGACATCGGCATCTGCACGGTCGGGCTGTCCGCGTTGAAGACGCGGGCGATGCGCACCTCGTCGAGGTTGCCCCACGCCGATGCCTGCAGCACGGTCGTGCGGCGCACGACGATGGTCAGCGTGCGCTGCCCCGTGTCGTGGTCGCGGACCATGAGGCACGACGCCTGCCCCTGCCAGTTCGCGAAGAACTGCGCCAGCGCGGCCGTCCCGGTGACACGCTCCGGCGGCCGCAGGGTGATTACCCAGTCGACCGTCGAGCCCACAAGGTCACGGCGCCAGAGCGTGCCTCCGCGACTGGCCGTGGACCCCAGAGGCGCATCCTTTGGCAGTGGCTCGTCCACCTTCACCAGATAGTTGCGCCCGCTCCACGCACGCAGGTCGCGCCGCGCAGCCTCGTTCAGCGACTTCCCCGCACGCCGGGTCACGGCCCACAGTGGGCGCACGAGCGGCGGTATGTAGGCCGGCAGGTCCGTAGACCCTTCCGTGCCCTCGATGCGCACGAGCCGCACCGGGCCGGGCGCCGTGTTGAAGGTCGCGGGATCCCACTTCGCGGCGATGATGTCGGTCCGACCCACGGTCGAGTTCTCCGACGCCGGGATTTCGATCGACTGCGTCTGCCCGGCCGGGATGATCAGCGGGTGCCCGCCGACGATCACGACTGACTCGACCGTCGCGGACCCAACCTCGGCGACGTCGGTGGACGGCGGAAGGGTCAGTCCGAAGGCCGACCCATCCACATCTCCCACGATCGCCGGGTCGTGACCGAAGGTCTGGCGCCAGCGGCCAAGGGTGAACTTCTGACCGGGCAGCGGCCCGGACTGCTGCGCGTCTGTCGCCATCAGTGGTTCCTCTCGAGATTCGCGACCCGCTGCAGCGCCGCCGTCAGGCGAGCCGAGTCGGGAGGGTCGATGGACGTGGCGCCAGGGCTGCCGACGACGACGGTTCGCTCGTCGGGCTGTCCGGGACGCACGGTGGTGGTGACCTCGCGCACCCGAGGGTTGGAGATCTCCACCGGCAGGCCCGGCAGTTCGATGCCGACCCGGTAGCCGAGCCGGTACGTGTCGCGGTAGATCGCGTCACCCGCGTCCGCCACCTGCAGCGCGATGGACACCGGGGACGCGCCGTCCTGCAGCGCCTTCGCGGCCGCGTCCGTGATCGCCGAGAGGTCGTCCGTGTACCCCTGCTCGATCAGCCGCTCACGACGTCGGCCCCACCGGGCAACCGCAGCCTCGTCGGTGAACCGGGACGCCTCACGCGACTCCAGGTCACCCGCAGAGAACAAGATCGCGTCGGTGAACTCCGGGGCGCTCATGTCGTAGGACCACGCCGTCACGACACCCGTCGCCCGGGCAGCGTCCGCCGAGCCGAACACGACGTCGTCGGACACATCCACGACCTGATCAACCACAACCGCCAGCCGCGGCTCACCGGTGGACTCGTCGTGCTCGATCCGCACGTCCAGGTCCGCAGCCTCCGCGAGCTCGGCGACGACGTCGCCCAGGATGTTCATGCGCGCCTGGTAGGTCGTGCTGCCACCACGGCCCAGGTCGGCGGGCAGCAGCAGGTCCGCCAGCCGCCGCGCCGCGATCGGTGCAGCGGGCCCGAGGTCCGCGGCGATGTACGCCAGCAGCAGCGACTCGCGGGCTCCGGTGCGCTCGTCGTAGATGGTGGAGAAGTTCGACGGGGTGCCGGTCAGGGGGTGGCTCGGGTCCGGCCACAGGAGCCGAGACCACGCCTCGTCGGCGTCGCCGACGAACCCGATCGTCGTGGTGTCCACGGCGCGGCGACCCTCGACCCGGTAGGAGCGCTGGAACGACGTCGCCTGACCGGACACCACGTACTCGCTGTCGTCGTCCAGGATGCAGCCCATGCCCGGGGTGAACACCGACAGGTGCTCAGACGGGCCGGACAGCAGCCATGACGCGGCGCCGTTGGACACGTACCGCTCGACCACGGTCAGCTCGGACCAGACACTGATCGGGTCCTTCTCGCGCGACAGGTCAGCCTCGCGCGGCCAGATCGTCCAGGTCACCAGAGACTCCTGTACTGGCCGCGCCACGAGATCCTCAGGCGCGTGTCCTCGTCGGCGCCAGGAGCCGTGATCGACAGCAGGTTCTGCCCGAACACCAGGGGTCGTAGCCGGGAGCCGCGCGCGAGCATCCCCGCGGCCGGCTCACCGTCCAGACGGATCGACTTGCGGCGCGGGTCGGTCACGATGCGCAGCACCGACCCGGCATCGATACCGCCGGGGATCGACAGGTACAGCCCCGTGTCCGCCTCGATCACGACGCCCGGACCCGTGGGGCCGGTCACCTCGATCGTGGCGTACGGAGGGACCGCGGACGCGATCACCAGCGGCATGTCATCGCCGAGGATCACGTCAGGGGCGAGCTCGAGATCCTCGAAGTTCGGGGCGTCCTCGTCGTCCTCGTCCCAGGCGAAGAAGCCGTCCACACCGGACCCGAGCTCGTACTCGCGGAACAGGTCCGCACGGTCCTCGGCGAACGGATGCGGGGCCACGCAGTCCAGCACGTACTTCACCGACCACGGCAGCTCCGTGCCCGAGCCCTCCAGCCCCGAGCGGTACAGCAGACCGATCTGCCGCGTGCCCGAAGGCGACGAGCACACCAGGCGGAACGTGCCCTCAGGGGTCAGGCGGGACGGGTCCGGGTAGGTCAGGTCCCGCAGACGCTGCACCTCAGCCCACTGCTCCGCCTGAGTCCTGGTGCCGATGTGCAGCGGGAGCAGCGGCTCACGCAGCATCGTCTCGGTGTGCGTCGCCA
>Ga0233375_1001424_pt1 | contig 10627 bp, 11 predicted proteins | sample ElkDunMinimDraft_10_FD_191539 | JGI IMG/M metagenome (GOLD analysis project Ga0233375, IMG submission 191539) | Fecal eukaryotic communites from dung pellets of Tule Elk in California, USA - Elk Dung E16 | ecosystem: Host-associated > Mammals > Digestive system > Large intestine > Fecal | place... | reverse complement strand
CGAGGTGGTCAAGGGCTATGTCGGCACGGAGGGCGCGCTGACCCTGCGCACCAAAGGGCTCAACGACCAGCTGAAAGACGTCGGTCGCCAGCGCGAGGCGCTTGACGTACGCATGGATGCCGCAGCGAAGCGTTACCGCACCCAGTTCGTCGCGCTGGATTCGCTGATGGCGCAGATGACTTCCACCAGCAGCGCGTTGGCCCAACAGCTGTCGACGCTGTCGGCGCAGACCAACCGATAAGCGCGGAGACCCGATCATGATGCAGCGCCACTATGCCCAGCAGTACCGCCAGAGCCAGCTCGAAGGCGCGGTCATGGACGCCGATCCGCACAAACTCGTGGCCCTGCTGCTGTCCGGAGCCTGCGAACGCATCAGGCTTGCGGAAGCGTGTCTCGAACGCGGCGACCAGGCCCGCAAGGGCAAGGCGATCGGCGAAGCCTGCGCGATCGTCGGTCACCTCAATGGCTCGCTCGACCACGAGGCCGGCGGGGAGATCGCCGCCAACCTGTCGTCGCTGTACGACTACGTGCTGCGGCGGCTGACCGAGGCCAATCTGCACAACGATGCCGCCGCGTTGCGCGAGTGCCTGGACCTGCTGGGCGAGATCGATTCGGCCTGGACGGCGATCCGCCCGGCCGCCGCGCCGGCGAGCAGTGTCGGAGCCAGCGCATGACCCAGTCCGGTCAGCCAGCGCTCGAAGCCCGACTTGCCGCGATCAGCGGAGCCGTCGACGCTGGCGAGGTCGAGGAAGCGGCCGAGCGCATGGCCGGCTACGATTCGGCGCTGCGCAATTACATCGAGACCACCGCGCCGCACACCCCGGTGGAGGTCTTGCGTGAACTCCTGCGGATGCAGAACGACCTTCTGCTGCAGATGCGCGACCGGCAGGCCGGTATCGGAGAGCTGCTGCGCCGGACGCAGCGCCAGGCCACCGCCGCGAATGCCTATACGTCCACGGAGGACGTGCTGTGACGGGTGATCTGCGTCCCACCGACGATCCGGCCGACGCGTTGCTGTTCCAGGACAGCCTCGACATGTCTCTGGTACTGCCCGTGCAGGTCGTGCCGTCATCCGCGCCCGGTCGCCAGACCCAGGCCGTCACGCTGCTCCATGGGCTGGCCCAGATCGAGGACCTGCGCAAGGACGAGGGCGCGGCCGAAGAGTCCGGCGACCTGCCCCTTCTGGCGCAGCGCATGGACGCCAAGCTCGACCTGATCCTTGCACTGGTCGGCCGCCTGGCGATGCGTGCCGATGGCCTGCCGGAACGCCCGCTGCGCTGGTCCGCCGCCGGTGTGCGGGTCGACCTCGAGGATGCCGCGGACCTGACGCTCGCTGCGTCCGCGCTCGTGCGCCTGCAGCCCGCGCAGTGGCTGCCCGATCATCTCGAGCTGCCGGCGCGCGTCGTCGCCCGCAGGAACATCGACAACGGGGTGCGGCTGTGGCTGGCCTTCGTCGACCTGCGCGCCGATCTCGTCGAGGCACTCGATCGCCACCTGTTCCGCCTGCACCGGCGCGAGGTCGCCGAACAGCGCCGACGCTGAACGCCGGCCTCGCGTATCCTTCCGGGTCCCGGCAGGCCCGGGTGCAGGGAGAGCTGCTGTTGCGAGTGCTGATCGTTGACGACCACACCCTCGTGCGTGCGGGCCTGGCCCGGCTGTTGCAGGGATTCGGCGGCATCGACGTCTGCGCCGAGGCCAGTCGCGCCGAAGAGGCGCTGGATCTCGCGCTGATCCACCGCCCCGACATCGTGCTGATGGACCTCTCCTTGCCGGGACGCAGCGGGATCGAGGCAATGGGCGCGATCCATGCCGAGTTGCCGTCGGTGCGCGTGCTCATCATGTCCATGCACGACGACACCCAGCACGTGCGCAGCGCGCTCGAACGTGGCGCCGCCGGGTTCGTGGTCAAGGACGCGGCGCCACTGGAACTGGAACTGGCCCTGCGCACCGCCGTCGCGGGCGAAGTGTTCCTGAGTCCGCGGCTGTCGTCGCGGATGATGGCACCGCTGTTCGGCCGCCCCAGATCCGAGGGCATCGATGCGCTGTCCAATCGGCAGCGACAGATCCTGGACATGATCGGACGCGGCCTCAGCAGCAAGGAGATCGGCGTCGAACTGGGCATCAGCGTCAAGACGGTGGAGACCCACCGCGCGCGGATGATGGAAGTGCTGGGCTGCCGGCGTGCCAACGAACTGGTGCTGTTCGCGGCGCGCCTGGGGCGCGATCCGGCCTGAGCAGCCGGCAGGTCCCGCGCCGGAAAACCGGCACGGGTGCGTCCAAGCCGGTGTCGGGGAAACCCCGACAGCCGTAGTGCTGACCCCTGCGCCCGTCAGAAACGCCCCGATACCGGAACCGTCGCGTCGCCTTCACGATGCTTTCACGGGCGCAGGCAGCGCCACGAGGCTCCGGATCCGCGATGAAAGCAAGCGCCACCACCTCGATGCAGCTGGGCCAACAGCTGCAGATGACGCCCCAGCTGCTGCAATCGATCCGGCTGCTCCAGCTCGACGGCCTGCAGCTCGAGCTGGAAATCCGTCGCGTCCTGGAGCAGAACCCGCTGCTTGAACTCGACGAGGAACCTACTGCAAGTCCGGTGCCGGAACCTGCGGACGGCATGTCCGATGTTGCCGCCTTCGACGAACTGCCCGAATCCTCGCTGTGGGACGTGCGCGGGGCGAGCTGGAACGGCGACGACTCGGACGGCCTGCAGCGCATCGCGGCCGACGACTCCACCGATCCGCATCTGCGCATCCTGCAGCGCCTGTCGATGGCGCTCGGCGAGGACGATCTCGCGATCGCCGCATTCTGGCTCGAGCATTGCGATGACGCCGGGTATCTCGCCGCGCCGCATGAAGAACTCCTCGCCACAGCCGCGGCGCGTTTCCAGCGCGCGCCTGCCGATGTCGAGGGCGTGCGCCAGCGACTGCTGTCCGGCGATCCCGCCGGCGTGGCCGCGCGGAATCTGCGCGAGTGCCTGGTCGCCCAGCTCGACGCCCTGCCCGGCCGCGTCGCCGGTCGTGGGCTCGCGCGCCGGATCCTCGACGAGGCGCTCGAGCTGCTGGGCGCGCACGACATCGCCGGTGTGGCCCGCCAGCTGGGACGCGACGAAGCGGATATCCAGGAAGCCGTACGCCTGATCCTGTCGCTGGACCCGCGCCCCGCCGAAGCCGGTGCGCCGATGGAAAGCACGGCGGTGGTGCCGGACGTGGTGGTCTGGCACGCCGACGCCGGCTGGCGGGTCGCACTCAATCCGGCCGCCGCACCGCGGGTGTCGATCAATGCCGGCTATGAGCGTGCACTGGCGAACGGCGAAGGCAGCGCACCGATGCGCGAGATGCTGCAGGAGGCACGCTGGTTCACGCGCGGTCTGGCGATGCGCTACGACACCCTGCTGCGTACCGCCAGGGTCATCGTCGAGCGGCAGGCTGCGTTCCTGGAGCGCGGCGAGGAATCGATGGCGCCGCTCACGCTCAAGGACGTCGCCGATGCGATCGGCATGCACGAGTCCACGGTTTCGCGCATCACCAGCGGCAAGTTCCTGCAGACCCCACGTGGAACGATCGAGATGAAGCGCTTCTTCGCCGTGCGCCTCGATGGCGCCAGCGTCTCGGGCGCTGCGGTCAGGGCGATGGTGCGCCGGCTGATCGAGGCGGAACCGGCGCAGAATCCGCTGGCCGACGAAGCAATTGCCGCGCTGCTGGCCAGGCAGGGCGTGCATATCGCGCGCCGCACCGTGGCCAAGTACCGCGAACAGCTCGACATCGCTCCGGCGCGCACGCGCCGTCGGGGCACCCGACCCACCCTGCTCGCCCGCGCGGGCTGAGGACGCGACATGCAGACCATCCACGTGCTCCTGGTCGACGACCACGAAGGCTTCATCAACGCCGCGCAACGACATTTCCGCAAGGTGGACTGGCTGAAGGTCGTAGGCACCGCGGCCAACGGGCTGGAGGCCATCGCCCAGTCCGAGGCGCTGCGGCCGGACGTGGTGCTGATGGATCTGGCGATGCCGGAGATGGGCGGGCTGCAGGCCACGCGCCTGATCAAGGCACAGGACGCCCCGCCCTACATCGTCATCGCCAGCCATTTCGACGACGCCGAACATCGCGAGCACGCGACCCGCGCCGGCGCCGACAACTTCGTCAGCAAGCTGTCCTACATCCAGGACGTCATGCAGATCCTCGAAACCCTGCACGCCGATGGCGCGCGTGATGGAGCCGTGTCGTGAGCGACCCCCGCATCCTGGTGATCGACAGCAACGACGCGCGTGCCGAACGTCTGTGCACGCTGCTCGAATTCATGGATCTGCGCCCGCGCTGGGTGTCCGAACCCGGCGAGGTTTCCGCCGCGCGCAACCGGCCCGGCGACTGGATGGCCGTGCTGGTGGGCACGCTCGACGACGCCGCGGCCGCGCGGACGTTCTTCGCATGGCTCGGCAAGGATGCGCTGCCGCCGCCGGTGCTGCTGCTCGACGCCGAGCCGGCGCCGTTCGCGGCCGCCCACGGCCTGCACGAGGCCGGCGTATGGGCTTTGGATGCGCCACTGCGCCATGCCCAGCTCGAGAACCTGCTGCGCATGGCCAGCCTCAAGCGCCTCGACGCCGAGGCGCAGGCCAATGCCGATCCCGGCGTCGGCCCCACCGGCAACAGCCCCGCGGTACAGGCGCTGCGCCGGATGATCGACCAGGTGGCGCCGTTCGACACCACGGTGCTGGTACTCGGCGAATCCGGTTCGGGCAAGGAAGTAGCCGCACGCGCGATCCACCAGAGATCCGCCCGCCGCGACGGTCCCTTCGTCGCGATCAACTGCGGGGCGATTCCGGCCGAGCTGCTGGAAAGCGAACTGTTCGGCCACGAGAAAGGCGCCTTTACCGGCGCGCTGTCGGCGCGCAAGGGGCGCTTCGAGATGGCCGAGGGCGGCACCCTGCTGCTCGACGAGATCGGCGACATGAGCCTGCCGATGCAGGTCAAGCTGCTGCGTGTGCTGCAGGAGCGTTGTTTCGAGCGCGTCGGCGGCAACCAGAGCATCAAGTGCGACGTGCGTGTGATCGCCGCGACACATCGCAACCTCGAAACACGCATCAGCGACGGCCAGTTCCGCGAGGACCTGTTCTACCGGCTCAACGTGTTCCCCATCGACATGCCGTCGCTGCGCGAGCGTCGCGATGATCTGCCGGACCTGGTCCGCACGATTGCCGCCCAGCTCGCACGCAACGGGCGCGGCGAGGTCCGGTTCGCCGCCGATACCCTCGACGCGCTGGCCGGCTATGGCTGGCCGGGCAACGTGCGCGAGCTGAGCAACCTGGTGGAGCGCCTCGCCGTGCTCAATCCGGGCGGCCTGGTGCGCGTGCAGGACCTGCCGCTGCGCTATCGCGAGCACCTGCTGGCGCAGACGATCACGTTCGCCGACGAGATGCCGCAGTCGCAGACCGCTCCCGCCGCGGCGGCGCCCGCTCCCGCGGCCCCGGCGACCCCGGCGACCGCGAGCGACGACGGCGCACAGCTGCCCGAAGACGGCATGGACCTGCGCGATCACATGGCGCGGATCGAGCTGGGCCTGATCCGCGAGGCACTGGAGCGCAGCGACGGCGTCGTCGCCCACGCCGCCCAACTGCTGGGCCTGCGCCGGACCACGCTGGCCGAGAAGCTGCGCAAGTACGGCATCGAACGCGATCTCGCGGCCTGAGCCCACGCGCGGCCCGGGAGACAGCAAGCCACCGCCGACTGCGGCGTCCCCTATCGGCGCCGCTCCCCGCCGCTTTCCCATCACCCACGAGGCCTCGGCCGCGTTGGCGTCCGGATGTGCCGGCGCCACCCGCTCCTGGGCCGGCTCGCCCGCCGCCCACGGGGCGCGCCTTCCCGATCGGCACTCCAGTCAGCGACACCAGGTGCCCGGCCTTGCGGCACACGTCTTGCATCACTGCTGACAGGTTTCCGTCCCCGGACGTCCCGCATGAGCCATTCCGTCAATTCGATCCTCTCGCAGATCCGCAGCTACCAGGGCCAGGTGTCCCAGGCGCGGCCGATGGCGGGCGACGTCGCGCGCAGCGATGCGATCGCCGTGCAGGGCGGCGTCGGTGGCATGCAGGGGGTGGGTGGGACGGCCGGAGTGTCGGCGCCGAGCTTCGGCGCGACGCTGCGCAACGCGCTCGAGGGCGTCAACGGCGCCCAGCAGCGCTCCGGCGAGCTGGTGCGGGCGTTCGAGCTCGGCGAACCCGGCGCGGACCTGGCCAAGGTGATGGTGGCTGCGCAGCAGTCGCAGGTGGCCTTCCGGGCCACGGTGGAAGTACGTAATCGACTGGTACAGGCGTACCAGGACGTCATGAACATGCCGCTGTGATGCGGCGCGGACCGGAATAAGCGAACACCATGGCGATCACGCTGTCCAAGGAAGCCCTCAACACCGATGCGGCCAGTCGCAAGGCGGTCGATGTGCTCGATCGTCTGGAGAAGATGCAGCTCGCCGGCCGCCTGGCGAAGATGGCGCTGCTGGCCGCCGCCATCGCGGTCGGGCTGATCGTCTTCTTCTGGGCGCAGAAACCCGGCTTCGTGCCGCTCTACGCCGGCCTCGACGCCAAGGCGACCGCCGAAGCCACCGACCTGCTGCGCGCGGCGCAGATCCCCTTCAAGATGGACCAGGCCTCCGGCGCGATCTCGGTTCCGGAAGCCAATCTCCACGACGCGCGCCTGAAGCTCGCCGGCTCGGGCCTGGGCGAGTCGGGCCGCATCGGCTTCGAAATGATGGAGCGCGATCCGGGCTTCGGCGTCAGCCAGTTCGTCGAGACGGCGCGTTACCAGCACGCGCTTGAGACCGAGCTGGTGCGCACCATCGCAGCCTTGCGCCCGGTGCGCGATGCGCGCGTGCACCTGGCCATCCCCAAGCCCTCGGCCTTCACCCGCCAGCGCGAAACCGCCAGCGCCTCGGTCGTACTGGAGCTCCGTGGTGGCGCGACGCTCGAACGCGGCCAGGTGGATGCGATCGTGCATCTCGTCGCGTCCAGCATCCCCGACCTCTCGCCCGAGCGGGTCACCGTCGTCGACCAGAACGGTCGCCTGCTCAGCAACGACGCCCAGGATCCGGCGGCCGCCATGAGCGCCGTCCAGTTCGAGCAGGTGCGTCGCCAGGAGACCTCGTTCAACCAGCGCATCCGCGAACTGCTCGAGCCGATGGCCGGCGCCGGCCGGGTCAATGCCGAAGTCACTGTCGACATGGACTTCTCCGCCACCGAGGAAGCGCGCGAACTCTACAACGCCGATCCGCCGAAGCTGCGCAGCGAGCAGCTGAGCGAGTCCGCCAGCCGCGAAACCGGCGCGCAGGGCATTCCCGGCGCCACCCCGAACCTGCCCGACACTGCGATCAATCCGGCGCCGTTGAATGCCCAGGTCGCGGCCGCCACGGGCAACGGCGCTGGCGCCGGCGACTCGTCGCGCAGCTCCACGCGCAACTACGAACTCGACCGCACGCTCAGCCACACCCGCCAGCCACCCGGCCGCATCCGCCGGGTCAGTGCCGCAGTGCTGGTCGACCACGTGCCGCGTACCGGCGCCGATGGCGCGATGACCACCCAGCCGCTGACCGCCGCCGAGTTGCAGCGCGTCGAGTCCCTGGTACGCCAGGCCGTCGGCTTCGACGAAGCGCGCGGCGACACGGTATCGGTGATGAACGCGCCGTTCGTGCGCGAACAATCCGAAGGCTTCGACGCGCCGCCGTGGTGGCAGAACCCGATGCTGCGCGACATCGCCCGGCTCGCGCTCGGCGCGCTGGTGGTGCTGGCGCTGGTGTTCGGCGTCGTGCGCCCGGCGGTGCGCCAGATCGCAGGGCCTTCCAAACCGCCCGCGCCGAAGACGCCGGTGACGGCCGAGGTCACCCTGCTCGACGAGCCGCTGCCGGCGCTGGCCAGCGACACGGTACAGATCGACGCGCTCGCCGATGGTCGCGCGCAGATCGCACTGCCGTCGGACGCCTACGAGGACCGCCTGCGTACCGCGCGCGAGGCGGTGAAGACGGATTCCAAGCGCGTGGCGCAGGTGGTCAAGGGATGGTTGGACGATGAAGCGGCCGCATGACATCAACGCCCTGAGCGGCGTACAACGCGCGGCCGTGCTGCTGCTCTCGCTCGGCGAAGTGGACGCTGCCGAGGTGCTCAAGCACATGGACGCCAAGGAAGTGCAGAAGCTCGGCCTGGCCATGGCGACGATGGGCGCGGTGAGCCGCGAACAGGTCGCCCACGTGATGGACGAGTTCGCCGGCGCGCTCGACCGGCAGACCTCGCTCGGCGTCGGCGCCGACGACTACATCCGCGCGGTCCTCGTCTCCGCCCTGGGCGCCGACAAGGCCGGCAGCCTGATCGATCGCATCCTGCTCGGCCGCAATACCACCGGGCTCGACACACTCAAGTGGATGGACCCGCGCGCGATCGCCGACCTGGTGCGCCACGAGCACCCGCAGATCATCGCCATCGTGCTCTCGCATCTGGACGCCGACCAGGCGGCCGATGCGCTCAAGCTGCTGCCCGAGCGCACCCGCGCCGACGTGCTGCTGCGCATCGCCACGCTCGACGGCATCCCGCCCAATGCGCTCAACGAACTCAACGAGATCATGGAGCGCCAGTTCGCCGGCAACCAGAACCTCAAGTCCTCGGCAGTAGGCGGCGTCAAGGTCGCGGCCAACATCCTCAACTTCATGGACACCGGCCAGGACCAGAGCCTGCTCGGCGCGATCCGCAAGGTCGACGAGGTGCTGGGCCAGCGCATCCAGGACCTGATGTTCGTGTTCGACGACCTGATCGAACTCGACGACCGCGAGCTGCAGGCGGTGCTGCGCGAGGTGTCGGGCGAGCGCCTGGGCATCGCGCTGCGCGGCGCCGATCCCAAGGTGCGCGACAAGATCACCCGCAACATGTCGCAGCGCGCGGCCGAAATCCTGCTCGAGGACATGGACGCGCGCGGCCCGGTGCGCCTGTCCGACGTGGAACTCGCGCAGAAGGAAATCCTGACCCTGGTCCGCCGGCTGGCCGATGAGGGCACGATCGCCCTGGGCGGCGGCAACGCCGAGGAGCTGGTATGAGCAACGCCGTGCGCTGGTACGCGCCACCGCTGGAGGAACCGCAACCGGTCGCCCGCGAGGAAACCCCCGAGCAGATCCCGCACCCGCCGTCGCTGGAGGAGATCCAGCAGATCCGCGACGACGCCCAGCGCGAAGGCCATGCCGATGGCCTGGCCCAGGGACGCGCGGAGGGACTGGCGCAGGCGCAGGGCGAGATGCGCCGGCTGAGCGCGCAGATCGAAGGCATCCTCGACAATTTCTCGCGCCCCCTGGCGCGGCTGGAAACCGAAGTCGTGGCAGCGCTCGGCGAGCTTGCCGTGCGCATCGCCGGCGGGCTGGTGGGACGCGCCTACCAGGCCGACCCGGAACTGCTGGCCGGGCTCGTCGGCGAGGCGGTCGACGCCGCGGGCGGCGCGGCGCGCGAGGTCGAGGTGCGCCTGCATCCCGATGACATCGCAGCGCTCACCCCGGTGTTGACCCTGGCCCCTGCGACGCGGCTGGTGGCCGATCCCGCGCTGGCCCGCGGCGACCTGCGCGTGCACGCCGAAACCGTACGCATCGACGGCAGCCTCGATGCCCGCCTGCGCGGCGCGCTCGACACGGTGCTGCGCCGCGCCGGAGCGCGCGCATGAGCACGCCCGAGCTGCCCATCGCCGACCCGGCCGACTGGTTGACCGCGCGCAATCTGCGCCTGGTCACGCGCCTGGACGCGACCGGCCCGGATCCCGCCGCCGGGCGGGGTCTCGTGCGCGAGGGCATCCTGCGCCGCGCGATCGGCCTGACCCTCGAGGCGGTCGGCTGCGAATCGCCGATGGGTGCCACCTGCAAGGTGGAGGTCGATGGGGGCTGGGTCGAAGCCGAGGTCGTCGGCTTCGCCGGCGACCGCACTTCGCTGATGCCCAGCGCGGAACTGCACGGCCTGCTGCCGAATGCACGCGTGGTGCCGCTGCACCGGCGCGGCGGGGTCGAGATCGGCGAAGGCCTGCTCGGCCGGGTGATCGATTCCGACGGCGTGCCGCTCGACGGCAAGGGCCCGATCCGTGCCGAGGGCACGGTCGGCATGGCCGGCGTGTCGATCAATCCCCTCGCGCGCGAGCCCATCACCCAGCCGCTCGATGTCGGCGTGCGCGCGATCAACGCGCTGCTGCCGATCGGCCGCGGGCAGCGCGTGGGCCTGTTCGCGGGCTCGGGCGTCGGCAAGTCGACCCTGCTGGGCATGATGACCCGCTTCACCGCCGCCGACGTCATCGTCGTGGGCCTGATCGGCGAGCGTGGCCGCGAAGTGCGCGATTTCGTCGAGAGCACGCTGGGCGAGGAAGGCCTGCGTCGCGCGGTCGTGGTCGCGGCGCCCGCCGACCGCCCGCCACTGGCCCGGCTGCATGGCGCCTATCGCGCCACCGCGATCGCCGAATGGTTCCGCGACCAGGGCCTCAATGTGCTGCTGCTGATGGATTCGCTGACCCGCTTCGCCCAGGCGCAGCGCGAGATCGGGCTGTCGGTGGGCGAGCCGCCGACCACCCGCGGCTATCCGCCCTCGGTGTTCGCCAAGCTCCCGGCGCTGGTGGAGCGCGCCGGCAACGGC
>Ga0233375_1001423_pt1 | contig 10628 bp, 11 predicted proteins | sample ElkDunMinimDraft_10_FD_191539 | JGI IMG/M metagenome (GOLD analysis project Ga0233375, IMG submission 191539) | Fecal eukaryotic communites from dung pellets of Tule Elk in California, USA - Elk Dung E16 | ecosystem: Host-associated > Mammals > Digestive system > Large intestine > Fecal | place... | reverse complement strand
TCCATGAGATCAGCATGGAGCCTCGGGCGTTCTTGCGGCGCACCTCCGCGGGGTCGTCGAAAGGACCGACGATCATGTCGGGGTCGACGCGGCCGCCCCAGAGGGTCTCCCAGCAGGGTGGCGCCGTCAGCAGCACGAGGCCGGCGGCGAGCATCGGCGCCGCTGGCACGGTCACCAGCGTCTGGTCGAGGGCGATCTGGGCTGCGACGACCGCCGCGAATCCCGCTGTGAGCGTGGCCCCGATGCGCCACGTCGAGCGGCGCGTCGCGTCGATCATCCGGACGATCGCCACCGCGAGCCCCAGCACGAGGGGAACGCTGACTGCGAGTCCGAGAGTGACGCTGGGGCTCTTCCCCGACGCCCAGCCTGACGCCGCGGTGATCGTCACCAGCATCCCGGCCAGCGAGGCGCCGAGTCTCAGCAGCTGAGGCCGGGACATCCCCGCCCACGGCGCGGCGTCGGACGGGACGGGGAGCGACTGCGCGTACTCGCGGGCGTCGCCGAAGGCTTCGACGGCGGTGTCGCCCGACTCGGCGCAATGGGACTCGACCTGAGCGAGGACGTCGCCGATCTGCGCCCCGGTGGCGTCTCGTGCCCTCAGGGCGACGATGAGGTCGTCGCGCCAGCGGCGGGGGACCAGGTCCTCAACGGTCACGGGGCGCCGTCCTCTCGGTCGGGGACCAGGAGCCTGCTGCGATGGCGCCGGTCAACGCGGTGAAGGCGAGCCATCGCTCAGCCTGCTGGGCACGTGCGACCGCGCCTGCCGGGGTCAGCTCGAAGTACTTGCGGCCGGGGCCGCCGTCACCGGCGCGCCACTCGACGCTCACCTGCCCGGCCTGCTCGAGGCGTGCGAGCAGCGGGTAGAGCGTGCCGCCTTTGACCGTGCCGAGCCCGAGGTCCTCGAGTCGCGCGGTGATCGCGTAGCCGTAGGTGGGGCCCTCGGCCAGCACGGCGAGCACGCACACCTCGAGGGCGCCGCGCAGCCACTCGCTGGGCCAGGCCGCCGAGGACATGGCTAGACAGTACGGCTATCTAGTAGGGGCGTCTATATATCGGGGGGTACGCCCTGCCCCGGCGATGGCGGGCGAGCGGACCTCAGGCGCTCTGCGGCAGCCGACGGGTCACGCGCACGGTCCACGCGCCCGGGGTCTCGTCGAGGGGCTCCACGTCCAGGGCTCCCAGCGCGTCGGTGCGCAGCTTGGTGAGCAGCGGGGTGGGGTCTCCTGAGGTGATCACGACGATGCTGGAGTCCACGGGCACCGAGCTGAACACGCCGAGGGCCGTCGAGGCGCGGATGCCGAGCGGCACGGCGCGCACGTCGAGGACCATCTCCTCGCCGTCGTGCTCCGCGTGGTCGGACTCGGTCGCCGGGGTGGCCGCACGCTCACCGCAGCCGCAGCCGCCGCCGTTGCGCCGGCCGCCACCGCCTCCGCCGCAGCCACCGCCGGCGCGGGCCGGCTCACCGGGCGAGGACAGGGGGACGATCGGCAGGGACATGGGCTGGGGGGACATCTGCTGCTCCGGGTTGTCTTCGACCTGCCCGCGGTGCGGGACCCTCGCCAGCATCCTCGTGCAACCTGAGTGCGGGGTGGGACCTTGGGCCTCACCCGACGGGCGCTCGAGACGTGACCAGGGCCGGGAGGGGCGCTGTGGAGGACGAACACCCTGAAACGGGGCACCCTGGTCCCATGAGCGCAGACGAGAACGAGACGCAGACCCCTCCTCCAGGCCACCGGCCGGCCCCGGGCGTGTGGCCCACGCTGAGCTACCGGGACGCCGACGCCGCGATCTCCTACCTCGCCGACGTGGTCGGGTTCGTGGTCAGCGAGGTGCACCGGGGCGACCCCGACCGCCCCGTGGAGCACGCGGAGCTGCTGTGGCCGTTCGGCGGCGGCATCATGCTCGGGACCGACCAGCCGGACGGCCGCTGGTCGGGCGCCGTCGGCGGGCCCGGGACGTCCACCGCGTATCTCGCCGCCCCGGTGTCCGTGGTCGCCGATGTGGCGGGCAGGGTCGCGGGCGCCGGCTGGACCATCAGCCAGCCGCTCGCCGACACCGGCTACGGCGCGGTGGGGTTCACGTTCCTCGACCCCGAGGGCAACGCGTGGAACCTGGGCACCTACCTCGGCTCGGGATTCTGACCGAGGCGCTCGCGGGCCGCTGACCCGGAGGCCCGCGCCGGTGCGGGGCGCCGCGGGGTCTGACTGGCATGCTGGGCCGATGCCCCCCGCCGCGCCGCGCACTGGACCTGAGTCGCAAGCCCCCGACGAAGAGAGCCCGACTGGCGGATTCGCGGCGCCGGGAAGCCGCTGGTGGTGGACGGGCGCCTACCGTGGCGTGCTGGGGGCGCTCGTCGTGGGATTCCAGGCGCCGGAGATCATGTCCGGCGAGGCCCACGTCATGAACTGGCTGGTCGGCGCGCTGGGCACGGCGGCCGCCGTCTGGGGTGTCGTCCTCGTGGCGCAGGCGTACCGCGCACGCCCCGCCGACCAGGGCTGATCGGCCCCACCGCCCACCGTCCCCGGGTGGAGTCGCGGGCGGAGGCGCTGGGCGCGACACCCGCCTGGTCGAGGCTCACGATGGAGAGATGACTCCTCCAGTGGCCACACCCGAGAAGGTCGTCAAGGTCCCCGGCAACACGCTCCTGACGGCCACACCTGAGGAGGGCCGGGCGCTCGCCTTCGAGCTCGCCTACCGCTCCGTCCAGGTGATCCAGCCGGACCCCTCCGCGCTGAACCGCGGACGTCCCGTCTACGCCAACGACCCCGCCGCGCTGATCGCCGCGTCCCAGGTGGTGGCGACCGAGTTCGCCACGATCGCCGCGGCGAACGACTACTGGCGGACCTGAGCCCCGGCGCCGTCCGCCCCCGGGGCCGCGGCCGCGGGCGCGTGCCGGTCGAGGAACTGGTACACCTCCGTGGAGTCGACCCCCGGGAACACCCCGGAGGGCAGGGCGGCGAGCATGCTCGCGTGCGGGCGGGCGCTCGGCCAGGACTTCTCGGCCCATCGGAGCGTCAGCGCCTCGGGTGGCTGGCGGCAGCACGCCGGGTCCGGGCACCGCGACACCGCGCGCTCGGTCGTCTCCCGTCCCCGGAACCAGCGCACGTGCTGGAAGGGCACTCCCACGGACACCGAGAACTCGCCCTCGGGCGATCCCTGCACGCGTGAGGTGCACCAGTACGTGCCCGACGAGGTGTCCGTGTACTGGTAGTAGGGGCTGAACCGGTCGGGGATCCCGAACACCGCCCACGCCGTCCACTGCTTGCACACGGGCTGCCCCTCGATGGCGCCCAGCGGGTCGGAGGGGAACCGGACCCCGTCGTTCTCGTACGCCTTGTGCAGCGTGCCGCCCTCGTGGACCTTCATGAAGTGCACCGGGACGTCCAGGTGGCGGGTCGCCAGGTTGGTGAACCGGTGCGCCGCCGTCTCGTAGGTGACGGCGAACGCGTCTCTTAGGTCCTCGATGGAGATCCGGCGCTCCGCCTTGGCCTCGCGCAGCAGCGCCACGGCGCCGTCCTCGGGGAGCATCAGCGCGGCCGCCAGGTAGTTCGCCTCGACCCGCTGGCGCAGGAAGTCGCCGTAGTCGCGCGGCTCGGCGTGCCCCAGCACGTGGCTGGCGAGCGCCTGCAGCAGAGCCGACCGCGGGTCGCTGGTCGACGTGAGCCCGTGCGGCAGGTAGATGCGCCCGTGCGCCAGGTCGGTCACCGACCTGGTCGAGTGCGGCAGGTCGTGCACGTAGTGGAGCGTGAAGCCGAGGTGCGCGGCGATGTCCGCGGTGGCGCGCTGCGAGAGCGGGCCGCCCTGGTGGTCGATGGCGCCCAGCAGGCGGCGCGCGTGGTCCTCGAGCTCGGGGAAGTAGTTGTCCTGGGCGCGCATGGTGTCGCGCAGCTCGGCGTTGGCCCGGCGCGCCTCCTCGGGGGTGGCGGCCTTCTCGGTGAGGAGCCGTTGGACCTCGGCCTGCAGGCGGACGAGGGCCTCGAGGGCGTCGCTCGGCAGCGACCGGCCGACCTTGACCGTGGGCACGTGCAGCGACGCGAACAGGGGACCGCGCTGGGCCCGCTCGAGCTCGACCTCGAGGGCGGCGCGCCGGGTGGGCGGCTCGTCGCGCAGCAGCTCGGCGAGCGGGACGCCCAGTGCCGTGGCGACCTGCTGCAGCAGCGAGAGCTTGGGCTCGCGGTGGCCGTTCTCCAGCATGGAGACCTGGGACGCGGCGCGCCCGATCGCGGCGCCGAGCTCGTCGAGGGTGAGCCCGCGCAGGGTGCGCAGATGGCGGATCCGACGGCCCAGGACGAGTGTGTCGAGCCCGTCCTCGGTGGCCTGCGGCGGCGTCGTCGTCATCGCTCCACGGTCTCAGGCGCCCTCCGCTTCTGTCGAGCAGAAGTATCCCGATTCTTCTGCTTCGTCCGGCGGTGAAGACCGCTTGTCCTTCCCTGAAGGTGGAGTCAACGGCATCGACCGAACCACCGGAGGACATCGTGAGCACCGAGACGACGACGACACGGACCGCGCCCGGCGACCAGACCCAGACCGCGGCGGAGCTGGCACGGGAATGGGAGGCCGACCCCCGCTGGGCCGGCATCCGCCGCGACCACACCGCCGAGGACGTCATCACGCTGCGCGGCTCGGTCCGCGAGGAGCACACCCTCGCCCGCAGGGGGGCCGAGCGGCTCTGGGACCTGCTGCACAGCCGCGAGTGGGTCCCGGCGCTGGGCGCCCTCACCGGCAACCAGGCCGTCCAGCAGGTCAAGGCGGGCCTCGAGGCCATCTACCTGTCCGGCTGGCAGGTGGCCGCCGACGCGAACCTCTCCGGGCAGACGTATCCCGACCAGAGCCTCTACCCGGCGAACTCGGTGCCCGCCGTGGTGCGCCGCATCAACAACGCCCTGCTCCGCGCCGACCAGGTCGAGTCCTCGGAGAACGGCGGACAGCGCACCCGCGAGTGGCTCGCGCCGATCGTCGCCGACGCGGAGGCCGGGTTCGGCGGGCCGCTCAACGCCTACGAGCTCATGGCCTCGATGATCACCTCGGGCGCCGCGGGCGTGCACTGGGAGGACCAGCTCGCCGCCGAGAAGAAGTGCGGGCACCTGGGCGGCAAGGTCCTGGTCCCCACCAGCCAGCACGTGCGCACCCTGTCCGCCGCGCGCCTCGCCGCGGACGTCGCCGGCGTCCCGACGATCATCATCGCCCGCACCGACGCGCTCGCCGCGGACCTGCTCACCTCCGACGTGGACCCGCGCGACCAGGAGTTCCTCACCGGCGAGCGGACCGTCGAGGGGTACTTCCGGGTCAGGCCCGGCCTGGACGCCGTCGTCGCCCGCGCCCAGGCCTACGCCGACCACGCGGACCTGATCTGGGTCGAGACCTCGACCCCGGACATCGGCCTGGCGGCCGAGTTCGCCGAGCGGATCCACGCCACGCACCCCGGCAAGCTGCTGGCCTACAACTGCTCGCCGTCCTTCAACTGGCGCGCGGCCCTCGACGACACGCAGATCGCCCGGTTCCAGAAGGAGCTCGCCGGCCTGGGCTACGCGTTCCAGTTCATCACCCTGGCCGGCTTCCACGCGCTCAACCACTCGATGTTCTCGCTGGCCCGCGGCTACGCCGAGCACGGCATGACGGCGTACGTCGAACTGCAGGAGGCCGAGTTCGCCTCCGAGGCCGCCGGCTACACCGCCACCCGCCACCAGCGCGAGGTCGGCACCGGCTACTTCGACAAGGTCGCCACGGCCCTCAACCCCGACAGCGCGACGCTCGCCCTGGCCGGGTCCACCGAGGCCGCGCAGTTCCACGCGGCGCACTGACGCGCGACGCCCCGCGCCCCTGGCGCCACCCAGCGCGACCCCGAGCACGACCACGAGCACGACCCGAGAGGAGCACGTCATGACCATCCTGGCCCCGGCCGCGAACCCGACGCTCGAGATCACCGGCCCCGCCGTCGTGGGCGGCGAGCAGGTCCTCACGCCGGAGGCCCTCGACTTCGTCGCCGCGCTGCACGCCCGGTTCGCCGGGCCCCGCCACGACCTGCTGCTCGCCCGCCAGCGCCGGCGCGAGCGGTTCGCCAACGGCCTGGACCCCGACTTCCGGCCCGAGACGGCGCACATCCGCGACGACCCGACGTGGCGCGTGGCCGGGCCTGGGCCGGGCCTCGAGGACCGCCGGGTCGAGATCACCGGGCCGACGGACCGCAAGATGACCGTCAACGCCCTGAACTCGGGCGCGAAGGTGTGGCTCGCCGACCTGGAGGACGCCACCTCGCCGACGTGGGAGAACATCATCGGCGGGCAGCACAGCCTGGCGAACGCGATCCGGGGCCGGGCCGACTTCACCGCCGAGGACGGCCGCGAGTACACGGTGGGGGAGACGACGCCCACCATCGTGATGCGCCCGCGCGGATGGCACCTGGCCGAGCGCCACGTGCAGCTCACCGACGGCGCCGGGCAGCGCTCGTCCGCGTCGGCGAGCCTCGTCGACGCCGGGCTGTACCTGTTCCACAACGCGCAGGCGCTGATCGACTCCGGCCGTGGGCCGTACCTGTACCTGCCCAAGCTCGAGGGATACCTCGAGGCGCGGCTGTGGAACGAGGTCTTCCTGTTCGCCGAGGACCGGCTCGGCATCCCGCGCGGCACGATCCGCGCGACGGTGCTCATCGAGACCATCACCGCCGCCTTCGAGATGGAGGAGATCCTCTACGAGCTGCGCGAGCACTGCGCGGGGCTCAACGCCGGCCGGTGGGACTACATCTTCAGCATCATCAAGAACTTCCGGTCCCGGGGCAGCCGGTTCGTGCTGCCCGACCGCGCCAAGGTCACCATGACGGTCCCCTTCATGCGCGCCTACACCGAGCTGCTCGTCGCGACGTGCCACCGGCGCGGAGCCCACGCCATCGGCGGCATGTCGGCGTTCATCCCCAACCGCCGCGACCCGGAGGTCACCGAGCGGGCGCTCGAGCAGGTCCGCGCCGACAAGGAGCGCGAGGCCGGCCAGGGCTACGACGGCACCTGGGTGGCCCACCCCGACCTGGTGCCCGTCGCTCGGGCCGTCTTCGACGAGGCCCTCGGCGAGAGGTGCGACCAGCGCCACCGGCTCCGCGAGGACGTGCGCGTCACCGCCGCCGAGCTGCTCGACGTCGCGTCCGCCGGGGGAGGCGAGCCGGGCGCGGTGACCGACGCCGGGCTCCGGGGAAACGTCTCGGTGGGCCTGCGGTACCTCGAGGCCTGGCTGCGGGGGTCGGGCGCCGTCGCCATCGACAACCTCATGGAGGACGCCGCCACTGCCGAGATCTCCCGCTCGCAGATCTGGCAGTGGACGCACCAGGGCGTCGTCACCGCCGAGGGGACCGCCGTCACCCGCGGCCACGTCACCGAGGTGCTGCGCGACGTCATCGGCTCGCTCCCGCGGTTCGAGGGGGACCGGTACGACGACGCCGCCGACCTGTTCGAGCAGGTGGCGCTCGCGGACGAGTACCCCACGTTCCTCACCGTCCCGGCGTACACGCAGTTCCTCGTCGCGCGGCCGTGATCCCGCGGGTGTGACCGCCGGCGCCGGCGGGCCGCGGCCGTCCCGATCGTGGGCGTGGCGCCGTCCCCCCGATGGTGGGGACGGCGCCACCCGGCCAGGATGAGGGCATGGCCGACATCCGCCCCGTCCTGGTCACCGGTGGCACCGGGAATCTCGGCCGGGCGGTGGTCCGCACGCTGGTCGACGCCGCGGTGCCCACCCGGGTGCTGAGCCGCCGGCCCGCGTCGCCGCACGTCCCGGAGCCGGTGCAGTGGGCCATCGGCGACCTGCTCACCGGCGAGGGCCTGGACGACGCGCTCGCGGACGTGTCGGCGGTGGTCAACTGCGCCACCGACCCACGCCAGCGGCGGGACGTCGAGGCGACCACCCGGCTGCTGCTCGCGGCCCGGGCGGCGCGGGTCCCGCACCTGGTGCACATCTCGATCGTCGGCGTCGACACGGTGCCGTACCCCTACTACGTGGTGAAGCGGCAGGTCGAAGACCTCATCGAGCACGGCGGCGTGCCGTGGACGATCCTGCGGGCCACCCAGTTCCACGACTTCGTGGACACCGTGCTGGGCATGCTCACCATCGGGCCGGTGACCGTGATCCCGGCGGGGATGCGGGACCAGCCCGTGGACGTGCGCGAGGTCGCCGCCCGGCTGGTCGAGCTCACGGCTGCCGGGCCGTCGGGCCGGGCCCCGGACATGGGCGGCCCCGAGGTGCTGGAGCTCGCCGAGCTCGTCCGTCAGCGCGACGCGGCGCTCGGGCGGCGCGGCGTGGTGTGGGCGGCGCCGCTGCCGGGAGCCACCGCGGCCGCGTTCCGTGCGGGCGGCCACCTGACGCCCGAGCACGCCGACGGGCGGATCACCTACGCGCAGCACCTCGCGCGGCGCCGGGCGTGAACTCGTCGGAAAAACCCCTGGACCATCCCCAGGCTCCAGTCGTAGCGTCGAGTCACACGGGAGAGGAGGTGGTCCTGAAGTGAATTTTCTTCGGACGCGTGAGGTGACTGTCCGCTAGTCGCCCGATCAGTCGGACGGATTGCTTGGTCCGCCCGCTGGCCCGCCGGTTCACCGGCCAGGGCGGCGAGCGAATCTCCGGCAGTCACCGCAGCCCGTGGGAGCCGCGACCTCGTCTTTCGCGGCAGGGCCCCGTCAGGGGTTCCGGCCCACGGGCTGTTCCCTGCCCGGGAACGGCGGCCCGGCAGGGCGGATCGTCGGGCACTGGCGTGCGGGCGGTCCCCTCGCGCCGCGGAGAGCGAGAGGATGGAGTCATGCCTCAGCTCAAGACTCCCGCCGAGATCACCGCGATGCGCCCCGCGGGCAAGTTCGTCGCCCGTGTGCTCACGTCGCTGCGCGACGCCGCGAAGGTGGGCGTGAGCCTGCGTGACCTGGACGCCCACGCGCACCGGCTCATCGACGAGGCGGGCGCCCACTCGGTGTACCTCGGCTACCACCCGTCCTTCGGCGCGATCCCGTATCCCGGGGTGCTGTGCACCTCAGTCAACGACGCCGCCCTGCACGGCCTGCCCTCCGACTACGTGCTGGCGGACGGCGACGTGCTGAGCATCGACTTCGCGGCGCAGGTGCAGGGCTGGGTCGCGGACTCCGCGATCACGTTCCAGATCGGCGCCCCCGACCCGGCTGCCACCGCGCTCATCGGGGCCACCGAGCGGGCCCTGGCCGCGGGGATCGCGGCGGCGCGCCCGGGCAACCGGATGGGCGACATCTCGGCGGCCATCGGCGCCGTGGGCCGGGCTGCCGGGTACGGCATCAACGCCGACTTCGGCGGCCACGGCGTCGGCCGCACGATGCACGAGGACCCGCACGTCCCCAACCTGGGGCGCCCGGGCAGCGGCATGCGGCTCAAGCCCGGCCTGGTGATCGCCATCGAGCCGTGGTTCATGGCAGGCGGCGACGAGTACGTCATCGACTCCGACGGGTGGACGATCCGCACCGCCGACGGGTCCCTGGCCGCCCACGCCGAGCACACCATCGCCATCACCAAGGACGGCCCCGTGGTGCTGACAGCCCGCGACTGATCGGCGTCCCGAGCCCGGCGCGAGCGCGCGAGCGCTCAGGGCGTGTAGAAGCCCGGCGCGCTGCCGATGCCCGCCGCGCGGAGCGGGTAGACGTGGTGCTCGAGCACTGAGCCGTCGGTGTCGTGGACCTCATGGGATCCGCCCAGCTCGATCGCGATCGCGCGGCCGGCGGCCCGTGCCGCGGCGAAGCTGCTGTGGGCCACCCCCTGCTGCAGCCCGTCGACCATGTTGCGCCACGTCGGCGCCTCGTAGACCGTGCGTACCTGGATCACTCGTGCCCCCCGAGCCGTGGGGACCGCGTCGTCCCCGTGCGCTCATCTTCACCCTCGTCCCACGTGTCCGCCACCGGGTCACGGGAGGCCGAGCAACCGCTCCCAGGAGGCCGGGTTGGCGGCCAGCCACTCGGCGAAGGCCTGCGCGTGGTGGCCGGTGAGCCGTTGGACGGCGGAGGACACCACCTCGAGCTCGCCCGCCGCGATCGACGTGTACGAGGTGACCCAGCCGTCGACCTCGAACTGCGGCGCGCCGAAGGAGGCGCGGGAGGCGTAGGCCTCGTCGACCGTCTCGGGCACGTAGGCGATGGACCGGCCGCTGGCGCGGGACATCTGGGCGGCGGCCTCCGCCAGCGAGATGGCCTCGGGCCCGGTGAGGTCGTACACCTGGTCGGTGTCGATGTCCGGGCGGGCGTCCAGCAGCACCGCGGCGGCGGCGTCGGCCACGTCGTCGTGCGCGACGCACCCGACCCGGCCGTCCCCGGCAGGTCCCCGGATGACGCCGTCGTCGCCCACCAGCGCGGGCAGCATCGCGTCGTAGAGGTTGTCCCGCAGGAACGTGCTGCGCAGGCCGGTCCCGCGGATGTGCTGCTCGGTGGCCCAGTGGTCGCGCGCGAAGGTGAACGTCGCGTCGGGAGCGGCCCCCACGAACGAGAGGTACACGACGCGGCTCACCCCGGCGGCCACCGCGCTGTCGATCGCCGAGGCGTGCTGGGCGACCCGGTCGGGCGCCTCCCGCCCGGACACCAGGAACAGCGTGTCCACGCCGCTCAGCGCGGCCCGCATGGTCGCGGGGTCGTCGTACCCCTCGATCC
>Ga0233375_1001419_pt1 | contig 10644 bp, 7 predicted proteins | sample ElkDunMinimDraft_10_FD_191539 | JGI IMG/M metagenome (GOLD analysis project Ga0233375, IMG submission 191539) | Fecal eukaryotic communites from dung pellets of Tule Elk in California, USA - Elk Dung E16 | ecosystem: Host-associated > Mammals > Digestive system > Large intestine > Fecal | place... | reverse complement strand
GCTGGCGGCCGTGGGTGTGCGGCCGTGCGGGCTGGGCGCCCGCGATACGCTGCGCCTGGAAGCAGGCATGAACCTCTACGGCCAGGACATGGATGAACTCACCCAGCCCGGCCAGGCCGGCTTGTCCTGGACGGTCTCGCTGAAAGACCCGCAGCGCCATTTCATCGGCCGCGCCGCGCTGGAGCAGTTTTCCTCGCCGTGCGCCTTTCTTGGCCTGAAGCTCAATACACGCGGTGTCATGCGCCCGCATATGACCGTGCGTACGCCGCACGGCGCGGGCGAAATCACCAGCGGCACCATGTCGCCCACCCTGGGTGTGTCGATCGCCTTCGCCCGCTTGCCGGCGGCCGTGCAGCCCGGCGACGTGGTGCAGGTGGAAATTCGCGGCAACGCCGTCGATGCCACGGTGAGCAAGCTGCCGTTCGTGCGTCACGGCAAAGCGGTCGAACACCCGTAAACTCAAGGCGTCCCCCGGCCGCGATGCGGCCGGGGCGGGCGCGCACCCAACTTTTTTGAAATCTCTCCAGGAGCTTGCATGAGCCTGCCTACCGATCGTAAATACACCGCATCCCATGAATGGGTCAAAGCCGAAGGCGACGTGTTCGTCGTTGGCATCACCGAATCCGCCCAGGAACAACTGGGCGACCTCGTCTTCGTTGGCGACGTCAAGGTCGGTACCAAGTTGGCCGCTGGCGAAACCGCCGGCGTGGTCGAGTCGGTCAAGGCCGCCTCGGACATCTACGCCCCCGTCGCGGGTGAAATCGTCGCCTTCAATGAAGAGCTGGAAGCCAATCCCAGCCTGATCAACGAAGCCGCCTTCACGGCGTGGATCTTCAAGATCAAGCCGGACAACGCCGCCGACGCCGACAAGCTGCTCGACGCCGCTGGCTACGAAGCCCTTTGAACGCAGTCCGGCCGGGCCCGGTCCCGGCCGTTTGATCGAGATATCCATGTCGCGCGCCCTAGACACCCATTCCGATTTCATCCCTCGCCACATCGGCCCGTCCGAGGAAGAACAGGCCGCCATGCTGGCCGTGCTCGGCGTGCCCAGCCTGGAAGCGCTTATCAGCGAAGTGGTGCCGCCGGCCATCCGCAACGCCGCGCCGCTGGCGCTGCCGGCGGCACGCAGCGAACCCGATGTGCTGGCCGAACTCAAGCACATCGCCGACGCCAACGAGGTGTTCCGCAATTACATCGGCCAGGGTTACTACGGCACGCACACGCCCAACGTCATCCTGCGCAACATCCTGGAAAATCCGGCCTGGTACACCGCCTACACACCGTATCAGCCGGAAATCTCCCAGGGTCGTTTGCAGGCGCTGTTGAACTACCAGACCATGGTGGCGGACCTCACCGGCCTGGATATCGCCAATGCGTCGCTGCTGGACGAAGCCACGGCCGCGGCCGAAGCCATGACGCTGGCGCGGCGCGGCGCGAAGTCTCGCAGCAATGTGTTCTTCGTCTCGCGGCACTGCCACCCGCAAACCATCGAAGTGGTGCGCACGCGCGCCATCGGTCTTGATATCGACGTGGTCGTCGGCGACGAAGCCGCCGGTCTGCCCGAGTGCTTCGGCGTGCTGCTGCAATACCCGCATAGCCTGGGCACGGTGTGCGACTACCGCGCGCTGACCGAAAGCGCGCATGCCCAGGGCGCCGTGGTGGCCTGCGCCACCGACCTCTTGGCCTTGGCCCTGCTGCAGGCGCCAGGGCATTGGGGCGCGGATATCGCCATCGGCTCGGCGCAGCGTTTTGGCGTGCCGTTCGGTTTCGGTGGCCCGCACGCCGGCTTCATGGCCTGCAAGGATGCCTTCAAGCGCAACATGCCGGGCCGGCTGGTGGGCGTCTCGCGCGACGCGCAGGGCAACACCGCGCTGCGGTTGGCCTTGCAAACCCGCGAACAGCATATCCGCCGCGAAAAGGCCACGTCCAATATCTGCACCGCGCAGGTGCTGCTGGCCGTCATGGCCGGCATGTATGCCGTCTGGCATGGCCCCGCCGGCATTCGCGCCATCGCTGAACGCGTGCAGCGCGCCACGGCCATCCTGCGCAGCGCGTTGACCGGACTCGGCGCCAAGGTGCTCAACGAAACCTTCTTCGACACGCTGCTGGTGGAAACCGGCGCGGCCACCGATGCCGTCCTCGCCGCGGCCGCCGCCGAGCGCGTCAACCTGCGCCCGGTCGATGCCAACCGCGTGGCCTTGTCCCTGGACGAAACCGTCACCGACGCCGACCTGCAAACCCTGCACGCGATTTTCGCCCGCGGGCTGGGCAAGACCGCCGCCGTGCTCGACCTCGCCGCGCTGGACAGCCGCGCCACCTCCGGCATTCCGGACGCGGTGGTGCGCACCGAGGCCATCCTCACACACCCCGTGTTCAGCAGCGTGCGTTCCGAAACCGACATGCTGCGCTATCTGCGCAAGCTGGCCGACATGGATCTGGCGCTGGACCGCACCATGATTCCGCTCGGCTCCTGCACCATGAAGCTGAACGCCACGGCCGAGATGATCCCCATCACCTGGCCGCAGTTCGCGCAGATCCATCCCTATGCGCCGCCCGCGCAAAGCGCTGGCTACGCCGAACTCATCGGCCGTCTGTCGGCGGCTTTGTGCGAAATCACCGGCTACGACGCCGTCAGCCTGCAGCCGAACTCCGGCGCGCAGGGCGAATATGCCGGCTTGCTGGCGATCCGTGCCTACCATCAGGCCAATGGCCAGCAGCAGCGCGACGTCTGCCTGATCCCGTCCTCCGCCCACGGCACCAACCCGGCATCGGCGCAACTGGCCGGCATGCAGGTGGTGGTGGTGGCATCCGATAACAACGGCAACGTCGACGTGGCCGACCTGCGCGCCAAGGTGGCGCAGACGGGCGACCGTCTGGCGGCCTTGATGATCACCTATCCGTCCACGCACGGCGTCTTTGAAGAAGCCGTCACGGAAATCTGCGCCATCGTGCACGACGCCGGCGGCCAGGTGTACATGGACGGTGCCAACATGAACGCCATGGTGGGCCTGGCCCGCCCCGGCAAGTTCGGTTCGGATGTGTCGCATCTGAACCTGCACAAGACCTTCTGCATCCCGCACGGCGGCGGTGGCCCGGGCGTTGGGCCGGTGGCGGTGCGCGGCCACCTTGCGCCGTATCTGCCGGGGGTCCTGGACAGCCAGGGCCGGCTGCCCGAAGGCGCCCAGGTAGGCCCGGTCGCGGCCGCGCCGTATGGCTCGGCCGGCATCCTGCCGATCCCGTATATCTACATTGCCCTCATGGGCGCCGAGGGGCTGCAACGCGCGACCGAAGTAGCGATTCTGAACGCCAACTACATCGCCGAACGTCTGCGTGGCCATTACCCCGTGCTGTACGCGGGCCGCAGTGGCCGGGTGGCGCATGAATGCATTCTGGATGTTCGTCCGCTGAAGGAAACCAGCGGCGTGTCAGCCGAAGACATCGCCAAGCGCCTGATCGACTACGGTTTCCATGCGCCGACCATGAGCTTCCCGGTGGCGGGAACCTTGATGGTCGAGCCCACCGAATCCGAAAGCCGCGCCGAACTCGACCGCTTCATCGACGCCATGATCGCCATCCGCGCGGAAATCGCCCAGATTGAAAGCGGCGAGCGCGACCGCGAGGACAACGTTCTCAAGAACGCCCCGCATACCGCCGAGGCCCTGTTGGCGGATCAATGGACGCACGGCTACAGCCGCCGCGAGGCGGCCTACCCGGTCGAGTCGTTGAAGGTCGGTAAATACTGGCCGCCGGTGGCGCGGGTCGACAACGCGTATGGCGACCGCAATCTGGTCTGCGCCTGCCTGCCCGTTTCAGCGTACGAGTAAGGCAAGCGCAAGTAAGGTACTCGCGGGTGAGGCACCCGCGAGTACGTCGACTGCAGGTAGGACGGCCGCGCGTGAGGCACCTGCGAGTTTGGCACTTGCCGTAAGACACCCTCGGGTAAGACACCCGCGAGTCTGGCACTTGCTGTAAGACATCATCGGGTAAGACACCCGCCAGTGAGGTATCCGCGAGTATGTCAACTGCGGGTAGGATAACCGCGAGCGAGGCACCGGCGAGTCTGGCACTTGCCGTAAGCCAGCCTCGGGTAAGACACCAGCGAGTCTGGCACTCGCGGTAAGACACCTTCGAGTAAGACGCCCGCCAGTGAGGCACTTGGGAGTCGGCGCAACCGCAGCAAGGCAACCGCAGCAAACAACCACACCCGCCGCCACTGGCGCGCGGCGGGCGTCTGGCAGTTGGCTACTTCGCCACCGGCATGGTGAACTCCGCGCCTTTGGCAATGCTGTCGGGCCAGCGCTGCATCACGCTCTTGTAGCGCGTGTAGAACCGCACACCTTCCTCGCCATAAGCATGGTGGTCGCCAAACAACGACCGCTTCCAGCCGCCAAAGGAGTGCCAGGCCATGGGTACCGGAATCGGCACATTGATCCCCACCATGCCCACCTGAATCTGCCGCGCAAAGGCCCGCGCCACGCCGCCATCGGAGGTGAAGCACGACACGCCGTTGGCGAATTCGTGTTTGTTGATCAGTTCCACCGCGCTGGCGAAATCGGCCACCCGCACAATGCACAACACCGGCCCAAAGATTTCTTCGCGGTAAATGTTCATCGTCGGCTTGACGTGGTCGAACAGGGTGCCACCCAGGAAGAAGCCCTTCTCGTGGCCGGGCACCTGCACCCCGCGGCCGTCGGTGACCAGCGTGGCCCCGGCGGCGATGCCGTCTTCGATGTAGCCTTCCACGCGGGCGCGATGCTGCGCCGTCACCAGCGGGCCCATCTCGGCGTCCGCTTGCATGCCGTCCTTCACCTTCAGCGCGCGCACCCGGGGCGTCAGCCGCTCGACCAGTTTGTCGGCGACGTCACCCACCGCCACGGCCACCGAAATCGCCATGCAGCGTTCACCGGCCGACCCATAGGCCGCGCCGATCAGGGCGTCGGTCACCTGATCAAGGTCGGCATCGGGCATCACCACCAGATGGTTCTTGGCGCCGCCCAGTGCCTGCACGCGCTTGCCGCGCGCCGTCCCTTCGGCGTAGATGTATTGCGCGATCGGCGTCGAGCCGACGAAGGACAGCGCCTGCACGTCCGGGTGGGCAATCAGGGCATCGACGGCCTGCTTGTCACCATGCACCACATTGAACACGCCGGGCGGCAGCCCGGCCTCCTGCAGCAGTTCGGCCAGCCGCACGGCGGCCGAGGGGTCGCGTTCGGACGGCTTCAACACAAAGGTGTTGCCGCAGGCCAGCGCCACCGGGAACATCCAGCAAGGCACCATCATCGGAAAGTTGAAGGGCGTCACCCCGGCCACCACGCCCAATGACTGGCGCACGCTCCAGTTGTCGATGCCGCCACCGATCTGTTCGGTGTACTGGCCTTTCATCAAGTGCGGGATGCCGCAGGCGAATTCCACCACTTCGATGCCACGCGTCACTTCACCCAGCGCGTCCGAAAACACCTTGCCGTGTTCGCGGGTGATGATCTCCGCCAGTTCCTCGGCGTGGGCATCGAGCAGGGCCTTGAACTTGAACAGGATGCGGGCGCGCTTGAGCGGCGGGGTTTCCGACCAGGCCGGGAAGGCCGCGCGGGCCGCTTCCACGGCCAGGGCGACATCGTCCGGGCCGGCCAACGGGACGTGCGAAATGATCTCGCCACGGGCCGGGTTGAAGCCATCGTTATAACGGCTGCTGCGGCCTTCGTAATGCTGGCCGTTGATGAAATGCGGGATTTTCTTCATGACTTACGCAACTTCCTTGAGCACGGCGGCGATGGTGTCGAAAATCTGCCCGATCTGGGCTTCTTCGATGATGAGCGGGGGCGACAGCGCCAGGGTATCAGCGGTATAGCGCAGCAGGACGCCGCGGTCGAAGCATTTATGGAACACTTCGGCGGCACGCGCGCCGACCGCGCCTTCGCGCGACGCCAGCTCGATGCCGGCGACCAGGCCGATATTGCGCACGTCGATCACATGCGGCGCGCCTTGCAGACGGTGGGCGGCCTGTTCAAAGGCAGGCGCAAGTTCCAGCGCGCGCGCGAACAGCTGTTCGCGCCGGTAGATGTCTAGCGTGGCCAGCACCGCGGCGGCGGCCAGCGGGTGCGCCGAGTAGGTATAGCCATGGAAGAACTCGATGCCGTTGGCCGTGCCTTCGACGATGGCATCGTGAATATCGCGGCGTACCGCGACGGCACCGGCGGGAACGGCGGCGTTGCTGATGCCTTTGGCCATGGTGATGAGGTCGGGGGTCACGCCCAGCCGTTGCGCCGCCGTGGCCGCGCCCAGGCGCCCGAAGGCGGTAATCACTTCATCGAAAATCAGCAGGATGCCGTGGCGCGCCGTAATGGCGCGCAGGCGTTCCAGATACCCTTGCGGCGGCACCAGCACGCCGGTCGAGCCGGCCATCGGTTCGACAATCACGGCCGCCACGGTGCTGGGGTCGTGCAGGGCCAGGATGCGTTCCAGGTCATCCGCCAGGTGTGCGCCCCAGGCCGGCTGGCCCTTGGAAAACGCGTTGTATTCCAAGGAGTGGGTGTGCGGCAGATGGTCCACTGCCGGCAGCAGCGCGCCGGAAAACGTCTTGCGATTGGCGGCGATGCCGCCCACCGAAATGCCGCCGAAGCCGACACCGTGGTAACCCCGTTCGCGTCCGATCAAACGGGTACGCTGGCCCTCGCCGCGGGCGCGATGATAGGCCAGGGCGATCTTCAAGGCGGTATCGACCGATTCAGAGCCGCTGTTGGTGAAGAACACCCGATCCAGCGGCTCCGGCATCAAGCCGGCGACCGCGCTGGCGGCCTGAAAAGCCAGCGGATGGCCCAGCTGAAAACCCGGCGCGTAATCCATGGCCCCCGCCTGGCTGGCGATGGCCTGCGTAATCTCGTCGCGGCAGTGACCGGCATTGACGCACCACAGCCCCGCGGTGCCATCTAGCAGTTGCCTGCCATCGAGCGTGGTGTAGTACATGCCCTTGGCCGCCGTCAGCATGCGCGGATTGGCCTTGAACTGGCGGTTGGCGGTGAAGGGCATCCACAGATGGGACAGGTCGGGCAGGGCGGTAGGGGCGTTCATCGAAGCCTCGCGGAAGGGAGCACGCCAACGTGGCGCGAAGCAGGATTCTGTTCCGCCACCTGCCGCCTGGAAATAGACGGTGTGATGAAACGCTTGCAACTGTACAGGTAGAATCAGCGGAACTGTACAGACTCTGACTGCGCCATGGAAGCTCCCGCCATCGATTTCACCGCCCGCCGTGGGCGCGGGGCCGCGCCCACCTTGGTGCAGCAGGTTGTCGACGCCATCACGGCGGCGGTTGCCTCACAGGTGCTGCGCCCGGGCATGGCCTTGCCATCGGTGCGCGCCTTCGCCCGCGCCCACGATGTAAGTACCTTCACCGTCGCCGCCGCGTACGCGCGGTTGGTGGCGACCGGCGTGCTCGAAGCGCGCGCGGGCGCGGGTTATCGCGTCGCGCGGCCCGCGCAGGCCGGGTTGCCGGTGCCCGCGCCACGGCCCTGGGAGCCGCCCACGCCCGGCGCGCAGTGGCTGCTGTCGGATGTGTTCGCCGACCACTCCATTCCGGTGAAGTCCGGCTGCGGCTGGCTGCCGCCGCAATGGCTGAACGAGGCCGGCCTGCACCTCGGTCTGCGTCACGTGGCGCGCCTGCCCGGAAGCCGCATCGCCGGCTACGGCCATCCTTACGGCTATGCGCCGCTACGCGAGGTGGTGGCGCAGACCATGGCCACCCTCGGCCTGACGGTGCAGCCCGAACAGGTGCTGCTGACGCAGGGTGCCACCCACGGGCTGGATCTGGCGATCCGCACCTTGCTGCGGCCGGGCGATGCTGTCGTCGTCGAACGCCCCTGCTACGCCAACCTGCTGCCGCTGCTGCGGCTGGCGGGCCTGCGCATTCTGGCAGCGCCGCGCGGGCCCGGTGGCGTGGATATCGAGGCGCTGGAGCGGCTGGCGCGCGACCAACGCCCGCGTGCCCTGTTCATCAACACGGCGCTGCAAAACCCCACCGGCACCAGCTTGCCCATGGCCAATGCCTTTCAGATTCTGCGCGTCGCCGAGGCGCATGACTTCTGGGTGATCGAAGACGATATCTCGCGCGAACTGGCGCGCGGTGCCGTGCCCGTGCTGGCGGCGTTGGATGGCGCGCGGCGGGTGGTTTATCTGGGCGGCTATTCCAAGGTGGTCAGTCCGTCGGTGCGCGTTGGTTTCGTGGTGGCGCACGCGGACGTGGTGCGGGATCTGGCCCGCACCAAGATGGCCGCCGGGCTGACATCGCCGGAGATCATGGAACGGGTGGTGTATCAAGCCGTTCGCGAGGGCCGCTATCACGCGCATCTCGTGGCCTTGCGCGACCGGCTGGCGGGCGCGCATGCGCGCGTGATCCAGCGTTTGGACGAACATGGCATGCAACCCTTGGCGCAACCTGGCGCGGGCCTGTTCCTGTGGGTTCCGCTCGCGCCGCGCGCCGCTACGCAGGGTGCCAATGCCCTGGCCGAGCGCGCCTTGCAAGATGGCATCTGGTTGGCACCGGGGTCTTATTTCGATGCGGAGCAGCACGACACCGGCTGGATTCGCCTGAACGTGGCGTATTCGGACGACCCGGCGCTGTGGCGGTTCCTGCGCCAGGCAGGGGTCACTGCGCACGCCGGGACGGCGAGGTCGTAGCCGGCGCTGTTCCGACGCGCTGCGGCGCGAATGCGCCCGTGGCGCGCTGCGATAGCCGTGAAGGTGCAGACGGCACCATGTCGCCCTGCACATTGCGCACATACCAGTCCTCGTGGAACTCGCCGCGCTGCCAGACGCTGCGCCCGGCTTCGGCGACGGCAGCCAGTCCGGCCTGAAGGCTGGGCGCGCCAGCGGTTGAGGTCGTCGGGCACCATGCGCGACGACGGCTCGCCCTACACGAACATTTTTTTCACGCGGCCACGGTCGTTCAAATAGCCGTTTCGTTTCCATGAGGCTGCTGCATTCGCCTGCGCGTGGCCTATCCACATGATCGGCGCCAGCACCGTTGCGGCGCGAAGACGAGCCATCGCTCGTGAACGACCGGGGCCGCAGACCGCGCAGTTCATTTCAACACGCTGCGGCGCGTCGTTTTGCGGCACCATACGCTGCGCTGCCGGTCCGGCTGTCTGGGCTGGCTCGCCCGGATAGCGCTTATTTCGAGTCGGTGCCTGGGCGGGCGCCGCGCGAAGCAGGGGCCAGCGCGCGATCGTAGACAACGAAGTCGTACGCGTAGCCATTTTCGGCAGGCTGCGGCACGCGACTGGACTCGTGCCACTCCCCCTCGGGCAAGCGGGGAAAAAAGGCGTCGCCCGACACTTCCGCATGCACCTCGGTGGCGACGATGCGGTCGGCCAGCGCCAGTGCCGCGGCGTAGATCTGCGCGCCGCCGATGATGAAGATTTCTTCTTCGCTGGCGCATGCCGCCACGGCACTCGCGAGGTCTGGCACCACGTGCGCGCCAGCAGACGCGTAATGCGGGTTGCGGCTGATGACGATATTGCGCCGTCCCGGCAGCGGCCGGCCCAGCGATTCCCAGGTCTTGCGGCCCATCAGAATGGGCCGTCCCAGCGTGGTGCGTTTGAAATGCGCCAGATCGCCCGGCAATTTCCAGGGCAGCGCGTTGTCGCGGCCGATGGCGCGATTGCGCGCATAAGCCACCACCATGGTCACACGCGGTGCCGTCATACCGCCACCTGTCCCTTGATGTGCGGATGGCAGCGGTAGTCGCGGATTTCAAAATCCTCGTACTCGTAGTCGAAAATGGACGCCGGCCGGCGCTTGATATGCAGCGTGGGGTAGGGGAACGGTTCGCGCGATAGTTGCAGCTCGACCTGCTCGAAGTGATTGCTGTAGATGTGGCAATCACCGCCGGTCCAGATGAATTCGCCCGGTTCCAGATCGCATTGCTGCGCCACCATGTGAGTCAGCAAGGCATAGCTGGCGATGTTGAACGGCACGCCCAGGAAAACATCGGCACTGCGCTGATAGAGCTGGCACGACAGCTTGCCATCGGCAACGTAAAACTGGATCAGCGCGTGGCAGGGCGGCAACGCCATGTTCGGAATGTCGGCGACATTCCATGCCGACACGATCAGGCGGCGCGAGTCGGGCGTGCGGCGAATCTGCTCGATCAACTGGGTGATCTGGTCGATATGCCCGCCGTCCGGCGTCGGCCAGGAGCGCCACTGCACGCCGTACACCGGCCCGAGGTCGCCACTGGCGTCGGCCCACTCGTCCCAGATGGTGACGCCGCGTTCCTGCAGCCAGCGCACGTTGGAGTCGCCGCGCAGAAACCACAGCAGTTCGATGAAGATGCTTTTCGTATGCAGCTTCTTGGTGGTGACCAGCGGAAACCCCTGCGACAGGTCAAAGCGCATCTGGTAGCCGAAGGTGGACCGGGTGCCGGTGCCGGTGCGGTCGGTTTTGCTGACGCCGTGTTCGTACACGTGCCGCATGAAGTCTTCGTATTGGGCCATGCCGTTCCTGCTGGTTGTCCGTTGCTGCCGGCTTTGTCGATGCCGCTGGGTTATGCGCGCCTGACGTTGCACCGTTGGCTGTGCCGTGACTGGTGCGCCTGCTGCTATTGCTACTGCTACTGCTTTCGCTTTCGCTTTCGCTTTCGCTTTCGCTTTCGCT
>Ga0233375_1001417_pt1 | contig 10650 bp, 8 predicted proteins | sample ElkDunMinimDraft_10_FD_191539 | JGI IMG/M metagenome (GOLD analysis project Ga0233375, IMG submission 191539) | Fecal eukaryotic communites from dung pellets of Tule Elk in California, USA - Elk Dung E16 | ecosystem: Host-associated > Mammals > Digestive system > Large intestine > Fecal | place... | reverse complement strand
CCGCCAGTCCTTCATGGTGAACCAGGTCGAGCCGTCCTCGTCGTGGGTCGTGTAGACGTAGAGCCGGCCGTCGTGCACGAGCGGGGCCGGGTCGGCGGTGTAGATCGTCTGGACGATCGGGTTGTCGGCCTGCGCCGGGACGGCGAGGGCGACGGGTGCGAGCAGGGTCGCCGCCGCCAGCGCGGCGACCCGCCACCGGCGCCTCATCGCCGGCTCCAGACCTGGTTGGCGGCGCCGGAGCAGTACCAGAGCAGGACCCCGGTGCCGTTGGCGGTGAGGTTGCGGTCGACGTCCAGGCACAGGCCCGACGCGACGCCCCGGATGGTGCCGTTGGACTCCAGCGTCCACTGCTGGTTGGTGCCGCCGTGGCAGTCGTAGAGCTGCACGGCCGTGCCGGCGGCGGCCCCGGGCGGGGCGTCCAGGCAGCGGCCCAGCACGCGCAGCCGGGCGCCGCTGACCTCCCAGCGCTGGTTGGCGCCGCCGTGGCAGTCCCAGATCACCGGCTTCGTGCCGTTGGTCGTCGTACCGTTCGGGGCGTCGAGGCAGCGCCCGGACGCGGCGCTGACCAGCATCGACGTCGAGCTGGTCGGCGGCGGGTCGGTCGGCGGCGGGGTCGTCGTGCCGGGCGTGACGCGGTACAGCGCGACGCCGTGCGCGGGGACGGTCGCGGTGATCCGGTCGGACGTCTGGCCCGACGCGCCGGTCCACAGCTCGCGGTACGACGCGGTGCCCGCGGGCAGACCGGCCTCGCCGAGGGTCGCGGAGATGGTGCGGGCGCTGTTGCCGCGGTTGAGCAGCGCGACCGCGGCTGACCCGTCGGCCAGGGGCTTGGCCCAGACCTCGGCGTCGCCGTCGTCCCGCACCCGGTCCGCCTGGCGCACCAGCGGGTCCTGGTCGATCGCCAGCACGTCGCGGTTGGTGAGGACGCTCCGCACGTCGGCGCTCATGTTCCGGATGTCGTTCCCGGCGATCAGCGGCGCCGAGAGCATCGCCCACATGCTCATGTGCGCGCGGTTCTCGGTGGGCGTCAGGGTGTTGCGCACGCCGACCATGAGCATGTCGGGGTCGTTGTACTGCCCCGGCCTCGTCCACTCCCGCATCGGCTCGATGATGTCGAGCGCCTCGGTGATGCCGACGAAGCACCACTGGTCCGACGGCGGGCAGCCGGTCGACCAGGCGTCCTTGAGGTCCTCCGACGTGCGCCACATGTCCGCGAACGCGCCCCAGCCGGAGTACGTCGGGGCGGTGTTGTCGTGCGCGCTGTTGGGGTTGATCGAGTAGACGATCGGGCGGCCCGTGGCCTTGAGCGCGTCGCCGAACCGCTTGAACAGCGTCACCTGCTCCTGCACGGTGCCGCGCGGGTCGCACCAGTCGTGCTTGACGTAGTCGACGCCCCACGACGCGAACAGCTGCGCGTCCCGCGTCTCGTACCCGTTGGACGACGTGCCGGGGCGGTTGCCGAAGTACTGGTCGCAGGTCTTCTCGCGGGGCGCGTGGTAGAGCCCGAACTTCAGGCCCTTGGAGTGGATGTAGTCCCCGAGCGCCTTCATGCCGGACGGGAACCGCGACGTGTTCGGCCGCAGGTTGCCGTCCGGGCCGCGGGTGTCCTGCATCCAGCAGTCGTCGACGACGACGTACTGGTAGCCGGCCGCGGCCATGCCGGAGCTGACCATCGCGTCCGCCGCCTGGCGGATCATCTGCTCGTTGATGTTGCAGTAGAAGGTGTTCCAGCTGTTCCAGCCCAGCGGGGGGAGGGGAGCGGGCTCCTCCACCGTGGGGGCCGGTGCGGCGGCGGCCGGGCCGGGTGCGGCGAGCCCGAGAGCGGGACCCGCCAGCAGGGCCAGCGCGATCGCGAGCACGCGGGAGACCCGCGAGCGGGACCGGGGTGGGCGGGACCCGGTGGCGGCGGACCCGGTGGGAGGGTGGGCGTGCGGGGTGCGGGGACGTGTGCGGGACACGGAGGTCTCCTCGGCGGACGTGGCCCGCGGGCGGGCCGGACCGACCCGGCGGACGGCGGTGTCCGACGGGCGACACGGCGGTGCCCCGGGCGTCGTCGACCCGGGCGCCGGCACTGACCCGGCCACTGCCGTGAACGTTCACAACGTGGGACCGAGGCTACGCACGCGCGCGACGGGGTCCAGAGGTGAAACGCTTCGACAGTGGAGACGCCCACCGCCCGGACCCGTCGGACGAGCGCACCCGGCCCCGGCGCGAGGGGCCCCGGCGCCGCCGTCGCCCGCGTTGCCGTCGCCCGCGCCGCGGGTTGGACTGGAGGGATGCGCCCTCTCCCCCCGGACATGCGCCCCCTGCTGCGCCACCCGCGCCTCGACCTCGCCGTCAAGGCGGCGGTGGCGGCGACGGCGGCCTGGGTGCTCGCCCGGCAGGTCCCCGGCGCCGAGGACTACGCCTTCTACGCACCGTTCGGCGCCGTGGCGACGACGTACTCGGCGATCGTCCGGTCCGTCGCCGAGACCGTCCGGACCGTCGCGGCGATCCTGCTCGGCGCGGTGCTCGGCGTCCTGGCCGACGCGCTGCTCGGCCCCGGCGTCGCGGCGATCGCGCTCGTCGTCGGCCTGGGCATGCTGCTGGCCGCGCTGCCCTGGCTGGGCGACGCCCGCTCGTACGTGCCGATCGCGGGCATGTTCGTGCTGCTGGTCGGGCACGGGGAGACCCTCGGCTACGCGGCCGCGTACGCCGGGCTGTTCCTGCTGGGCGCCGCGTGCACCGTGGGCGTCGGCATGGTCCGTCCCGTGCTGCCGCTGGACCGCACCGACCGCGCCCTGGACGCCCTGCGCGCGGCCAGCGTCGAGCACCTGCGCACGCTCGCGGCGGCCATCGACCCGGCCGGTGACGACGACGTCGAGCTGCCGGCGCGCGAGAGCCTGAGCGAGCCGCTCGCCCGGGCCCGCACGGAGGTCGACGAGCTGCGCCAGGCGGCGCGCGCGAACCCGCGGGCGCGCCGGCACGCGGACGACGTCACGCGCCGCGTCGACGACTTCGGAGCCCTGCAGCGCGCCGTCCAGCTGGTCGACGACCTGCAGGCCATGGCCGAGGACGAGCCCTGGGGGCTGAGCGTCGTCCGTCTGCCGGCGGAGCTGCGCACCCCCACCGCCCAGGCGCTGCGGGAGCTCGCGGCGACGACGGAGGAGGCCGCGACCGTCGACACCGACCCGGGGCGCCGCCGGTCCGCGGACCGGGCCACCGGGACGCTCGTCGCCGCCCTGCGCCGCTACGAGGACGGCGGCGGCACGGACGCCGTCGCGCTCGTGGTCTCGACGGTCGTCACCACGCTGCGCCGGTCGTTGTCGGCCCTCACGCCACCGGACCGGTTCGACCTGTCGACCAGCCCGACCGCGGCGGTCCGGCGCGACGACGCGGAGGTGGGCAGGTGAGCGCCGGTGCCGGCTGGGACCGGGCGCGGTGGGCCGCGCTCGCGGACGGTCTGCTGCTGGCCGCGCGCCCGTACGCGTCGCCCGACCGTGCGCGGATCACGCTGCCCGGTGGCCCGGGAGGCTACGGGCGCGACGTCGACGGGCTCGAGGGCTTCGCGCGGACGTTCCTGGCGGCCGGGTTCCGGCTGGCGGGCGAGCGCGGCGCCGACCCGCTGGGCCTGGCGCAGTGGTATGCCGACGGGATCGCGGCGGGGACGGACCCGCACCACCCCCACCGGTGGGTGCGCCTGGACGAGCACGGCCAGGCCAAGGTCGAGGCCGCGTCGATCGCGCTCGTCCTGGACCTGACGCGCCCGTGGCTGTGGGACCGCCTGGCCCCGCGCGTGCAGGAGCAGGTCGTCGACTACCTGGCCCCGGCGGTCGGCGACGACACGTACCCGCGCATCAACTGGGTGTGGTTCCGGCTGGTCGTGCAGACGTTCCTGCGCTCGGTGGGCGGCCCGCACTCGCTCGAGGAGATGCGGGAGGACCTGGCGACGCACGACGGGTTCGTCCGCGGTGACGGCTGGCTGGCCGACGGGGACGCGCGCGCGTTCGACCACTACGTCGGCTGGGCGCTGCACCTGTACCCGACCCTGTGGGGGCGGATGGCGGGTGCGCGGGACCTCGCGGCGGACCGGCGTGCGGCGGACACCGCCCTGCTCGACCGGTACCTGCAGGACGCGGTGCACCTGGTCGGCGGTGACGGCTCGCCGCTGGTGCAGGGCCGCAGCCTGGTCTACCGGTTCGCGGCCGCGGCGCCCTTCTGGGTCGGCGCGGTCGCACAGGTCCCCACGGTCGCACCGGGCACGCTCCGGCGCTGCGCGTCCGCGGTCGTCGACCACTTCACGGCGCACGGCGTGCCCGACGGGCGCGGCCTGCTCACGCTCGGATGGCACGGACCGTGGCCCGCGCTGGCGCAGACCTACTCCGGCCCGGGCTCCCCGTACTGGGCGAGCAAGGGCCTGCTCGGCCTCGCCCTGCCCGCCGACCATCCCGTCTGGACCGCGGACGACGCACCCCTGCCCGGCGCCGCCGCGGACGACCTGCGCGCGGTGCGACCCGCGGGGTGGCTGGTCAGCGGGACGCACACCGACGGTGTGGTGCGCGTGGTCAACCACGGGGTCGACCACGCCCGGCCCGGCGACCGGGTGGGCGACTCGCCGCTGTACGCGCGGCTCGGGTACTCGACCGCCACCGCGCCGCTGCTCGACCCCGCGTCGTGGTCGGACCCGGTCGACCAGTCGGTCGTGCTCGCCGACGCCGCCGGCGCGCGGACGCACCGCGCGGGCTTCACGACGCTCGCGCTGCGTGCACCGCGCACGGTGGACGCCACGGGGACCGACGTCCCCGCCGGGAGCGCCGCCCTGGCCGGCGCGTCGCGGGCGGCCGCGCACTGGCTCGCACCCTCACCGGGCAGCGCGTCGGCCGGGCACGGCTACGGCGCTGCCGGGACGGCGCGCGACGCGGGGACCGTCACGGTGGTCTCGCTCGTGCGCGGTGCGTGGGAGGTGCGGCTCGTGCGGGTCGCCCGTGCGGTCCCCGAGGCGGTCGAGCTGCAGGTGGGCGGGTGGCCGCTCGCGGCCGACGACGCACCCGTCGCAACCCGGTCCGACGACGGTGTCGAGGTCACCGCCGGGACGGCGACGTCCCTGCTCGCGGTCCCCGGCCCGCCCGCCGGGACCCCGGTGACGACCTCGGTCGTCCGCCGCGAGGACGCCTCCCCGCTGGGGCGGCACGCCGCCGTGCCCGTCGTCTCCGCGCCGGCGCACCGCCTGCCGGACGACGTCGTCCCGGGGTGGTTCGTCGTCGCGGTGGGCCTGGTGGGACGGCCGGCCGGCGACGCGGCCCACCCGGCGCCGCGCGTCGCGCGCGAGGGCGTCGGCGGGGTGGCCGTCACCTGGGCGGACGGTGCGCGGACCACCCTCACGCTGCCGCACGACGACACCGACGACACCGACGACACCGACGACACCGACGACACCGACGCCGACACCGGCACGCCTGCCCCTGCCGGCCCGGTCGGCGAGCGCTGAGCCACCGCACGGCGTGAGCGGGTCGGCCCGACCTGCGCGCGCCGGCCGCCTCAGGGCCGCAGGCCCGCCAGCGCGATCGTCAGCCCGCGGTCGAGCGCCGCGTCCCGCACGTCGTCGTCGTGCGAGGTCAGCAGGCCCTCGACCATGGTGAGGACGAGGTGCACGTCGGTGACGGTGACGTCGGGTGCGACCTCGCCCAGGGCGACGGCGTCGGCGAGGGGGCCGGCGACGATGCTGCCGATGCGCTCGCCGAGCGCCTGCAGGTGGCCGGCGGCGTCGGGGGCGGAGCGCATGAGCGGGAACAGCCCGGTGAGCCGGCGCTGGCCCTCGGCGATGCGTCGCACGACGGCGTCGAACGTGCCGGGCCGCCCGGCGCGCGTGGCGGCCAGGTGCTCGGCGTCGTCGAGGTGCCGGCCGTAGAGCCCGGCCGCGAGCGCGTACCGGTCGGGGAAGTGGCGGTAGACGGTGGCGCGGCCGACGCCCGCCTCGCGGGCGACCTCGCTGAGGGGTGCGGTCAGGCCCTGGGCGGCGAAGACGCGTTCGGCGGCGGCGATCACGGCGGCGCGGTTGCGCGCGGCGTCCCGTCGCGCGGAGGTCACCCGGTGAGTTTAGGACGTTGATCCCGACGCCGCGGGCGGGCCGCCGGAATACTCGGAGCAGAAACGGACGCGGTCGTCCGTTTCAATCCCTTCCCTGATCGGAGCCCTGTGACTCGCCACCCCCGCATGCTGGAGCCCGCCCGGTGGGGCTCCCTCGAGCTGCCCAACCGCACCTTCATGCCGCCCATGGGCACCCACACGGCGAACGCCGACGGCACGATCTCCGCCGCGGGTGTCGCGTACCTCGTCGCCCGCGCCCGCGGCGGCGTCGGCCTGCTCATCACCGAGTCCATCCAGACGCAGGACGTCTACGACCTGCCCACCGGGTCGACCATCAGCCTCACCCACGACCGGCACGTCGCCCCGCTGCGCGACGCCGTCGCCGAGGTCCACCGCGCCGGCGGGCTCATCAGCGCCAACCTCACCCCGGGCCTCGGGCGCATCATGCCGGGCGGCCCCGGCGGCCTGCCTCCGTTCTCGGCGTCCGACTGCCCCACACTCATGGACCCGGGCGTCCGCTGCCGCGCGCTGAGCACCGAGCAGGTCGAGGACATCCTCGACCGGTTCCGCGCCGCGACCCGCCGCGCCCTGGCATGCGGCTTCGACGCCATCGACCTGCACGGGCACACCGGGTACCTGACCGACCAGTTCCTGTCGTCCGTGTGGAACACGCGCACCGACCGGTTCGGCGGGGACGTCCGGGGCCGGGCGACCTTCGCCACCGAGATGATCCGGATCGTGCGCGAGGAGGGCGGTGCCGACTTCCCGCTGTCCATGCGGATCTCCGTGCGCCAGGGCTTCCCCGGCGGGCGCACCCCCGAGGAGGCGCGCGAGCTCGCGGTGATCCTGCAGGACGCCGGGCTCGACGTGCTGCTCGTCGACGCCGGCTCCTACGAGGCGATCGACTACTCGTTCCCGTCGTACTACATGGGCGACGGCGTCTACCTGCCGGACGCCGAGGTCGTGAAGCCCGTGCTGCGCATCCCCGTCGCGGTCAACGGCAACCTCACGCCCGACCTGGCGGAGCAGACCCTCGCCGCCGGCACGGCGGACTTCGTCGGGTTCGGCCGCATGGTCATCGCCGACCCCGACCTGGTCCGCAAGGTCGCCGAGGGACGCGCCGCGCAGGTGCGCCCGTGCATCCGCTGCAACGAGCTGTGCATCGGCAACGTCGTCGCCGGCAAGGCGCTGGGCTGCTCGGTCAACCCCGAGGCCGCGCAGGAGGCGACGCGGGTGCTGCTGCCGACCCCGGTGGTCCGCGCGGTCACGGTCGTCGGGGGCGGACCCGGCGGGCTGGAGGCGGCGCGGGTCGCGGCCGAGCGCGGCCACAAGGTCGACCTCTACGAGCGCGGGCCGCGGCTCGGTGGCGTCCTCGAGCCTGCCGCCACCCCGGAGTTCAAGCGCGAGCTGCACCGCATGGTCGACTGGTGGGAGGGCGAGATGGCGCGCCTGGGTGTGACCGTCCACCTCGGTCACGAGGTGACCGCCGACGCCCCCGAGCTCACCGACGCCGACGCGGTCGTGGTCGCCACCGGCTCCACGCCCTGGGCGCCGCCCGTCCCCGGTGCCGACGGCCTGTCCGCGGTGCACGTGCTCGACTTCCACCGCGGCGCGCACGTCGGACCGCGCGTCGTCGTCTGCGGCGGCGGCCTGTCCGGTGCGGACGCCGCGCTCGAGCTCGCGCTCGACGGGCACGACGTGACGATCGTCGAGGCCGCCCCGCAGATCGCCGCCGACATGGTGGTGCACAACCGCGTCGCGCTGCTGCGCCGGCTGGCCGAGGTCGGGGCACGGGTGCTCACCGGCCACCGCGTCACCGCGATCGGCGACGGCACGGTCGTGTGCGAGGGTCCGGACGGCGTCGTCGAGCTGGCCGCCGACACCGCGCTGCTGGCCTTCGGTGTCCGCCCCGACCGTGCGCTGCCCGACGCGCTCGCGGACCGCCCGGCCACCCACGTCGTGGGGGACTGCGTGCAGCCGTCGAAGGTCGGCGACGCGATCCACGCGGGCTACGCCGCGGGCGCCGCGATCTGACGCACACGCCCCGGTCGGCACGGCCGGTGCGTGGCGGGTCGTCGTCGGATCCCGGCGACGACCCGCCGCGCGTGCCGGCGCACCGCCGTGCGCTCGTCCGGGTGCGCGCCGCGCGCGCCGGTGCGAACGTGGGTCGCATGAGCGAAGAGACCACGGGCTACGACCCGGACCAGGACCCCGACGCCGACCCCGCCAACCTCAACCCCCGCACCGGGGCCGCCGCGCAGGGCGGCGCCGACCAGGACGCCGACACCGACGCGGAGCCGGCCAACCTCAACCCGCGGGACGACGCATGAGCGAGGGCCTGCCGGACAGCTTCGACGAGAAGCAGCCCGACCTGCCGTCGCTCGGCGTCGACCCCGACCCGATCCCCGACGAGCACGAGGGCAACGCCCCGGACGGGGAGGGCGGGGACCCGTCCTGACGCGCGCCGCCGCGGGCACCGGGCGCGACGCCCCGGGGCCCGGCGCGCGGGCGGGTGCGCGGCGCACGCGACCGGGTGGGCGTGACCAGTGGCACGTGCCCCCCGGTGGCGGGGTCCGGGGGGTCGGGTCACGATGAGCGGGCGCCGAGCAGGGCGCCTACCTGCAGGAGGAGCTCGATGACCACCCAGCTGCCGTCCCCGGCGCCCGTCACGACCGGGGCGCAGTCCCCGATGCCGATCCCCACCCCCCGCGGCCCGCTGAGCGACACGCTGCTCCGCGTCCTCACGTGGTCCGCCGACCCCGGGTCCCTGCACGCGTCCGTCGCGGACGTCCTCGCGTCGCCGTCCGGCTCCTGGCTCGAGCACGACGACGTGCAGCTCGCGCTGACGTGCATGTACGAGCTGCACTACCGGGGTCTGACCGGCGTCGACGACGACTGGGAGTGGCAGCCCGACGTGCTGGGCGCCCGCGCTGCCCTGGAGCAGGCGGTCGAGGCGGAGCTGCGCGAGCGCGTGGCCGTCCCGGACCTGCCGGAGGGCTCGTCCGCGCAGCAGGTCGCCGCCGCCCTGTTCGCCCTGACGTCCGCCGACGGCGGGCCGAGCATGTCCCGCTGGATCGCGCGCCGCGCGGACCGCTCCCAGCTCGAGGAGCTGCTGGTCCACCGCTCCGTCTACCAGCTCAAGGAGGCGGACCCCCACACGTGGTCGGTGCCGCGCCTGGGCGGTGCGCCCAAGGTCGCGATGATGGAGATCCAGTCCGACGAGTACGGCGCTGGGGACCCCGAGCGGCAGCACGCGGCGCTGTTCGCCACCGCGATGCGCGGCCTGGGCCTCGACGACACCTACGGGCGCTACGTCGACCACGTCCCGGCCGTCACGCTCGCGCACCCCAACGCGATGTCGATGTTCGGCCTGCACCGCCGGCTGCGCGGCGCGATCGTCGGGCACCTGGCGGCGTTCGAGATGACGTCGTCGATCCCCAACCGCCTGTACGGCAACGGCATGCGCCGCCTGGGCCTGGGGCAGGACGTCACCGAGTACTTCGACGAGCACGTCGAGGCCGACGCGGTGCACGAGCAGATCGCCGGCCGGGACCTCGCGGGCCGGCTGGTCGAGCAGGACCCGGCGCTCGCGGGCGACGTGATGTGGGGCGCCGCCGCGTGCCTCGCGCTCGACGGGTGGTGGGCGCAGCACGTGCTGGACCGCTGGGAGGCCGGTGAGACGTCGTTGCGGGAGCCGCTGCGATGACCGTGCGCCACCGTGACGCGGTGTACGTGCTGCCGCTGCGCCACGAGACGCCCCTGGACGTCGAGGCGCTGTCGTACCTGGTGGGCCTGGTGCGGGAGGTGCGGGTCGTGGTCGTCGACGGCTCGCCGCCGCACGTGCGCGAGCGCAACGCCCACGCGCTGCCGCGGGACGTCGTCCACGTCGAGGCGCCGGACCCGGTGCCGGGCCGCAACGGCAAGGTCCAGGGGGTGCGACGCGGGCTGGAGGTCTCCGACGCGCCGCTCGTCGTCGTCGCGGACGACGACGTCCGCTGGGAGCCCGCCGACCTGGCGCGCGCGCTGCGGATGCTCGACGACGTGGACCTGGTCCGTCCGCAGAACGCGTTCGACCCGCTGCCGTGGCACGCGCGGTGGGACACCGGGCGGGCGCTGGTGAACCGGGCGGTCGGCGGGGACTGGCCCGGCACGCTGGTGGTGCGGCGCGACGCGCTGCCGCCGCACGGCTACGCGGACCACGTGCTGTTCGAGACCCTCGAGCTGGTGCGCACCGTCCAGGCGCGCGGTGGTCGCACCCGCGTCGCGCGCGACCTCGTGGTCCGGCGGGTCCCGCCCACGCCGGGACGGTTCGTCGACCAGCGGCTGCGCCAGGCGTACGACAGCCATGCCCAGCCCGCGCGGCTGGTGGCCGAGCTCGCGCTGCTGCCGCTGCTGGCCGCGGCCGGGCGTCGGTACGGTCCGGCGCGTGCCGCCGCGGCCGCCGCGGTCCTCATGGCGGGCGTCGCCGAGGCCGGGCGCCGGCGTGACCGCGGGACGCACCACTACCCGGCGACGTCGGCCGCCTGGGCCCCGGCGTGGCTCGCGGAGCGGGCCGTCCTGGCGTGGGTCGCGCTCGGCTACCGG
>Ga0233375_1001415_pt1 | contig 10659 bp, 9 predicted proteins | sample ElkDunMinimDraft_10_FD_191539 | JGI IMG/M metagenome (GOLD analysis project Ga0233375, IMG submission 191539) | Fecal eukaryotic communites from dung pellets of Tule Elk in California, USA - Elk Dung E16 | ecosystem: Host-associated > Mammals > Digestive system > Large intestine > Fecal | place... | reverse complement strand
AACCCACACGCCCGAAGGCACAGGAACCTAAATCCTGCGTGTCTGCCAATTCCACCACTCCCGCGGGTCGCCCCAGTCTAGCGGGGCCCGCGGACCCCTCCTGCGGGGGTTATCCCGACGATCTCAGCGGTTCTCGACGGCGGCGATCGGCGCGGCGTGGGTGGCGTCGGCGGGGGCCGCGTGGTGGCGCGGTGAGCCGCCGACGAACCAGTACGCCAGGCCCACCAGCAGCGCGCCGCCGACGAGGTTTCCGAGCCCCACCCACAGCATGTTGCCCCCGAAATCGGCCCACGTGGCATCATCGATGCCGGTCATCATGCCGAGCGCGTAGGTCGTCATGTTCGCCACCACGTGCTCGAAGCCCGAGGCGATGAACGCGAGGATGGCCAGCAGGATGACGGCGATCTTGGGGCCGTCGGTGGTCAGTCGCGCGACCATCCATATGGCCAGGCACACCAGCACGTTGCAGAGGATGCCGCGCAGGAAGAGCTCGAGCGGCGTCTCGCCCGCCTTCGCGGCGAGCATGTCGGTGAGCATCGCTTCGGCGGCGGGATTGCTGTGCAGCACCCCCGCCCCGGCGACGAGCGCCGAGAACGCGGCGGCGCCGATCATGTTGGCGGCGAACGTGACGAGGAGCGCCAGGAGCGCCCGCCCGCCGTGGACGCGGCGCATCGCGGTGCCCTGCGTGAGGGTCATCATGCTCGAGGTGGCAAGCTCCCCGCCGGCGAACACGACGAGGGTGAGCGCTGCGCCGAAGACGACGCCGCTCACGAGTTTGCCCGCACCCGTGCCGGCCTCGATGAGGGGACCGGCGGTGCTGATCATCAGGACGACGCCGATGCCGAGGTACGCCCCCGCGAGCGCGCCGGAGAAGACGAAGCGGGCGGGAGAGCGCAGCCCATCGACCTTGTGCGCGGCAGCGTCCCCCTGGACGACGAGTGCCTGTTCGATGCTCAGCATGGCGTCGCCGAACGCGAGAGGGGTGCAGAACGCGGTGTGCCCATGGGTCCCATGGTGCTCTGCCCGTCTGAAGGGCGCCCGGTCCGCCGCCGTGAAAAAGCTGTGGTCAGACCACGCTGGTCGATGGGTGGCCGTGTCATGAGCGTCAGGAACGTCCCGCGGCCGCACCCGGTGCGATCACCCGGTCGCGATCCCGCACGACGAGCACAGGGCAGTGGGCATGGGACGCGCACGCGCTGCTCACCGAGCCCAGGAGCAGCCCTGCGAAGCCGCCGTGGCCGCGGCTGCCGACGACGAGCATCGCGGCCTCCGATGATGCGTCGATGAGGGCCCGGGCTGCGCTGCCGGGTTGCGCTGCCGCTGTGACCCAGTCGGGAACCTCATCGGCGAAGACCCGCGCGAGTTCGGCATCCACCAGCTGCTTGGCGTTGGCTTCGAAGTCCACCTGCGGTTCGCCGAAATAGGTGTAGGGGTCGCGCCACATCAGCGACGGGTCGTCCCACACCGTCACCGCGTGCAGCGGGAGCCCGAGCGTGCGTGCGAGGTCTGCGGCATAGCTCAGTGCGGCGTGCGACGAGTCGGATCCGTCGACGCCGACGAGGATGCCGGGCTGTGACCAGGGGATCGTCACGCGAGACGTGGGCGAAGGGCTGAGATCGGTGCGCCGTGTGGACATATCGTCATCATCCCGTGCCGGGGTGATCGGGTCCAGCCGGAAAGGCGGGAGTCGATCCTTCGATCGTTCGTGCCGCGCCATATGAAACGGCGTGCGCGCCGGGGAAGACCACGGCGCGCACGCGCGAGTGCAGCCGATCCGTCAGTTCTTGACGAAGCGGCGCATGCCGAGGGCCAGGGCCCCCAGGCCGAGCCCACCTGCCCCGCCGACCACGACGGGCAGGGTGTCGGCGCCGCCGGTCAGCGCCAGCGTTTCCGCTTGCTGAGTCGGCTGCTCCTGTGCGGCGGCCTTCGCCTGTGACGGCACCTGAGCGGGTGCAGGACACACGACGGCGGGGTGCACGACCTCCTCGGTCACCGCCGGGACTGCGGGGACGCCGGGCACTTCGGGGACACCCGGCACGTAGGGCTGGTCGATCACCTTGACCTCGGCGGTCACGGCCGGGTGCTCCACCGTGTGGGTCTCCGCGTCGTGGTGCACGGTGCGGGTGACCGCGTCTAGGTAGAACCAGTCGCCGTTGCCGCTCCCGCCGTGGGACACGTAGTACGCGCCTGCGACGCCCACGCCGTGCGGGTCGCCCTGCACGTTGGCCTGCCAGTTATCACCCGGGAATCCCGGGGCCTCGTCGGACAGGTGCGGCCCACCGGTCCACGAATAGTGCTGCCAGTGGTCGAACACCTCCTCGTCCCAGGCTTCCCTGTCGACCACCGTCTCGGTCCAGGCCTCCTGGATGACGACGGTCTCCATGTGGCTCACCTCGGGGATCTCGGGCACCGCCGGAATCCCGGGAACGGCCGGGATTTCGGGCGAGACGACGATGGTCTCGGTCCAGGCCTCGCTGGGGATGCAGACGGTGTCGTCCGCGGCGTGCGCGGCGGACGCGCCCATCAGCAGAGGGCTGGCGGCGATCACCAGCGCCGCGGTGGCGCCGGCGACGATCTTTCTCATCGGTTCTTCCTTTCTCTCGGGTGACTGCCCGTGGCGTGCGGTGCGCCTGGGCGGGCCGGGCAGTCAGGACGGGCTCTCTTCGCGGCGCCGCATACCGGCGACGCGGGCGATCGAGAGGGCCGCCAGGCCGGCGACGAAGAGCGTCCAGCCGGCGACCCAGGTGTGGGCGAAGGCGGCGCCGGTCGTGGCCAGCACGCCGGTGGCCGTGCTGTTGAGCTGGTACATGGAGGGGTCCTTCCTGGTTCGGGTCCGCGCGTGGTCAGCGCGACGGAACGAGTGAGGCGGCTTCGGGCGCGGTGACGTGGTTCCACGCGGTGTCGCGCCGGAGCAGTGAGAGGGCGACGGCGTGCAGGAACGCCGCTTGCAGCGCCATGTCGTAGGCGATCTCCGGCAGCACGGCGGCGGCGAGCAGTCGAGCGCGTGAGCCGCCCGGCCAGACCGTGACGATGCGTTCGGCGACGAACACGCTGCCCAGCGCCAACCAGAGACCGTGCACGGCGAAGGCGCCGGCCGCGATCGACAGTGCGGTCAGCAGCAGCAGCGTGGCGATGGTGAGGATGCCGACGAGGATCATCGCCTGCTGCGCGAAGTACCGCAGCGTCACGCGGGAGATGCCGTACTCGCGCAGGTTGTCGAGCATGCCCTTGTACCAGCGCACGCGCTGGCGGTGCAGATCGCCCCACGTGGGCATGAGCTCGGTCGTGCACACGCACGCGTCAGGGGCGACCATGCGCCACCCGCAGTTCTTCAGAGCCAGGGTCAGCTCGGAGTCCTCGGTGATCGCGGCACGGTCGTAAACGTCTCCCGGGATCCCCGGCAGGCTGGTGCCGCGCGCTGCGGCCACATCCCGCAAAGCGGCGGTGCGGAACATCGACGCAGTGCCGGTGACGACGCTGACCCGGCCCGTGGCGCGGATCTGCGTGCCGTAGCGGACGTACTCGTTCGCCTGGAGCTGCTGCAGCATGCTCGCGGGCTGTTCACCGACGAAGAGCCCGCTCACCGCGCCGAGCCGGTCGTCGGCGGTGAGCTCCGCAAGGGCCGCCTCGATGAAGCCCGGCTCGATACGGGTGTCGGCGTCGAGGACCAGGACGAACGGGGGCGCGTCGTCGCCGAGTGCGGCGAGCGCCTGATTGAGCGCGCCGGCCTTGCGGTGGGTGTTCCCCTTCGTCTCGATGACGTGCGCCCCGTGCGCCGCCGCACGCCAGCCGGTCTCATCGGTGCAGTTGTCCGCCACCACGATCACCCGGCGGGGGACGGCGGTCTGGCGCGAGAGCGCGTCGAGGGTGCCGGCGATGGCATCCGCTTCGTTGTGCGCGGGGATGATCACCGCGAGCTCACGGGCGCGCACGACGCGGCGCGCGGGCGGAGCGGAACGCAGGGCCGTGGGCATGGCGCAACCAGGCTTTCTGCCGGTTTCTGCCGGCGGACGAGGGCCGCCGGGGGCGGGCGACCGCGCCGCGGCATCCATGCGATGCCGTCGCGCACAAGTCCACGCCTCGCGGAGCACGCACAGCCCGACCGCTGCCGCAGATGAGTACCGCGACGCCGGGGAACGAGCACGTCGGAGGTGGCCGCCGAGCATCCGCGCGAGGCGCGTGAGTACCGGCCGGCGCGGTCGCGCGGGCGGGGCCCCGGTCTCAGACCAGGCCCGTCAGCTCCTCACGCGTGCTGACGCCGAGCTTGCGGAAGATGCGGTAGAGGTGGTTGTCGATCGTGCGCTCGCTGACCACCAGACGGTCCGCGACCTCGCGGTTGCTGGCGCCGCCGGCGATGAGACGGGCCACCTCGCGCTCCCGCGCCGTCAGCACGGATGCCGGATCGAGACCGTCGCCGAGCACTAGCGACAGGTCGTCGCCGACTTCGTGGACGAGCCTGCGGAGGTGGGACGCCTCATGCGACGCCTTCTGGCTGCGACCCTCCTGGCGCAGCAGCCGCACGGCCATCGTGTGGGCCCGGGTGCTGTAGAGATGCAGGCCCAAGCCGCGCAGCGCGGTCGCCGTCGCCAGCAGCTGCTCGGGCGACCGGGCGAGAGCGCCCTCCAGCAGGGCCCCGAGAGCGGGGAGCACGACGCCCTGACCGGCGAAGGCGACCTGGGCCAGGCGGGCGGTGATGTCCTCCTCGAGGTTCAGGTCCACCAGTCTCACGCCATCGAACACCGCGGCGAGCAGGTACCCCTGGTCGATGAGGGTCGCCACGCGCTGCCAGGCCTCGCGCGTCGCCTCGGCCGGCGGGACTCCCTCCGCGACGGCGAGGGCTGCGGCGGGCACCCGCGGCCCCATCAGGGGGAAGGGCGCGCCGCCGATCTTCAGCGCCTCGAGCTGGGCGATCATCGCCCGCGCGCTGGGATCGTTGCGCTCCCACAGCGACAGCGTCGCACTGATGCCGAGCAGCCCCGCCCGCGACTCGGGCACCAGGGGCGCCGGGGCGTTGACGGCGAAGAGGCTCGTCAGGTGATCCCGCAGGGGCCCGAGTCGCCCCTGTACGTACAGTCCCAGCGCGACGACGTACCCGTGGGGCTCGATGCGCGTGCGATCCAGGCTGCCCCGAGCGAGGTCGAGCTCGCGCAGCGACCGCTCCACCGCGCCCGCGACGTCGCCGTGGCACAGTTGAGCCAGCGACGGCACCGAGTAAGGGTCGCGGCGGAGCGGATCGGTGGGGGCGAGGTCGGCGAAATCGGCGGCCGCGTCGCTCACCCGCCCGCTGCTGAGCAGCACTTCGCCGTGCACCAGGCGCACGACGTCCACCGTCTGCCACAGGGGCACGCCCAGACGCGGGATCGGGGCGGCGAGCCGCTGCACGGCCTCGATCTCGCCGCTCTCGGGTTGAGGCGGCAGCTCCGCGGGGCCGAGGGTGGCGACCACGAGGCGCAGGTGCTGCTCCACCGCGTGCACCAAAGCCGCGCTGTCGGGTCCCAGGGCGCGGGCGTCGGCGAGCGCCCTCAGGGCGCGCTGCGGGTCGTGCTGCACGACCCCCAGGTAGACCGCTTCCCATACCCGCAGCCGCACGATGTCGCGTGCCGAGGGGGATGGGGCATGCTCGTGCGTTTCGGTCAGCACACGGTCGACGTCGGATGTGGGGGCTCCGTCGTCGAGAAGCGCCTGCGCGTACGCCACCGCCGTGGTGGGGGTCGCATCCCGCTCCCAGGCGGCACGACGAGCCACGACGCGCGTGGAGGCGTCCTCGCGCAGCACGCGGCCGAGGATCGCCGCGGCCTCCGCCGACGACGACCACCGCAGCGGCGCGTCCAGCGACGGTCGCGCGCTCGGCGGGTCGATGAGCAGCGCACGGGCCCCATCGACGACCGTGCGGGCCGCCTGGCCGCGCGCGCTGCGCGATCGATGGCGCAGATGATCCTCGAGCACGGGAGGGAAGAGCGCGACCAGAGGGCCGGCGTCCGAGTCGACGAATCGCACCAGACCGCGGTCATCCAGGGCCGTCACCACCGACCACGGAAGCAGACCGCGCACGGTGTCGACGTCGGTCAGCCCGAGCTCGGCCAGCACCCAGCAGGCATCGCGCTGCTCCTCGGTGAGGTCCAGCGCGAACCGTCCGAGCACCACCGCCATGGCGGGGGTCCAGAGGTCGCGCTGCGCCGTCCACCTGCCGGATGCCAGCTCGAGCCGTCCCGCCCGTCGCGCCTCGACGGCGATGGCCGCAGCGATGCCCGGAAGCCCGCCGGAGAGCGCATAGATGCGGCCCAACGCGTCGGCCCCGACCTCGCCGTCGAGAACATCCGACACGAGGCGGTGCACCTCCTCGAACGGCAGGGTGGGCATCCACAGCACGGTCGTCTCACGAGCGGCCAGTGCCGCTTCGATCCGGGGGGAGCCCGGGTAGGGGGGTCGCACCGCCGCAGCGACCGTGATCGCCGGCTGCCGGAGCGCGGCGGCGAGGACCGCCGCGGAGGTCTCGTCGAGACGGTCGGCGTCTTCGACCACCAGCAGCAGCGGCTCGTCAGCCGGGTGCGCCGACACCGCCTGCACGGCGACGGGCAGCGTGGCGGCACCCGCGGCGGCCAGCCAGACCACGCCCGACAGGGCGAGCGACTCGAGCGGGCGGCCCTCCGGGTCGAACCCGGCGACCGTGCGCACCGAGCCGCCCGCCGCGGCGAACCTCTCGGCGACGGATCGCAGAGCGGCACGGCGACCCGACCCCGGCATCCCGACGAGCACGACGCAGGTGCCTCCGCTCAGTGCCTCGGTGACCGTGTCGATCAGCTCGCTGCGCGTGTCGATCAGCTCGCTGCGCGTGTCCGGCGTCGCCATGGGTCAACTATGGTCGCGGGCCCGGCCGCCCGCCAGACCGGCGCCGGTCACGGCTACGGGAACGTGCTCACGGCGCTCACGTTGCCGGCGTTGTCGGTGGCGCGGTATTCCAGGACGAGCCGCGCGTTGGGAAGGGCCAGCACCGGGGAGACGTAACGCCGCCAGGGCGTGGTGATGTCCCGCTCGCCCACGGTGAGCCGGTAGCGGTACTGGATGCTCGCGACGCCCGAGACCTGATCGGACGCCGAGATCGCGATCAGCAGCCGCAACCGTGTGCGTTCGGCGGTGACCGTCGGGGGTGTGCGGTCGAGTCTGATCTCCACCGTCACCGGTTCCGACACGTTGCCCGCGGCATCCCTCGCTCGCGCCGTCACGGTATACACGCCGTCGGCCTCGAGCACGAGTGGGCCGTCCTGCACGGAGAACTCGCCGCCGTTGACGCTCACCTCCACGACGGGCGCGGCGTCCTGATCGTCGGTCGCTGCGAACGCGAGGGTCACCGGAGACACGTACCAGCCCCGGTCGCCGTCGGGCTGCGCGGGATCGGGCGTGATGGTGACCGTCGGCGCCACGGTGTCGGCGGGGACCGACAGCTCTCCCGTCACGCGGATGTCCTCGAGCGAGCTGCCGACATACAGCGGCACGGCGCCCGTCGGAGTGACCCACCGATTCGCATCGACGTCCCAGTACTGCAGGGAGCGGCGATCGATGGGATCGCGACCTCGGCGGACTGTCCAGGCTCGAGGGCGACCCGGGTGAACCCGGCGAGCGCGCGGTCGGGGTGGCGACGTCGGTGGGGAGGTTCCGGACGTATGCCTGGGGCCGGGCCGCGCACTGTGGATAAATCCCGACGCCGCGCTCGCCGGATTGGGAGGATGCGCGGGTGAGCCTCGCCTTCGCGCCGACCGGTGCCGCGCATGTGACCGCGGCGGTGACCGAGCGCGTGCGCGACCGGCTGCGGGCCGAGCAGGTCGACCCGAGTCGCGTCGCCGAAGTGGCGGCGGACATTGCGCTCGCCGAGGTGCGTCGACACAACGACTACGCGCTGGCGCGCGGGCTCGTCACCGTCGATGACGAGGGCGCGTGCGTGCGGGATGTGCTCGCGGCCGTCTCCGGATTCGGGCCGCTGCAGCCCTACTTCGACGATCCGACGGTCGAGGAGATCTGGATCAACGCACCGGACCGCGTCTTCGTGGCCCGCGAGGGGCGCGCGGAGCGGTTGCCGCTGGCACTGACCGACACCGCGGTGCGTGATCTGGTCGAGCGGATGCTGCACGCCACCGGTCGCCGCGTGGATCTGAGTCAGCCGTTCGTCGACGCGTCGCTGCCCGACGGCTCGCGGCTTCACGTCGTCATTCCGGACATCACGCGCAAGCACTGGACCGTGAACATCCGCCGGTTCCTGCCGATGTACCGGGACCTCGATCGGCTGGTCGCCGCGGGGTCGCTCACACAGCGCGCCGCCGACATGCTGCGCGGGGCCATGGCCGCGGGGCGCAGCGTGCTGGTGTCGGGGGCGACCCACACCGGCAAGACCACACTGCTGGGCGCGCTCATTGCCGCGTGCCCGACCGAGCAGCGCATCGTCACGGTGGAGGAGACGTTCGAGCTCGCAGTGGATGCGGAGGACATCGTGGCCCTCCAGGGGCGCCAGTCGAGTCTGGAAGGCACCGGCGAGGTATCCCTCCGCCGGCTCGTGAAGGAGGCGCTGCGCATGCGGCCCGATCGGCTCGTGGTCGGGGAGGTGCGCGACGCCGAGGCCCTCGACCTGCTGCTGGCGCTCAACACCGGGGTGCCGGGAGCAGCGAGCATCCACGCGAACTCCGCCCAGGAAGCCCTCGCCAAGCTCGCCGCGCTTCCCCTGCTGGCAGGGCGCAACATCGACCCGGGGTTCGTGCTGCCGGCCGTCGCGGCATCCGTTCATCTGGTCGTGCACTGCGAGCGGGAGCCGAGCGGACACCGGCGCGTGGCGGAGATCACGGCACCGACCGGTCGCGTCGTCGACGGCTTCGTCGAGGCGCAGACCCTGTACCGAGCGGGCGACGTGTGACGCTCGTCTGGGGTGGGATGCTGGCGGCCGGGATCCTCCTGGCGGTCTCTCCCTGGCTCTGGCCCGCTCGCCCCGACCGTGCCCGGCCGGCCGGGACGCCACGCATCGACCGACTGCTCGCGGCCGCCGGTTTCGCGCGGACTCGGCCCCGCATCTTCGTGGCGGCGAGCGTGCTGTTCGCGCTGGTCGCGGCATCCGTCGTGTGGCTCGTGACCGCGCTCCCGGCTCTTGCGTGCGTCGCCGCTGTCGCGGGAGCAGCCGCGCCGTACGCGTGGCTGCGTGGGCGCGGTTCGCGGCGCCTGCGGAGCCGTCGCAGTCTGTGGCCCGATGTCTGCGATCTGCTCATCGCGTCGGTGCGGGCGGGGATGTCGCTCCCGGATGCCGTGTCGAGCCTCGCCCACTCGGCGCCGGCCGAGCTGCGCCCCGCGTTCGCGGTGTTCTCCCGGGACCTCGACGCCTCCGGACACTTCGATTCCGCCGTGCTGCGACTCAAGTACACTCTCGCCGACCCCGTGGCCGATCGCATCGTCGAGACACTGCGCATGACCCGTCAGGTGGGTGGGACGGAACTGCCCGCCGTGCTGAGATCGCTGTCGTCGTCGGTGCGCGCCGATGCGTCGCTGCGCGCCGAGGTGGAAGCGCGGCAGTCATGGATCCGCGGTGCGGCGGCGCTGGGGGTCATCGCGCCGTGGGTCATCCTGGGGCTGCTCACGCTCCGGCCCGAGGGCGCGCGGGCGTATGGCAGTGCGGAGGGCGTCGTCCTCGTGCTGGTCGGCGCCGCGGTCTCGGTCATCGCCTACCGGATCATGGTGCGGATCGGGCGTCTCCCCGAACCCCGGCGGTGGTTCGGATGAGCGCCGTCACCGAAGTCGCGCTCGCGGTGGTCCTCGGCGGCGCGCTCGCCGTCGGTCTCCTGCTGGTGATGATGCGGATGCCGAGGTGGGGCGCGATGCGGCTGGCGGACCGCATCGCCCCGTATCTCCGTGACGCGGCGGACCCGCTCGGCCTCACTCCGCTCGCCGTGCCGACACTCGACGTCGCCAGTGCGTGGCGCACCTGGCGCGACCGCACCGCCGCCGCCCTCGGAGGATCGACGGTGATCGCCCGGCGGCTGCGGCAGGCTTCGTGGCAGATGGATGCCACGCAGTTCCGGGGTCGCCAGCTCGGCTGGGCGCTGGGGGGCCTCGTGATCGGGGCGCTCGTCGTCGTCGTGCTCGCCGTGGCAGGGCGGTTCTGGGTAGGCTCCGTGCTGCTCCCGCCGATCGCGGCCGTCGCTGCCGCCGCGATCTACGACGTGCGGCTGAGCCGGGCGGCGCGGGCGCGGGTGACCCGTGCGCAGGAGGAGCTCCCGACGATCCTCGAATTCCTCTCGCTGTGCCTCGCGGCGGGGGAGAGTGTGCTCGACGCGCTCCGTCGCGTCGGCGACGTGGGGTCGGGGGAGCTGCCGGGCGAGCTCCGCCGGGTGGTGCTCGCGGTCGGCACCGGGGCCCCGTTGCCGGACGCGCTCACAGGCCTCGCCCGCGACCTCGACATCCCGGCGCTGACGCGCAGCATCGATCATCTCGTGGCGGCGCTCGAGCGGGGAGCGCCGCTCGCGCAGGTGCTGCAGGCGCAGGCCACCGACACCCGCGAGGACGCCAAGCGGGTGCTGATCGAACAGGCCGGGCGCAAAGAGATTCTCATGCTGCTCCCGCTGGTTTTTCTCATTTTGCCCCTCTCGGTGCTGTTCGCGATCTTCCCAGGGGTGTTCATGCTTCGAG
>Ga0233375_1001414_pt1 | contig 10667 bp, 10 predicted proteins | sample ElkDunMinimDraft_10_FD_191539 | JGI IMG/M metagenome (GOLD analysis project Ga0233375, IMG submission 191539) | Fecal eukaryotic communites from dung pellets of Tule Elk in California, USA - Elk Dung E16 | ecosystem: Host-associated > Mammals > Digestive system > Large intestine > Fecal | place... | reverse complement strand
CGAGACGAGGATGCCGGGGAGCACCTGGGCGACCAGGTCGATGAAATAATCCACCTCGGCCTCGGTGCACACCGCGGGTTCCCGCATGTCGTGCTCGAGGTCGGTGGTGCCGATGAGCACACGCCCACGCAGCGGGTAGATCAGCACGATCCGGCCGTCCTCGTTCTCGAAGAACAGCTCCCGCCCGCCGGTGGCCGAAAGGAGCTCCGGGCTGTCGACGACGATGTGCGAGCCCTTCGTGCCGCCCATGCGGCGGACGTGGTCGCCGAGGCCCGCGTTGGTGAGGTCGGCCCAGGGTCCGGTCGCGTTGACGACGACCGGCGCCGTGAACACGATCTCGTCGCCGGTCATCGCATCGCGCAGCAGAATGCCGCCCTCGCTCACCTCCACCGCGGCGGTGTAGTTGGCCGCCCTGGCACGGCCCGCCCCGGCCGAGAGCGCGTCGCGCAGCACATCGATCGCCAGCCGCTCGGGATCGTGCACCGAGGCGTCCCAGTAGGTCGCGGTGTACTTCACCGCCGGATTGAGATCGGGCAGCTCCTGCAGGGAGCGTTTGCGGCCCCGGAAGGCGTGCCGCGGCACCCGGCCGCCGCCGCGCGAGAACGAGTCGTAGATGACCAGGCCGATCTTGATCAGCGCGGCACCGCGCTCGCGCTTGGCGCCCGATCCGTGACGGAGGAAGCGCAGGGGAGCCGAGAGCAGTCCCGAGAACGTCGAGAAGATCGGGATGGTCGTCTGCAGCGGGCGCACATAATGCGGCGCGATCCGCAGCAGCGCGTTGCGCTCGGTGACGGCCTCGTGCACGAGGCGGAACTCGCCGTTCTCGAGATAGCGCACCCCGCCGTGGATCATGTGCGACGAGGCCGCCGACGCACCGCTGACGAAGTCCCCGCGCTCCACGAGTGCGACATCGACCCCCTGCATCGAGAGATCGCGCAAGGTGGCCAGTCCGTTGATGCCACCACCCAGGATGAGCACGTCCGCGCGAGGTCTCGCGGCGAGGGCGGCGAATGCGTTGTTGTCGTCGACCGTCATACGTGCGTCTCTCCTTCGTGTGCGCGATTCCCACCCTCGCACGTTTCGACGGGAGACGAGGTCGACGCACGCCTCCTGACGGGGAATGAACAGGCTCGCACCGCGTTGACTACACTCAGAAGGAGAAACGTGCTCCGGGGTCGGTGGGAATCCGAACCGGCGGTGACAGTCCGCGAGCCCGCGCCTTGAGGCAAGGGTTGATCCGGTGGGATTCCGGGACCGACGGTGATGCGACAGATGTCGCTAGTCCGGATGGGAGGAAGCACGGACGACGTCACGTGCGTCGTCGGCGGCCCGTCCGTTCCCCGGAGTCTGAACCGGAGGACCCGATGGACGCGACGGACCGCGAGCGCGACGCGATGCGGCGCGCGCTGTCCCTCGCCGTGCGGGGACCCCGCGGGGTGAACCCACAGGTCGGCGCCGTGCTGCTGTCCCCCGACGGCACCGTGCTGTCAGAAGGGTGGCACCGCGGCGCGGGAACCGCGCACGCCGAAGTCGACGCCCTGGGCAAGCTCGCCCCCGGCGACGCCGAGGGGACGACCGCCGTCGTCACCCTCGAGCCCTGCAACCACACCGGGCGCACTGGCCCGTGCGCCGAGGCGCTGATCGCCGCGGGCGTCGCCCGCGTCGTGTACGCCGTGGACGACCCGGGCGAACGTTCGTCGGGGGGAGCCGAGCGCCTGCGCGCGGCCGGTGTGGATGTCGTCGCCGGTGTCCTCGCCGACGAGGCCCAGGCGCTGCTGGACTCCTGGCTCACGGTGCAGCGCCTCGGCCGACCGCACGTGACGGTCAAGTGGGCGCAGTCCCTCGACGGCCGGGCGGCCGCCGCCGACGGCACCAGCCAGTGGATCACCGGTCCGGCCGCACGTGAGGACGTCCACCGGCGCCGCGCCGGTGCCGACGCCATCGTCGTGGGCACCGGCACCGTGCTCGCCGACGACCCGGCGCTGACCGCGCGACGCCCGGACGGCGCGCTGTACGACGCGCAGCCCATGCCCGTCGTGGTCGGCCGTCGCACGATCCCCGGCGACGCCCTCGTCCACCGGCATCCGCGCCCCCTCATGCTGCACGAGGGCGCCTCGCTCTTCGATGACGAAGATGCCGCGACGTCGCTGCTCGCGCAGCTGCGCGACCGCGGCGTGCACCGGGTGTTCGTCGAGGGCGGTCCGACCCTCGCCAGCGCCTTCCTGCGTGCAGGGCTCGCCGACGAGGTGCTCGCGTACGTGGCGCCCACCCTTCTGGGCGGCCCGATCACCGCGATCGGCGACGTAGGCGTGTCGGGCATCGCCCAGCAACGGCGGCTGGACGTGACCGCCGTCGAACGACTCGGCGACGATCTGCTGATCGTCGCGACACCCCGGGAGTCCTCGGGGCAGGAACAGGAAGGAAGCCGCTGATGTTCACCGGAATCGTGGAGGAACAGGGCGAGATCACCGCGGTCGCACCCTCGGGCGACGGCGTGCGTCTGACGGTGCGCGCACCGCTGGCGGTGTCGGATGCCGCACACGGCGACTCGATCTCGATCAGCGGCGTCTGCCTCACCGTCGTCGACCGGGACGGTGACGCGTTCACCGCCGACGTCATGAAGCAGACCCTCGACATGTCGACCCTGGGCGAGATCGCCGCAGGCACGCGCGTCAACGTCGAGCGCGCCATGGCCGCGCACGGGCGCCTGGGCGGACACATCGTGCAGGGTCACATCGACGGCACCGGCGAGGTGCTCGAGGTGCGCCCCGGCGACCAGTGGCGGGTGCTGCGCATCTCGCTCGATCCCGCGCACGCGCCGCTCGTGGTCGACAAGGGCTCGATCGCCGTCGACGGCGTCTCGCTCACGGTCAGCGCCGTGAGCCCCGCCGACGCGGCGGAGCACTGGTTCGAGGTGTCGCTCATCCCCGAGACACTCACCGCCACCACCCTCGGCACCCTCGCCCCCGGCCGCCGGGTCAACCTCGAGACCGACATCCTCGCGCGCCACGTGCAGCGCATGCTCGCATTCCCCCCGACCGCCGCGGCGGTCCCGAACGAAGGAGGCTCGCGATGAGCCTTTCCACCATCCCCGAAGCACTCGAGGCGCTGCGCGCCGGGCGCCCCGTCATCGTCGCCGACGATGAGAACCGCGAGAACGAGGGCGACGTCGTCCTCTCGGCGCAGCTGGCCACCCCGGAATGGATCGCCTGGACGGTGCGCCACTCGAGCGGCTTCATCTGCGCTCCCATGCCCGGCGAGTGGGCCGACCGGCTGGACCTCCCGCCGATGGTCGAGGTGAACGAAGACGCCCGCGGCACCGCGTACACCGTCAGCGTCGATGCCGCCGACAGCGTCACCACCGGCATCAGCGCGGGCGACCGTTCGCACACGCTCAACGTGCTGGCCGACCCGGATGCCACTCCCGCGAGCGTCATCCGACCCGGCCACATCCTGCCGCTGCGCGCCGTGGACGGCGGCGTGCGCGAGCGCGGCGGCCACACCGAGGCGTCGGTGGAGCTCATGCGCCTGGCCGGCCTCCAGCCGGTCGCCGCGATCTGCGAGCTCGTCGACGACGACGGCTCGATGATGCGGCTTCCCGGTCTGCTGGAGCTCGGTGAGCGCGACGGGCTGCACGTCATCACGATCGAGCAGCTGGTGGCCTACCTCGACGAGCACGAGCCGGTGGTCTCGGGGGCGAACCTGCCGCACCGGCGGCGTGTGAGCCTGCGCGCCGAGGCCAAGCTCCCCACCGCCCACGGCGTCTTCCGCGTGCTGGCGTACAAGGACCGCGTCACCGGCACCGATCACCTCGCCATCGTCTCGGGCGACCTCACCGACGCCGCCCCCCTCGTGCGCGTGCACTCCGAGTGCCTGACCGGCGAGGCCTTCGGCTCGCTGAAGTGCGAGTGCGGGCCGCAGCTGGATGCCGCCCTCGACGCGATCGAGCAGGACGGCGGCGTCGTCGTGTACATGCGCGGCCACGAAGGTCGCGGCATCGGCCTCATCAACAAGCTGCGGGCGTACAGCCTGCAGGAGAACGGCCTGGACACCGTCGACGCGAACCTCGCCCTCGGCCTTCCCGCCGATGCGCGCGACTACGCCGCGGCCGCCGGCATCCTCTCCGACCTCGGCGTCGAGAAGCTGCGACTGCTGACCAACAACATCGACAAGGTCGACCAGCTGCGCGCCCTCGGCCTCGACGTCGCCGAGCAGGTGCCCCTGCTCGTGGGCGTGGGCCCCAACAACCACCAGTACCTGGCGACGAAGGCCGAGCGCATGGGCCACATCATCGCCACCGACGATCTCGATGGCGCCCTGGCGCGCACGAAGGAGGCCAGCGCGTGAGCGGCACCGGTTCCCCCCAGCAGCACGCCCCCGTCGACGGCACCGGCCTGCGGGTGGTCGTCGTCGCCGGCACCTGGCACGACGTCATCACCGACGGCCTGATCGCCGGCGCCCAGCGCGCCCTCGACGCGTCCGGCGCGGACTGGTCGCTCGTGCGGGTTCCCGGATCGTTCGAGCTCCCGCTCGTGGCGAAGGCCGCGCTGGAATCCGGCGCCGATGCGGTCGTCGCCCTGGGCGTCATCATCCGCGGCGGCACCCCGCACTTCGAGTACGTCTCCTCCGCCACCACCGACGGTCTCACGCGCGTGGCGCTGGACACCGGCAAGCCGGTGGGATTCGGCGTGCTCACCCTCGACGACGAGCAGCAGGGCCTGGACCGCGCGGGCCTGGAAGGCTCGAAGGAGGACAAGGGCGCCGAAGCCGCCGACGCGGCGCTGCGCACCGCCCTGGTGCTGCGGGAGCTGCGCGGCTGAGTCGGCACGCAGACCATCAGGATGACTGAAGGTCTGGGTACACTGAACCCATGGAACTCCTGCGGCACATCGTCGTCTTCATCCACCTGACCGGATTCGCTGTGCTCTTCGGAGCGTGGGCCGTCGAGGCCTTCGGCGGTCGTCGCCGCTTCACGTCGCTCATGACGATCGGCATGACCATCGCGGCGGTCGCCGGCCTCGCCCTCGCCGCCCCGTGGGGCATCGAGTACGACCTCAACTACGTCAAGCTCGGCGTCAAGCTCGGCGTGCTGCTGGTCATCGGCGCGCTCCTGGGCATCGGCACCGGCCGCCAGCGCAAGACCGGCGCCGTGCCCCCCGCCATGTTCTGGTCGGTCGGCGTGCTGACGCTGCTCAACGCCGGGATCGCCGTCATCTGGCGGTGATCCCCGCGCCGCTCCCGGACCCGCGTCCGGCAGCGGCTTAGGATGGACCACCGTGCGGCCGCGACAACGCGGGCGCACACCGGTGATTCAGCGCTGAGACGCCCGCCGCACCACCCCGCTCCGGACGCCTGCCACCGGACCGTCCCACCCGGACGGGATCCACCACTTGTCGACAGGCTCTCCTCCTCCATGTCCTCAGCACCCGCGGCATCCACCGCTCCCGCCAACCCCCGATCGCGTGTCATCACCGCGAGCCTGGTCGGCACGACGATCGAGTTCTACGACTTCTACGTCTACGCGACCGCCGCCGTCCTCGTCTTCCCCATCCTCTTCTTCCCCACCGGCGACGAGACGACGGCCCTGCTGTCGTCGTTCGCCGTCTTCGGGGCCGCCATGGTCGCCCGCCCCATCGGCGCGGTGATCTTCGGCCACTTCGGCGACCGGTTCGGCCGCAAGGCCACGCTCGTCGGGTCGCTGCTGACGATGGGCATCGCGACCTTCCTCATCGGCCTGCTGCCGACCTACAACGACATCGGCTGGTGGGCGGCGCTGCTGCTGCTGCTCATGCGTCTCGCGCAGGGCTTCGCTCTGGGCGGCGAATGGTCGGGCGCTGCGCTCGTGGCCACCGAGAACGCCCCCAAGGGCAAGCGCGCCTGGTACGGCACGTTCCCGCAGCTGGGCGCCCCCATCGGGTTCATCATCGCCAACGGCGTCTTCCTCATCATCAACTTCGCCCTTCCCCACCCCGACGGTCCCGCTCAGCGCTCCGCGGACTTCCTGGAGTGGGGCTGGCGGGTGCCGTTCCTCTTCTCCGCGGTCATGGTCATCGTGGGCCTCTGGGTGCGCCTGAAGCTCGTCGAGTCCGAGACCTTCGCCAAGGCGGAGAAGACCGGTGCGATCCAGAAGTTCCCGCTGGGCGAGGTCGTCCGCCGCCACTGGCGTCCGCTCATCCTCGGCACGTTCATCATGCTGGCGACCTACGTGCTCTTCTACCTGATGACCAGCTTCACCCTCTCGTACGGCACGAAGCCGGGTCTCGAGGCCGCCGAGCAGGCCGCCCTCGACGCCGGCCAGGCGTTCGACGCCGCCGCGTACGTTCCCGGGCTCGGATTCGGGTACACCGACTTCGTCATCATGCAGATCATCGGCGTGGTGTTCTTCGGCATCTTCACGCTGCTCTCCGGCCCCGTCGCCGACAGCATCGGTCGCCGCAAGCTGCTGCTGTGGGTCACCGCAGCCATCGCGGTGTTCGGTCTGCTGTTCAACGTCTTCCTGCTGCCGCACGTCGACCCGAAGTTCACCGGCGCCCTCACTCAGGCCTTCCTCATCCTCGGATTCATGCTCATGGGCGTGACGTTCGGGCCGATGGGCGCGGTGCTCCCCGAACTCTTCCCCACGAACGTGCGCTACACGGGTTCGGCGATCTCGTACAACGTCTCGTCGATCCTGGGCGCGGCCCTGGCACCGCTGGTGGCCGTCGCGCTGTGGGCCGCCGCCGACGGCCAGCCGTGGCTCGTGGGCGTCTACCTCACCGGCTCGGCCGTGCTCACCTTCATCGCCCTGGTGCTCTCGAAGGAAACGAAGGACGTCGATTACGAGACCAACATCGGCCTCGGTGCCACCGGATCCCTCTGACACGGATGACACGACGGCGGATGCCGCGGGGCCGAGGCTCCGCGGCATCCGCCGTTCTGCGTCTCCGTGCGTGCGACCGCGTCAGTCCAGGAACAGCGCCCGCATGCGCTTCGTGGTGAAGACCAGTCCGACGACGATCATGACGACGTAGTAGAGCACGTGCCACGCCATGTCGGGACTCATGACGCCGGTGGTGAACCCGCGGATGAGCTCGACGCCGTGCCACAGCGGAAAGGCCTTCACGATCCACTGCACGGCCTCGGGGTACACCGTGATCGGGTACAGCGTCGAGGAGAAGAGGAACATCGGCAGCAGCACGAAGTTGATCCAGTCCATGTGCTGGAACGTCTTCATGTAGCTCGTGACCGCCATGCCGAGGCTGGCGAACCCGAAGGCGATCAGCAGCACGGCGGGGATCGCGAGGATCGCCGTGGGGGCGAGGTTCAGCCCCAGGATCTGCATGATGATGAGGAACCCGGTGGCGTAGAGCAGTCCCCGCAGCAGCGCGTAGAGCATCTCGCCCAGCGCGACGTCGAGCGGCCCCAGCGACGTCGACAGCATGCCCTCGTAGAGCTTGCCGTAGTTGAGCTTGAAGAAGACGTTCCACGTGGAGTCGTAGACCGCGCCGTTCATCGCCGACACCGCCAGCAGGGCGGGGGCGATGAAGGCGGCATAGGGGACGGCGACGCCGGCGCTGGTCTGCACGTCGCCGATGAGAGACCCGAGGCCGATGCCCATCGAGGCGAGGTAGAAGACCGGCTCGAAGAACCCCGAGAGCACGACGATCCAGCTCGACGAGCGCGCGGCGAGGAGGCCCCGCTGCACGACGGCCCACGGGTTGCCCGCCCAGAGCGCCCGCACTCCCCCACGCCGGGGCGGGGCGTCCACCGCCGTCTCGCCGGTGGTCTCCGGTCCTGCTGCATGAGGCATGCTCACTTCGCCAGCCTCCGTCCGAAGTAGTACCGGCCGAGGAACCAGCCCCCGACCGCCAGCACGAGCAGGTAGCCGACATGCACCGCGAGCATCGGCGGCAGTCCGTCACCGTAGGTCGCGGCGCGTCCGAGCTCGGTGGCGTGCCACAGCGGCGAGATCCAGCCGATCCACTGCAGCCAGCCCGGCAGCTCCGAAAGCGGATAGAAGGTGCCGGAGAAGAGGAACATCGGCATGAAGATGAAGCGCTGCACGAGCGCGAACTGCCCCTTGTCGTCTTCGATCGAGGCGGCGTAGGCCATGATCGGGATGCCGAAGGCGAGCCCGGCCGCCAGCCCCGCGAAGATCGAGAGCCAGCCGGTGGCGGGGTCGGGCACCGCGCCGAAGAGCCACAGGAACAGGTAGTACAGCACCACCGTCACCGTCATGCGTGCCGCGGCGCCGGCGACCACGCCCCCGGCGATCTGCGCCGACGACAGGGGCGAGGCGCTGAAGCCGTAGAAGTACCGGCGCCACTTGAAGCCCGCCATCACCGGGTAGGTGAACTCCTCGGATGCCACCGCGATCGCCGCCGTCATCAGCAGGGCCGGGGCCACGAAGACGAGGTAGTCGACCTGCTGGCCGCGATCCACGATGGGCGCGTCGATGAGGGCGGCGAGGCCGACCGCCATGCCGAGCAGGTACAGCACGGGCTGCCCGAGCGCGCCGATGACGATCGTCCAGCCGTACGCCCGCATGGCGCGCACCATGTGCTCGGTGACGTACCAGGTGCCGCGGGCGCGGGGCTTGCGCCCCCACTCCAGCGCCTCGGCGCGCAGTTCCTCGAGCGACGGGCTGCCCGTCGCCGTGGCCTGCGGCGTCCGCGGTTCGTCCGACGCCGTCATTCGATCAGCGACCTTCCCGTGAGCCGCAGGAAGACGTCCTCCAGCGACGACCGGCGCACAAGGCTCGTCATCGGCTCGAGGCCGGTCGCGGTGACCCGCTCGAGCGCCTGCTCGCCGTCGTGCGCGTAGATGAGGATGCGGTCGGGCAGTACCTCGACCCGATCGCCGATGCCCTGCAGCTGCGCGGCGACCTGCTCGTTGCGGCTGGACCCGAAGCGCACCTCCAGCACCTCGCGGCTGGAGTGCTCGCGGATCAGCGACGCGGGCGTGCCCTCAGCCATGATGCGCCCCTCGTCCACGACGACGAGCCGGTCGCACAGCTGCTCGGCCTCGTCCATGTAGTGGGTCGTCAGCACGAGGGTGGTGCCGCGCTCCTTCAGCCGGAACAGGCGGTCCCACAGCACGTGGCGCGCCTGCGGGTCGAGTCCCGTCGTCGGCTCGTCCAGCAACAGGATGCGGGGGTCGTTGATGAGACCGCGGGCGATCGTGAGGCGCCGCTTCATGCCGCCGGAGAGCTGGTCGACCTTGCTCTTGGCCTTGTCCTGCAGCTGGGCGAACGCCAGCAGCTCGTCGGCCTTCTCGGCGCAGACACGGCCGGGAAGGCCGAAGTACCGGCCGTAGATGTACAGGTTCTCGCGGGCGTTCAGCTCACCGTCGAGGTTGTCCTGCTGCGGTACGACCCCGAGACGCGACCGGATCTCCGGGCCGTACCGGTCGGGGTCGAGCCCGAGGATCTGCAGGTCGCCGCCGGTGCGGGTCGACACGGCGCCGATCATCTTCATGGTGGTGGACTTGCCCGCGCCGTTGGGCCCGAGCAGCCCGAAGGATTCGCCCGGCGCGACCTCGAACGACAGCCCGTCGACGGCGACGAAGTCGGGCTTGCCCTTCGCGCGGTAGGCCTTCACGAGGTTGTGGGCGGAGATGACCGGTTCTGGCACCGCACCACAGTAGCGCCGGGATCGGACACCGATGCGACGGGCGTCAACAGACGTTGACTCACTCGTAGCCGTCAACTATTGTTGACCCGTCGAAGGAGGCCATCATGAGCGCAGACGACGTCCGCACGCTGATCGGCTCAGCAGGCGAACGGGAGCCGATCGCCGAGCTGCACCGCCTCACCGAGGTGCGCCGGGAGCTCTCGCGCGCCGAGGAGGCGCAGGTGCGGCGCGCCCGCAACCTCGGTTTCTCGTGGCAGGCGATCGCCGCCGCGCTCGGCGTCAGCAAACAAGCAGTGCACAAGAAGTACGGTCGACGATGAACCCCCCACGCATGAACGAGGTATCCGCCATGTCCTCCCCCGCTCCCTCCCGCGGCCGCGCCGGCCGCCGCGGCCCCGCCGACGGCCCCCGCGCGAGTCTGAAGCAGCTGCTGCCGTTCCTGCTGGAGCACAAGCGGGTGCTCGCGGTCGTCGCGGTCCTCAGCGTGCTCGAAGCCCTCGCGACGCTCGGCCAACCGCTGGTGGTCGGTCAGGTGATCGAGCGCGTGCAGGGCGGAGAGGTGCTCGGCACCCTCGTCTGGGTGCTGGTGGGGCTCGTCGTGGCATCCTCGCTGATCGGCGCCTGGCAGCACTATCTGCTGCAGCGCACGGGCACCGCGGTGGTGTACTCCAGCCGCCGGCGCCTCATCGCCCGCCTGCTGCACCTGCCCATCCGCGAGTTCGACGCGCGGCGCACCGGCGACCTCGTCTCGCGCGTCGGCACCGACACGACGCTGCTCTACGCCGTGCTCACGCAGGGGTTCGCCGACTCGATCGGCAGCGTCCTCATCTTCGTCGGCGCGATGGTCGCGATGCTGATCATCGACCCCCTGCTGCTGCTGCTCATCCTCGTGGTGATCGCCGCGTCCGCCACCGTCGTGGGGCTGCTCAGCGGCCGCATCCGCTCGGCCACGCAGGCTCAGCAGCAGAAGGTCGGCGAGCTGTCGTCGGGGGTGGAGCGCGCGATCGGCTCGATCCGCACGATCCGCGCGGCGGGTGCCGCCGAACGCGAGCAGCA